>ENA-OQED01000771-OQED01000771.1-human-gut-metagenome-genome-assembly--contig:-NODE-771-length-12369-cov-1.335076_pt1 | contig 12369 bp, 12 predicted proteins | sample MGYA00242790_ERZ504625 | MGnify/ENA primary metagenome ERZ504625 (study PRJEB26092, sample SAMD00036345) | human gut metagenome | host: Homo sapiens | study: EMG produced TPA metagenomics assembly of...
CAGCGCCGCATCCATTGCCAGCCGTCGCATCCCGCGCCCGGGGGTAGTCGCACGGTGGGTCAGGGCGTTCAGCAGAGCGGGCAGACTTGCGGTCTCCCGCACGGCGTTTTCCAGCCGGTGCTCCAAGCCTTCGGATACCCCGCGCACCGCGGCAAAGGGGGCTTGCTCTGTGCAGGCTGCCCGCAGCAGTGCCAGCTCGCAGTGCCCCATGACTGCAAAATCCGTATACTTTCCGTCATATTCCGCCTGTTTATACAGTTTCAGCGCCTTTTGCGGCACATAAGGTGCCAGCGCCGCCGCGCCGCCCTCCGCCCAGAGTGCCCGCAGGGCGCTGGCGCTGGCAAAGGCTGCATGAGCACTTTCGGTCAGTGCCTGCCCGTGGTCTGCGCCCTGCCGGGGCAGGGCGATGGGCTGCATTTCTACATTCTGTTCTATGATGGCCTTACAATACTCTACGGCAAGATTGTTGTTGGGCTTGTCCAGCAGGGCGGCGATGTCTGACCCCGGGCACAGCGCCTGCACCGCCGCCTGCCGGGCGGCGGCAAAGCTGCGTGCCCCGGCGGCAAGCTGCTGTTTCAGCGCGGTGCGGTATGCTTCGCTGCACAGCACCCGGGCGGCTTTTTGCAGCAGGGCGGTGTCCGGGGTCTCTGCCCCAAAGACCAGCGCATCGCACCCGGCAGCAGCCAGAATGCGCACCCCCGCCCGGGCAAAGCCTCGGCACCGGCGCAGGCGCAGGGCGCGGGCAGGGCAAACACAAGGTCTGCTCCGCAGGCCAGCGCCGCCTGCACCCGCACCGCCTCCGGCAACAGCGGCAGCGCACCCCGCTGGGTAAGCCCGCAGCTCATGGCCACGGCCACCCGCTGCGCCCCCAGCGCCCGCGCCTGTGCCAGCTGCCATGCGTGGCCGTTGTGGAAGGGGTCGTACTCCGCAATGATGCCTGCAAACTTCATGGAACTGCTCCTTTTCGCCAAAAGATTGTTAAAATTATATCGGATATACAGAAAAATCCTGCCGTTTCCGGGATTTGTGGGCAGGATATACAAAAACCTTGTACACAAGTTTTACCGCTTTGCCCGGGTTGCGCCTTGAAAAGCCGCCACGCCTATTATATAATAAACATAGGAATCTGTAAAATTCTGTCCGCAGGTTTTTAGGCTGCGGACGGTACAAAAAATTTTCAGGAGGCAACACAGATGAAGATTCTGGTTATTAACTGCGGTTCTTCTTCCCTGAAGTAATCAGCTGATCGATATGACGGCGAAAAGGTGCTGTGCAAAGGCCTGTGCGAGCGCATTGGCATGGAGAGCAGCATGATCACTCACGAGCCAACGGCACCAAGGCTACCACCCCGGCAATCTTCCCCACCCACACCGAGCTTTTGCCGAGGTCGTGAAGAAGATGACCACCGGTGCAGGCAAGTGCATCAATGACGTGAGTGAGATCGACGCCATCGGTCACCGCGTCGTGCATGGCGGCGAGAAGTTCAAGAGCAGCTGCCTGATCACCGATGAGGTCATCAACACCCTGCGTGAGCTGAGCCCGCTGGCTCCCCTGCACAACCCCGCCGGTATTCTGGGTATCGAGGCCGCCCGCAAGGTGTTCGGCAACATTCCCATGGTGGCTGTGTTCGACACCGCCTTCCACAGCACCATGCCGCCGAAGCTTATATGTACGCCATCCCCTACGAGTACTACGAGAAGTACGGCGTGCGCCGCTACGGCTTCCACGGCACCAGCCACAAGTACGTTGCCCACAAGGCAGCCGAGTATCTGGAAGAGCCCATTGAGCGCCTGAAGCTGATCACCTGCCATCTGGGCAACGGTTCTTCCATTGCCGCAGTCGATCAGGGCAAGGTCGTGGATACCTCCATGGGCATGACCCCGCTGGCCGGCCTGATGATGGGCACCCGCTGCGGCGATCTGGACCCCTCTGTGGTCAACTACCTGAAGTACACCCTGAACATCACCGGCCACGAGCTGGACGAGATCCTGAATAAGAAATCCGGCCTGCTGGGCATCTCCGGTGTTTCCAGCGATAAGCGCGATGTGGAAGAGGCTGCCGCGGCCGGCAACAAGCGCGCACAGCTGGCTTCCGATATGCTGAACTACCAGATCAAAAAGACCATCGGCAGCTACATTGCAGCTATGGGCGGCGTGGACGCCATCGTCTTTACCGGCGGCATCGGCGAGCACGATGCCATTGCCCGTGCAAAGATCTGCCACCACATGGATTGGCTGGGCATCCGCATCGACACCGAGAAGAACAAGCACCCCGTTGGCGATGTGTGCGAGATCACCGCTTGGGGCGCAAAGGTGCGCACGCTGGTCATTGCTACCGACGAGGAGCTGATGATCGCCCGCGACACCAAGGAAGTCATCGAGAAGTAAGCTTTTCCCAAAGGGCTTTGCAGGGGCTGCTGCACAGAATGTGCGGCAGCCCCTTTTTGCTTGTGTGAAAAAGTGGTTCAGAAACACCCGCAGGTGTTTCTGAACCGCAAATCATAAATTATCTGCCGCTGCACATAACCTGTGCGGCGCGCCGCTTTTCTATCTTCCGGCGGTGATTTTACCCAAATATATGCTGTCGGTTTGTGCCATGTGTACAAATAAAAGGGCGAACGGTTGTTTTTTGGTTGACAAATCTCAAAAATAACGGTACAATAGGAAAGTCCTCAATCCGAGGGCGTTTATCTATTCAAGCCCCTGGTAAGCTTACTGATCAGCGCGATGGTCCCAAAACCAAAGGTATGGTTACAATCCTTCCGTGGGCAAGAACTAACTAAAGAGGAGATACTACTATGTTTGAAGACAAGACTCTGGTCTGCAAGGACTGCGGTAAGGAATTTGTTTGGACTGCCGGCGAGCAGGAGTTCTACGCTTCTCGCGGCTTTGAGAACCAGCCCCAGCGCTGCAAGCCCTGCCGTGATGCCCGCAAGAACGGCGGCGCACGCAGCAACAGCGGCGAGCGTCAGATGTTCGACGCTGTCTGCGCAGCTTGCGGCAAGGCCTGCAAGGTTCCCTTCCAGCCCCGTGAGGACCGTCCGGTCTACTGCTCCGACTGCTTTGCTCGCATGAAGCAGAACTAAGCGCTGATTTTCATTTAAATCGGTAACAAATCCCCCCGCTGCCAGTCGGCAGCGGGGGGATTTTTGCGTTTCTCTTCAGGTATTCTTACGCTGATTTGCGCCCGAGAGCAGCAGCACCGCGCGGCATAGCCGCAGCTTGAGCAGCAACAGCTTTACCTGGTCGTTCCGGCTCTGCATGGCGTGCAGCGGGGTGCTGCGCACCGCTGTGCGCACCCGGGGCTTTTGCAGGGTACTGCGCAGCCAAGCAGTCTGCTCGGAAAGGGAAAGCGGGCTGCATCCAAGATTCTTGATTCCCATCATCAGGTCGCGGATCGTGCAGTAGCTCGCCTTTGCGCGGTGCATGGGGCTGTCCTGTAAGCCCCACGCGGCAACGGTGTCCCACACTGCATCGCTGAGATAAAAGTTATCCTCCAGCCGTTCCGGGTGGTAGCGGTTGGACAGGCTGCCCCGCCGGGCAGCGGTGTAGTGGTACAGCGGCTTTTCCAGCACCACCAGACAGCCGGGATTTTGACGATAAAAGGCTACAAAGAACAGCCCGTCCTCCCCCAGCTGATGGCAGGAGAAACGCAGCCGATGCTGCTCCAGAAACGCCCGGCGGAACAGCTTATTGGTGACCAGATACGAGGACGCCGTCTCGTCGAAATGTTCCTTGAAGGGCGCGCCCCGGTACACGCCGGAGAGGGTGCTGCCGCTGGTCTGCGTGTGCAGCAGCCGGTCATTTTCATCATAGCTGTCCAGATACAGCCCAAACTCCACGCAGTCCGCATCAGCATTCCGGGCGGCATGATACAGCACTTCTGCCGCATCCGGCTCTACCCAGTCGTCCGGGTCCAGAAAGAAAACATATTCACCCCGGGCGGCATCCAGACCCGCGTTGCGGGCAGCGGCTACGCCGCCGTTGGGCTGGTCGATGAAGCGAAAGCGCGCATCCTCGGCAGCAGCCTGTGCACACAGCGCGGCGCTGCCGTCCTTGGAGCCATCGTTGATAAGAATGGCCTCGAAGTCGGTCAAAGTCTGCGCCCGCAGTGAGCGCAGCGCCCGGGGCAGCAGGCGCTCCATATTATAAACAGGCACTATAAACGAGATACAGGGCATTGTTTTCACTCCTTGCCGTCACACTTCCTTCATCAGAATATGGATGCGGTCTCGCATCTCCTGCCGACTGTCCGGCATCCACACCTTGGGTTCCAGGGGCTTTTTGCGCTCCATGGCGTAGGCAAGCGTCACCAGACGCAGCGCCATCGTACTCCAGAAATAAAAGGCGGTATTATCGGTCAGGTAGGTCACCGTCATATAGCCTAGCTCGGACAGATACAGCAACGTGGTCTCTTGGTCTGCATAGCGCTGCCAGAACAGCGGAGTCAGAACATACTGGATGCTGGACCAGAGCAGAAAACCCGGAAAGCCTACCTCTACAAAGACCTTCAGGATGTCGTTGTGGAAGGGGTAAGGCTGGTTGATGAGCCCGTCATTATACCACTGGGCGATGATGGTGTCCACATATTCAAAGCCGTGGCCGAGATAGGTGACGGAAAATTCATAGTAGGGGTTCGCCATGCTCCACAGGTAATCCCGACCCATCATGTCAACGCCAAAACTGTTCAGCAGTCTCGAGATGATGCCGTAGCGCACACAGTAGAGAAATACCAGAAAAAACAGGATGCAGCAGACGCCCACTGCCGGGTAAAACCAGCCGGGGACTTTGCGCTTGCGGAGAAGCAGAGCAATCAGGACGAACAGAACCACCGCCGGGATGGCGATGCGCTTCATGCCGACCAGAAAAAACCAGCAGCAGAGCAGCAGATACAGCCAGCGCTTGCGCTTTTCCTGCCGGGTAGTACGAGGAGCAAAAACGGCGTAGTACAAGATCATCTGCCCGAACACAAAGGTCAGGTCGTGAATCTCCAGCTGCAGCGCATAGCCATCCGCATCACCGAAGGTGATCAGACAGGTAACGAGAGACTGGATGCTGGCTGCAAGACCGTAGCCAGGAATGCTCAGCAGCATGATGGCCGTGTTGGCAATGCAGATGCTGATGGTAAACAGCTCGATGGCTTTTTCCCGGAACAGATAGACCAGCGCTACGGCCGTGAGGATGGCAATGCTCTGGAACAAAAGCTTAGAGCAGCTGCGGATCATGGAGGAAACCGCGGCAAAGCTTTCGATCCAGATGACCATCGACCAGAAAAACAGCGCCACCATCAGGGACATATACAGCAAGGTGGGCTTCCATATCTCTCGAAAGCGCTTTTCGTCCGGGTAAAACAGGGTGTACAGCATTGCCAGCCCGATCACCCCCAGAGAGATGGCTTTGGGAAGGCCGCCCACTGCGCTGTTGATTGGTTTCCACTCTCCCAGCCCGGCACCGGCCAAAAAGACCACGCAACCGATGGTCAGCAGTTTTTGCCACAGCGGGCTGTCCTTATAAAATAAAGAGGCCGGAGTTTTCCGGCTGTAATCCTTTTTGGTCAGGATCTGATCCAATGTGCGCATGAAAAAGGGTTCTCCTTTTGTAGTGGGTGTTCCCGCAGGTGACTTACGCTTCTCTGCCCAGCTGCAGGTACTGCTGCTGCAAGCGGGCGGCGGCGATGTTGATATCGTAGCCCGCCTGTCGGATCAGTTCTGCACCGGCAGAGCGGTCGCAGGGCTGGTGGAGCATCCGCTGCAAGCCTGCTGCCCAGTCTGCATTGCTGGCGGAAAGCGGGATCTGGATGGCATGGGAAGAAAGCAGCACCTCCGCCGGCACTGCGTCCGAAAATACGCACCCCAGCCCGGCGGCTTGCGCCTCGATCCCCACCACCGGCAGACCCTCGAAGCGGGAGGGCATGACGAAGAGATCCATCATCTGGTACCAGTCGGCCACATTGTTTTGCAACCCGGCAAACAGGATATGGTCTGTGATGCCCAGTTCCTGCGCCTGTGCACGGACAGCCTGCTCCAGCCTGCCGGTGCCGATGAGCACCAGCATCGCCCGGGGCTCCAGCTGCAAAAAGGCGGCAAAGATCTCCAATAGACGCTCGTGGTTCTTGCGGACATCAAAGCGGCCTACATGACCCAGCACCACCCGGTCCTCCAGCCCGTAGCGCGCCCGCATTTCGGCGCGGACGGCGGGGGAGAAGCGGAAGGTCTCCGGCTCGATGGCGTTGGGAATGATCTGTCCCCGGCGCTCCCAGTCCGCTTTGCCAAAGTAGTAGATGCCCGCATCCCGGCCGCAGGCCCACAGGTGGGTGGCGGCGCCGGGCAGCAGCTGCTTACAGAACATCTTCAGCGGCCACTTGTAGTCCCGGACGATCCAGATATTATGGGCGTGGGCAATGCGCACTTGCAGCCCGGCCTTCTCCGCACCCTTCAGGGCATAAAGCCCCATCGCCTCGTTGTGGGCGTGCAGGATGCGGATGCGGGGGTCTGCGGCCACGGTCTGCTGCACAAAGCGCAGATACGCCGGGTAGTGCAGCGGGTTTAATCCCGGACTCTGGTAGATGTGCCCGCCCAGACGGCGGATCTCGTCGTCGTAATCGCCGGGCTTTTGCTTGTTGACGATAAAATCAAACTGGACCTTTTCGCGGTCGATATGCCGGTAGTAGTTCATCAGCATGGTCTCGATCCCGCCGCGGTCCATATTGCTGACCGAATGCAGCACTCGTATCATGGGTACTCCTTATATTATAACAACTGAAATCTTCTGCCGTAGCGGCACCACAGCCCAAAGTCCTGCTGCCGCAGCGCCCGGGCACCCCAGCGGGCACGGCGGGGCAGTGCGCCCTCTTGCGGCAGCGCCTTTGCGTACAAAGCACAGCACAGCCGGAAAACAGCCTGCTGCGTTTCCGGCGGCAGGCCGGATACAGTGGCATAGCAGAAAGCCGAAAGCTGCAACGTCAGGCTGCAGCGGTACAGCGCATCGTGGGGCAAGCCCAGCGCAGCATCCTGCACTGCCAGCTGCTCCATGATCCAGTAGCTCTGCACGGCGGCAGGACGGTGCTGGCTTGTGGCGGTAAGCCCTTGGGGTTTTGCGCCACAGATAGACCACCTCGGGCACAGAGGCCACGCTCTTTGCCAGCCGGAATACCAGAAAATGGATGATGGCATCCTCAAAGCAGGTATAGTAAGCCGGAAAGCGCACCTGTGCAAACAGTTCCCGCCGGTACACCTTGCCCCATGGCATCCCGGGCAGCTCGAACCGCTCCGGCGCGGCGGCACCAGTGTAGACTGCCGCCGGGTAGCGCTGCACCGGGCCACGGGTGCCGTCGGTGTACAGGTACTGCCAGCCGCCTTGCACCACATCGGCGTCAAGGCGCTGTGCGGCCTCCAGCAGGGTGCGGATGGCACCGGGCAATAACAGATCGTCGCTGTCCACGAACATCAGCCAGCGGCCCACGGCGTGGCGCAGTCCCTCGTTGCGGGCGGCGGCGGCGCTGCGGGGCGCACTGCAATTGCACAGCAACACCCCGGGCAGTGCCCGGTAGCGTTCCAGCACGGCGGCTGTGCCGTCGGTGGAATCGCTGTCCACCACGATCAGCTGCACGGTGCAGCCGGTGTCCTGCTGCAAAATGCTGTCCAGACAGGGGCCGATGGTAGCTTCGCCATTGTACACCGGCACAATGACCGAAAGGGTCACCGCCGGGTCCTGCTGCGGCAGCAGCGGGCAGGTCTCTTCTGCTGCAGGTTTCGGGCACAGGGCTGCCAGCGCGGCGCGGTCGGCCTGTGTGCTGTCCGGCAGCGGGGCACCGCCCCGGTGCAGCAGATGGTACAGCCCAAGGTCTGCATGGCCGCAGGCTGCGCCGCACACGGCGGCAGCGCCCGCCAGCAGACGGCTGCGGGTGTGGCAGTGGATCAGCTGATAAGCGCGTCGGTTCTGGATCATGCTTCACCACGCTCCATTCCGGCAAGGACAGCGCCGCCCTCCTCTGCGATCAGGGACATCTTTTTCTGTGCGCAGCGCACAAGGTCGCGCACATGGTAGAGCTCCTCCTCCGAGGTGGTGGCCCATGCGGCGGTGAACAGGATGGGGTACTCCGGGTTGAGCTTATTGTACTCGTTCACCTGACTTTGCAGGATGCGGATCATGACCTCTGCCTTCCGGCTGCTGCATTCATCAAAGAAGGCAAGGAACTTGCCCGCGCCGTTGTAGCCCACCGTGCCGTCGGTATCGCCCATCAGCTGCAAAAGACCGGAAAAATCCTTCAGGATGCCGTCACCCACATGGTAGCCGAAGCGGCGGCTCATCTCGGTCAGGTTGTCCAGCTGCAAAGCAAAGCAGGTATAGTCCTCCGGCAGAATGCGGTCGGCCATGCCGGAGATATACACGTTGAGCTTTTCGCGGTTGGGCATACCGGTCTTTTTGTCCACATACAGCAGATAATCCACCGCATCCGAGATGCGGCCCAGCAGAATTGCGCCGCAGCAGCCGATGACAAAGAACAGCACCAGCGCAAGCATCAGGTACAGCTTGACATTGATGGCGGCAGCCACCTGCACCGAGCTGATCATCTTCAGATAATCCGCGCTGATGTACAGGTTCAGCTCCTTGCTGCTGGTATTGATGATCTCGTAGTAGCTTTTCAGCTGCGCCTCGTAGTCGTTGATCATGCTTTCCATCTTGGCGTGCTGCTCGCCTGTACCGCCAAAATCCACGTTGCGGAAGCTTTGCAGGATCTCCTCCTGAAACTGCCGGTCGATCTGGCTGGATGCGACCTGCTGTTCCAGCGATACCAGTTTCAGCACCAGACCGTCGTAGGTGGTCTGTGCCTTATCGCCAGCACCTTCCAGCTCGATGTTATTCAGGATATAGTCCGAGGACACCACCTCGCCCCGGTCAGTAAAGTAGTTTTGCAGCAGATCGGCGTTCTTGTACACATACTGGTCGGTCAGGCTCCACAGACTGTCCCGCTGCTCGGTGGTGATCTGTTCGTTCTGCTTTGCAGTTTCGATGGTGTTGGCCAGATATTCCTGCAGCACCGTGCCGTCCCGCACCTGCGGGCCGTTGAGCACATAGGCGTACAGCGCCGGGATGGTGTATTTTTTGAAGTCGGAATAGATATCGCACAGGTCTGCATAGGTGTAGCCAGTGCGGGAGGAGCGAAAATTCGGGTAGTGCTCCCGCTTGCTCAGCAGATAGTCCTGCATCTCGTTGGTATCGTTTTCCAGAATGCGGATGCACTCGTAGTAATCGTAGCCGTTGTCCAGCAGACCGGACGAGGGGTTGAGCGAGAGTTTCTGCTCCACATATTTTTCCGTATAATAGGTGCAGTAGCTCTGGATGATGGCATCCAGCATATTGCGGGCATAACCCGCGCCCTGCTCTCCATCCACCACAAGGCTCACCTTGTAGGTATCCGGGAAATAGGTCACCTCTTCGCCCTTTTGCAGCAGTGCCTCGTTGATGGTCTCCTGATCTTCCGAGATCACCGGGGTCACCGAGATGTTGGAACGGATGGTGCTCAGCCGCCCGGAAGCACCCAGTGCATCCATGGCCTGCGAGATGACGGTGGAGGAGTAGATCTCGTTGACGTCCAGCTCGCTGCCGTCCGGGGTGTAGCCGTCCGAGATGCCGTCGTTGGTATAGCGGATAATGACCGATGCAGTGTACTTCTGCCGACCGTCTGCATACAGGTAGATGGCGGCCGCACCTGCCAGCGACACCAGAAAGATCAGCAGGCTGAAACGCTTCAGATAGCGCAGGATCTCAAACTTTTTCATCTGCGGTGCCTTGCCTTTCTGCGTTTACGTTCGTGGAGCAGCCATGCGCCGCCCAGCATCACGGCAACGGACTCCATCAGGGTCTTTTTCAGGCTCAGGCGCTGCAGGAAGGAGGCCGAGCCGTAGGTAAAGGTAATATAGTTCTGGGATTTGTACTTGATATACGCCTTGTCCAGTACAAACAGCTGCTCCGAGATCTCGTTGATGGCGGTCTCCAGCTTGTTCACCATGGCCTGCGCCTCGGCCAGACGCGGCTGGCCGGCATCCAGCTCCCGGATCTTCTGGATCACATAATTCGTGCTCACGATCTCGGACTGGTAGTCGGTGGCATCGGCCAGAGAAGCGTCTGCCGCCCGCGCCAGCGCATCCATGGCGGTCTTGGTGCGGGACATATAGTACTCGCTTGCTTCATCCACGGTGGGGATCATCATGATGGAGGTCATGGATTTTTCGTAGATGGAAATGCCCTTTTTGTCGGCGTCATAGTAAGCTGCTGGGTGCGCATGTCAATATCGTCGATCTTGTTCTTGTATTCCAGAATGCTGGTCAGCATGGCCGGGTCGCGGGCAACGCCGCCCTCGATGACAAAGGCCATGGCGTTGGGCAGGTCGTAATCCACCAGATTGTTGATCATTTTGCCCAGTGTGGTAAAGTTGTTGGTGGAAGGGTCGGGGTTTGTATCGTCCGTAAAGCTTTTGTTTTCCCCCAGACGGGCGTTCAGATAGCGGTTCAGCGCGGCGGCGCGCACCTCCAGCTCGTTCAGTCGCAGGTAAGGCTCGCACGCGGTGGTCACTTCCAGCTTTTCCTTGAGGATGCTCTGGTTATCGCAGTAGTTGCTCAGAAAGATCTCCCGGTAGGATTCGCACACGCTCTGCAAAAGATCTGTGGGCTTGCGGTTGCCCAGGTTCAGCTTGCGGGTGTTGATGGAGAGATAGTAGTTGGTGCTGATATACTCGCTGCCGTTGGCGCTGCCGGTGCCGTCCGGACTCAGGTAAAGGCACTCTGCCAGCTGGGAGGCAGTCAGGCTGTCCTGCAGGCCCACCCGCCGGATGGCGCGCTCCATCACCTCGTCCGAAACAATCTCGTAGGCGTTGAAGCGGGTCTTGTTGGGGTTCATGCCAAGCGCCGCCTCGGAGTAATTGAAGGAGATGCTGGCAGTGGCGCTGTCCGCACTTTTGAAATAGTGAACCAGCCCGAACAGACAGCACAAGGTCAGCAGGCAGAGAAACAGGCGGTATTTATTTGTCCAGATATGACGCAGCGCCTGTTTGATTTTTTTCTTTGATGTCATCCATGGCATTCTACCCTTTTGCAGCGGCCTGCACGCGCAGCGCAGGTTGCTTAGTCGATGTCAATGACCGAAAGCTCCGGCACATTGTTGATGCGGGGCGCCCGGCTGGAATCGCCCAGTCCCCGGCTTACAATGAGGGTGGCGTTGTTGGCAAGCGTATAGCTGCCCCCGGCATAGTCGGGCAGAAAGCCCTCCTCGGCGGTATAAAGCGGACCGATCTTCGGCAGACGCACGATGCCGCCGTGGGTGTGCCCGGCAAGACCCAGCTCAAAGGAATAATTTTCCAGATGCTCGGGAAAGTAGGTGGGAACGTGTGCCAGACAGATGCGCAGGTCGTAGTCTGTCTGCGGCTCCACGCTGTCCATAAAGGTGCTGGCACCGTAGTTGGAAAAATCCGCCGGGCTGCCCTCCACGCCCAGAATGCTGATGACATTGTCGTGGACGGTATAGCGCGCCTCTTCATTGCGCAGGACGGTCACCCCCGGCAGCGGTGAACTTTTCCACCAGTTCCCGGTCGTTGTCCAGAAAATACAGCTCGTCCTCGTGGTTGCCAAGCACTCCGCATACCGGGGCAATCTCGCTTAGCTGACGGAACAGGGAAAGCATATTATCATAGTCGGTGCCTTCGCCGTAGGTCACAAAGTCGCCGCCCAGCAGGATCAGATCCGGGGCAAGGCTGCGGACATCCTGCACCAGCTCACAGTTATCTGCTCCGTACTCCCGCAGATGCAGATCGGTCAGAAAAACGACCCGGCAGCTCTGGGTCAGCTTGCGGGAATGGATCTGGATAGAACTCTGCCGTATAGTGGGTGCGGTTATAGCAGATATTCTGCCACAGCGCCCCGCCCAGCAGGGTGAGCAGGGCAACAAGAACCAGCAGCGTCAGTAGCACCTGCTTCCAGAGGGGCGTTGCCCTCTGTGCGCCGCCAATGTGTGTATGTCTGCTGTTTTGCGCTGCGCCTTTTCCGTGTTTTGCTTTGATAAAGGCCACATCCTTTCTGCCGGGGAACGTTGCATAGAGAAGGGCGCAGCACAAGGCTGCAGCCCATCTCTCCAAAAACGGATACAAAAACTGATATATAAATAAATTATAACATATTTAGTAGGAAAAGCAAAGAGCGCATCTCTGCCATGGGCGGATTTCACATTTGGAAGTTCCCATCAAAAAGGGATGCCGCGCATGCAGCATCCCTTTTGTATATTTGCAGATCAATCGTCGTCGCTGTCCAGCTTGAGCACGGCGGTAAAGGCCTCGCTGGGACAGGGAAACGCTGCCCAGCTGACGCATCCTTCTTTT
>ENA-OQED01000773-OQED01000773.1-human-gut-metagenome-genome-assembly--contig:-NODE-773-length-12365-cov-1.314104_pt1 | contig 12365 bp, 13 predicted proteins | sample MGYA00242790_ERZ504625 | MGnify/ENA primary metagenome ERZ504625 (study PRJEB26092, sample SAMD00036345) | human gut metagenome | host: Homo sapiens | study: EMG produced TPA metagenomics assembly of...
CCTATCAGGCTGGCCAGTACGCTTCGTCGAAACTTTGAATTCGTCGAAAGCTACACTGTCCTGGCCGTATTCTACTTAGTCTTGATTTCGCTACTGACCGTAGCCGTCAATATTTGTGAACAGAAGATGGGAGCTGATGTAAAATGATGCGAATTGAACACTTGAAGAAACAGTATGGCGATAACCTGGTCCTGAATGACATCAGCCTGACCCTGGATGATGAAGTTACCTGCATCCTCGGGCCGTCCGGCGCCGGCAAGAGCACCTTCCTGCGCTGTTTGAACCTGCTGGAATCGCCGACAGGCGGAGACATCAAGTACAACGGCCAGAGCATCCTCCAGCCGGGCTACGACATCCGCAAGATGCGCGAAGAAGTGACCATGGTCTTCCAGCACTTTAATTTATTTCCCCTGCGCAATGTCGTCGGCAACGTCATGCTGGCCCTGCAGAGCGTCAAGCACATGAAGAAAGCCGATGCTCACGATATTGCCATGGAAATGCTCAAGAAAGTCGACATGGCCGATAAGGCCGAAAAGATGCCGGACATGCTCTCCGGCGGCCAGCAGCAGCGCGTCGCCATTGCCCGTGCCCTGGCCATGAGTCCCAAGATGATCCTCTTTGATGAACCGACGTCGGCCCTGGACCCGGAACTCGTCGGCGGCGTCCTTGACGTCATGCGCGACTTGGCCCACAACGGCATGTCCATGGTCATCGTGACCCATGAAATGGCCTTTGCCCGCGACGTATCGGACCGCATCGTCTTCATGGCCGACAGCATCGTCCAGGAAGATACGACGCCGGCCGAATTCTTCAGCCACCCCAAGACGGAACGGGCCCGCAATTTCCTGAGCCGTTTCTTATCGTAAGGGAGGGAGTACGATGGAAAAATTCATCATCGCCATCAATCGCCAGTTCGGCAGCATGGGTCGGCCCATTGCCAAGGAAATGGCCGAAGCCCTGAACGTCGAATTTTATGACCGCGACCTCATCGAAGCGGCCGCGAAGAAGATGAATATGTCCTTGTCTATTGCCAGCGACCTGGAGGAATCGTCCCGGCCGAACCGCTTCTGGCGCATGTGCTTCCCACTGGGGCACGACGAATCGCGGAAACAGGACGAACTTTTCCAGGTGGAAAAGAAAATCATCCTGGACCTGGCCGATGCCAAGTCGTGTATCATCGTCGGCCGCTGCTCCGATTCCATCTTGAAATGTTCCAAGCACCTGCTGCGCATCTTTATCTATGCGCCCTATAAAGAACGCCTCAAGAACTGCGTCGAACGGCTCAAGATGGACGAACGGACGGCCAAGGAAATGATACGCAACGTCGACCGGGCCCGCGATGCCTACCAGGTGCGCTACGCCGGCTATCTGCCAGGCGACTTCCACCATACGGATCTGCTCATCAACAGCAGCTTCCTCGGCGTCGAAGCGACGGCCCAGTATCTGACCGAACTGGTACTCAAAAAATACGGTTCCCATCATATCGAAGAAGTATGAAAAGGCTCCCGCCAGGGACATGCTGCCTTGTTATTGACAAATGAGATACCTATTGCATGATAGTGATAATACTAAGAGGTATCAGACAAAGGAGATGTCTTATGGGCGGGAGCAAAATCTGTTATATCTATTTCGTGCTGAGTCAGGCCATCTGGGGCGTACTGCCGGCCTTCTGGCTGCTGTTGCGGCAGCTGCCGCCGCTGTATACGCTGGCTTCGCGGATTGTCTGGGCATCGGTCTTCTGCTTTTTACTGATCTTGCAGAAAAAGCTCTTGCCCGATTTGAAATCTATCCGGCAAGAGCGCGGGCAATGGCCTTACGTGGCCGGTGCCTGTATCTTCATTACCCTGAACTGGGGATCCTATATTTACGCCACGACGCAGGGCTTCATCCTCCAGGCCAGCCTGGCCTATTTCATCAATCCCATCGTCCTCGTCTTCTTTGGCGGACTCCTCTTCCACGAACGGCTGCGGCCGGTCCAGAAACTGTCCGTCGTCGTTGCCGGAGCCGGCCTGGTCCTGGCCTTCTGCCTGTACGGCGTCGTCCCCTGGCTGTCGTTCTTCATCTGCCTGACCTGGGCGACGTATAGCATGTTGAAAAAGAAAGTCCGCCTGGAAAGCCAGGTTTCGGTCTTCATCGAATCCTTTTCCATGGTGCCCCTGTCCCTGCTGTTCATCGCTTTCAGCGAATATCACGGCATGGGGGCTGTCGGGACTTTTCAGGGCTGGCAGTGGCTGCTCCTGCCGGCGACGGGCATCGTCACGGCCATTCCGATGATGCTCTTTTCGGCCGGCGTCAAAGGCGTCCCCATTACAACAGGCGGTATGCTCATGTACCTCTCGCCGAGCATCACCCTGGTTATCGGCCTCTTGAGTGGCGAAACCATTACGCCACCTCTGCGCCTGACCTTCTGCTTCGCCTGGGTGGCCGTAGCCCTGTATATGTACGGCCTTTACCAGACTATTAAAGGGCTCCGGGAAAGCGGATACCATTAGGTACGGTCCTTGTTCCTGAATGACGCTGTAGGGGCTCGCACGTGGCGAGCCCCTACAGAAAAAAGGGTGTCGTACGAGGTTTGTGCCACCATCCGCTAACCCCTAACCCCTAACAACTTGAAAGGAGCTGTCGCGATGCGACAGCTCCTTTTGTATCACTTACTTTCAAAAAATGCTTTGTATGCCAGGTAGCCGCTGTAGGCATCGGCTTTGGCGACGATTTCTAAGGGAGCATGCATGCTGTGCATGGCTACGCCGCAGTCGACGACGTCACAGCCCCAGTCGGCCATGATGTAGGCGATGGTACCGCCGCCGCCCTGGTCGACCTTGCCCAGTTCCCCGACCTGCCAGGGAACTTCTTTTTCGTTGAAGATGCGGCGGATCTTGGCCATGAATTCGGCGTTGGCATCGTTGCTGCCGGCCTTGCCGCGGGCGCCGGTGTATTTGCACAGGCAGATACCGTAGCCGAGCTTGGCCGAATTCTGTTCTTCATAGGCGTCGGCAAAGACCGGGTCAAAGGCGGCGCAGACGTCGGCCGACAGGACTTCGCTGTTGCGCAGGGTCCGACGCAGCCAGATTTCTTGGTCATGGCCCTGGAGGGACAGGAGTTCGGCGATGAAGTCCGGGAAGTACGACGACTGGACGCCCGTGTTGCCGACGGAACCGATTTCTTCTTTATCGGCAAAGAGAGCGACCTGTGTCTTTTCTCCCGGTGCGGCATCGAGGATGGCGGCCAGGTTGGCATAAGAGCAGACGCGGTCATCATGGCCGTGGGACATGATCATCGACCGGTCCAGGCCGACGTCGCGGCTCTTGACGGCCGGGATGATTTCCAGTTCAGCACTGGTGAAATCTTCTTCTTCAATACCGTATTTTTCCTTTAACAAGGTCAGGATAGCCGGTTTTGTCTTTTCTCCTTCGCCGTTCGTGCCAGCCAGGGGCATGAGCATTTCGCCGCTGATGGCTTCAGAGAGCTTCTTGGCGGCCTGGTCCTTGCCCAGGTGGGGCAGAAGGTCATTGATGAACAGGACCGGATCGCCCGGGTCTTCGCCGATAGAGACGTCGACGCGGCTGCCGTCGCTTTATAGACGACGCCGACCAGGGACAGGGGCAGGCAGACCCATTGATATTTCAACAAGCCGCCATAGTAATGGGTCTTGAAATAGACGATTTTATTCTTTTCGACGACAGGCATAGCCTTGACATCCAGGCGCGGGCAGTCGATATGGGAGCCGACGATTTTCAGCCCTTTTTCGATGGGGGCTGAGCCGATGACGGCTAAGATGACCGATTTCCCTTTCTGGTCCCAATAGACCTTGTCGCCGGCCTTCAGGCTGGTGAAGTCAGCCAGGGGATGGAACCCGGCGTTTTCAGCCTGGCGGATGATTTCCTTATTGGCCAGCCGTTCTGTCCGGGCTGTGTCCAGGAACTGACGGTAATGGACGCTGTACGCTTCCATCTGGCCGCGCTGTTCCGGTGAGAAGCGGGCCCAGACGCTGTTTTCTGTATCAAATGCTTTCATGACATAAGCCTCCTCTGTAAATGATGATGTGTGACACTGCATCCTTATTATAACGCACTTATGGGAGCTGTACTAGTTCTTGAAAAAGACAGGGGAAACCGTTGTATTTCTTTATATTGTGTGGTATTATTAATCATACTTTATAAATAATAATTCACACATGGGAGGGTTTGCCATGATCGATAAAATGACTATCAAAGACTTAGTGAAGCAGGCTGTGCCTGATATTTGTGCCATGCGCCGTCATATCCATGAAAATCCGGAATTATCCGGCGAAGAAGTGGAAACGGCTGCTTTTATGGCAGCCAATCTGCGGTCTTTCGGCATCGATGTACAGGAGCACGTCGCCGGTACGACGGCGGTCCTGGGGACGCTCAAAGGCGGCAAGCCGGGACCGGTCATCGCCTTGCGGGCCGATATGGACGCCCTGCCCATGACGGAAGAAACAGGCCTGCCCTTTGCGTCCAATTTTGCAGGCAAGATGCACGCCTGCGGTCATGACGGCCACATGAGCATCCTCCTCGGTGCTGCTGAGGTCCTGAGTCAAGTGAAAGACGATATCCCCGGCACGGTCGTCTTCATCTGCCAGCCGTCTGAAGAAAAATCGCCTGTCGGCGGAGCCAAAGGCCTGGTTGCTTCCGGCGTCCTCGACGGTGTCGATGCCGTTTACGGCCTTCACGTCTGGCCGACACTGCCCAGCGGCAAAATCGGTGTCCTGCCCGGGCCGATGATGGCCGCTTCGGACCATATCCGCATCGTCCTCAACGGCAAGGCCAGCCATGCCGCCATGCCGCATAAAGCGTCGACACCATCGTCGCAGCCGCCCAGTTCCTGACGGCGGCCCAGACCATCATCAGCCGCCGTGTCAATCCCCTCTATCCGGCTGTCCTGACTTTTGGCAAAATCACTGGCGGCACGCGCTACAATGTCGTCGCCGATACGGTCGAAATCGAAGGGACCTGCCGGACGTACCATGCGGAGGCCCAGGATGCCGTCGAAGCCCATCTTCAGGATACGCTCAAAGGCATCGATGCCATGTACGGGACGGTCAGCCATCTCGACTATGAACGGGGCTATGCGGCTGTCCGCAATACGCCGCAGCAGGCGGCTTTCGTCGCCGGCGTAGCCAAAGAATGTTTTGGCCCGGACATTCTGGCAGCTGTCGACGAACCGGCCATGACGGCCGAAGACTTTTCCGGTTATCTCCAGAAATTTGATGGTGGTTTCTTCTGGCTCGGTGCGACCAAGCCCGGCGACACGGTTTATCCCCTGCATAATACCCATTTTGCCGTCGATGAAGCCTGCCTGCCAGTCGGCGTCGAACTGATGGTTTCCCTGGTCCTGGCCAAAATGAAAGAAAAGGCATAATTATTTTTGAAAAAATGCAACTTAAAAAAGGAATCTGCCCCCTTCATCTCGAATATATAATATTAACTGAGATTCCATAGGAGGCGATTGTTTTATGAAAGAATACACAAGTGATAAAATTCGCAACGTTGCTGTACTTTCGCATGATGGCGCCGGCAAAACGGCTGTTGTTGAATCATTACTGCTTGCCTGCGGTGCTGTCGATGCTGTTGGCGTCGGTAAAGACAACAAGCATATTATGGACTATGAACCGGAAGAAATTAAGAGAAACGTCACGATCCAGCTCGGCATTGCGCCCTGCGAATGGGAAGGCTACAAGCTGAACTTCCTCGATACGCCGGGGTATTCCGAATTCTGCGGCGAAGTCCGCGCTGCCCTGCGTGCCAGTGACGGCATCCTGCTCGTCGTTTCGGCCGAATCGGGCGTCGAAATGGATACGGAACGGGCCTGGGACTACGGTGTCGAATTGAAATTGCCGCGCATGGTCTATGTCAATAAGATGGATGCGGAACACGCCGATTTCTTCGGCTGCCTGGAAAAATTGCGCGCCGTCTTCGGCAAATCCATCATGCCCCTCCAGATCCCTATCGGTGAAGGCAAGGATTTCCGGGGCATCATCGACGTCTGCAAGATGGTAGCCTGGGAATGGAATAACGGCGAATGCACGGAAATCAAGGTGCCGCCAGAATACATGGCCAAAGCCCGCGAAGTCCGCGAAATGTGCATGGAAGCCGCTGCCGAAGGCGACGACGAATTGCTGGAAAAATACCTCAACGGCGATGAACTGACCATCGAAGAACTGCGAAAAAGGCCTGCGCCAGGGCATGCTGACGGGCCGCGTCTGCCCGCTCATGTGCGGCAGTGCCATCAACCATATCGGTACGGCAGAACTCCTGCGCCGTATCATCACCTACATGCCGGATGCTTCGCAGAAAGTCATGATGGGCACGGATAAGAAGACAGGCGAACCGGTCCTGGTCTATCCCAACAAGCCTTTCACGGCCTTCGTCTTCAAGACCCTCATCGATCCCTTTGCCGGCAAACTGAGTTATGTCCGCATTTTCTCGGGCGAACTCAAGGAAGGGGACAAGTTATACAATATGTCCCAGGATAAAGAAGAAAAGATGGGCAAAGTCCTGACCCTGGTCGGCAAGGAACAGATCCCCGTCCCGGCGGCTATTGCCGGCGACATCGTCGTCCTGCCGAAATTGCCGAATGCCCGGACTGGCGATACCTTTGCCGCTCCTGATTTCCCCGTCGTCTATGACCCCATCCGCTTCCCGAACCCGCTGCATACGGTAGCCCTGGTCCCGGAAAAGAAGGGCGAAGAAGAAAAATTGATGAACGCCCTCCTGCGGGTCAGCGAAGAAGACCCGACGTGCCAGGTCGAAAAGAGCACCGAAGGCAAGCAGCTCATCGTCCGCTGCATGGGCGATGTCCACCTCGACCACATCCTGACCAAGATCGAACGGAAATACGGTGTCAAAGCCAAACAGGAAGACGTTTACATCCCGTATCGTGAAACCATCAAGAGCAAGGCGACAGCCGAAGGCAAACACAAGAAACAGAGCGGCGGCCACGGTCAGTTCGGCCACGTCTTCCTGGACATCGAGCCGTTGACGACAGGCGAACCCTTTGAATTCGTCGATAAGATCTTTGGCGGCGCCGTACCGAAACAGTACATCCCAGCCGTTGAAAAAGGCGTCCGTGAAACTTTGGAAAAGGCCTCATCGCCGGCTTCCCCATGATCAACGTCAAAGTTACCCTGACCGATGGTTCCTATCATCCTGTCGATTCGTCGGAAATGGCCTTCAAAGTCGCTGCCGCTCAGGCCCTCAAGAAAGCCGTACCCCGAAGCCAAGCCGATCCTCCTGGAACCGATTTACAACGTCGACGTCGTCATCCCTGAAGATTACATGGGCGATGTCATGGGCGACTTCAGCAGCCGCCGCGGCCGCATCCTCGGCATGGAACACCATCGCAACCGCAAAGGCATCATCGTCGTTAAAGCCCAGGTCCCGCTGGCAGAAATGAAAGACTACGTCACCGTCCTGCGCTCCATGACCCAGGGCAAAGGTACGTTCAATATGGAATTCTTCGACTACGAAGAAGTACCGAAAAAAATCATGGACGAAATCATCGAAAAAAGACAAAGTGAATAAGACTAGTGGCTAGTCGTTCGTAGTTTTTAGTTTGTAGAAATGGGCTTTAAATTTTTAACCATCCGCTAACCACTAACAACTTAAAAGGGCTTGTCGCATGTGCGACAAGCCCTTTTTTTACGAATCACGAATCACGAGCCACGAACCACCAGGCGTCACGGATGTAGGGGCTTGCACGTGGCAAGCCCGTTCCAGACTATGAGTGATTTTCCAGCTCGGAGCCAATGCCACCCAAGGTCCGGCGGGTCGCCCACGTGGCATATGCCAAAACGGCATATACCTGTTTACCTAAACGCCTTGCCAGGGCGCCTCCAGCGTCGTATAATAAGGATATAAGCAAACGTAAAACGTCGTACTAAAGAAAATACATACAGATGAAAGGGTGGTTTTTATGTCCCAATGGACAGATATGTACAGACAGAAATTAATGACGCCGGAAGAAGCGGTAAAAGTGGTCCAATCCGGAGATTGGGTCGATTACGGCATGGGCACGACCCAGCCGATCCTCCTCGACCAGGCCCTGGCAGCGCGCGTGATGAACTGCAAGATGTCAAAGTCCGCATGTGCCTGAGCGTGGCTCCGCGGCAGATCGTCGAACAGGACCCGGAACGCAAGGCCTTTACGGCCATGAACTGGCATATGAGCGGCTATGACCGGAAGAAGTGCGCTCTCGGCCAGATGAATTTCATCCCCATGTGTTACCGCAACAAGCCGTCCATGTACCGCGACCTCCTCGACGTCGACGTAGCCCTGATTACTGTCGGTCCCATGGATAAACACGGCTTCTTTAATTTCGGCCCGGCCGTTTCGGCAACGGAAGCCATTACCAAGAAAGCGAAGAAAGTCATCGTCGAAGCCAATGAAGCCATGCCACGCGTCCTCGGCGGCCGTGGCGAATGTATCCATATCAGCGATATCGACGGCATCGTCGAATATGGCAATCATCCCTTGGCGACCATTCCCTTTACGACAGGCGACGATATCGATGCCAAAATCGCCAAGACTATCGTCCAGCAGATTCCCGACGGAGCGACACTGCAGCTCGGCATCGGCAGTTTGCCGAATACCATCGGCGCCTTATTGGCCGAATCGGACCTGAAAGACCTGGGCGTCCATACGGAAATGCTCGTCGACGCCTTCCGACTCATGTATGAACACGGCCAGCTCACGAACCGCCGCAAGACTTTCTGCCGCGATAAGATAAGCTGGGCCTTCGCCCTGGGGACGCAGGACCTCTATGACTGGATGGACGACAACCCCTTCCTGGCAGCTTATCCGGTAGACGTCATCAATGATCCTTTCATCATTCTCAGATGGATAATTTCATTTCCATCAATAACTGCATCGACATCGACCTCTTCGGCCAGGTATCGTCTGAATCGGCCGGTACCCATCAGATAAGCGGCAGCGGCGGCCAGCTGGACTTCACCGACGGCGCTTACCGCTCCCGTGGCGGCAAGAGCATCATCGCTTTGCGGTCGACGTTCCACAACAAGAAGACCGGCCGCGATGAATCGCGTATCATCCCGACGATGGCACCGGGCACGACGGTCACGGACCCGCGGTCCCAGGTCAACTGGGTCGCCACGGAATATGGCATGGTCAACCTCATGGGCGCTTCGACATGGGAACGGGCCGAACGCCTCATCAGCATCGCTCATCCCGATTTCCGCGAAGACCTGATCAAAGAAGCTGAAAAAATGAAGATTTGGAGATACAGCAATAAGCGGTAAGGGATAGCAGGTTGCTACTCTGCGGGCCACTAACAACTCACAGCCTCCAGCCGCTAGCTGCTAGCTGCTAACCCCTAATCCCTAACCCCTAGCCCCAAAAAAACTTATTTCCCTCAGCCTAAAAAGGCAGGCGGAAACAAGTTTTTTGCGCCTCTAGAGAAAACTGGAAATATTTGTTATAATATAATCGTATGCGCCCATTTGTTCATTTGACGGGCTGCCATATAGACGACAACGATTCGGACTGCGGGTCTTTTGCTGGCCGGCAGTTATTTTCAGTTTGTATATGAGGTGAAATTTGTGGACGAACAACAAGTAGATAAAATTGTGCCGGTTTGTCTGGAAAGCGAAATGCAGACGTCGTACATCGACTATGCCATGAGTGTCATCATCACTCGTGCCCTGCCGGATGTACGCGATGGGCTGAAGCCGGTCCATCGGCGTATTCTCTATGCCATGCATGAAGCGGGCATGACGCCGAACAAGCCCTATAAGAAATCGGCCCGTATTGTCGGCGAAGTTTTAGGTAAATATCACCCCCATGGTGACAGATCCGTCTATGATGCGACCGTCCGCCTGGCCCAGGATTTCTCGACGCGCTATCCTTTAGTCGATGGTCACGGCAACTTCGGTTCCGTCGATGGTGACTCGGCTGCGGCTATGCGTTATACCGAAGTCCGCATGGCGAAGATTACCGGCGAAATGCTGGAAGATATCGACAAGGAAACGGTCGATTTCATGCCCAACTACGACGGCTCCCTGCAGGAACCGACGGTCTTGCCGTCGAAGATCCCGAACCTCCTGGTCAATGGCTCGGCTGGGATCGCCGTCGGCATGGCGACGAATATTCCGCCTCATAATTTAGGCGAAGTCATCGACGGCTGTGTTCTGCTCATCGACAACCCTGAAGCCAGCCTGGAAGAAATCATGACCAAAATCAAAGGTCCTGATTTCCCGACGGGCGCTAAGATCATGGGCCGCGATGGCATCATCAAAGCCTATTCGACGGGCCGGGGCAGTATCAAGATGCGGTCCTGTGCGACTATCGAACCGATGAATAAAGGGAAGCACCGCATCGTCGTGACGGAAATTCCCTATCAGGTCAATAAAGCGCGGGTCATCGAGTCCATTGCCGACTTGTCCCGCAACAAGGAAATCGACGGCATCACGGCCCTGCGCGATGAATCGGACCGCAAGGGTATGCGCATCGTCGTCGAACTGCGGGCCGATGTCAATCCCGATATCGTCCTGAATAAATTGTATAAACACACGCAGCTCCAGGAAACGTTCGGCGTCATCATGCTGGCCCTCGTCGACGGCCATCCGCGCGTCCTGACGCTCAAACAGATCCTGAACTACTATCTCGACCATCAGAAAGATGTCATTACCCGCCGCAGCAAGTTTGAACTCGACAAGGCCCTGGCACGGGCTCACATCTTAGAAGGCCTGCTCATCGCCCTGGACCACATCGACGAAGTCATCAAGACGATCCGCGAATCGGCGACAGACGACATTGCCAAACAGTCCTTGATGAGCAAGTTCGGCCTCAGCGAAAAACAGGCCATCGCCATCCTCGACATGCGCCTGCGCCGCCTGACGGGTCTGGAACGAGAAAAAATCGAAGAAGAATATGCTGAATTGGAAAAACGCATCGCTTACCTGCGCAGCGTCCTGGCTGACGAACATAAAGTCATGGAAATCGTAAAGACGGAACTCCTCGATGCCAAGAAGAAATTTGGCGACGAACGGCGTACACAGATTGTAGCCGACTCATCGGATTTCTCCATCGAAGACATGATCCCCAACGAACGCATGGTCCTCACCTTGACCCGCCGAGGCTACATGAAGCGTATCAACGCCAATGTATACCATACGCAGAATAAAGGCGGCCGCGGTATCAAGGGCATGGGGACGAAGGACGAAGACGCCGTAAACCACCTGCTCTATACATCGGCATGGAATACGGTCCTGTTCTTCACCAACTTCGGCCGCGTCTATCGCCTGAAGGCTTACGAAATCCCGGAAGCCAACAGCCGTAACTCCAAGGGCATTGCCGCCATCAATATCCTGCCCTTGTCCAATGGCGAAAAAGTCAACGCCCTCATCGACCTCGACCAGGTCGACCCGTCGATGAACCTGTTCATGGTCACTGAAAAAGGGCTGGTAAAGAAGACCCTTCTCCATGAATTCAAGAACGTCCGCCGCAACGGCCTCATCGCTATTTCCCTTATGGAAGGCGACCACCTGGCCAAAGTGCGCCTGACCAACGGCGACCAGACGATCATCTTGGCGACAAAACTGGGCATGGCCATCTGCTTCAATGAAAACGATGTCCGTCCTATGGGACGGAATACCCGCGGTGTCCGCGGCATCACACTGGCCGAAGGCGATATGGTCATCGGGGCTGACGTCCTCGAACCGGACTGCCAGGTTCTGACTGTCAGCGAAGAAGGTTTTGGCAAGCGCAACAACATCGACGCCTACAAAGTCCAGCTCCGCGGCGGCAAAGGCATCAAGAACTTCAAGATTACGCCGAAGACCGGCGACATCGTCGGCGTCGAAGTCGTCCATGAAGGGCAGGAACTGATGCTCATCACGTCGAATGGCATCGTCATCCGCACGGATATCGAAAGCATTGGCATCAAGAAAGGCCGCAACACATCGGGCGTCAAGATCCAGAAACTGGAAGGCGACGACAAAGTAGCCGCTCTCGATACCATTGCCATCGAAGGTAACGACGAAGAAGAAAAAGAACAGACGAAATTGTTTAAATAAAAAAAGAGGCCTGCGGGCCTCTTTTTTTTGCGCCGACCGCAGTTCGCAGGCCGCAGGCCGCCTCGGACTCAGATGCGGCGTTCCGCCGCGACAGACTCAGACTGACAACATCGCTTCGAGTAACCCTCGGCTCGTAGAGGAGAACCCCTCCACCGCAAGCGGTCCCCCTCCCCTTCGCAGGGGCGGCTTACGCCCCAACCGGGGCCATCGTAGGGGACGTCCTTTAACCTCTCAGACCGCCTTTGGCGGCCAGCTCCCCTATAAAGGGAGCCTTGGGCGGCCCGCTGTGAACAATGGGAGATATACTTGATCG
>ENA-OQED01000774-OQED01000774.1-human-gut-metagenome-genome-assembly--contig:-NODE-774-length-12365-cov-1.241788_pt1 | contig 12365 bp, 11 predicted proteins | sample MGYA00242790_ERZ504625 | MGnify/ENA primary metagenome ERZ504625 (study PRJEB26092, sample SAMD00036345) | human gut metagenome | host: Homo sapiens | study: EMG produced TPA metagenomics assembly of...
TGGAGCTCCCTCCGCGGAAAATGGCGTTGCCGCATTCGCGGCAGGAGGCGTTTTGCGCCGACAGACATTTTTCCAATGCTTCAAGTTTCAAAGCTTGAAACTTTGCGACCCGTTTGAAGCTATTTAGCCGAGAACCGAAAGCGTGAGCGCGATTCGATGGCCAATGTTCTCCGAAGCTCTTGGAATCTTTGATTCCCTAGAGATTCGTGAGGTTATTATAACATACTTTCCTCCAGCCGCAATCTCTTTCTCTCCCATTATGCAAACGCAATTTATATTCATCCATTTTATTCTAGTTTCTCAAAATTATCATGCAAAGATTGCCTCCTCCTGCATAAACAAACCTGTAAAGTAAAAAAACTTTTCAGTGTTGAAAACTCTGTGGAAAGTGTGGAAACTCGTTTTTATAATTCTAAATTGAGAATTATAACGCCTTAAATGTAAAGATTTTAACTTTACTTTCACATAGTTTTCCACATCTTTGAAAAAAACAGGCTCTGTATATACAAAATGCATATACAAGGCCCGTTTTGATGCAAAGCATAGCATTGCCCTTCAGGCATCATATGAATCCGTTTTTGAGCAGGATGGAACAGCGCACGCAGCGCTTTTCTACCCATCCATATAATGATCCGCTGGATAAAAAATTGCGTATTTCCCAACTTTTTTTTGCTTTTTCTCCATGTGGAGTGTTCTGTATGGCGCAAGACCGGGTAGGCACAACTTTTTGATCTGTCAAGTAAATGGCTTGTCGGATATAAGCCTGATCTTTTTCTTAGATTTTCCAATCAATCCGTTATTTTTCAACGAATCTCTCTATCTGTAAAGTTATTTATCTTTACACTATTCCAAGGCCATATGATCCTCAACCTGTAGTGCCTCCGGAACTCCAATCTCTTCCTCGCAAGTATAAGTGCCTGTGATAACGCAGGCCTCCTGCGTAAAATGCGTTTCCACCTTCTGCTCCAGAATTGTTGCCTCCCCCAACTCCGCCCTCACCTTTTGCTCATATTCCGCCGCTGCGGCCAACAGCGCCTGCGCTTTGGGGAGCGTAACCTCCTGTTTGATATATTCCCGCTTGAGATATGTTTCCGTGTAAACGGGCAGCGGAACCTGATTCATGCGCAGCGTATTACGAAAGAAAAAGCTCTCTGCCTCCCCTTCCGGCTGCCGGTCGAAGCCAAAAGGAATCCGCAACCCAAAAAAGGAAAGCCGATAACGCTCGCTTTCCACTCCGGTATATTGTCGTGCCTTTTGCCGGAAAGGGAAGGTATGGCTCACCGTGTGACGCGTCTGCGCGATCGCAACACCGCGCGCGTGCTTGAAGGAGACAGAAAGATCTTTGTTGGTAACAACACTGCTAATCAACAGATCCCCTTTTAGCACAGCCTCCCCCTTCTTCACGGCCGCTTCTCCTTCATATACCTTCAGGCTGAGGATCGTGCCATCCTGTGAAGCAAGGATATTACGCGGCGTGGTATCATTCTCCACCTGAGGAGCAGGGATACGCTCGCGCACCTCAATCACGGCAGCGCTCCCCTTGATATTCAATGCCAACCAAGCAAGATCGTTGAGCCTCCTGGCTGCGGTGCGCTGCACCTCCTCCACATCGATTTTAGAACGGCGCGCCCCGATTCGGACGCCCAGCTCTTCAAATACGGCCAATATTTCCGTATCTGAAACGGCTTCATTTCCTTGCACGTCAATTGTCCAAATCATGGAGGAAAGGATGCAAACAATTAGCACGGCTACCGCTGCGCCGCAAAGCAGGCCAATTCGGCGCTTGTGGCGATGCAGAAAGAATGGAAGCCCATACCGCCCTGCCACCCGCGGCCGCATGCCGGATTTGCGCGCGCAGGCGCGGATGCGGTGATACCCACGAATTGTTGTCTTGGCATACATTTCCCCCTTGCTGCCGCTGATGTCCCACAGGGGAATATTCTCCTTGGAGCATAAATTGATAAAGCGCTCCGGAAAGCCACCCTTTGCACGGAAACGCACATATCCGCATAAAAAACGGATGAGTTTAATAAAAAGCACCTGTGTCTCCCCTTCCCGCCTACCCAGGCAACCACTTAATTAGAAAAATCAATGGAGAGGATATTGCCGGTGATAATCGCCTGCTCCAGCGTTAAAGTGCGGATGCTCAGCCCAGTGCCTGTAAACCGCACGATATTTTTGCCAAGATTCAGGCGGATAATCCCCTCGTCATATTCCACAACACCCTTACAGCCTTCAACGATTGCCTCCCGGTTACCGGAAAGCTCCATATGGGAAACGCCGCGTAGAGCGGCTTGAGGGATCTCCAGCTCCTGCGTTAGTTTTTCTTTGGTGGTCAGCCCGCTGTTTGGCGCGCCGCTGCCCCGATGGCTGCGTATTCCTGCTTTTCTCATGGCCCCAACCTCGCGTTTCCTGATATGCCGGGCATGTTCCCCCGCCCGTTCCTCATATATATGCATCAGGGGGGAAGGACTATGAAAAAGAAACGGCTGAAAACGCTGCAAATCCTATTATCCGCATTTGGCGCCGCCGCCTTTGGGGGCGGCATTCTGATTGCGCCACAGGCTGCCTCGCAAGGGGTGCGGGATGGACTTACCTTATGCGGGCAAGTTGTGATTCCATCTCTTTTTCCGTTTTTAGCGCTTTCGTCCTTCCTGGTGCAATCCGGCCTTGCGCAACGGGCAGGCCACCTGCTGGAACCGATCACCAAGCTACTGTTTCGCCTGCCAGGCGCGGCAGGCAGCGCCATCCTGATGAGCCTGATCGGCGGCTATCCGGTTGGCGCACGCATGACGGTGCAATTGCTCGACGCCGCTCTGATCACACAAAAGCAGGCGCAGCGCATGCTGTTCTTCTGCGTCAATTCCGGCCCTGCCTTTTTAATCAGCGCCGTTGGCTCCGCCATGCTCCGCAGCCGACAGGCCGGGCTAATCCTCTGCGCGGCACTCACTGCCAGCGCGCTGCTGATCGGGCTTTGCATGCGCTTTCTCGCATCCAAAGAGACGATGAGAGAAAGCCCTGTTGTTCCCCCTACCGGCCCGTCCATGGCGCAGGCCCTGGTGGACGCCGCTACACAAGGCTGCGCAGGCATTGTATCTATCTGCGTTTGGGTCATTCTATTTTCCTGCATTGCTGCGCTGTTCAGCCTTCTTCCGCTGCCCAGCACACTGCGTATTCTTTTACAATGCTTTTTAGAGGTAACCTCCGGCTGCGCCAGCGCAGCCGGAAAAGTGCCTCTGCCCGCCCTTGCGCTTGTGCTCGGCTGGGGCGGAATCTGCGTGCATTGCCAAGTGCTGCACGATGTATCCCAAAACAAAGCTTTCCCTGCCGCTCTTTTTTGCGGCAGGGTGGCAAACGGCTTGCTTGCCTGCCTGATCAGCGCAGGGCTTTTCCGGCTGTTTCCCTGTGAAACGCCAGTTTTTCTAACCATGTGCAGGCGTTACCGCAGGCCTTCGCCGCCTCTGCGCCGGTGGCCGCCGGAATGCTGTTTATGTGCGCCCTGCTGATTTTAGAGGTTGAAGGCCGTCGAAAAACATGCTAAACTAAGGCGATACATGGGAACAGGGCGAACCCAAAAGGGTTGGCCATCCATCATCTGGACAAGGTCGCCCGTATCTTCCCCAGTGCCAGCTGCATAACGACACGCCCTGTCCTCTCAGCGATACGGCAATTAATTGATCACTTTGACAAGGCGGTAGATACGATGCAAAAAACATTTTCCCAAAAAATGACCTGCGGATCTGTAAACCGCAAAAAAAGGCTGGAGGATCGAAAGCGTTTCTCCAAATCCCGCCGCCCGGCGGATCTTCTGCTCAGAACGCGGATCGAACGCATGACAGAAGCTTTGTTTGACCGTGCTTATGAGGTTACCGGGGCGCTCCAGGCCGACGCTTATGTGAGCGAGGAGCCCCTGCCCTTTGCAAAAAAGGAAACCGGCAGGCTGATGCAACATCTTAAGCCTGGCGACCGCTGGGCGCAGCACACGTTTGACTGCGCATGGTTCCATGTGACGGGAAAAATTCCGCCTGTGCATCGAGGGGATCACAATGTTTATCTCATCAATATCGGCGGCGAGGGCTTAATCTATCAGCCTGACGCAACCCCTGTGCAGGCAATCACCTGCTATGCCTCTGAATACGACTATACACTCTCCCTCCCCGTTAAGCGTGTCGTCAAGGATTTCTCAAAGGATGGCGAGATCGATTTTTGGATCGATGCCGCGGCAAACGACCTGTTCGGCAACCTAAAAAACGGCGCGCGCATTGGCGAATTATCCACTGCTGTGTGCCATGAGCATATCCGGGCGCTCGCCTATGACGTGCAGGCCCTGATTTCTGTTTATGACACCAACCCGGATACAGAATTTACCCTTGCAATCCTCCAGCAGCTTTCCGCGCTTTTGCAGGTGTATCCAACCATCAGCGACGCACAAGCCGCCGCATACCGCGAAAAGCTCCTGCCTCTTTTTGATCGGCGCAATCAGGAGCCCGGCCATTTCCAATATTACGCGATCGGCCATGCCCATCTGGATCTCGCATGGAAGTGGCCCATCCGGGAAACGAAGCGCAAAGGCTTGCGGACTTTTTCCACCCAACTACACAACCTGGAGAAATACCCGAATTATATCTTCGGCGCATCCCAGGCGCAGCTCTACCGCTGGATCGAGGAAGGGGCCCCTGAGCTTTACCAGCGTGTCAAAGCGGCTGTGCAGGCCGGCCGTTGGGAGGTGCAGGGCGCCACTTGGGTAGAGATGGACTCCAACCTCATCAGCGGCGAAAGCATGCTCCGGCAGTTTTATTACGGCAAGCAGTTTTTTCGCAGAGAATTTGGGCTGGATATGAAAATCCTCTGGCTTCCAGATAGCTTTGGCTACTCCGCCTGTCTGCCGCAAGTGATGAAGCTTGCGGGCGTGCCCTATTTCTTAACGCAAAAGATGAGCTGGAATACGGTGAATAAATTCCCCTATCACACCTTCCGCTGGCAGAGCCGGATGGCTCCGAGGTGCTGGCTCATATGCTGCCGGATGAAACTTATAACGGCCCTGTCACAGCAGAGCGCATGAAATTTGGCGAGCGTAATTACCAAGAACGCAAAATCAGCAATCAGGCCATCATGCTCTTTGGCATCGGCGACGGTGGCGCAGGCCCCGGTTATGAGCATATTGAGCGCATGGAGCGTTTTCGCAATATCGAGGGGGGAGCCTGAGGTGATCCCCTCCAAAGCGATCGACGCCTTTCAAAAGCTCGATGACGGCACCGTTTACCCGGTCCATCAGGGCGAGCTATATCTGGAAAGCACCAAGCACTTATACAACGCAGAGTGCCAATAAATTTTATAACCGCAAGTGCGAATTTGCCCTGCGCAATTATGAGCTGCTGATGCTCCTTGCGGGCGGTAAAACGGCGCTTCCCCTTTCGCCCGAGCGGTTGGATGCATTGTGGAAGGAGATCCTACTCTATCAATTTCACGATATCCTACCGGGCTCATCGATCAATCGGGTGTATGACGAAAGCCAGGCGCGCTACCAGGCAATTTATTCTGAAGTTACGCAGGCGGTTGCCGCGCTTTCCTCCACTGTTTTTGGCCGCGGATTCTTTAACTTTAACTCCTTTGCCGATACGGTCACAGTCAAGGAGCATGGCAAGTGGTATCAGGCTGAAATTCCATCCCTCGGCTTCCTCCCAAGGGAGGAGTTAAATGAGATTACCACTTTCCATGCGCACGCAGAAAAGGATTTCATTGAAAACGACTGCGTTAAAATCACGTTTGAAAACGGATTTATCCGCTCTTTCTATGATAAGCGGATGGGACGAGAGTTCACAGACGAGGCAAGGAGAATGGCTGTCATCGCACAATACCGCGATGTTGGCGACTGCTGGGATATCCGCCCGCAGAACTATGCCTCTTCGCGCAGGGAGGCACGGTGCGTAGGCTTTGAAACGATGGTCGGCGGCCCGTGCGCAACGGCCAAGGGTTCCTACCGCATTGGAGACAGCACGGTTACCATGGATTATCATTTGATGGATCACAGCCCCGCGCTGCAAATAGAGCTCACTATTGACTGCCATCAAAAAAGCCGGATGCTGCGCATTGAATTCCCTACCTCGATTGAAACGGACGAATGCAGCTTCAACGTCCCCTTCGGTCATATCAAGCGAAAAACAACTGAAAACAACAGCGTTGAAAAAGCGCAGTATGAGGTATCCGGCCAGAAATTTGTTGACCTGAGCTGCGGGGAATATGGCCTGTCGCTCGTGAACGACTGCAAATACGGCTTCCGCTGCAAAAACGGCGTGATTGATGTAAACCTCATCCGCTCGCCTAGCGGCGGCCCGGGGCATAACGTAGACCAAGGCGTCCATCACATCAAGCTTGCACTGCTCCCGCACGAGGGTGGCCTAAGCCGCGAAACATATGCCCTAGCCTATCAGCTCAATAATCCGATTTATGAAACAGCGGGGGATGCCGCGTCGGGCCCTGCCAGCTGCTATGCCTCTTCCAACACCAATATCGTGTTGGAATCGGTCCAGCTTTCGAGGGATGGCGAACGGCGCGGTGTTGCGGCTTTACAACTGCTCTGAGGCCGCGCAGGCCGCAGAGATCTCCCTCTCCGGTTATCGGAACGCGGGGCTCACCGATGTGATGGAGGATACGCTGGAGCCCTGCCAGGGGACGCTCTCCTTCCGGCCTTTTGAATTAAAACTGCTCAAAATTGAAAAGATATTATAAAGCCCCTTGCAAGCCTTTCAAGAGAGGACGGTTTCTATCATGAAATATCAGCTTTTCAGCCCGGAGATTGAGCCTTGCTGCGCTTTTTGCGAGCATGGGCGCACTGCGCCGGATGGCAAAACCGTTTTATGCATCAAAAAAGGCGTCGTCCTGCCGGGCGACCGCTGCCGGAAATACCGTTATGATCCTCTTCGGCGCGAGCCGAAGCCGCGCCCAAGGCTCCCGCAATACGACCAGAGCGATTTTGAAATTGACTAAGCTTGTTTCGGCTTCATACACACTTTTAAAAAACGTGGCTTTCGGCGCAGATACGTCTGTGTATCTGCGCCGAAGCTTTGCCTCTGGAAAGCAACAACGCATTTTTGAAAGTGCCTGTGGGGCAGCCCTATTTTATGCGGCCGGTTGGGTTTCCGCCGCCGCGCCCTGCTTGGGGAATTGCCGCCCCGCGTGGTCGAGCGTATACTCGCCCTTACAGAGCAGCTCATCCAGCGTGACGAGCTGATACCCATCCTTTTGCAGCGCTTCTATGATGGCGGGCAGTGCTTCCGGCGTATGTTTTGCCGCATTGTGGAACAAAATAATGGAGCCGTTGCGCACCTTGGGCACCACTTTTTGATACATTTCACTGGCTGTTAGGTCCTTCCAGTCGAGCGAATCTACATCCCACTGCACTGACGTCATCTTCGCCGCATTAACTGCTTCAATCACAGCATTGTCATAATCCCCATATGGGGGCGGGCCAACGTGGGCCGCACGCCGGTGACTTTCTCTATTTTATCGTTGCAGGCATTCAAATCCTTGATGATTTCATCACGGCTGAGCTTTGGATAGTGCTTGTGTGTGTTGGAATGGTTTTGGATGCTGTGGCCCGCATCATGCAGGGCCTTCACGTTTTCCGGGAATTTATCCACCCACTCGCCCACCACGAAAAAGGTTGCCTTTGCCTGATATTTGCCCAGCACCGCAATCAGCTCCTGCGTATCCTCATTGCCCCACGCGGCGTCAAAGGTGAGGCAAGCCTTTTTCTCCGCTGTTTCCACGCTGTAAACAGGCAGCAGCTTCCTGCTTGCGGCAGTGACCACACTCAGGCCCTGCGCTGCCAGCACAGCCACCAGCAGCCCTGCCGCGAGGCAGCTTGTCAGCACAGCCAACCGCCTACGCGTAAAAATCATAACCTTCATGGCATCCCATCCTTGCAGAAAATTCGGCGCGAAAAGCGCACCTGTTTAATCATGCATATGCGGTGAGGGCTTGTCACCATGTTATTCATTCAAATTCCATGAAAAAACGACTCCGAGCGCAAAAATCAGAAAAAATCACATAAAAACGCCGATTTCTTCGGTTTTCGCTCTCCAATAGCTGAAAAAATCTAATTTCGCCTTGATCCCCCCAAAACAGCATACAATAAATGAATTCTGATATCCGCTTGAAACTGCTTTCGCGCAGTTGTACCCCTGCCTTTCCGGCAGACTGAAAACAGAATAGAAACGAGGAAACCAGTGATGCAGCTCATTACCCAAAAAAATATTAAGCTTCAAAATATGATGAAAGTTTTCCAAGAAATTTACCGCCAGGGCTCTATTTCACGGCAAACGCTAGCCTCCAAAACAGGGATCAGCCTGATGACGGTGGGGAAAATTGTGGATCAGCTCGTTCGGTGCGACATTGCCTCTGAGGAAAAAAAGGATACTACCAAGGTGGGCCGCAAGGGCAATGTGGTCTCCATCGTTCCGGATCGCAAAAAAATAGTATTGATCGATCTGGAGCAGCGTGATTTCCGACTCGGCCTTTTGCAAATGGATTTAAAGCTCAAACCAGATCTTTATCAGCACCAATACGACCACAATCAAAGCTATGAGGAAAACCTCCGCAATGCGGTCTCCTCATTTTTGCGCGAGCAGTTGGAGGATGAGATGGGCAACACGGTCGGCGTAGGCGTATGCGTGCCCGGCCCCTACTATCACAGGGCGATAGGGTGCTTCATTCGCGCATCCCAGAGCTTTCTTCCGCTAAGCTAAAAGCAACGCTGTGCCCTTTCTTTTCCGATCAGATTCTTTACATCGATGAAGATGTGAGATGCGCTGCGCAATTGAACGGCAGCCTTACATTGCAGGATGACCATATTTTTTACGCTCTCATTAGTGAAGGTGTGAGCGGCGCAATTTTTTATCATGGCCAAGTTCTTAACAGCGCCTATTCCTGCGCGGGTGAGATTGGCCGAATGTATACGAAAAGCGGCAAAATGATTGAAGAAGCCGTGGGCATTGGCGGCCTGTGCAGGCTGTTTACGAAGCCGGATGGCTCCGTGCCCTCTTTTCAGGAGGTTGTGGCAAACCATCGGGAAGACCCCCGCCTGTCCGCCTATCTGGAGCAGGCAATTCCAGAGCTTGCGCTTCTGTTTGCCAATGTGACCTGGCTGCTCGATCCGAAAACGATCATTGTGGAAACCCCTTATAGCAAGCTTGATCCGCAGTATACGATAAACTGCGGGAGGCATTTGAAACGCTGCTTCTGCCGCAGCGCGGGGATTTTATGCCGGAGCTTCTGCCAAACAAGGAGGAGTTCCGCACAGCATGCTACAAGGGCGCGGGGCTGGCGATCCTCGAGCGGTATTTTTACGATCTGGAGCGATAAGGATAATTTGGAGGATTGGTTGAAAGGGAAGGGGCTGCGCCAACGCCTTTTTTATGGCGTAGGATTCGCACGAACCACAGGGCAAGGGATGAATCGAAACGGGCGAACACAGTTCGCCCCTACGGCGGGGTTTGCGTCAGCCGAGGGATGGGATACATCAAGAAAACGGGCGAACACAGTTCGCCCCTACGCAACGCAAAAGAAAATTTCCACAACCCAAAGAACATTCCTACAACGCAACAAATGCCTACAACGCAAAAGAAAATTCCCCGCGTGCACCGTCGTGCACGCGGGGAATCCCGTAATTCATAGAAACCCGTCCATCACGCCGTTCCAAGGACGTGTGTCAGGAATGGGAGGCAGGCATCCGGACAAGCCGCCGCCTCACTCCCACTGGGCTACTACCGGGCGGAGCTTCCTATGCAAACCCGGCTCACATTCCCGCCTGTCGACAAAGCAGAAACATGGAGCGCCCATTTCCGAAAACTCTTTTTGCTGCGACCGCGCCATTCAAGCACGCCTAATCCGCCGTGTAATCTGTCGATTTCCATTTTCCGCAAACATGTCATGCGCCGATTCATTCAATGGTTGAGGACGTGCAGTTTTTTTTGGAAAACAGAGAATGCAAACACAGGCATTCAGGGCGCCCGGCCGGTGCGGGAACCGCATGAGAGCTTATCGGCTTTGCCATACCCGAGGCAATGGCAACACAGGGCAGAATGAGAGCGCAACTTTTCCCCCCGCCTTCGGAACCCAGGCCCTTCCATGCGGCTCATGAAAAAACATCAGATTTCTTATGTAAGACTCTGAAAAGCCCGCACACCGTGCTCGGAAGATGGAGGCCCCCGGCAGCCTGCCCAACCGCCGTTCACCCCCTGGAGGCGCAGCCGCATGCACAAGGCTTTGCGGAAAACGCCTATCTGGTATCATAACCTCGCCTGGATGCTTGGGGAGATGGGGAGTCCCCAGGCAAACCAAAGCCAAGCCGGTTACCCGGCATTGGTGAAGAAATAAGGTGGCTGCCAGGCGAGGTTACAAACTAAAGAAAAGAAAGAAGATGGAATCAGGAGAGCGCGCCCAAGCCATTGAAGATGCCTTGGAACCACTCCACAATCTTCATGATGAAGCTCAGGATGGAATTGCCCAAGTTCTCAAAGAACAGCTGGATGGAGAACGAAGCCTGCGCTTCCACCTTGACCGCTTCATCAGGCATCACAAAGGAAATATCCCTCTGTGTAAGATCTTCCACGCCCACATCGATGGTATCTCCGTTTGCGTTGGTGATCTTCCAGCTCTTGAATTCGTAATTCTTTTTGATGGACTCCGCATCAATCATAACATAGACGGTGCTGCCCGCCTGATAATCACCGGAGCCGCTGCCGCCGGTGACCGCAACATTGTGGAAGAAGCTGATATCCAACTGCTTCGCTGCGGAAGCATAGTTGCAGGGATCCTTTTCCCCCGCCGTATACGTTGCGGTTACGGTATACGCGCCGCTCTTTGCGTTATCATCCAGCTGGAAGGTTGCCACATCTTGAACACCCTTGCCCTCGATGACGAGATCCTCTGCCAACGCATCGCTGTGCAGCGTATAGGTGACGGCGCCCTTCGCATCGGAATTCCCTCTGCCGGTGACGATGATCCGGCGCGCGGCCTCATCCATCTCGCAAAGCATTGGGAACTCCTTGGACACTGGGTTGACAACCACCTTCACCGGGATAAGTGTTACGTCATACTTATTATTATAGACGGTATAAGCGCGAACCAGGATATCGTCATACGTGCCGACTGCCAGAACCTGGTCAGCCCGCGGGTCGGATAGGGAAGTGAGGCTGCCGTCGGCCCCCAACCAATCCCAGCTAACGCCGCTCGCCGGAATCGTCTCCACCTTGAAATCTCTAAGAGATACATTTTCAATCTTGTGCCGTACTCAATGGTAATCACCGGCGTTTGCAGAACTTGAATGTCGCCCTTCGCCACGCTTACGGATATGACACCCGTTGCAGGTTCCGCAGCCGTCGGATCGGCGGGCGTGAAGGTTACGGACACGTTGTTATTCCCCACGCCAAGAGTCTTGTCGGGTTCCGTAAAGCTGAACGTGCCCTCTATCGGCGCGCCGTTCACGGTAGCTTTGGCGCCCTCTGTATTCATTGTCAAATCCGAAACTTTGAGGCCTTCTGTATACTTGAGGGAAGTGGAATCAATGGTCGGCAATGTTTCAATGACTGCCTCCGGAATACCGCTGCCCTCCACGGCCTCAAACTCATAATTGACTTTCACCCAAATGCTTGGATCAGCTGTTACATAGATGATAACAGGTTCTGTATTGGTTCCTGCATGTTTTACAGTATCTTCCTTATTAACAAACTCCACTGTGAGTTTAGTTGTAAGATAATTAATATACTGGATTGTCCCAGGCTTTGGCACTTGTAATGCTACACCAGTTTTGTTAATTGCACAATCGCCGAGCTTGGAGCCCACTGTATAGGGCTCTCCACTGAAGGGTCTAAGAGCTCTAAAGAGAAAAACATCTTCCCTACTTTTCTCAAGAACCGGCCCAGCATCCTCTCCATTTGCCGCAAAGGAGACTAAAGGAACTGCACAGAGGATCATCAATAATGATAACACTATCGATAACACCCTGCACCCTAGTGCACTTTTCTTCCTCGTCATCAGGATAATCTACCTCCAAAGATCAATTCTAGCGAAAAATTCTTTAGAACTCCCCGCTAAAATAAATCTATCATGTCAAAAATAAATAACTCGTCGAATCTTGATTTGTATCAAATAACATCCAAAAAATAATATAGAATTTCTCAATGCAAGCAAAAAAAATTATGCACAGGCAACCACATTTAGAAGATTCCCTATAAGCTATCCGAAACGCCAATTACTTTATAAAATGGATGTATTCTTTTTTGATTCCGCCTTATTCTACCATACAAATTTTGGGGATTGTCAAGCAAATTCCCCTGATTTGTGCACTGATTTTCCAAAAAAAT
>ENA-OQED01000776-OQED01000776.1-human-gut-metagenome-genome-assembly--contig:-NODE-776-length-12355-cov-1.396876_pt1 | contig 12355 bp, 14 predicted proteins | sample MGYA00242790_ERZ504625 | MGnify/ENA primary metagenome ERZ504625 (study PRJEB26092, sample SAMD00036345) | human gut metagenome | host: Homo sapiens | study: EMG produced TPA metagenomics assembly of...
AAGGAAGTCAAGAAGTACTCGGATTTCGTAACGGCCTTCATGGACCTCGAGAATGGCCGTGTGGATGCCGTCGTCGGCGATGAGATTGTCGGCCGCTACTACATGAGCAAGCATCCGGACACCATCGATGCCGTCGATGTCGCAGTCGGCCCGGTCAGCGAGTTCGGTATTGCCTTCGCCAAGGACAACACGGCGCTGCGCGACGATGTCCAGAAGGTCCTCAACGAGATGAAGGCCGACGGCACGATCGCGAAGATTTCCGAGAAGTGGTTCGGCAAGGACATCACGAAATAATACAGCTCTCTCTCTAAAAAGGCTTGATTCGTCAAGCCTTTTTTTGTACAATGGAGAATATGTTAATACTTTGCCAGACTAAAGGAACATCCGCAAGGGAGAATTAAACGATGGATAATCTGCTCAATACGATATTACAGATGTTGGAGGGCTCCGAGATCACGCTCGAAATCTTCTTCATCACATTGGTCATCGCATTGCCGCTCGGCATGCTGGCCGCACTGGGGAGGCTCTCGAAGCTGCGGCCGCTCAGCGCCTTCATGGAGTTCTACATCTGGCTCATGCGTGGCACGCCGCTGATGCTGCAACTGCTCTTCGTCTACTTTGCGCTGCCTATGATCGGCATCCGCCTGCCGGACATCGCGGCGGCCCTCTTGGCTTTCACGCTGAACTACGCGGCGTACTTCGCGGAAATCTTCCGCGCGGGTATCCAGTCGGTGCCGAAGGGGCAGTACGAGGCCGCGAAGACGCTCGGCATGAACTACACGCAGACGATGCGTCGCATCATCCTGCCGCAGGTCATCCGCATCGTCCTGCCGCCTGTCTCGAATGAGACGATCAACCTCGTCAAGGATACGTCGCTCATCTACATCCTCGCGATGAACGACCTGCTGCGCGTTGCCCGCACGATCGTGCAGCGCGAATTTGACATGACGCCGTTCCTCATCGCCGGTATCTTCTACCTCGCGATGACGTTTGTCCTGACCTGGATGTTCAAGAGATTGGAGGCCTACTATGGCAAATACGACAAGTAATGAAGCGCAGGTTATGCTGCGCATGCACGATATCCACAAGTCGTTCGGCGACCTCGCTGTGCTCAAGGGCATCGATGTGGAGGTCCGCCGCGGCGAGGTCCTCGCGATCATCGGGCCGTCCGGCTCGGGCAAGAGCACGCTCCTGCGCTGCATCAACAAGCTCGAGACGATTGACTCGGGCTCCATCGAGATCGAGGGCGAGTTCCTGGCCGATACGGATGAGCACGGCGCGGCAGAGTACGCCGATGCCGCCAAGACGCGGGAGATCCTCTCGCACACGGGCATGGTCTTCCAGCAGTTCAACCTCTTCCCGCACATGACGGTGCTCGAGAATCTCATCGAGGCGCCCATCCAGGTCAAGGGCATGAAGAAGGCGGAGATTTTGCCGTATGCCAAGGAACTTCTGGAGAAGGTTGGCCTCGCGGACCGCGCGGATTACTATCCGTCGCAGCTCTCGGGTGGCCAGCAGCAGCGCGTGGCCATTGCACGCGCCCTCTGCATGAAGCCCGACATCATGCTCTTCGACGAGCCGACCTCGGCGCTCGATCCGGAGCTCACGGGCGAGGTCTTGAAGACGATGCGGGAGCTCGCAGAGGAGCGCATGACGATGGTCGTCGTCACGCACGAGATGGCGTTTGCCCGCGAGGCAGCCAGCCAGGTCATCTTCATGGCTAACGGCACGATCGTCGAGCAGGGCGAGCCGGAATCGTTCTTTGCGCATCCGAAGGAGGAGCGCACGAAGGCATTCCTGCAGAACATGCTTTGAGCAGCAAAATCCATGGGGAGCGAGCAATCGCTCCTTTTTTTGCGTGGGGCTGCAGACATTTTCTTGATTTTTTCAGGATTAGCGGCGATAATAAAACGTAGAATGTCTGCATGGCGCTCGGTTCGCATGGACCGCGGCACGTGCATGGAATGGGGAGGAATCTTATGAAGCGCATACTGTTCTTGTTGTCTGTCATCGCTGTCATGGTGCTGCCGATGGCAGGCGTTTCGGCGGCTGCGTCTGATTTCAGCGAGCGCGTGAGCGGTATGGCTGAGATTACGGCGGTACGCGTCAACAGCGGTTCGGATAAGATACGCATCGTCGTCGATGCGAGCAAGCCGGTCCGCTACACGACGATGACGCTAAAGAACCCCGACCGCGTCATCGTCGACATACAGGGAGCTTGGCTCTCTGCAAAGGTCAAGCGGGAGATTTCGGTGAGCAGCCGCTTTGTCAACGATATCCGCATCGGCCAGTTCAACAAGAACACGGTGCGCCTCGTCGTCGAGAATAAGGTCGGCAGCAGCAACTACAAGATATTTCCACTGAAGGGCGGCACGGTGCCGGGCCGCGTCGTGCTCGATTTCGGCAACCTGAGTGACAGCTCGAAGGCTGTGATCGCTGTGCCGGATGTGCAGAAGAAGCCGACTCCCAGCACGCAGGGAACGACATCTCCTGTGACGCAGCCTTCGGTGAAGCCGTCCGACTCTCCGAGCAGCTCGAACGCAACAAGTGCTCCGGCAGCAAAACCGGCAACAAAGCCTGAGTCGAAGCCGGCCGCAAAGCCTTCGGCTGGCGAAGATATCGACGGCCCGGCCAAGGATGCTGCTGGCACGGGCACCCAGACAGCGGATGCGGGCAAGGACACAGGCAGCAGCAATCAAAGCAATGCGCAGCCAGTCATCACAGATGACACGGATGCCGACATCGCCGCCCTGACGGGGCTCAAGGGCCGCAAGATCACGATCGATCCTGGCCATGGCGGCAATGACTCCGGCGCTATCGGCCCGACGGGCGTCATGGAGAAGAGCGTGACGCTGCGTATCGCCAATGAGCTGAGGCGCCTGCTCGTGGCAGAGGGGGCGACGGTCTACATGACGCGCACGACAGATACGGAAGTCTCGCCGAAGGGCGCGAATGCCTCGGATATCGAGGAACTGCAGGCGCGCTGTGATGTCGCGAACAACGCGAAGTCCGACATCTTCATCTCCATCCACATGGATTCGTTCTCGAGCGGCGCGGCCAAGGCACGACGGGCTATTACTACTCGCTCGGCTCTCAGCGCTCGCGCGACCTCGCGGACAAGGTGCGCCAGGGTGTCATCGACCAGATCGGCACGCAGAGCCGCGGCACGCAGAGCAGTAACTTCTACGTCGTCAAGCACACAGACATGCCGGCGACGCTCGTCGAGGTGGCCTTCATCTCGAATCCGCAGGAAGAGCAGTTGCTCAACAGCGAAGAGGGCATTCAGAAGGCCGCGCAGGGCATTGCCGACGGGATTGCCGACTACTTTGGCTGATGACCGGCAGCTGCCAAAGCAGCGGCCGGATAATGATTTTGGACAGGGATTCAAGGCATCCCTGTCCTTTTGGCTTGAAAGAACAGAGAAAACAGAGAGAATCGAGAGAACAGAGGAGGATCTTTTTTGGAACACGATATGAGACAGACGGCTGTGGAGCCGGAGGAGAGCCTGGAGCAGATGATGCAGGAGGGCGCGGAGGCTCGCAGGAAGCAGCTGTACCGCCACAAGCTCCCAGAAGAGAGGACGCTGACGGCCATGCTGACGGCGATGACGAAGGCGGAGCTCGACGACATTCGCTTCAACCTCAATGTGACGGGGGCGAGCTCGCTGAAGAAGGCGGAGCTCACGGCGCGCCTCCTGCCCGGCCATCACGTCTTTGCCGAGCGCTGGATGATGTCACTCCTGGAGGATGAGTACGATCTTTTCCGCGAGTTTGCTGCAAATGGCGGCCAGTCCGAGTCGCTCAGCGATGAAGACGACCGACTCGACTACCTGCGCGGCCTCGGCTTCCTCTCCTGCGGCAAGTCGGGCGAGAAGCTCGTCTGGTATATGCCGGAGGAGGTGCTTGCGGTCTTTGGGCAGATGGACACGGAGGCCTTCCATGAAAGAGTGCTGCTGACACGGAGGTGGCGCGCTTTGCGGCCGGCATCCTCTACGCCTGCGGCTATCTCAATTACGAGCAGCTCTTCGAGCGCGTTGTCTCGTACCTCGAGGCGGAGCGGGCACAGGCGTTCTCCTTCATGGACTTTGTCGGCATCATGCTCAACGCTTCCTGCTGGAAGAACACGGTCGTGACACTGCCGCAGGGCGTCAAGTACTACACTCTGATCGATGAGGACGCGCTCGAGGATGAGCAGCTGCGCCGCTCGGATCTCGATTTTGCCGCACTCACGCGCGCAGAGGCATGGGCTGCCGGTGCGGATTCCTACACGCCGGACACGCCTGCCTGCCGGGCTCTTATCCAGTTCTTCATGCAGGAACACGGCTGCGATGTCATGAAAGCGGCCGACATCACCGGTGAGATCACCATCCTGCTCCAGAACGGCGGCACGATGCAGGAGGCTGTCGAATACCTGGAGGACCTTCGTCTCATGCAGGACGAGGACAAGGCAGAGGCCATCCTCGCGCCTCTGGCCGCACTCAACAATGCGACGCGCCTCTGGCAGCTCAAGGGCCACACGCCGGAAGAACTCATGGCCATGACGGGCGAGGGGCGCGTCATCCCGTTCAATCAGGTGCACAAGGCCAAGGTCGGCCGCAATGACCCGTGCCCGTGCGGCAGCGGCAAGAAATACAAGAACTGCTGCCTGCGCAAGGATGAGCAATGAGGGACAGTCTGACAAACCGGGCCTATTCGTCCTATCGGACGAAGGCAAAGCGCTTCTTCTCGGTCCTGCTACCGATCTTCGTCACGCAGATCGCCCTGACGGCAACGGGCTTCTTCGACACGGTCATGTCAGGCCATGTCAGTGAGCAGGACCTCGCGGGCGTTGCAGTCGGCTCGAATCTCTTCATGCCGTTCTTCGGCTCATTCCTCGGCATCATCTCGGTCCTGACGCCCATTGTCGCACAGCTCCACGGGGCGGGCAAGCGCGAGCGCATCGACTTTGTCGTGCGCCAGGGCTTCTACTGGTCGTTGGGCCTGGCGGGTGTTTTCCTGTTGCTCGGCATCTTCTTTGTGCCCGCCATCCTGGACGTTCTCGCACTGGAGCCGAAGGTCAGGCAGGTCGCCGCGGGGTATCTCCTTGCCATTGCCGTCGGCATCGTGCCGATCTTCCTCGCCGGTGTCCTGCGCAACCTCATCGATGCACATGGCTGCACGCGCCTGACGATGATCATCACGCTCGTGACGGTGCCCATAAACGTCCTGGCCAACTATATCTTCATCTACGGTGCCTGGGGAATTCCCGCCTTCGGCGGCATCGGTGCGGGCATCGGCTCGGCCATTGCTTTCTCGCTGAACTTCCTGCTCAATGTGCTCGTGGTCCTGACCATTGAGCCGTTCCGCAGCTACCATGTCTTCCGCAGCCTGCCGCGGCCTGACCTTGCGGAGTGGAAGCGCGCGCTCGCACTCGGCATCCCGATTGGCAGCACGATGTTCTGTGAGATGAGCATCTTCAGTGCTGTCGGCCTCTTCATGACGGTCTACGGCACGACCGTTGTCGCGGCGCATCAGGCTGCGATGAACTTCACGACGCTCGTCTACATGATCCCGCTGTCGGCCAGCATGACGCTGACAATCCTCGTCGGCTTCGAAGTCGGCGCGCGGCGCTTTTTGGAGGCGGCCGACTACATCCGTCTCGGCAGGCTCTTGACCTTCCTGTTCGAGGGAACACTGGCCATCGTGCTCGTGCAGTTCCGCGAGACGATTGCGGCGCTTTACACCTCGAGCCCCGATGTGCAGGAACTCCTAGTCGTCTTCCTCGTCTTCGCTGTCTTCCTGCAGCTGACGGACAGCGTCGACTCGCCGTTGCAGGGTGCGCTGCGCGGCTACAAGGATGTCCATGTGACCTTCCTGCTCGCCATCATCTCGTACTGGGTCATCGGCCTGCCCGCCGGCTGGGCCATCGCCAACTTCACCGCGCTCGGCCCGTATGGCTACTGGTGCGGCCTGATCATCGGCATTGCCTTCGGCGCCATCTTCCTGTCTGTGCGTCTGCGCATGGTGCAGCGGCGCTGCCTCGAAGCGCAACAATAAGAAACCGGCCAATTTCTGGCCGGTTTTTTCTATTTTCATATAGTTTTCAGAGGCAATCAGTTGTTTTCAAGTTTCCCGTGATAGGATAGATGTGTAAGAGAAAAGAAAGAGTCTATCATGTCGTCTGGAGGGAATGCAAATGAAAGCAGGACAAGAGCTGACGGAAGTACATACAGGAACTTTGGCGCAGGCTGGAAAGAAGGCGCGCCATCTCACGCGGTCGTTCCGCAAATTCAAGCCCGAGCATCTCTCATACCGCACCATGGGGGCAGGCAAGTGGATGCGCAGCCTGACGGCCGCAGTCATGATGGTCATGGCTGTGCTGGCGCCCATCCATACGCTGCCGACGTATGCGGCGCCAATCGATCCGGAAGAGAGCCTGGCCTCGGCAGTGACGGTCTCGGATGCGGCAGATCTTCGTCAGCTGCGCGGTGACAAGAAGCTCACGCGCCGGGAGAAAAGCCGCCTGCTCGCCCTGGCGCTCTTGCGCCGCGCTGCTGCGGCAGAGCCGGATGTCACAGCGGACATGCGGACGCTGGAGCGTTCATCGGCCAAGCTGCAGGGCCTTGATTACCGCCTCAAGAGCATGGACAGTCTGGCGCGCAAGATCGTGAGCGATGCCGATGAAGACCAGGTGAGCCTTTCGGCTGCAGCTGCCGGCATCAGCGATGTCCTGCGCTACACGCTGACCTGCTCCGATGCGGATTACAGCGCGATGGTGCCGCAGGCCATGGCTTCCCTTACCGAAAAGGGTTATCGCGTCGAGAAATTCCGCAATGCCTGGGGCGGAAAATTCTATCAGGGCGTCAATGTCCATCTCGTGAGCCCCTCCGGCGTGCGCGTCGAGCTCCAGTTCCACACGCCGCAGTCGTTTGCGGTCAAGCAGGCATCGCATGCGGTCTATGAGATCCGCCGCAATCCGGCTTCTTCCGCCGAGGAGGTCGAGGAGGCGACGCGCCTGAGCCTGGCCTACAATGCAGCAGTCATCGTCCCAGAAGGAGCGCGCGCAATCCACTGGCCAGTAGCGGCTTGATGCGCCGCCATGCGCTTCCGCAGAGCCTCTCCTGCAGGTTTACAACAGACAAGAAATGACGGATAATGGGAGAGTCGAATCATATTATCCTCGCATGAGAGGGGAGGCTTATACAATGAAACAAACAGCTGCACTCAAGGCACCTGTCACACTAGAAGAGATACTCAATGCGGTCACGCATGGCGTGGGCGCGGCACTCGCGGTAGCGGCACTCATCGGCATGCTGGTCTACTATGCCGGCGATGGCGTCTGGCACACGACGAGCTGCCTCGTCTACGGCATCTCCTTGATCCTCTTGTATCTCGCTTCGACGCTTTACCACAGCTTCACGAACCGCAAGGTCAAGTCGGTCTTCAAGGTCATCGACCATGCGGCCATCTTCGTGCTGATTGCGGGCAACTACACGCCGTTTGCGCTGATCCCGCTGCGCGGCAGCTTCGGCTGGACCATCTTCGGCCTCGTCTGGGGCATGGCGCTCGTCGGCATTGTCTTCCAGTGCTTTGCCGCGAAGCGCTTCCGCATCGTGCGCACGATCTGCTACCTCGCCATGGGCTGGTTTGCCGTCTTCATGGTCAAGCCGCTCTTGGAGACGCTGCCGCTGGAGGCCATCTGGTGGCTTGTCGCGGGCGGCCTCTGCTACTCGGTTGGTGCGATCTTCTACCTGGCGCGCCGCCTGCCGTACAGCCATGTCATCTGGCATCTCTTCGTCATGGGCGGCAGTGCCATCCACTTCTACACGGTGTTCCACTTTGTGCTGCCGTTGCCGGAAGTCGTGCGCTCGGCCATCGCGATGATCTGAGACATATCTTGAGACACGAAAAAGACCCGCTCCTCGGAGCGGGCCTTTTCTATCTTATCTGCAAAGATTATTTAGCCAGTGCGTTGACCTTGCGAGCCAGACGGGACTTTTTGCGGGCAGCAGCGTTCTTGTGATAAACCTTGTTTGCAGCGGCCTGGTCGATCGTCTTGCATGCAACCGTAAGGAGGGATTTCGCTTCATCAGCGTTTCCAGCCTCAACAGCATCGAGGACACGGCGGGAAGCAGTGCGTACACGGGACTTCTCGGCAGCGTTCTTTGCATGGCGCTTAGCGTCGGATTTCACACTCAGGATAGATGCTTTGATATTCGGCAAGTAGTTCACCCCCTTAATTAATGTCGTTACCTAAGTATAATATCATGGGCCAAGTGAAAAAGCAACCATTTCTTTGCTTTTCTTGCAGGAGAAGCCTTGGGAATGGTATAATATTTTCGATTAGCACGACGTGAATATTGAAAGGAAAATGAACATGCAGAACAAGAACATCCGCAACTTTTCCATCATTGCCCATATTGACCATGGAAAATCGACGATTGCGGACCGTCTGATTGAATATACGGGGACACTTTCGAAGCGCGAGATGGAGGCGCAGGTCCTCGACAACATGGACATCGAGCGCGAGCGCGGCATCACCATCAAGTCGCAGACGGTGCGTCTGAACTACAAGGGCAAGGACGGCGAGGAGTACGAGCTCAACCTCATCGACACGCCGGGCCATGTCGACTTTACGTATGAGGTTTCGCGCAGCTTGGCGGCCTGCGAGGGCGCGCTGCTCGTCGTCGATGCGGCGCAGGGCGTCGAGGCGCAGACGCTTGCGAACGTCTACATGGCGCTCGAGCATGACCTCGAGATCATTCCGGTCATCAACAAGATCGACCTGCCGAGTGCCGATCCGGAACGCGTCAAAAAAAGAGATTGAAGACGTCATTGGACTCGACACGTCAAATGCTGTGCTGGCTTCGGCTAAGACGGGCGTCGGCATCGAGGAGATCCTCGACTCGATCGTCGACTACATCCCCGCGCCGGAGGGCGATGAGAACGCGCCGCTGCAGGCCTGATCTTCGATTCGTTCTTTGACTCCTACAAGGGCGTCATCGCCCACATCCGCGTCGTGCAGGGCCACATCAAGAAGGGCATGAAGCTCAAGCTCATGAACTCGGGCAAGGTCTTTGAGGTTACCGACGTCGGCTGCTTCAAGCCGCAGTCCGTCGACCTCGGCTACCTCGATGTCGGCGAAGTCGGCTTCGTCGCGGGCTCCCTCAAGGATGTGCGCGATGTGCGCGTCGGCGACACGATCACGTATGCGGAGAACCCTGCTGCTGAGCCGCTGCCGGGTTACCGCGGCGTCAACCCGATGGTCTACTGCGGCCTTTACCCTGTCGAGAGCTCGGACTACGACAACCTCAAGGACGCGCTCGAGAAGATGCAGATCAACGATGCGGCGCTCGTCTTTGAGCCGGAGACGTCTGTTGCACTCGGCTTCGGTTTCCGCTGCGGCTTCCTCGGCCTCTTGCACATGGATGTCATCCAGGAGCGCCTCGAGCGCGAGTACAACCTCAAGCTCATCACGACGGCACCGTCCGTCATCTATCACGTCTACAAGACGGACGGCACGATGATCAAGGTCAGCAACCCGGCCGAACTGCCGCCGCAGACGGAGATCGAGCACATCGAGGAGCCGTACGTCAAGGCGACGGTCATCGTGCCGAACGATTTCGTCGGCGCCGTCATGGAGATCTCGCAGGATAAGCGCGGCGAGTTCAAGGGCATGGACTACCTTGACACGAACCGCGTCATGATCACGTACCACATCCCGCTCAACGAGATCATTTTCGACTACTTCGACCGTTTGAAATCGGCGACGCGCGGCTACGCCTCGCTCGACTACGAGCTCGCGGACTACAAGGAGTCGAAGCTCGTCAAGGTCGACATCCTTTTGAACGGCGATCCTGTCGATGCGCTCTCGACCATCGTGCACAAGGACCGCGCCGCTTCGCGCGGCCGCCAGCTCGCCGCCAAGCTCAAGGAGATCATCCCGCAGCAGATGTTCGAGATTCCGATCCAGGCGGCCATCGGCTCGAAGGTCATCGCGCGCGAGAACGTGCGCGCCCGCCGCAAGGATGTGCTCGCGAAGTGCTACGGCGGCGATATCTCGCGCAAGCGCAAGCTGCTCGAGAAGCAGAAGGAAGGCAAGAAGCGCATGAAGGCTGTCGGCAGCGTCGAAGTGCCACAGGAAGCCTTCATGGCCATCTTGAAGATCGACTGATGGAGAACACGATGAGGAAACAGCGATGGGGCCTCTACATCCACATCCCGTTCTGCCGCCAGAAGTGCTTTTATTGCGACTTCCCGTCCTTTGCCGGGCGGGAGCGCTATGAGGCAGATTACACGGACGCCCTGTGCCGCGAGCTCGCGGAGCAGGGCGTCCTTTATCGGGAGAAGTGGGGCAGGCCGCAGACCATCTACATGGGCGGCGGCACGCCGAGCGTGCTCGATGCGGCTCTGCTCGAGCAGATCTTGCAGGCCATTTCTGAAACATTTGCCTGGGAAGGCATTGACGAGGAGGAGAGGCCGGAATTCACGGTGGAGTGCAATCCGGGGACCATCGATGAAGCAAAGCTCGCTCTCCTGCGCGCGGGCGGCGTCAACCGCCTCTCATTCGGCGTGCAGACTTTTGACGATCCACTCCTGAAACGCATCGGCCGCATCCACACGGGCGCGCAGGCAAGAGAGGCGATGGAGCTCGCGCGCGCAGCGGGTTTCCGCAATGTCAGCATGGATCTCATCTACGGACTGCCGGGCGAAACGCAGGCGATGCTCATGCATGACCTTGAGACGATGGTTTCCCTGCAGCCGGAGCACATCTCGATTTACGGACTGCAGCTTGAGGAAGGCACGGCCTTTGCCAGGATGCAGGAGATGGGGAAACTGTCTCTTCCCGATGACGACATGGTCGAAGCGATGTACGATGCGATGACATCGTTCCTGCCGCAGCACGGCTATGCGCGCTATGAGATCTCAAATTTTGCCAAGCCTGGCTTTGAGAGCCGCCACAACCTTTCGTATTGGCAGGATGTGCCGTATCTTGGCATCGGCGCGGCGGCGCATTCCTATCTCGAGGGGCAGCGCTACGAGAATGTGCGGGAGATTCCCGCTTATATCGAGGGCATCCGCAGCGGGAGCGGCGTGCGGCGGCAGGAAGAGGCGATGACGCGCGAGATTGCCATGGAAGAATTCGCTTTCCTCGCCCTGCGCACAGCAAGGGGCATCGACCGCAGGCACTTCGAGCAGAGATTCGGCGTGCCGCTCGACGCCATCTATGCAGATGCCATTGCCAAGCTCAAGCGCCAGGGACTGCTCGCAGAGGATGCAGCAGGCGTCCGGCTGACAGAGCTGGGCATGAAGTACGGCAACGTGGCCTTTGAGGAATTCCTGCTCTGACTTCTGTGATTCGAGTCACGGAATCTTTCTCTGCCAGATGGTAAGGTAGAGGTAATGAAAGGAAGCGAATGCTCATGCATGAAATCCGTCTCAAGCGCGTCTACGAAGTGCCATCGCCCGATGATGGCGTGCGCGTGCTCGTCGACCGCCTCTGGCCGCGCGGCATCCGCAAGGCCGACTTGCCCTACGATGCCTGGCCGAAGGAGATCACGCCGTCTCCGGAGCTGCGCAAACTCTACCATCGCGGTGAGATGCCCTTTGCAGGATTCCGCGAGGGCTATGCCGAAGAACTGGAGGCGAGCGAAGGCGCGGCGGCCTTTGCCGAGCGCTGCCGCAAGTGGCTCGAGACGCAGGATGTGACGCTGCTCTACGCCGCGAAGAACCAGCAGGAGAACCACGCGCAGGTGCTCGCAGCCTGGCTGCGCCAGAAGAGCGGCGCCGAAGGCGGTGCGTGAGCAAGGATAGCGATAGAAAGGACGATTCCCATGAAGAAAATCACCATGATCAAGATGCAGGGCTGCCCGTACTGCGCCAAGGCCGCGCAGGCTGTGGAGGAGCTGCGCGCTGAGCAGCCGGCCTATGCAGGTGTCGAGATCGAGATCATCGACGAGAACGAGCAGCCGGAGCTCGCCAAGGCGTATGCCAAGGACTACTACTACGTGCCGAGCCTCTTCATTGAGGGGCACAAGGTGTACGAGGCGCAGCCGGGCCAGGACTACGATACGATCAAGGCTGCCGTCGCAGATGCCTTTGAACAGGCCAAGTGACTGACGGATATCCACTGAAAGAGGATGGAAGATGGGACTGCCGCGCTTGCGGCAGTCTTTTTTGTATATAGAAAACCCCTGGTTAGACCAGGGGTTCGATAAAGCTTTAGCGATGAGTCTTTAAAGGATTTAATAAACCCCCTTAAAGTATGAAGTTGCGGTCCGTCAACTGCAACCAATACGACAAAGGAGGTATATCGTAATGAATGAAGTGGTAAACTAAAATTGGACACGGAGGGGGTAATTTTTGGACATACGGTG
>ENA-OQED01000778-OQED01000778.1-human-gut-metagenome-genome-assembly--contig:-NODE-778-length-12337-cov-1.142179_pt1 | contig 12337 bp, 10 predicted proteins | sample MGYA00242790_ERZ504625 | MGnify/ENA primary metagenome ERZ504625 (study PRJEB26092, sample SAMD00036345) | human gut metagenome | host: Homo sapiens | study: EMG produced TPA metagenomics assembly of...
TTTGATTAGGTTTTACTTAAGCGTAAAAATTTTTTAAGGTGTGCCAGGCTATATTCCAAAACAAATTACATATTTTTTTAGATCAAGCGCGTGATTTAATAACGCCAGCAACTGGTCATAATCCGCCGCGCTATGCGACGCTTGCATCACTGAAAGAAACGGCGGAAGGGAGGTGGGCGGAATCAACGTGACACCACAAGCGTCCACCCCCATCCCCGGATGTTTTACAGAGCAAAAACAGGTGGGCAATTCTGATAGATATTTCCCCCACAGCGAGAATGTTTCTTCCGGGATCGAAACACAATGGTGCATTTCATAGATTTGCTTATAAGCTATATCCTCATCAGCATAGGAGTAGTCAAATGTTTCGTCAAAATGATCGATGTATCCGATATCGATTTGATCATTCATGAATAACCTCTTATTTCATAAAGTAGTTTTGTTTCTTGCTTATCTTCCATATGATAATATTTTTCTACCGGAACCTAATTACGTTTCGCCTTTTATCATTTATGTACTCTCTACACCAAATAGCAGCGTATAGACCTCCGACCCATCCAGCCGGTAAAAAGACGCTTTGGTCAGGGTGATCTCCCTACCGTATCGTTCGCCCAGGCCTAGAACGGAAAAAAGAAACTCACTGCTGGATATCACGCTTGTTTCCATCACGGCCTGCGTGCTTTCATCATCAGAAATGTCTCTGATGCGCAGGGTGTAACGGCAGCGGGCGATTTTCTCCTCATTCGCCGAGTAAAAAAGCATGGATTGGAGCGGCTTCCTTTCATTCTCTCCCTCCGGCGACGTGAACAACAGCGCCCCCACCGCCAGATTCTGATAGGGGCCTCCGACGGTATCCATCACCTTGGATAAGCGGTCTATCGGCCATCTGCGATAGATAAAAAGTTCCTGCGGCGCATCTGGATCGCCATGTGTCGTGACAAAGAAGTCAAGACCGGGCATAGAGTCGTTCCCAGTGCCCACCCGGCAAATTTGCAGCGCTCCGCGCCCATCCTGCGCGCTAATCTGAAGGCAGACGTTCGTGGCCTTCTCGTAGGAATCCGTCATCAGAAAAAACGCGACCGCGCCGCCCAGCACAGCAATGAGCACAACCGCCGCCAAAATCTTTACCGCAATCGTAAGCCGCTTCTGAGTTTGTCTTTTTATTTCTCGTTCTCCCCTTATCCAAATGCTATGACAACATCTTGCCACATCACGGTATCAACAAACAATCAGTCAATTTTATTAAATCATTCCAGAAGAGGAAAGTCAATCCCAGGCTACGAAAGTGATAGAAAAACACGGGCGGGATGTAGTCCGCCCGTGCCAGCCAGGGAATTCATAAGGATTCATGCAAAACGCGCTCCGTTTCACAGTTCCATCAAGATCATTTTTTGTTTGACACGTTATCTTTCAGCCTTTTCTATCCCTGTCTGTGCGGGATCATTGAGCAATTTCCCCGTGTAATCAAACCTTGACCCGTGGCACGGGCAATCCCATGACAATTCCGCCGGGTTCCATTCAAGCCTGCACCCGAGATGCGGGCAGCGCACGGTGACACAATACGCGCCGCCGTCCGGCGTTTTATATACGCCCACCTTCTCCCCTTCTACCTTGACGACCGCAGCTGTGCCGTTCGGGATTGCAAAAAGAGTCTCCCGTGGGATTTCAAGCTTTTCCTTTGCAATGCTGTAAACCGTCTGCGCGCCATCGATCAGCAGCTTTGGCGTGCTGACGAAAGGATGGAACCGTTGTGGGGAAAAAACGGGCGCGTCCCCGTTCTCCCGCCCGCAGATAAAGTCCGTCAGAATTTCCGCGGCAGCCATGGAGGAGGTCATCCCCCATTTCTGAAAGCCGGTTGCTACATAAACCCCCGGCCATTTTTCACTGAGCAGGCCAATATAAGGGATTTGATCATGCGGCATGCAGTCCTGCGCCGCCCAACGGTATACGGCCTTGCAGGCTGGATAAAACACCTTTGCACTCTGCATCAGCTGCTCAAAATTGCCGCCCTCTCTATTTTTGCCCGTGCGTGTTCCCGCCCCGCCAAAGAGTAAGAGGCCCTCCGCGTCGCGGAAGGAGAGGCTGTTTTTCTCCTCGCCAATATACATCCCGCCGACAGGCGCGGCGTTTTCAAGCGCCCAGCACGTAGGAGCGCTCCTGATGCATGCGAAAGAAGAAAAAACCGGGTACGTTGACGATTGGGAAATGCGTTGCGAGCACCACCGCCTTTGCGTGGATCACACCACCGGGAGTGAGCACCTCTCCCGGGCCGATTGCCGTGGCCATGGTGTGCTCGTAAATTTCCATATCTTGAACAAGTGCAGCGAGAAATTGGAGCGGATGGAACTGCGCCTGCTTTGCAAACCGCACGGCATTGGTCACCGGAAACGGCAGGTCCGTTTTGACCACCAGCGAGGCGGGAATGCCCAGAGACTGCGCGGCAGCAGCCTCCCGCTGCGTTTTTGTCCCGCCCGACGTGCTGTAAACATAGGCGTCCATTTCCTGCATGGCACACTGAGCGCCAATCTCCGCTGCCATCTCCCAGAAGCGGTCAATTGCCCGTTGGTTTGCATGGGCGTATTGCCGCGCGCGCTCATGGCCAAAACGGCGGATGAGTTTATCATAAATAAGACCGTGCTGCGAAGTGATCTTCGCCGTTGTGCCCGCTGTTACGCCGGATGCGATGCTTTCCCGCTCGATCACCGCCGTATCCAACCCGGCCTGCCGGAGACGTGCCGCTGTCAAAAGGCCTGCCATTCCACCGCCAACCACAACGGCATCCTTTTTTAAATCTCCCACAAGGGTTGGAAAATGAGGCATTTCACTTGTCGCTTGCCAAATCGAATCCATTCCTATCAGCCTGCCTTTTTTCAATCGTTAGCAGGATATAGTATGCTCCGACGGAGAGAAATCATCCAAAAAGCCCCATATGCCGCAGAATTCCCGCAGCACATGGGGTTTACTCTCAATTTTTTTATGGCTTTTTCAACGTAATGGAATGCAGGCCATAATACCGCGCCTTTGAGGTGTTGGCCCAATGCTGCGGATTTGGCTCCACATCGGCCAGGCCATAGTATGGGGAATACATATTCTTTTTCACTCGGACGTCTCTGAGCGCCACATCAAAGCGCCCCGCGGCCTTCTCCTGCTCAATATAGGCCTCTCGCTCCTGAATCTGCCGGTATGCTTGCGCATTATCCAAATACGTTTCGCCATACATCACGGCCGCGCCCACCATGCAGCTCACAAAAACAAGCGTTTGGATCACCCGCGGCGCTGTTTGATCCAGGCGAATTCCGGCGTACAGCGTCCCTGTAGCGACAATTGCGCATGCAACCGATCCAAATGTCGCCCGGGCTGGAAAATACGGCACAAACAGCATAGCATAAACCCCTGCCAGCGCGCCAAGCAGATAGATCCCGCTGAGCAGCATCCTCTGGCGCTTTTCCCGCTTGCCCTCCGGGCCAAAGAAATGCAGCAGGGCAAGGCACACAGCATAAAGGGCAAACACGGGGAGCAGGTAATAAAAAAGCTTGCGGTTGCAAACGGTAATGCCATTCCAAAGCCTCTGGAACGCCGTGACAGGCACGCCAAGGTTATTTTCGAGGCGCACATGGTTGCCCGGCGCGGCAATCATCACAGCAAAGCCCACGGCGGCGCCCGCCAGCATGCCAACCGCCCACCGGGGGATTCGCCCCTTGTTGGCCCGGTTATAAAGCAAAAACAGCCCCACGATCACGAGAAAAGCCGCGCCGGAGTTTTCATTGGTCCAGCCGGCGATCACCCCAGCGGGATAGAAAGCAGCAGCCACCACCAGCTGCCGGCCGCCGGCCGGGCCGCCTGCACATGCAGCCTCAACGGCAGCAATGCGGCCAACCGCAGGATCGAGCCCCACATATAATTTGCGCTCCCGTCTACCCACAGCATGGTCTGCCCATATACCGGGATAAAAAACCACACCATGAGATGCACGCCGAAATATAACGCCGGGCTATGCCGCCCCGTGCCCTTGCAGTGCCAGTAGATCAGCCCTGTGAAGAGAAGATACCCCACCGTATTGACCACATTGAACACAGGCTTCCCCCACAATAGGAACAGCTGCGTCAAGGAATGTAAAATCAGCCGCCCATTCATTGTGTGATAATGGGCGCGCATGGATTCAATGATATCAAAGATATGCTCCACCCGTTGATTTGCCGTGCCAAAGATAAAGCGATAGTTATAATCATCGGCAATCAGCGCCGTTTGCAAGTTAAATGCATAAAAAAAGGCCGCGCAGACAGCGGCAATCACAACAAAAATAGTAATCCGAAGCCAGCGCCTCGCCTCATATGTAAACCGCATGCGATACATAAAGCCCTGCGGCTCACACCGCTGCGCAGCGGCTGCGGCTGGTATCCGCTCCTTTACCTGCATAAATGCCGGCACACTCCTTCCCTCTCCAATACGGGATGTTCCTATTTTACCCAAGCGGCCTACAAAAGTCAACGTTTTTTACGGAACGTGAAAAACGCCCACGCAGCCTCTAAAACTGCCTACGAAACATGGTATCCTCCTGCGTCAGGCTTTCCACGCTTTCGTAGCCCAGGCGGTGCAGGAGTTCCATCACATAGGGATTATCAACCGGCGTGCGCACAGGCGCTGCCTCGCCATAATGCGCCACGTGGAGCGCGCCCTCCCCCCGCGGAATCAGCCGTTTGGGGCCGCCTACGCAGCCGCCCACACAGCCCATGCCTTCCAAAAAATTGCCTTGAATATCCCCCTGCATCAATTCATTGAGCATCTGTTTGCAGGCGGGCACGCCATCCGCCTGACGGGCTCTCAGTGGAATATGCCTGCCGGGGCGCAGCCGTTCGAGCGTGGTCTTGACCGCTTCACTCACGCCGCCAGTGTGTGCATAGATACGCCCTGCGCGGGAGGAATGATCGCGTAAATCCTCTTTCATATTTTCCGGATCAACGCCGGCAAAATCAAACACATCCTGTATTTCCTGGAAGGTGAGCACAAAATCAACCGCGTCTGCGATATCGGCCTCCCGCGCCTCCGCCTTTTTTGCAACACATGGGCCGATAAAAACCGTGACGGCACCGGGGACAAGCTGCTTCACCGCGCGTCCACAGGCGATCATTGGGGAGACGGATGCCGGGATATGCGGCGTGAGGCTCCCATATACCTTGCGGATCATGGCAATCCAGATCGGGCAGCAGCAGCTCGTCAGGAGGAAATCCTCCTCCGAACGCACCAACTCGTCAAAATCAAGCGCCTCCTTCAGCGTGAGGATATCAGCAAACAGCGCCACCTCCACCATGCCCGCGAAGCCCAGCGCCTTAAATGCAGAACGCAGCCTGCCCGGCGTGACCCGCTCGCTGAACTGGCTGACGAAGGCAGGAGCAATGAGCGCGTAGACCGGCGCATCCTGCTTGGCAACAACGTCCAGCACGGGCAGAATATCCTTGCTCTGCGTGAGCTTCTGCGCTTTGCAGGCGTCTACGCATAGGCCGCACCCTGTGCAGGCCTGCTGGTCGATTTCAATATTGCCATTTTCATCTCGGCGGATGGCATGAAACGGGCAAGCGCCCTGGCAGGCGGATTCCCCCTCCCCGCAGTCGCAGGGGGCGAGCCGCCAGATCGGGGCGTAGCGCTTTGGGTTAAGCAGGCAGTCAAGCTGGTGCGGGTCAAAATCAAGCTTTTCCACCTCGCGCAGCGCCGCCTCATGCCCGCCCGCAAGCGCGCCGCGCGCAAGCTTTTCATAAAGGGCATAGAAGGTTTCCATAACAATCATTCATCCTTTCACGGAGGCCTTCCCCTATCCGGTTTCTCCTGCCGAACAGGATAAGCGCCGCAGGAAAACACCATTTTCCACACGATTCTCCACTTTTCAAAACCGGCATGCAGCCTTTTGCGCTTAGTATGCGCCGCTTGCCTCATACGATTCGATTTTCCAGGAAAAACAGCAAAAGCGGAAAGATCACTGCCCCGACCCAGGCGATTACAACATCGTCCACCGGATAATCCGGCGCGCCCCGCCCCGTTCGCTTCTCCCGGCGTACGGCGGCCAGGCTTTTCACAAATGAGAATAAAAAAATGAAAAATGCCGGGAGCAGCAGGTAAACCGCATAGATGAACGGAACGCCAATATAACCGTACCAGGATGGCAACCTGCTCACGCCAAAGCCAAAAAAAGCGGCGATACAGAGCCAATAAACCCACCGCGCGCTCAGACGCAGATTGTAAAACATCTCTCGTTCCTCCTCCTTTCAGCTCGGCAAAGAAAACCAAAAATATACGCCGCCGCTCTTGTTATATACGCCATAACGCGCTCTGTGCTGATCTAGAACCGCTTTTACAATGGCAAGGCCCATGCCGCTGCCCCCGTTTTCACGGGTACGGGATTCTTCCGCTCGATAAAACGCGTCCCACAGATATGGCAGATCCCGTTCGGCAACCGGCGGTCCCTCATTGAATACCTCAACCACAACGCGGCGCTTTTCTGAAAATGCCCGCAGCTTGACCGCTTTGCCGGGCGGCGCGTATTTCACCGCGTTGGAAATCAGGTTCCGCAAAACCAGGGCCATCCCCTTTTCATCCGCCGTCACATAGAGGAATTCTGGAACCTCCAGATAAAGAGTGAGCTGCTTTTTTTCGATGCCGGGCTGGAAATCCGCAAGCTGCTCGCAGATGAGTGCGTCAATGGCAAAGCAAACGGGGCGCACCGGCAGATGCCGCGTGTCAATCCGGGAAAATGAGAGGATCTGCAGCACCATCGCATCCATGCGCTCCGTCTCGCCGACGATCCCGGCGAGATAAGCCGGGTGCTTTTCCGGGGCAATCCCCTCCTGCATCAGCTCGCTGTAGCCCCGGATAACGCCCAGCGGCGTTTTCATCTCGTGGGCAAGCGCGTTCGTAAAATCCCGCTGGCGCTGGGAGGCGCGGCTCTGCGTTAGATAAACGGCCTGGAACTTGCGCGTGAGCAGCGCAATAAAAATGCAGAGATAAAAGAAAAACAGCACCGCGAGATAGACGCCGTAATCACTCAGCGCGTCATACAGCGGGTAATTCACCAGATTGACGGAAAGGTAAAGGGCGGGTCCTCCGTTCTCCGCCGGACGGACGCAGCTAAGCAGGCTGTATGCGTTTTTCACCGCATTATTGCTCCAGCTAAAGCCGTTCACCGCAAAATCCGTAAGCTTGCCCGTGCGATACTTCTGATCCTCTGACCGCGCCATCCGGGCAGCTTCCCGAAAGGCGCGCATGATGTGCCGCTGTTTACCGCCCGATTCGTTTTGCACCGCATAGGAATCCTGATTCCCCACAAATTCAAACCGCAGATCACCATTTAAAACGATTTGTTCTGCCTGCTCCAGCTGGTCCGGAAGAGAAAAGGCGATGGTTTTCGTATCCGCAACGTTTTCTTTCTTCAGCGTTTTCCAATTCATTTTATTCTGATACATTTTCCATACAATCTGGGTTGGATAAACCACATTGCCCTTCCGATAACCCGTAACGGAAACAAGACGGCCTTGATGCAATGCCTGCGTCAAGGCAGCGCGTTCTTTCTCCGCCGCATCGTCGAGCGCCACATAAAGCTGGGCGTCCACCGTTGGAAAATTTGAATCCATAGACCAAAGGCTTAGGTAGTTTCCGCTTACCGCCCGGATGTGATCCACATCCTCCTCATATAGGATCAAGCTTAGAAATGTCCCTTCCTGCGCAAACTGCCGCACATATTCCTGCAACAGCTCAAGATCGTTCGGGCTATAGGCCTCCGCATCATGCTGCTGGTAATATGTGGTTTGCGCCAGCCGATTAGCTATCAATACGCTGATTGACAGCGGGTCGGTTCCATACTCGTTGCTTCCCGCTTTGCCTACCACCAGCATCGTGCCAGACGTGAAAAACAGCAGCAGCAGCACCAGCGCCGACCTGCGCGTTTCTCGCCAAAACTGCCGGTCCATATGCATCCCTCCTTCGCAAAACAGCAGATGAGGCTTACCCCTCCGGTTCCTCCGGCTCGAAGCGGTAGCCCGTTTTGATCACCGTGCGGATCTCTCCGGCTCGTCGGCCGAGTGCCTTACGCAGTTTTTTGATATGAGTGTCCACGGTGCGGATATCGCCGTCATAGGCATAGCCCCATACCCTGCGCAGCAATTGCTCGCGCGAAAGCACCATTCCCCTGTGCTCCATCAAACACACCAGTAGCTCGTATTCCTTCGGTGTAAGGGAAATCGGGGTTTCATCCACCGATACCTCTCGGCGCAGGTCGTCCACCTGAATCCCGCCCATTTCCAGCATGCGCGCGGTCAGGCCCCTCCCCTTGGCCCGCTTGATAAGCGCCAGCGCCTTCGCGTGGAGCACGGGGAGCGAAAACGGCTTCGTGACATAATCATCCCCGCCGAACCCGTAGCCGAGCAGCTCGTTTTCCTCTCCGCTGCGCGCGGTCAGGAAAATGACTGGCACGGGATTCTCCCGCCGCAATGCACGGCAGACGGTCAGGCCGTCGAGCTTTGGCATCATAATATCGAGAAACACGATATCAAACGCCTGCTCCTCCAGCTTAGCCAGCGCCTCCTCCCCATCCCGGCAGGTGGTCACATCAAAATCCTTCGCCGTAAAGTAATCCCACAGCATCATTCTCAGCTGTGGCTCATCCTCTGCGGCCAGCAAACGGTAGCGCATCGTCTGCTCCTCCTTCTATTCCTGATGAGGATATTGTAATTCCCCTATATGTATTCTTTGTGTCTTTCCATCGGGTAATATGAAACGCGCCCAATTTAGCACTCGTTATAATCGAGTGCTAATGTTTACACTTCCGTCATAAATGATATCTATTTTTTTCATAAATACCGGGTATGCTAAAATCATTGATCCGGGGAAAACCGGATGGAAGCAGAACATAAACAAAGCAACCTAAAATACGGATAGAATCTGAAAGAAATGGAGCGATCGGCTATGTTTGAATTAATTCCCCTGACCCGCAGCGAGCGGAATATGCTTAAAGAGTTTGACCGTGATTTTTACCGGATGGAAAAAGATTTTCGCCGGGAGGAAAAAGAAATTGCCTCCATGCGCACCGATATCGTTGAAAAGAAGATTGCTTTCTTTTGCAGGCGGAGCTGCCCGGCTTTTGCAAGGAAGAAATTTCTATCGACATCGAGGACGGCTGCCTAACCATCCGCGCCGTGCATAACGACGCGGAAGAAAAAACGAAACACCCATTCATCCGCAGGGAACGCCACTCCGGCGCGTATGAGCGCAGCTTCGACCTCACCGGCATCGAAGAGGATGCAATCACCGCCTCTTACCGCCACGGTATTTTGGGGCTGACGCTGCCGAAGCGCGGCACCAAAAAGCCCGAGAGCCGGCGCATTGACATCGGCTAAAACAAGCGGAGCTGCGAAGGGAAGGACCTGGCTGCTCCGCTTTTTTAAAACGCCGCTGAAAAAGGCAAAACCGCTTGAACAGATCAATTCAGGCTGTCCGCAGAGAAGGGAAGGTTATGACAATGAACGCACAAAAATTTACACAGAAATCTTTGGAGGCCATCGGGCTAGCCCAAGATACTGCCATTGAGTATCAAAATATGCAGGTGGAGCAGCAGCACCTGCTCTACGCCCTGCTAACCCAGGAGCAGGGGCTCATCCATGAGCTGCTCGTCAAGATGAAGGTGGATACGCAGGCCATGCTGTCGGATCTCACCTTCCAGCTCGCCAACATCCCCAAGGTAACGGGCACGGGCCGGGAGGCTGACAAAATTTATGTGGCGCAGGATGTGGATCAGGCGTTGAACTCGGCTGAAAAAATTGCCGCCCAATATGAAGGATGAATTCGTCTCTGTTGAGCACCTCTTTCTCTCCCTGCTCGACAACGCCAACGATAAATTGAAGCAGCTTTTCAAAGACTATCATATCACAAAGGACACCTTTTTGAAAATTCTGATGGGGGTGCGCGGCGCCACACGTGTAACGACCAACACGCCGGAAGATACCTATGACGCGCTGAAAAAATACGGCGACGACCTTGTCGAGCGCGCGCGCAGCAAAAAGCTTGACCCGGTCATTGGCCGGGATGAAGAAATTCGCAACGTCATCCGCATCCTCTCCCGTAAAACAAAGAACAACCCCGTGCTCATCGGCGAGCCAGGCGTGGGCAAAACGGCGATCGCAGAAGGGCTTGCCCAGCGAATTGTGCGCGGCGACGTACCGCACAGCTTGCAGGATAAGACGATCTTCTCCCTCGATATGGGCGCTCTGATCGCAGGCGCGAAATACCGCGGCGAATTTGAGGAGCGGTTGAAAGCAGTGCTCAACGAAGTAAAAAAGAGCGATGGCAAAATCATCCTCTTCATTGACGAACTGCATACGATCGTGGGGGCAGGCAAAACGGAAGGCTCCATGGACGCGGGCAACCTTTTAAAGCCCATGCTTGCACGAGGCGAGCTGCACTGCATCGGCGCAACGACGCTCAACGAATACCATCAGTATATTGAGAAAGATCCTGCGCTGGAGCGCCGCTTCCAGCCCGTAATGGTCGACGAGCCGACGGTGGAGGATACCATCGCCATCCTGCGCGGCCTGAAGGAACGCTTTGAGGTGTTCCACGGCGTCAAAATTCAGGATCAGGCGCTCATCGCCGCCGCAACGCTTTCCAATCGCTATATCACGGATCGATTCCTACCCGATAAAGCCATCGATCTCGTTGACGAAGCCTGCGCTATGATCCGCACGGAGATCGACTCCATGCCCATGGAGCTCGATGTGATTCAGCGCAAGATCATTCAACTTGAAATTGAAGAGGCAGCGCTGAAAAAGGAGAAGGATGCACTTTCACTTGAGCATCTCTCTGAAATTCGTAAAGAGCTTGCGGAGATGCGCGAGCATTTCAACTCGCTCAAGGCGAAATGGGATAATGAAAAAGCCTCCATCGGCAAGGTACAGAAGCTGCGCGAGCAGCTCGAACAGCTCAACGCCGATATTGAGCGGGCAGAGCAGGCCTATGATCTCAACAAGGCCGCGGAGCTCAAATACGGCAAGCTGCCGGACCTGCAAAGGAAGCTGGTGGAAGAGGAAAAACACACGCAGGAGAAAGAGCAGAGAAACAGCTTGCTGCGCGATAAGGTGACCGAAGAAGAGATTGCCCGCATCGTCGAGCGTTGGACGGGCATCCCCGTCTCCCGCCTGATGGAGGGCGAGCGCGAGAAGCTGCTGCACTTGGAGGATATCCTCCACGAGCGCGTGATTGGCCAGAATGAAGCCGTCACCAAAGTGACGGAAGCCATCATCCGCTCCCGCGCCGGCATTCAGGACCCCAACCGGCCGATCGGCTCCTTTTTGTTCCTTGGCCCGACGGGCGTGGGCAAAACAGAGCTTGCAAAGGCGCTGGCGGAATGCCTGTTTGACGACGAGCATAACATTGTGCGCATTGATATGACGGAGTATATGGAGAAGTTTTCCGTCTCCCGCTTGATCGGAGCGCCGCCCGGATATGTGGGCTATGAGGAAGGCGGCCAGCTTACCGAGGCCGTCCGCCGCAAGCCCTACAGCGTGCTCCTATTTGATGAGATCGAGAAGGCGCATCCGGATGTGTTCAACATTCTCTTGCAGGTGCTCGACGACGGGCGCATCACGGACTCCCAGGGCCGCACAGTGGATTTCAAGAATACGATTATCATCCTCACCTCCAATCTCGGCTCCTCCGCCCTGCTCGACGGCATCGAGCCGGATGGCGCGATCAGCGCCGCGGCCAAAGCGGAGGTAAACGACCTGCTGCGCCGTTCCTTCCGGCCGGAGTTCCTCAACCGGCTCGACGAGATCGTTTTCTACAAGCCGCTAACGAAGGACGACATCCGAAAGATCGTCGATTTGCAGATCAAAGACCTCAACCGCAGGCTCAGCGACCGGCAGATCTCCTGCGAGGTGACAGACGCTGCGAAGGATTTCATTGTGGAGAATGGCTACGATCCGGTTTACGGCGCAAGGCCGCTCAAGCGCTTCATTCAAAAGCATGTGGAAACCCTAATTGCCCGCAGGATGATCTCCGACGATCTCATGCCGAACACTGTGCTTGTGGTTGACAGCGATGCAGACAGCCTGGCCGTTACCAAAAAAGCATAATTCCAGCATTTGATCAAAAACACCGCCCAGTGCATTCGCATTGGGCGGTGTTTTTCAGGCTGTTGAAAAAGGTATATCCATTCATCAAAATACACAAAGATGATTCAACAAAAATGTTTAAAAAAATACTTTTAATGCTGTCAGTTGTATATTGCTTTAATAAAAACAAAAAGTTAAGCATGCGCTCAGGCCGCGCAGGCCCTCCCTTTTCCGTTCGGCCGGAAAAG
>ENA-OQED01000779-OQED01000779.1-human-gut-metagenome-genome-assembly--contig:-NODE-779-length-12334-cov-2.271074_pt1 | contig 12334 bp, 15 predicted proteins | sample MGYA00242790_ERZ504625 | MGnify/ENA primary metagenome ERZ504625 (study PRJEB26092, sample SAMD00036345) | human gut metagenome | host: Homo sapiens | study: EMG produced TPA metagenomics assembly of...
CCTCCCCGGCATGAACTGCCGGGGAGGGGCTGCATCTATCAATTTCTAAAGTCTTTTTGGCTGCCGACGCGCACGATTGCCCATCCGAGAAGACCGGTCAGCAGTCCTGCAGCAGCGCCGACAATAAAACAGATATCAAATGGATTCATATGCACACCTATCGATAGAGTTGCTTGACGAGCGCTTGGCCGATGGCGACGTTGGTGTCGCGGCCCTGGTATCCGTCCGCACCCGATGATCCGCACGAGATACCTTGAGCGATGAGCCACTGCTGGTGTTTGAAGACCGTTCCCGAACCCATCTGTCGCGCCTGAACACCGCCGACCACGGGATAGACTTTGCATCCGACCTTGTCCTGCAGGGCGCGGACGGCATTCGAGCCAACCCCGCCCTTGACGTACTCGATTACGCCGCGGTCGCATGCCCAAAGGTATCGCTCATTCGCCGGCCATTGACCGGAGATCACGCCATCGGCAGTCGTGCCGAGCTGGCATTGCAGCTCCTTGGCCATCTTCGGGCCGAAATATCGCGTGTCTCCGAGGCTCGGGACCGTATTGTCCGCGACTTCGGTATTGGACCCGTTTAGCGTCTTTCCGTCGCCAAGCCAGTAGAGCGTGCCGTCCCATGGGTAGCTGTAGTACGCCTTGATGTTGGACTCGCGCCCGGTCTGGTCGCCCTTGGTGCCGGTGACGGTCCCCTTTTCAGAAATGGAAAATTGAGCCAAGAGGTCGCCGCGAGCTGATCCATAGGGAGAGACGCACACGGCGGTGTGGCGCTTCTCGTTGAGGTAGATGTCTCCACGCTGGGCGGACTTGACGCCCATCTTACGCCAGCCGAATAGGCCCGTCTTGAGCAGCTGCTCCCGCATGTTTCCGGTATACGAGGCTCCGAAGGTATTGACGCCGACCGCGCGGAGGGCGGTCACTACGGCCGAGGAACAGTCGCGATCGCCACCGGCAATAGTGACGGTGGTGCCGTCGGACAGACAAATCGTCTCGGTCGTTCCGTCCCCCATGCGGTTGGCCTGCGAGTATCCGTGACCGCCGCCCCCATCATGGGAGACGAGGTGTTCCATGACCTGCGCGAAGGCCTCGCGCTGTGTGATGGCCATGGCCTACTCAACCGCCTTGGCGTCATATGCGGCATGGGGCTCGCTGTACGACATGGCACGCTTCGAGTCCGACGCGCCCTTGGTGGTCGGATCGACGATCACGCCGAAGCCGGCGAGAACGGTCAGGATAATTCCGACGAGCTGGATGAGCGACCCCTGGGAGATAGGCGCCACGACTCCGAGGATTCCGAGCACCTGATAGGCTGCGCTGATTACGGTGGCGGCCAATGCCGCGAGCGTCTGCTTATTCTTGAAGCGAAGGGCCCAGTTGATTTTCATTTTTCAGCTCCTAATCTGACCCGCCGATACCGTGATGCAGGTCGTAATTCTTCTCGACGCGGTCGAGCCGGTTGAACAAGGTGATGACCTGTTGCTCGACTTTCGTGAGGCGCTCGCCGTGGTCGTCGAGCTTGCGGTTGATCTCCTTGACGCCGTCCTTGATCTCGCTCGTGTCGCCGCAAAGGCTGTCGAGCTTGTCTTCGGTCCGCTGCTCCTTGGCAGACGATGTTTTGGATACGGAGACGCGCCCGATGAAGAACGTGACAATCACAACGGCGGCCGAGAGGACCGACGTTGCCTCCCCGATGCTCAGCGCCGGCACCCTAAGCCTCCTCCGCGTACTCTTCTCCGACGATCTCCTCATATTCGTCGCATGTGATCCACTTGCAGGCCACGGCTCGATGCACCATGGCCTTGGTCCAGAGGCCGCGCTCGTAGTAGCGCCTCACCTTGTCATAGTTCTTCGAGTGCGCCGCCGTGGTTGCAGCCTTGACGCGTCCCGCCATTACTGTTCACCCCCGACCGTCATCATCAGGTAGTCGATGTTTGCCGTGTTGGTCTCGGTTTGGCTGGGCTCGGCGACCTTCTCGCGCATCTGCTCAAGCAGCTTGTCCACGTCCGGGGCCTCACCCTTTCCGTAGGCGGCGACGGCCGCGGTGTAGGCGAGCTTTCGCGCCTTCCGCTCAACGTACTCGTCATCGTCGATAACGCCCGCGTCGTGCGCCGCGTCGGGGTCGCCAATCTGCGACAGCAGATCGCGCAGGGCGTTGACCTCGGCCATGGTGCCGTCTTGAAGCTCGTTGGGGCGCGGCATGTCTTCCTCAGTGTCCATGCGGACTCCTTTCTTGTCGGGGAATGTGTCGCCATCGTATTAGCGCCGTGAGATTGCCGGGCCGCTTTGATGGGCGCAAAGAAAGAAGGCGCGCCGCAGCACGCCTTCGATGCTTCTGTTATTTCGCAGCCGCTTCGCTTAGGCCGCTGCTTTGAGTTGCCGGTTCTCCGCTATTGCGAGGGCTTGCTTCCGCTTGAATCGTCCCTCTGTTTGGCCTGCATTGAGCACCCCCCCCCTGCGCGAGATTTCCGAACAGGCTGCGGTACAGCGCGTCCATGGCCCGCACGCTGCGGTGCGCGTCCAGCCGCTTCATGCCTCCGCGCCAGCTCTGGTAGCTCTGCTCCACCTGCTCGGGGGTCATGATGCCATCGGCGACCATGCGGGCCATCTTCTTGAGCTTGCGGCGCTCCCGCGTTATGGAGTCTCGGCACGGCTTCACGACTATGCGGCCCGTCTCCGTGTAGAAGATGCGCTTCTTCAGCCACGCGAACCCGCGCGTGAGCTTCACCACGCGCGTCTTGCGCGGGTTCAGCTCGATGCCCAGCTCGGCGCATTTGCCCTCTATCAGCAGCAGGCACACCTGCAAGTAGTCCTTGGACTCGTGTATCAGGTAGAAGTCGTCCATGTAGCGCCCGTAAGACTCGGGGCGCAGCATCTCGGTCACATAGTGGTCGATGCGGTTGGGGTGGGCCACGGCGCATATCTGGTTCGGCTCGCTGCCCAGCCCCAGGCCCACATCGCCCTGCGCGTCTATCAGGCGGTGCTCCAAGGCGACCACGCGCGGATCTAGCAGCGCGGAGGCCACCTGTCTTTGACGGGTTGGTGCGCTATGCGCGCGAAGTAGTCGGAGAAGTCGCCGAGCAGTATGTAGCCCTCGCGGCCGTGCCGCCTCCAGTGGTCGGCCAGGTGGCGCTTGAGCAGCTTCAGGGCGTAGTCGGTGCCGCGCCCCTTGATGTTCGCGGAGTTCGCGGCTATGAGGGTGGGCACGATCGCGGGCACGAGCGCGTTCTGCGACAGCGACTTCTGCACCACGCGCTCGGGGAAGTGCACGGCGCTGATATGCCTCAGCTTGCCGCGCTCCCATAGGTCGAACCGTGTGAAGCCCCGGCATATGTCGCGGCCCTCCAAAAGGTCGCGGCGGGACAGGACGGCGTTGCGCAGGTAGCTTCTCATGTATCGCTGCGTGGATGCCTTCCACATCACGCCGCGCGCGGCCTGCTTCGATGCCTTGCACAGGCTGTTGAGGTCGGCCACGGTATCAAGCGTGCACGCCTTGACGCGCTCGGCCTTGGCCTGCGCGCGCTTCTCCTCGCGGCGCTTGCGGCGCGCCGCCCGCCTTTGCCTTCGGAGTTCACAGGAGGCACCCCGCGCGGCTTGCAATGTGGCTCTGACAGCCGCTTGAGGTATGGCCATGAAACGCGGCGAAGCCACGGAGCGCCGCGCCATGCAAGCAGCGTCCGGCCACCCTCGCGGGGTGCGTATTTACGGGCGCATGCCCGACGGTCGCGCCTTCCTTCCTCTTCGCGCTCTGCTTTCGGCTCTGGGGCCTACTCGGTCTGGCAATAAGGGAATCCGGGGCGGGGGCGAACCCAGACGTTCGTCGCGGAGTTGTAGTTGGCATTGCCGTTGTTGTTGACGTAGCACACGTTGGACGACGAGCCACCCATGACGGAACGCAGCCACCAGTTGTACCGATATACAAGGCGGGACCGCCGTCCATTATAGCGAACGCAGGCGCTCTAGCTCGGCCTCGGCCTCGGCTATGCGCTCCTTGGTGGACTTCTTGCCGGTGACGCGCACGTTCTTGCGCGCGCCCTTCAGCAGTTTGATCTCCTCCTCGACCATGGCCGCCAGCCCCTCGAAGCGGTTGGCGTTCACGGGCAGGCCGATATCCATGAGGCACTGCATGTCCAGCATAAGCTGCTCGCAGTCCGCTATGGCCAGCGTCAGGTAGCGTTTCCTCTCCAGCGCGTTGAACGAGGTGTTGGGGTAGAAGCAGTCGGCGCGGTTGACGTTGTACACGATGCCGCGCGCCGTCTCCACGGTCGGCACCGCGTTCAGCAGCCTGTAGGCCTTGGGCACTACTGAGGAGGACGCCATCAGCTTGTTGACCTCCACGCGGATGGCGATGGCCTGTGTGAAGAACTTGTACTCGGACACCTCGCGGTTGCGCTGGTAGACGCCGCTCACGTGCACCTCCTGGGGAAACTGGCGAAAAAAACGGCCCGCTTCGCGGGCAGGAGGCGACCGCGCAAGGCGGTCGCCTAGAAGCAGAGTATAGAGCACTCGGCTGGCTAGCCGACGAGGAAGCCGGGGCGGGGGCGAACCCAGACGTACGTCGCGGAGCTGTAGTTGGCACTGCCGGTGTGGGTGACGTCGCACACGTTGGACGACGAGCCACCCATGACGGAACGCAGCCACCAGGCGTACCGATTTCCGTTGATTCGGTGCGCGGTGTCGCGGAACAGGTCCCACTGGCAGTCGAAGCCGACGCTGTAGCCCTTCGTCCCCCACACGGGGCAGCCGTACACCTCCATCTCCGACAGCGAGAACACCTTGCCGATATCCTGCCAGCTCCACGAGTTGGAGTCGTTGAGCGTACCGCTTGCGCTGTACCGCTCCTCAAGCAGCACGCGCTGGGTAAGCAGGTACTTGGTCAGCCCCTCGGGCAGGCACGCCTCGAACAGCTTCTCCCACGCCTTGAGGTTGCTGTTCAGGTACGGGTTCTTCACGTCGGCGGTGCCCTGGTTGGTGTTGGTCGTGTTCCACATCAGGAAGCTGTCGTTGGCAACGCCGGTCACGGTCTTGGCCACGGCGATAGGCGCGGAGGCCACGAACGCGATATGGTGGCCCTTGCTGTTGTCGCCGCAGTAGAGGTACGGGTCGATGTGGGCAAGCAGGAACCGCGCAGATTGCTGGGTGGTGACGGCGGACGCGCTCACGAGAGGCACGTCGATGTAGTCCCCGACGCGAAGGCCCGCGAAGTTGCCGGCCGCCGCTCGCTTGTGCAGCGCGTCGTACACGCTGCCGCTGCCGATCTCTCCCGCCAGGATGGTGGCGATGCTCTGCCCGCCGTACTTGCCGATTTGGCCCTGGCGGTTGTACTCGGCGTTGTTGAGCGCCGTCTGCGCGTTGCTGCGCGCGGTATCGTCGATGACGTTGAGCGACTGGCCGCCGACGACCAGTGTCTTTGCATTTGCCATTTATCCTCCTTAGGCAAGGGTTACCGTGCTGCCCGAGACCGAGCACGTGCCGCCGAACGACACCGTGTCGCCGGACACCGACGCCTTGGATGCCGGGCAGTAGACGGTCCCGTCCATGTAGATGAACTTCCCCGTCGCGTCGGCGAGCATCGTCGCGAGCTGGCCGTTCTGACGGCGCAGCTCCGCGATATCGGATTCGCCGCCGGCGCCCTGCGCCACCGAGTTCGCGATCTGCAGCGCCTGGTTCGCTGCGGCCTCGGCATGAGACGCCGCGCCGTTGGCCGCGGCGGCCGCATTGCTCGCCAGCGCAGTCGAGGCGCTTGCGGTATCGTTCGCGGCATTCGCCTTCTGAACGGCGGCGGTGGCGTTCTCGGTGGCAGTCGAGCACTTCGCGGCGGCCGTTCTGGCAGCTCCGGCGGCGACGTTGGCGTCATGTGCCTGGGTCTTTGCGGTGCCTGCGGCGCTGCTCGCCAGCGACGCGGCGCTCTCGGCCCTCTTTCGCGCCGCCTCGACTTCGTCGTAGTTTGCCGGGCGGAACAGGTAGGTGGTGATGCTACCGTCGCTCTCCGTCACGTCGAGGCCGTCGATATAGTCGTCCTCCCCGACCTTCACCTCGTAGACGGCGGACCCGTCGCTGTTGTTGGCCATGCGGCTTCCCTTCCGCGGGCCTGCGCCCGCACGATAATCAAGCGATGATCCCGATCGCCGTCCAGAGCGGCGGCGACCCGATAAGGATGGCGCGCTGACCGGGCGCCGCGCCCCGACAGGACGTCGTCATGCAGATGCCGGCGACAACCGAGCCCCCGATGCGCACGTCGACGGTCCTGGAGTCCGCCGCGACGACGGTGCCGTAGGCGATCGAGACGCCGGGCGCCGAAGGGCCGGCGACGATATCGGCGAGGTCCGCGGCCAGGGACGGCATGGCGCTCACGAGGCATCACCCCTCATGTACATGCGGAGCTCGATCCTCATGGGGCATCCCATCGAGAGCTCGAGGTCCATCTTCCGGATGCAGGCGCGGGCGAGCTCGATTCCGACAGACGGCAGCCTGATGGCGCACGCCGAGTAGACGTCCGCCGACGGGTTGAAGATCGCCGTGATGATCGTGCGGCGGATGACCGAGCACTCGGTGGCGAGCAGGCTCGCCGCCTTCTCGTTCGCAGCCTCGACCGCGAACTGCGTTGCCACAACGCCCTCCTCGACCTTGACCTGCGCTACGTCGATGTACGATCCGGTCGGCGCGCTAGCGGCAAGGTAGATGTAGCCCGCGCTGTATTCCTCGGACTTGGCCGGGGTGGCCGTGAGCGACAGCCTCGTCCAGCCCGGCCCGATGGCGACCGTCGCGGTCTCTCCCCCGTCGTCCTCGCGCCAGATTGGCTGGACCCTCACCTGCACCCTCTGCGACGCGTAGAGGTAGACGGACTCGGTGTACGGCTGGCCCTTCTTGAGGGATATCTTGTCCTGGGCGATGCCGATCTCACCGGAGCCCGACCCCTTCGTGATGCGGATCGCCTGGCTGATGCCGCCGATCGGGCACCCGGAGACGCCGACGGTCTCGATGGTCCCCCCGCCGCCGCTGGACCTGAAGGTCGCGCTGTCGTGGGTGCCGTCTCCGGCGAGCGGGTAGGAGCCGCCGGCGATGACGCTCCCCCTGACGGGAGGTCGCTGTACTGGTACCGCTTCACGATGCGCCGGCCCGTGGAGACGGTCGACCACTCGCTCTGCGGGCTGTCGTCCGAGGCCGTTCCCCTGACGCTCTCGCCCTGGGTAGCGAAGTCGACGTGCACCACGTTCACCGCGTCGAAGTCGTCCTGCTCGTCGGTGAGGTCGGGAAGCACCCGGCAGTCCTCGCCCTCTGAGAAGGTGCGGTCGATCGGCCTCGCCGCCGGCTCTAGGTAACGCCTGAACAGCACGCGCCCGTAGGCGTCGGTCGACGCGCTCCTGAATCCTGCGGCCGAGAGCAGCCTGTTGACCGCGCCCAGCTTGTTGTCCGGCGTGTCCGCCGTGGCGGCGATCCCGAAGACCCATGCCGTCGACAGCGTGTAGTCGCTCGGCTCCGCGACCACCTCGAGCCCGCACCCCTCCGCGATCGCCTTGGCCGCGGAGACCGCGTTTGCGCCCGCCGGCACGGTGTACGGCTCGTCGAAGTCGTCCTTCGCGAGGTCGTGGAGTCTGCCGTAGAGCGTCGCGGTGCCGGTTGCCACCTCGCCGCTCACCGTGCGGGACGGCGTCGAGCACTCGAAGGTCCCCAGGCACACGGTGCGCGACGCGCCCGAGATCGGGTCCTCCGCGTCGAGGTAGATACGCACGAAGTCGTTGCCCATGTCGAGCCTGCCGACGTAGTCCAGTGATGCGGACTCATAGGTGTCCGTGTCCTGGTTGCGGCTGATGCTCCCGCCGGTGAAGCACTCGATGGCGCCGGTCTCTAGGCCGGTCGGCCGCGAAACGCGGGCGTACCGGTAGGAGGTCCTGAACGACGCGAGCCAGATATCATCCGACACCGTTGGGCTCCCTCCATCGCTCCCTCTTCGTCGATACGGACACCCTGTAGTCCTCAGGCGCGCACCTGGTGAGCGTCCCCGTGACGGCGGCGAAGCCGCGGTCGCCCAGATGGGGTCGCACCCAGGCGCTTCCGTAGCGGCCGAACAGGCCGCGGACGCGCAGGTAGTCGTCCTCCTCGATCGTGAACTCCATCGACTCCTTCATCGAGAGGTTGCCGCTCTCGAACCCCATGGGCAGGCCGCCGCCGACGAAGTGGAACTGGTCGCGCTCGCGCTCGGGGCTCGCCGAGTACTGCGGCGGGCCGCCCATGTTCCTGTCGCCCACGACGACCTCGGAGGCGTCCGGCCCGAAGTTGAGGGCGAACCCGTCGCACGGGCACACGGTCCCCACCTCGGTCGTCGAGGTGGTTCCGGAGGCCGCGTAGCCGCGCGCGACGTAGGAGAACCCGACGTTGAGCGGCGGCAGGCGGTCGATGACGCTCTGCCCGGACTTGAGGCCGCTCGCGAGCAGGAGCCTCGAGCCGTCCGCGAGCACGCGCTCGATATCGAACGAGGCGCACGGCGGGAGGCTGTGGACGGTTGCGCGCGTCCCCTTTATGGACATGCCGCCCCTGATGCGGATGTTGCCCTCGGGCGTCATGGCCACGGGGCCGCGCAGCTTGTGGTCCCTGACGGAGAACTCCGAGATGCCGTCGCGCACCGTGACGACGGCTGCGAGCGCGTCGCTGTAGGAGACGTTGACGATGGGCGTGGCGGGCACGAGCCAGTCGGTCGAGAACGAGCGGGTGACGGTCGTGGACAGGCTCGAGCCGCCGCGGACGGTGAGCTCGAGGACGTACGCGGACCTGTTCTCCAGGCCGGAGGCGATCTCGTGCGACCGCGCGCCCGCGGCGACCGATGTGTCGATGACCGCGGAGCCGCCGCGCAGCAGCCTCAGGCGCTGGTAGGTGATGCCGGTCTCGTCGACAGCGGTCCAGGCGGCGCGCAGCGGGAGCTCGACGACGGCCTCGCCGTCCTCCGCGGGGGTCGTGAAGAACGCCTGCGGCGGGTCGGCGACCCTGAACACCGCGTACTCCGACCACGCTCCCCATGAGGGGTCGGCGCCCTTGGTGCGGACGCGTAGCCGGTAGGTGCCCTTCGCGGACAGGCTCAGGGATGTCGTCGACGCGGGCCCGGTGATGTGGTGCGAGACGGTCTTGCCATCGGGCCCGACCAGCTCAATCTGCGCCGCCATCTGGGCTGTCCCGTCGGGGTGGTTCCGCGTCCAGCCGATGGTCGCCGTCGACCCAGTCGGGTAGGCGGGGTCGACCCCGGAGACGGCGGGCGCGTACGGCGGGCAGATCGTCGCCACTGCGTTGGATGCCGTCCACGCGGAGAAGACGGTGTCCCCCGCGCCCGCCACGGGCTCCTCGCGGTAGGTGCGGACCTCGTAGACGACCTTCTCTCCCGCCACGGCAGACGGGTCGGTCATGGTCCAGACGCCCGGCTCCTGTCTGTCGGCGGTAAGGGCGCGGGGCTTGTAGGTCCTGCCGCCGTCGGAGGTCGCGCGGACATCGAAGCCGCTAATCCAGAACGGGATATCGGGACCCCTGACGACCAGCGAGACCTCGCCGTCGCCGGAGCGCGATAGCGAGACCGATGCCGGTGGGGAGGGCGTCTTGTAGACGCGCACGGAGCTCGTTCTCTCCGACGTGCCGCCTCGCCAGCGCGCCCTTACGTCGTAGTCGTAGTAATTGTTTGCCGATGTCGACGTGTCGCGCCAGTTGGAGATCGTGACGCTGTTGTAGGGGTTCTCGGTGTCGCCGCCGTTGGTATGGCGGTAGACGTTGATGCCGTCGTAGTACTTCCTGGCATCGTCGTCCGGGTGGTTGACCCACTCGAGCTCGGTTGTCCCGTCGGTCGAGCGCGTGACCCTGAGGTCGGTCGGGGCCGCGGGCTCGTATGCCGGGACCTTGCCGATCCTGGCGCCCTCGCCGCAGGAGGTCGTCGCGCCGACCCCGCCGTAGCCGTTGACTGCCACGGACTCGGTGTACGCCTCGACCCAGACGTCGTAGTCGTTGTCCTTGCGCTCCGCGTCGGTGTACCCACTGACGGTGACGGCGCGCTTCCAGGAGGAGGTCGTGTAGCCGTCGCCCGACGCGCGCCAGACGCCGCCGACCTTGACGTGCAGGCGCACGCCGTAGTAGTACCAGTCTCCGAAGTCGACGGTGGCGGTCCAGTAGATGCGGGCCGTGGTGTCGTTCACGTTCGACACGGACGTGGAGAGGTTGACGGTGTAGTACGTCACGCCTCCCCTGGTCGTCTGCGCTGATGCCACCTGCTACCCCCCTTCCGGTCCTGACGGTCCTCTTGAGTTCGGAGACCAGCGCCCTGAGCGCCTCCGCGACGCGCTCGTCGACCTCGAGGGCCGACCCGTCGAGGTAGATGTTGTAGACGTCGCCGCGCTGGCCCCCGAGCTTTGCCATCTGCTCGGCGATGGTCGCCGCGAACGGCTCCGAGTACTTTCGGTTGGTGAGCGGCACGATTGCCTCGGCGCCGTCCTCGCCCACCCAGTCGAGCGGGTAGCCGGTCACCGGCGCGTCGACGATGGCTCCGTGCGCGTGCATGCGGATGCCGCCATCGGCGTGCCGTATGCCGCCTGCGGCCTTCTCGTTGCGCGTCCTGTTGACGGTCACGTAGGTCGTGGTGATCGTCGCCGACCTTGAGTGGAACGGCTCGTTCATCACCGCCTGCATCGCAGACTGGCACTTCGGCAGCGTCCCGTAGCTCGCCTTGGCGGTCATCTCCTTGCTCTTGAGCTTGGTGCCGTTGAGCTTGTCCACCGAGGTCTGCGCCCTGTCGACTTCCTTCTTGTCGACCTTTGTCTTGGCGCTCTTGGACTGGAGAGCCGTGCCGTTCCAAGTCACGAGGTTGCCCTGGGCGTCGCGCAGGTCGCCGACGCTCACGTCGACGACGCCGTTCTTGTCCATCAGCTGCGAGCCGTTCCAGGTGTAAACGTTGCCCTGGGCGTCCATGAGCTGGGCCTGGTTGACGGTAACGTTGCCGTTCTTGTCGACGATGGGCTGCGCGTTGTAGTTCTGGACGGCCCACACCATCTGGTCGATGTTGCCGTTGAAGTTGCTTGCGAGCGCGGCGAGGTTGGCGGAGCCGATGCTGTTGAGCGTCTCGGTCGACACGCCGGCGGCGGCGCAGGCGTCCGAGAACGCGCCGAAGTCGATGTTCTCCTTCGAGAACGCCTTCTTGAGCTTGCCGCCCATGTCCTCGAGCGCAGCCTGGATCTGGCTCGCGGCGCGGACCGTCGAGGCGGCGCCCTCGTCCATCGATACGCCCCACCCGTCGAGGTCGTCGACGATGGAGCGGGCGGTACCGTCGTAGTCCTGAGCCAGCTTGGCGAGCTGGTCGTCGCTGAGGCTCGCCAGTTGCTCGGTGTCGACGCCGAGCTGCGTGAGAGAGCCGGAGACGGCGGACAGGGTCTCGCCGTTGGCCGAAAGCTGCGCCTGGAAGAGCGTCAGCTGCGCCTGGGCGAAGTGCTCGAAGGTGCTGCCGGCCTCTTGCGAGGTCAGCGCGGCGTCTCCGAGCTTGCCGTTGAGCACGTCGATGCTCTCCGAGGCGGAGTCGAACTGCTTCTTCGCCTCGTTGTACTCCCTGCCGACCTTTTCGGTGCAGGCGAGCGCCTCGAGCTCGCCCTTGGTGAGCTCCGGGTAGGTCTTGGCGAGTTCCTTCAGGCGGTCCTGGTAGGGCTTCGTCTTGGAGGCGAGCGTGTTTGCCGCCTCGGACTGCGCCTGGTACGCCTCGGTGAGGTTCGCCGTGAGGGCGCTCACCTCGGCGTCTTTCTTCTTGGATGCGACGAGCTCGTCGATGGACTGCTTGAGGTTCTTGACGTTGCCGTCCGCGTCGACGTACTGCCCGTTCGCCACGTCCTGGGCCGATATGTTGAGCCCGAGCTGGTCGTTGAGCAGCTGGAGCGCCCACGTGAGCCTGCCCTGTGCGTCGGTGGACAGGTCGGTCTTGCCGGCGTAGTTGTCGATGATCTGCTGTGCGGTGTTGAGCTGCGCGATCTGCGACTCGGCGGCCCTCGTGTTCTCGTTCATGGCGTCGACGTGCTTGCCGATCGACTCGGCGAGCTCATCGACGGACATCGCCGAGAAGGAGGACTTCTTGCCTACATTCTCGACCCTGCCGGCGTAGGACTCGAGCGCCGCGGTGTTGGAGGCCGCGTCGACCAGGCCGGTCGTGGCCTTGTTCAGCGCGTCCGTGCGGGCCTGCCACTCGACCTGCTTCTCGATGAGTATGCCGATGCCGGCGGCCGCGACGGTGCAGCCGATCGCGACCGGGTTGAAGCCGACGCCCACCGCATCGAGCGCCTCGGCGAACGTGCCGGCGCCTCCGCGGGCGAGCTTGAACGCCT
>ENA-OQED01000780-OQED01000780.1-human-gut-metagenome-genome-assembly--contig:-NODE-780-length-12321-cov-0.903067_pt1 | contig 12321 bp, 12 predicted proteins | sample MGYA00242790_ERZ504625 | MGnify/ENA primary metagenome ERZ504625 (study PRJEB26092, sample SAMD00036345) | human gut metagenome | host: Homo sapiens | study: EMG produced TPA metagenomics assembly of...
AACTGGAAAAATAGCCGGCGCAATGGTTCACCGCTAATACCAGAAAGAACATAGCGAGAGGAATCTTCTGCGCCATCGGGCGCTGTACCGACTGTGTTATGGTCGTCAACGGACAGCCGAATGTGCGGACGTGCATCACGCCGCTGGAAGAGGGCATGGAGATCCGGACACAGTACGGTGTGACAGCAGAACAGCCGGGAGGTGCAGCAAAATGATGAAACGTTATGATATGATCGTGGTCGGCGCAGGACCGGCAGGTTTGTCCGCAGCCATTGAGGCGGCAAAAAAAGGTATGCACGTTGTGGTATACGATGAAAATGCAAAGCCCGGCGGACAGCTGTTCAAACAGATCCACAAGTTCTTTGGCTCTAAGGAACACAAGGCGAAGATCCGTGGATTCCATATCGGCGAAGAACTTCTGGCAGAGGCAGCGTCTCTTGGTGTTGAAGTTGTTCTGAATGCCATCGTGATCGGCATTTTCCCGGAAAAGGAAGTTACTGTAAAGGTGGAGGATCATGTGATCCACGTCAAGGGGGATACCATTCTGATCGCCACCGGCGCAAGCGAAAACATGGTCACATTCCCGGGCTGGACACTGCCGGGCGTCATCGGCGCAGGCGCAGCGCAGACCATGATGAACCTCCACGGCACACTGCCGGGCAAGCGTGTGCTGATGCTGGGTTCCGGCAACGTAGGTCTGGTGGTCAGCTTTCAGCTGATGCAGGCAGGCTGCGAAGTGGTTGCCGTGGCAGATGCAGCGCCCCGTGTCGGCGGCTACGGCGTCCATGCCGCAAAGGTCGCAAGATGCGGCGTGCCGTTCTATCTGTCGCACACCATCATTTCCGCTGACGGCGAGGATTGCGTAACAGGCGTGACCATCGGAGAAGTGGACAAGAACTGGCAGATCATTCCGGGGACGGAAAAGCACTTTGATGTGGATACCATCTGCCTGGCGGTAGGACTGTCTCCCATGTCCAAGCTTTGCGATATGGCAGGATGTGCCATGGAGGACAATCCGGCAAAGGCAGGATTTGTTCCCACAGTGGATGAATACGGTGAGACCTCTGTTCCCGGCATCTATGCCGCCGGCGATGTTTCCGGCATTGAGGAGGCATCCAGCGCCATGATCGAGGGAAGGATCGCCGGCATTGCCGCAGCGGCAAGACTGGGATTCATCTCAGAGGAGACCTGCAAAGAAGAGGCTGCCAAGCAGGAGGCTGCGCTGGCTGGTCTGCGGCAGGGAATGTTTGCACCGGGAATGCGTGGCAAGCAGATCACCGAGACCGAAGAGGGTGTGGAAATCTCGCAAAACCTGTTGAAACATGGCTTTGTGGCAGAGGAAGAGATCGAGCGTTTCCCCGGTGTGACCCACAGCAGCGGCGTGCATCCGGTCATTGAATGCACCCAGAACATTCCGTGCAATCCATGTCAGGTGCCTGCCCCAAGCACTGCATCCGCATTGGCAGCAACATCACAGCGCTGCCGGCAATCGACCCGGAGAAAAAATGCACTGGCTGCGGAATGTGCGTGGCATCCTGTTCCGGTCAGGCAATTTTCCTGGTCAACGAGGACTGCGGAGACGGCACCGCAGAAGTGACATTGCCATATGAGTTCCTGCCCCTGCCGAAAAAAGGTGACAAGGGCGTGGCATTGAACCGAAAGGGCGATAAGGTCTGTGACGCAGAGGTAGTCAATGTGCGGAGCGCAAAGGCGTTCGACCATACCAATCTGCTTACCATGAAAGTGCCGAAAGAATATGCCATGAAAGCAAGATTTTTTCGGGAGGAGGAGACAGCATGAACGACAGAAACCGTGAACTGAAACCGTTTGTTCCTCAGCCGGATGACGATATGATCGTCTGCCGCTGTGAGGAGATCACGAAAGGGGAGATCCGGCGTGCTGTGCATGACGGTATGTTTACCCTCACCGAGATACGCCGCTATCTGCGGACGGGTATGGGACTCTGCCAGGGGCAGACCTGTACAAAACTGGTAAAAGGCATCGTCGCACGGGAACTGTGTGTGCGTCCAAACGAACTCGGACCTGCTACCGGCAGAGCGCCCATGCGTCCCATCGAAATGAAAGTGCTGGCAAGAGATAAGGAGGAGACAAAATGAATGCAGAAGTCATTATCGTTGGCGGCGGCATCATCGGATGCGCTGCGGCATATAACCTTGCAAAAATGGTGTCTCCGTCCTGGTGCTGGAGGGCAGCGAAAATATCGGAAACGGCAGCTCTACCAGAAACGGCGGCGGCGTTCGCCCAGTCCGGCCGTGACCCCAGAGAACTGCCGCTGGTGATGTACTCCATCCAGCACATCTGGCCGCAGCTGTCCGATATGCTGGACACCAACGTGGAGTACTACCAGGAAGGCAACCTTCGTCTGGGCAGTACGCCGCAGCATCAGAAGATCCTGGAAGGTCTGGCAGACCGTGCCGCAGCCTGCGGCGTGGATGTGCGCATGATCTCCGGCGATGAGGCGAGACGCATCAACCCGTATCTGTCCGACGCTGTGACCTGTGCAAGCTGGTGTCCCACGGACGGTCATGCCAATCCGCTGATGGCAACCATGGGCTACTATAAGATGGCACGCCGTCTGGGTGCGCACTTCATCTCCGGTGAGAAAGTTGTGGAGCTGCGGAAGATCAAGGGCGCTGCACGACAGGTGGTGACCGAATCCGGCAATGTGTATGAGGGTGACAAGATCATCCTGGCGGCAGGCTATGAGAGCCGTTTCATTGCATCGACTGTGGGCATTGATGTTCCCATGCAGCCGGTGCTGCTGGAAACGCTGGTCACCGAGGCAGTCGCTCCGATGTTCTGGCAGATGCTGGGTACTGCCGCAGCTGATTTCTACGGTCACCAGACAGAGCATGGCTCGTTCGTCTTTGGCCTGAACTCCGGTCTGGAACCGTATGCAAAACCGGGCAAGCCCCTGTCCTCCAGCATCGCAGCATCGGCTGCCTGCCGTGGCATCATGCACTATTTCCCGGATCTGGCAAACATCAAGGTCGTCCGCAGCTGGGCAGGCTGGATGGATGCCTGCGCAGACCATGTGCCGGTTATCAGCACCGTGGACGAAGTGCCGGGGCTGATTCTGGCGTGCGGCTTTACGGGACACGGTTTCGGCATCTCGCCGGCTGTCGGCCTAGTTCTGGCGCAGCTGGCAATGGAGCAGGAAACAGCAGTGGATCTGTCCGCACTGCGGTATGACCGTTTTCAGTAAGAGGTTCTGTTTTTTACAATTTTTCAGAGAGAGCATCTGTTATAATAAGAGTGTAGAAAGACAAAGATGTCGAATTTCCTGGGAAATTCGGCATCTTTTCTTTTTTGGGAAAATTTTTTGAAGTTGTTGGAGGAATTCGTTATGAAATTATCCAGAGTTGAGATCATCACCGGCATTTCCAAAATCGAACCGCTGAAAAAGGCGCTGGGAAAGTTCCATATCACCGGTATGACGGTATACCAGGTGCTGGGATGCGGCGTACAGCACGGTACCCAGGAATTTGAGGTGGAGGAGAAGAACAAGGAGATCAGTCTGCTGCCCAAAGAGGTCGTCATGATCGTTCTGCCCACAGAAGAACTGGACGGGCTGCTGGAATTCGTCAAGAAAGAACTGTACACCGGGCATATCGGTGACGGCAAGATCTTCGTCTCGGATGTGACCAATGTCATCCGTGTCCGCACCGGCGAAGAGGGCATTGACGCACTGCTGTACGGTGAAAAATAAGGATTTGTCCCAGAAAAGAGTTGAGAGATTATGCAGGAGAAAAAACTAGGCTTACCCAGTATTGTGGCAACTGGCGTAGGGTTGATTATTGCCACCAGCTGTCTGCTCTCCATCGGGCAGGGCGCATCTGCCATCGGACTGCCGTTTATCATCACCATGGCGATTGCCTGTGCATTCAACATTCTGACGGCGTTTTCCATCTGTGAGCTGAACGCACTGATGCCGAATCTGACCGGCGGTATGGCGCAGTATACGCTGGCGTGCTTTGGACCGTTTGTTTCCATTGTCATTACCGTCGGCGGCTATCTGACCTGTCAGACCATCATGGGCAGTTCTGAGGCGGCAATGTTCGGCAACACACTGAACAGCGTCTTTACCGGCGTTCCCATTCCGGGAGCGGTGTATTCCATTGTGCTGATTCTGATTCTGCTGGGGCTGAACCTGTTCGGCGTGGATATGTTCGCAAAGGTGCAGAATATTGTGGCATACGGACTGATTGGTTCGCTGCTGTTCCTGGGCATCATGGGTGCGCTCAAGCTCGGCACAGGACAAGTGGTGGAACAGCCGGAGGTGCTTTCCTCAAAACCCGGCGATGTGTTCTCTCTGCTGGGACTGGCGTTCTTCCTGTTCATCGGCGTAGAGTTCATTGTTCCCATTTCCACCCAGGTCAAGAATCCCCGGAAAAAAGTGCCGCTGGGCATGGTCATCAGTCTGCTTGCAATTCTGGTCATGCAGGTCTTTGTGGTAATTGGTTTCAGCCACTATACACCGTGGGAGGAGCTGAGCGTCAGCACCGTACCTCACATCCTGTACGGCACTCTGCTGTACGGCAAGGTCGGCACCATCTGGATGACAGTCATTTCTCTGCTGGCAGTTGTCAGCACCCTGAACACTGCTATGTTCTCCATTGCGCAGATCTGTTCCGGTATGGCAAAGCTGAAACTGCTGCCTCTGTGTTCATGCGGAAGAATCAGCGTGGCACACCCTATGTGGGACTGCTGTTGGTAGCGGCAGCTATGATTCTGATTAACGTTACCGGACTTTCCACCAGCGACCAGCTGACGTTCCTGATTCTGACCGGATGTACCTTCTGGATCTTCTCGTATATCATCCTGCACTGCGATGTGCTGATCCTGCGGAAACGTCTGCCGAAGGCACCCCGTACCTTTAAGCTGCCCTTTGGTCCGGTGATCCCCATGATCGGCATTCTGGCAACGCCTTTATGATCTACAATATTGACTCCAGCTGGGAGGTCAAGAAACGGATCTATCTGATCTTTGTGATAACGGTAGCGATCCTGTCGGTCTATGCTGTGATTTGGATCAAGTGTGTCATGAAACGCCCCATGTTCAAGGCGTATCAGATCAAGGAAGTCATGGCGATGGAATCCGACCTGTACCAGATCAATCATAATCCGGAGGTGGCGAAGAAACTGCACCTGGATGCAGTTCCGGAGATCGAGAGTATGCCGGCGGATGTCAACACCGGTACTCGTCCGGAATAAGCGCCTGTTGCCTTAGGACAACTTTCCATAAAAAAGCACACACTCCCTGTGAATATTCTGTCGAAAAGGCAGTCTTACGGAAAAAAGGTTTTTCCGTAAGACTTGCCTTTTTTTCATCAGCTGCACTTGAAAAATGCCGGCATCTGTACTATAATATGAGAGAAATCACCGGAAGGAGGGAAGTACTGCATGGAAAAACAGATCTACATGACACCGAAACAGCCGTTTTTCGTGACCTCTTCCCGTTCTTATGAAAAGCTTATTTTGAACCGGTTTGGCATTGTTCACTTTTACCACTGCTTTACCGGTACAGAACCCCGATATGCGATTCCGGATGGATGCGTGGACATGGTGTTCTGCTGTGACCCGAACCATCCTTATGCGGAAATCTGCGGCACAGTTCTTTCGCCCCAGGTGGTGCTTTCCGAGTGCAACACCACCTATTTCGGCGTGCGTTTCCTGCCGGGGTATAATCCGGTTCTGGGCAGTGCGGATATTATGGCGCATCTGGTCAACCACCGCATTCCGCTGGATGATCTGATCCAGGACAGGCGGATGCTGGAGGGTATTTGGGGCGCATCAGATTTCCGGCAACAGATCCGTGTGTTTATGCGTTCCTACATGAACATCTATCGCCGAGTCTGTCCCCAGGAACATCAAAATCTGCTGGTGCTCCACTCTTCCAATTTGATGATCCGCTCCGGCGGCGGGATTTCCGTGGAACAGCTGGCGGAGGATACCGGTTATACGCCCAGATACATTGACAAGTGTTTTCGGAATGAGACCGGACTCAGCCCCAAACAGCTGGCGAAGATCGTCCGGTTTCAAACGGCAGTGTCTGCGCTGAACCAGAACCAGCACACGGGGCGCTCTCTGACCGAGATCGCCGCCGACCTGGGGTATTTTGACCAGTCCCATTTTGTACACGATTTCAAGACATATACCGGGCTGACACCGAAAAAATACCAGATGCTGCTGCGGAACGATGCCTTTGACGAAAAGCTGCGCATTGTGCAGTAAAAAAACGGTTTCTCTTTGGAAAAGGGAAACCGTTTTTGTCGTTTTTATGATTCTGAGGAAATGCTGTGTTCCGGCTGGTACAGGATCACGTTGACCTCGTACCAGTCCTTTTCCGGCACAGTCCAGATTTTTCCATGATAGCGGTCTACAATGTCCTGGACACTTTTCATGCCCAGACCGTGCCGCTTTTTGTCGGGCTTTCTGGTACCGCTTTCATCCGGCAGGATGTTGTCATAGCGGTTGCGTATGTTCAGCTGCAATGCGCCGAACTTTACCCGCATTTTCAGAATGATATGCCGCTGTTCCTTCGGAAAGACCTTTTCAGTCGCCTCTGCGGCGTTGTCCAGCAGATTTCCCAGCAGCACAGTCAAATCAAACGGCGCATAGGGCAGTTCTTCCGGGAGACGAATGTCAATGTCCAGGTTGGTATCATCCAGCTGCAGCGGCATGAGTTTGTAGTTCAGAATGCTGTTGATCTGCTCGTGCTGTGTGTACGTGGTACTGCGTGCCAGGTCTAAGTGATATTCCGTGTCGCTGATGTAGCTGCGCAGTCCGTCGATGTCGTTGGTGTCCAGATAGTGCTGCATCTGAAACAGGTGGTTCTTGATGTCGTGCCGCAGAAACCGCAGCCGCATCTGAGACTGCTGTACCGCTTTGATCTGTTCCTGGTATGTTTTGTTCTGCTGTTCGATCAGATGAACGGGTGTGCTGTTTTTTCATCAGACCGATCAGATGGTCGTACAGAGAGAAAACGCTGATATTCAAAAGCAGCAGGATGATGGCTGCGATGAGCGAGCGCCAGGAGAGCGTCCGGGCAATGTAGTGCGCCAGAAAGATACTGCCCAGGGGAATAAAGAGAATGTTGATAACGTAAAATATACCCAGCCTGGGGACAACTTCTTTCCGGTACAGCTTGAAATGTGCGGCAATGCGTGCCACGATCAGCAGCAGAAGCGCTGCCGCAAATCCGCTGGTAAAGAACAGGGTATAGTCAAACCAGATGGAGACTGTGGCGCAGAGAATGTCGATCGCCATGCTGACGATATAGATGGAAAAAACGCTGAGGATGCGGTGTGACCAGGTAGTGGGATAAAACAAGGTGATGCAGAAAAACGGAATCAGATTGCTCAGAACATTCCATATGATGCTGTGGAAATAGACAAAGCAAAAGCTGTTGATCTGGAAATAGAGAAAATACAGGATAAACTCCAGCAGCTTTCGGTTGGGCTTTTTCTGAAAGAGCAGCTGTGAAAACTGATAGACAGCATAGATATGAAATATGTTCGCAATAATGGTGATGTAATGTGCCATAGGCTTAGTGCTGCATCAGCCACTTTTCAACCAGCGGCTGATAAGTCCGGCTGATGGGGAGCTGTTCGCCTGCCTTTCCCTGCAAGTATACCGTGTTTGCGGAAATGTGGTCGATATAGTCCGGGTTGACGACGTAGGATTTGTGAATAGGGACAAAGTGCGCAAAACATGGCTTTTTTTGTACCTCGCTGAGCTTTCCGTAAAAGCTGATGGTGGTCTCATTGGTTTGCAGATAGATCTTTCTGCCGCAGCTGTTCAGATACCGGATCTTTGAGACCTGGACGTGTACCGGCGAGTTGTTGCAGGTAAATTCGAATACACGCCATGAGATGTCCCGATAATATAGTGCATCGTCCAGTGCGTTTGAGATCTTCTCATAAGTCACCGGCTTTTGCACCAATGCTGCCGGTCGGTTCGGAATGGTGTGGATGGCATAATTTTCAAAAGAGGTCACGTAGATAATGTCAAAATAATTATGTCCCAGCCGATTGCGCAGATGTGCGCCCAGTGCGATGCCGTTATCGCATCGCTCCCGTGTTGTGTCAAATAAGCTGAAATGCTTTACCGGTTCTGTTCCGCCGGAAAAGTCGATATCCATAAAAACAAGGTCATAGCGTTTTTGGGTGAAGTCGGTATTGTAAAGCGTGGCGCAGTCCGTATAAATGTCCGGGTCATCTATGTCGATGTCCTTTTGGGTGCTGTACTGCATCAGGCATTCCTGGATCTGCTGGCAAATATACCGGTCATCATCTGCAATCGCCGTCTTTAGGGGAATCATGTGACGTTGAACCTCCGTTTCTTTTTTGGCGTCTGCTCTCTGCCGGAAGGACATCCGGCTCTGAAACAAACCCGTTTCGGCAAAGCTGGGTTGCCGCTGGAACTTCATATGAGTTGGAAAATATCCCTACTAAATTGATAGATATTTCATAAAATTATTTTCTACAAAGAAATGTTTGAACTACATGAAGTTTACTATTATTATACCATCACGTATTTGAAAATTGCAATAGAAATTCATGTTTTTTCCATTGCAGAAGGCTCGATTCGACAGGATTCGACAAAATTCGCAAAATATTCCAGCGCAAAAACGATGTGTCAACGCAGAAAAATCGAAAAAAGATGACAGTTATGCAGGGCGGTTAGCCGATTTGACATTTGCATTCGAATGTGCTATAATAGGCAGAATGTTTGCAGAAAGAAATCTGATTCCGTGGAAATGGGGGAGCGGTCGTGTTGGAACGTTTTTTGCGGCGGTTTGTGCCGAATTATGAAAGTGTCGAGGACCCGGCGGTGCGGAAAGCTTATGGGGACATTCAGCAGCGTGGTGGGGATCTGCTGCAATGTGGTGTTGTTCCTGCTGAAATATGTGATGGGTTCGCTTTCCCACTCCATCGCCATTGTATCGGATGCGTTCAACAACCTGTCGGACTGTGCCAGTTGTCTGATTACCATGTTTGGGTATAAGCTGGCGGCAAAGCCGGCGGACAAGGGACATCCGTTCGGACATGGGCGCATGGAATATCTGACCTCGCTGGTGATCGCCGTCATGATCGCCCTGATGGGCTTTGAACTGCTGCGGAATTCCGTGGAAAGAATCATCCATCCGGATGCGGTGCAGTTCGCTGGCTGACCCTGGGCGCATTGGTGCTTTCCATTGGGGTGAAGTTGTGGATGGCATGGTTCAACACCCGGCTGGGGAAAAAGATACGCTCTTCGGTGATGATCGCCACGGCGAAGGACAGCCGCAGCGACGTGGCAGCCACGGCGGCAACCATTCTGGCACTGCTGCTCTCTCTGGTGACAACGCTTCCGGTGGACGGTATCATGGGTACGGCGGTCTCGCTGTTTATTTTGAAAACGGCATTCGATATCATACGTGATACGGTGGGAGATCTGCTGGGGCGACCGGCAGATGCCGAGACGGTGCAGCAGCTGAAAACGCTGGTGCTGTCACATGATAAGATCGAGGGTATCCATGATCTGATCCTGCACAATTACGGCCCTGGACGCACCATCGGCAGCTGCCATGTAGAGGTGCGCAGCGACTCCAATTTTGTGGAGGTACACGAGGTGGTGGATACCATTGAGCGTGAGATCGAAGAGAAACTGAAAATCATGATGACCATACATATGGATCCCATTGAACTGGATAACGAAACGGTCAACCACTATCGGGGTATGACGCAGCAGGTCGTGGAAGGACTGCATCAGAAACTGAGTCTGCACGATTTCCGGCTGGTGTCGGGGGAGAACTCCAACCGGCTGATTTTTGATCTGCTGGTGCCGTTCGAGTGTGATTATACAGATGAGGAACTGTTGGAGATGATTTCCGGAGAGCTGCACCGGATGGATCAGACCTGTTCTGTCAGCATTACATTTGACCGGGACTTTACAGAGGAATAAAGGCAGCACTGCAAAACAAAAAACGTCTCCGTATCTGTTTTGGAACGATACGGAGACGTTTTGTCTTTTATTTTACACTTTAAGATTGATGAACCAGATCGACAAAGCGCATAAACTGTGCCTTTCCGGTTTCTGTTCGCTTGAATACGCCGGCATCCAGCAGAACCTGTTCGAATACTGCGCCGATCTCTCGGCGGATGATGTCCGGTGCAGTTTCAGCGTCTGCCTCCGGATGGCGAGACTTGACCTCTTCCAGCCAGTCTGCGTGGCTGGCGAGAGACGGCGTCTGAGTAAGGTCGGTGTCGCTGTACAACGCCTTTTCCAACAGCGGCAGTTCGTTCGCAAGGCGAGCCGGCAGAACTGCCAGACCCATAACTTCGATCAGACCGATGTTTTCCTTTTTGATGTGGTGCAGGGATGCGTTGGGGTGGAACAGTCCCAGGGGACGTTCCGGTGTGGTGCGGTTGTTGCGAAGTACCAGGTCGCATTCATACAGCCTGCCACGCATCCGGGCGATGGGGGTAATGGTGTTGTGCGGTGTGCCGTCAGTCTCTGCAAAGATATCCGCCTCAGCATCGGTGTAATTTCGCCACAGTGTCAGCACATGGTCGCAGGCGGCAGCAAGTGCAGAGCGATTTTCACTTTGCAGGCGAATCACAGACATGGGCCACTTTACAATGCCTGCCTGGACTTCCGGCTGGTTCGGCAGCAGGAACGGTGTCTCAATGGGCGCTTTTGCCATGGCGAAGGTGTAATGACCGCCCTGGAAATGTTCGTGGCTCAGAATCGAACCGCCTACAATGGGCAGGTCAGCGTTGGAGCCAATGAAATAATGGGGGAACATATCCAGGATATCGAACAGCTTTTCAAAAACGGCGGCGTCGATCACCATGGGGATGTGCTTTTGGTTGAACACGATGTCAGTGGTTCGTTGTAGTAGCCGGTAAGGGGAATAACTCGAAATGCCCAGGGTTCGCCGTGATACCTGAATCGGAATGGGACGGAGATTCTGCCGTGCGGGTGCGTCAGCGTTCCGGCAAAGCCGGTGTTTTCGATGCAGAGCTGACACGCCGGATACTTGGTCTGGGGCTGGTTCTTGGCGGCGGCAATGTCTCTGGGATCTTTTTCCGGCTTGGAACGGTTGATGGTGATATCCAGCGTGCCGTAATCGCAGTCATACGTCCAGCGCATATCCTTGGCAATCCGTCCGGCACGGACATAGTTGGTGTCCTTGCTGTACTGATAGTACCAGTCGGTCGCCTCCTCCGGACTCTTGTGGTATGCGGTGAAAAATGCACGGTTTACGGTGTGCGGCATATCGGTCAGCAGTCCCATGATGCGGGTGTCGAACAGATCCCGTGCTGCGTTGGAATCCGCAATGATGCCGTTTTCTGTGGCATAGGAGACCAGTTTGTCCAGAATCTCGTCGATCGAGGGCAGGACCTCCGGCAGCGCCGGTGTTTCCCAGGAAGAGAGCCGGAGCAGATCCATCAGCTGATTGCGCAGGAAAATGCTGTCCTCTTCCGTCACCAGCTCTTTTGCAATGCCGTACTGGATCAGTTCCTGAATGCTTTGTTCGATCATCAGTGTTCCCTCCTGTTATGCAAGATACAGTTCCTTGACAGCCGCTTCGCCGCTGCCCTGGAAGAACAGATACAGCGGATGCTTGCCGTCAGCGATTTGCAGGGCGGTTCTGACCTCGCTCCATGTCTCCGCCGGCGTTACCGGAATTTCAGCTACGATATTTTTGCAGCCGATGTCATCCGATACCACGAACTTACCGCTGCACGTGCCACGGTACTGATGCCGATCTCCTTTGCGCCGGAAAACTGGAAATACTTGTAGCCCAGCATGGTGCCGTCTTGGATCTCGCCCACAAAGCGATCCTCGCCGCAGTTTGTCACGTTTGGGAAACTATCGGTGTAGATCTTGTTGGAACCGTGGGGCATATGACCGTTGGTGATGTTGCAGGCGATCACTGCCGGATAAGTTCCCTTTCCCTCCAGCGGCTTGCCGTTGAGACCGCAGGAGGTTATCTCTACCTGGGGGATGCTGCCGTCCGGCAGAATGGTGATGGGTTCTGCACACGCCTGGCGGCTGTAGTCGGATTTGTGAGTCAGACGGTGATAGAAAACGTACCACTGACCATTGATGTTTTCGATGCTGCCGTGGGTCGTTCCGGTCATGTTCAGGCGGTCTTTTTCCGCTCTGCCCTGGTATCCCACATCGCCGTTGGAAACGATCGTGCCGCCAAAGACAAAGTCACGGTCGGGATAGTCGCTGGTGGCATAGCACAGCTCGTGGTTCTGCCAGGAGGAATAGATGAAGTAATACTTTTCGCCTATCTTGCGGA
>ENA-OQED01000782-OQED01000782.1-human-gut-metagenome-genome-assembly--contig:-NODE-782-length-12303-cov-1.063486_pt1 | contig 12303 bp, 12 predicted proteins | sample MGYA00242790_ERZ504625 | MGnify/ENA primary metagenome ERZ504625 (study PRJEB26092, sample SAMD00036345) | human gut metagenome | host: Homo sapiens | study: EMG produced TPA metagenomics assembly of...
CTTTCCCTACCGGTACAGCCCGGGCTATGGGGATCTCCCCCTCACCCTGCAGCGGGAGCTGCTGGAGCTGCTGGAGCTGCTTGGGCCGGTGCGGCTGCAGCCTGCGGAGCCGGAGCCGCTGCCGGAGCGCCTCCCATTTCTTCGACTTCTACTTCATATGCTTTTCCATTGACGGTAACCTTGAATTTTTTCATATATAATCCTCCTGGATTTAAATATTCACTTCATTAACGACTCATACCACCCAGGCGGGCTGCCATAGCCCAGTTTTCCCGATGGCGTTTATAACTGCGTTTCTGCGGACGAATAGAACGGATTGCCGACGGCGGATAGCCATAGGCGGCAACAGCGGTCATGATGACGGCGACGACTTCATCGTCTAGGCCATCTTGAGAACCTTGGGGGGCCGTTTCTTTTACGACAGCCATCGGCCGGTCTGCGACGACAGCTGGCTGGCGCTGGCCGACAGGAACGACGGGATGCGTCAACTCCGGTTTTTCCTCTTCTTCCGGTTCCGGCAGGACCGTTTTTTCCGCCTTGACAGGGTCCTTCAAATCCTGTACAGCTTCGGCCAGTTCCTTGACGCTCTGCTGGAAGTCGGCAACGTCCTTCATCTTGTCTTCCAGGGCGCGGAAGCGGGTATTATAGTACCGGCTCAGGACCAATGTCATGGCGACCAGCAGGATGATGACGGCAAATTGAATTTCTATCATACAGCAGCCTCCTTATAACGGCATGTTGCCGTGTTTCTTCGACGGCCGTTCTTCCCGCTTGCTGTAAAGCATAGCCAGGGCGCTGATGATGCGCGGACGCGTTTCCTTCGGTTCGATGACGCAATCGATCTGGCCGTGTTCGGCTGCTTTATAGGGCGTCGAAAATTCATTGATATATTCCTGTTTCTTCTTTTCTTTTTCCGGGTCATGCTTAAAGATGATATTGGCTGCACCATCGGGACCCATGACGGCGATTTCTGCTGACGGCCAGGCCATGACCATGTCGGCGCCGAGCTGGCGGCAGCACATGGCGATGTAGGCACCGCCGTAGGCCTTGCGGGTGACGACGGTGATCTTGGGGACCGTCGCTTCACAGTAAGCATAGAGCATCTTGGCACCGTGGCGGATGATGCCGCCGTATTCCTGAGTCGTCCCAGGCAGGAAGCCCGGTACATCGACGAAGGTGACGACAGGGATATTGAAGCTGTCGCAGAAGCGGATGAAACGAGCCGCCTTGTCCGATGCGTTGATATCCAGGCAGCCAGCAAGGAATTTCGGCTGGTTGGCGATGATACCGACGGTCTGGCCGTCAAAGCGGGCGAAGCAGGTGATGATATTGAGGGCATAGTTTTCCAGGACCTGGAAGACATTGCCGTCGTCGACGCAGGATTTGATGACGTCGAGCATATCGTAAGGCATGCTGCTGTCGTCGGGGATGACCGAATTGAGGCTTTCGTCTTCGCGGTTCGGGTCATCGTCCGATTCGACGACCGGCGCTTCTTCCATATTGTTGCTGGGCAGGAAGTCGAGGAGGGCCTTGATTTTTTCGATGCAGTCGTCTTCATTTTCACAGGCAAAGTGAGCCACGCCGGAAATAGAGCTGTGCGTCATGGCGCCGCCCAATTCTTCGGCCGTCACTTCTTCGGCCGTGACCGACTTGATGACGGCCGGGCCCGTGAGGAACATATCCGACGTATTCTTGACCATGAAGACGAAGTCCATCAGGGCCGGACTGTATACGGCACCGCCGGCGCAGGGCCCCATGATGACGGCGATCTGCGGGATGACGCCCGATGCGGCCGTATTATTCATGAAGATGCGGCCAAAACCGGACAAAGCATCGACGCCTTCCTGGATGCGGGCACCGCCGGAGTCATTGATGCCGATGACAGGGGCTCCCATCTTCAGAGCCATTTCCTGCATCTGGGCGATTTTATGAGCGTGCATTTCGCCGAGCGAACCGCCTTCGACCGTAAAATCTTCGGCATAAGCGAAGACCAGGCGGCCGCGTACCGTACCGTAGCCGGTAACGACGCCGTCGCCGGGGATTTCCTTTTCCTGCATGTTGAAATTCATGCAGCGATGATGGATGAACTGCCCCATTTCCGTGAAGCTGCCTTCATCAAATAACTTAGCCAGCCGTTCGCGGGCTGTCATCTTGCCTTTTTTATGTTGCGAATCAATTCGCTTCTGACCGCCGCCCATCTCGATTTTCGCGAGCTTTTCATGGAGCTGGTCAATCTTTTCCTGAACTGTAGCCATTCTTATACCTCCAGTACCAAAGTATGTTATCAGGTCACATAACAATAAATTATATCATAGAATATCCAAATTTTATAGTCTTTTAGTCGTCAAACTCCTATTTTTCCGGGCTGCCGTTGACGGCCTGCCAGACCTGGGCGACGAACTTGCCCGCTGCCGGGGACATTTCCTGGATGTCTGGGACGGCGATGCCCAGCGAAATCGACTGGGCCGGGCCAGAGGCCTAAGTTCGACGAGGCCAGCCCACTTCTCCGTCGTCAGGCGGTTGTTGACGCTGATTCCCAAACCCTCTTCGACCATGCAGTACGCCGTATACGGGTCGGTCGTCGTGAAGCGGACATCGGGCTGGACCTGATTGACTGCCAGGAAGCGGTCGATATCCGTATCGTGATCCGGCAAAGGATGATAAAAGGCGCCCCGTTCAGCCATTCTACGGGAATCTCCTTTTCCGCCGTCCAGGGATGATCCGGCGGCAGCCAGACGACGAGCTCATCGTCCTTCAAGGGAATCCAGTCATAGGCCACATCTGCTCCGGGCTTGGCGGCCAGACAGCAGTCGACGGCCTTCTCATTGAGCCACTGGGCCAATTCCTGATTCGTCCCTTCTAACAAATGGACTTCCACCTTGGGATACTGGGCCTGGAAACGGCGCAAAATCTTCGGCAGCCACGCCGCGGCGACACTATAATAACTGCCGATATTGAGGACCCCGGCCAGGACGCCTTGAATGGCCGCCCCCAAGTCGGCGGCCTTTTGCGAAGCCCTGACGACTTCCTGAAAGACCGGCACCATCTGCTGGCCATTGGCCGACGGCCGGACGCCCTGCTTGTTGCGCACGAGCAGAGGGAAGCCGATTTCCTTCTCCAGCGAACGAATCATACGGGTCATCCCCGACTGGGTATACCCCAGTTCCTTGCCGGCCGCCGTCAGACTGCCATATTGAATCGCCAGGAGCAAAGCCTGACCATTTTATACTATCCATATCACTTATCCACCCATTTCGTCATGACATACATGCTAAATCACCGTTTGTGTCATATCTTATTGTACCGTATAATAAGGCCATCCGTAAAGGATTAAACCCAAAGGAGGACCCATTATGACTACTTTATTATCCTTCGCCTCAGACTATATGGAAGGCGCATACCCGGAATAACCATGAATTTCACAGCCCAAAGTGGATACGGTACTGATTATTCGTTCATCGAAATTCGGTCCTGTCGGCCCTAACGGTTCAAAAAGGCTCTGGGACAGCCCCTATGCACGAGGCCGCTGTCCGTGTATTTTTTCGGTCCGCAGGACCGCGGCGGCCTGCGAACTGCCTCCTAATAATTCACTGCGTTTTGTTGAAACATATAACGTTTAACTTCAATTTACTTGAAATTTTTTTTGCGAAAATCATTTGACAAAGTCCGTTTTTGATGGTAGACTTACGTCAACAACTTGATAGTGTTGCAATGAAGAGAAGAGTACACGATAGGAATTGGCACAGAGAGTTCCCATTTGGTGAAAGGGAATACAAGGGTCATCGTGGAAGATGGACTCCGAGCAGATTGGTCGAACAGTTAGGCCGTCCGGGCGTGCCCGTTACAGCACTATGGTATTCAAGGCTCATTTGCCTGCGTACCTGAAGAGGCTCATCCTGTGAGGGATGAGTGAAATTGGGTGGTATCACGGTGCTTCCGTCCCTTAGTTGGGACGGGAGCCTTTTTTATTACAAGGCTTTCAAGTTTTATATTACATTATATATTTTTTAATATTAGGGGGAAATGTATTATGAGCGAAAACACAAACTACAAATTCGAAACATTACAGCAGCATGCAGGTCAGGTTCCGGATCCGGCAACGGGTGCCCGCGCCGTTCCTATTTACCAGACCACATCTTATGTCTTTAAAGATACACAGCAGGCCGAGACCGCTTCGCTTTGAAAGACGCTGGCTACATCTACAGCCGTCTGACCAATCCGACGCAGGACGTCCTGGAAAAACGTATCGCAGCCCTCGAAGGCGGCACAGCCGGTTTGGCTACGGCCAGCGGCGCTTCGGCTATCGCCTACTCCATCATCAACCTCGCCGGTGCCGGTGACGAAATCATCGCCGCTCCGACCTTGTACGGCGGCACAGTCGAACTGTTCAGCGAAACCTTCAAACACCTCGGCATTACGACGCACTTCGCCGATCCCGACGACCCGCGGGGGGGGGAGTCCTTTGCCAAATACATCAACGACAAGACCAAAGCCATTTACCTCGAAAGCCTCGGCAACCCGGCTATCAACATTCCGGACTTCGAAGCTATCGCCAAAATCGCACACGACAACGGCCTTCCGGTCATCGTCGACAACACCTTTGCTACGCCGTTCCTCTTCCGCCCGCTCGAACACGGTGCTGACGTCGTCGTCCATTCGGCTACGAAATTCATCGGCGGCCACGGCACGACCCTCGGCGGCCTCATCGTTGAAAACGGCAAATTTGACTGGGCTGGCTCGGGCCGTTTCAAAGAATTCGCTTCGCCTGACGAATCCTACAATGGCGTCAACTTCGCCAAGGATATCCCTGGTGCCGGCTTCGTAACCCGTATCCGCGCCAAAGCCCTCCGCGACCTCGGTGCCTGCATCAGCCCGTTCAACGCATGGCTCCTCATCCAGGGCCTGGAATCCTTGTCTCTGCGCATCGAACGCCACGTCGCTAACGCCCAGAAAATCGCCGACTTCCTCGAAAACCATCCGAAGTCGCTAAAGTCAACTATCCGTCCCTCCCGTCTTCGCCGTACTACAAACTGGCTCAGAAATACTTCCCCAAGGGAACCGGTTCGATCTTCTCCTTTGAATTAAAAGACGGCTATGCAGCTGCCCGTAAATTCATCGACAATGCGAACATCTTCTCCGACCTGGCTAACGTCGGCGACTCCAAGTCCCTCCTCGTTCACCCCGCTTCGACGACACATCAGCAGCTTTCGGAAGAAGCTCAGCGCGCCTGCGGTATCACACCGGGTACGATCCGTATCTCTGTAGGCCTCGAAAACATCGAAGACCTCCTCGCCGCTGTTGAAAAAGCACTGGCAACCATCTAAGACTATTGTAAGGAGAAATGCACTATGCCTATTAAAATTGCTGACGGTCTTTCCGCCAAGGAAAAACTTCACGAAGGAGGTATCTTCACCATTGATAAGGGGCTGGCCCTCCATCAGGATATACGGCCGCTGCGCATCCTTATCCTCAACCTGATGCCTTTGAAGAAACCGACAGAGCTGCAACTTCTCCGCCTCCTCGGTGATTCACCGCTCCAGGTCGAAGTGGACTTCTGCCATACGGACAGCCATGAGAGCACCCACACCGACCCGTCTTATTTAGAAGAAAACTACTACGTCTTCGATGAAATCAAGGATAACTACTACGACGGTTTCATCATCACCGGCGCCCCGGTCGAACAGATTCCCTTCGAGTCTGTCGACTACTGGCCGGAAATGAAGACTTACTTTGAATGGGCCAAGACACATGCCTTCTCGACGCTCCACTTTTGCTGGGGCGCCCAGGCAGCCTTGTATTACTACTATGGCATCGAAAAGCGTCTCCTGCCGGCCAAGCTCTTCGGTATCTTTGAATACCAGCTGACCCAGAAGCACCATCCCCTCCTGCGGGGCTTCGATGACCGTTACTTCATCCCCCAGTCGCGGCATACGGCGATTAACGACATCCAGGTCTACAATACGCCGCAGCTCGACATCCTCTCCCGGTCCGTCGAAAACGGCATCAACATCATCGGTACGCCGGATCACCGCCGTTTCTTCGTCCTCGGCCACTTCGAGTACGACCGGCGGACCCTGGAAGAGGAATACCTGCGGGATAAGAAAAAGGGCCTGCCCATTGCCGTGCCCAAGAATTACTATCCTGGTGACAACGATACCAAGCAGCCGTACTTCACGTGGTGCAGCTACGCTCACCTGTTCTATCACAACTGGCTGAACATCGTCTATCAGGAAACACCTTATGATTTACAAGCCATCGCCAAGGTCCATCCCTGTGCGCATTAAAAAAAGCTGTCGCTTATGCGACAGCTTTTTTTACACCGTAGGGGCGCCACGTGGGCGACCCGTTGTGAATGTGGATGATTCTCTAAACTGGACAGAAAATCACACAGATTCCAGGGCGGGCTCGCCACGTGCGAACCCCTACAATAAACTACAAACAATCTTTATTTTCGCTAAACGACCTACGATGAACGATTACTTCGTTCCGAAGATGCGGTCGCCGGCATCGCCTAAGCCGGGGACGATGTAGCCTTTGTCATTGAGTTTGTCATCGAGGGCAGCGACGTAGATGCGGACGTCGGGATGGTCGGCGTTGACTTTCTGGACGCCCTGGGGCGCTGCGACGAGGCACATGAGCTTGATGTTCTTGATGCCTTTTTCTTTGAGCAGCGTAATGGCAGCCGATGCACTGCCGCCGGTAGCCAGCATAGGGTCGACGATGATGAAATCACGGTCTTCTACATCGGGCAGCTTGCAGTAGTATTCGACCGGTTCCAGCGTCTGCGGATCACGGTAGAGGCCGATGTGGCCGACTTTAGCCGTCGGGATAAGGTTGAGCATGCCCTGTACCATGCCCAGGCCGGCGCGCAGGACCGGGACGATGCCCAGTTTCTTGCCGCTGATCTGTTTGCCTATCATCTTGGCGACAGGCGTTTCGATTTCGACGTCTTCCAAGGGCAGGTCCCGTGTGATTTCATAGCCCATGAGCATGGTGATTTCTTCCAGGAGGTTGCGGAAATCCTTCGAGCCCGTTTCCTTTTTCCGCATGAGTGTGACTTTGTGCTGAATGAGCGGATGATCCATTACTTGTACGTGCATGTGTGAAATCCCCTTTCCTATTTATCCATTTCTGCAATCTTGGCGACGCGGACAGCGTGGCGGCCGCCATCAAAACCAGTGGAGAGGAAGATACGGACGATTTCTCTGGCCAGGCCCGGGCCGATGACGCGGCCGCCCATGGTCAGGATGTTGGCGTCATTGTGGCGGCGGCAGTATTCTGCCGAGAAGCAGTCGTGGCAGAGAGCGGCCCGGATGCCGTGGACTTTGTTGGCAGCAATGCCGATGCCGATACCTGTGCCGCAGACGAGGATGCCCCGGTCGAAAGTGCCGTCAGCGACGGCTTCAGCGACTTTCTTGGCAATGTCCGGATAATCGCAGCGTTCGCCCGTCAGGGTGCCGTAATCGGTGAATTCAATGCCTTGTTCCTTCAAATATTCTTTGATGTTTTCTTTCAGGTCAAATCCGCCGTGATCGGCGCCGAGTACTAATTTCATAATCAATTCCTCCCATATATGCTGATAAATTCAGTTTTATTATACCCCTTTCGGAGTCATGTGAAAAGGTTTAACCGACAATGACCACGTGGCCGCCGGCGGCTTTCTTCATGCGGTTCATGATAGCCAGGCCCAATCCCTCATCGTCGATGCCTTCGGCCAGGATGATATCGACCTGGTCGCTGTCGAAGGACAAGAGGCCCGTGTAGAGCTGGTTGGCCAGGGCTTCCTTGTCGCCATGGCGCCCCAGATATACATATCTTTATGCGGGAACGAGGCCCCTACTTCTTCGCTGACCAAAAAGCCAACGGTCTTGCCTTCGCCCTTGGCCTGGTCGTATAAGGTCTGCAGTTTTTCCGTCACCTTGTCAACAGGGCCGACGACGACGGTCATCGGTGCCGACGGCGCATAGTGGCGGTATTTCATGCCCGGCGCCTTGGGGACGCCCTTACCCGTGACCAGCGTCGTATCGAGCTGGACATGGGGTACGACTTCCTGAAGCATCTCGACAGTGACGCCGCCGGGACGCAGGATGGTGACGCCGTCGTCGCCGTTACATTCGACGATCGTCGATTCGACGCCGATGTGGCAGGGACCGCCGTCGATGACCATGTCGACGCGGCCGTCCATGTCGTGCATGACTTCTTCGGCCGTCGTCGGGCTGGGCCGGGTCGACAGGTTGGCGCTGGGACCGGCTACGGGGACACCGGCACAGCGCAGGAAGGCCCGGCAGATATCGTGGTCCGGACAGCGCAGGGCTACCGTATCGAGGCCGCCCGTCGCCGCATCAGGCACGATGGGCTTGCGCGGCAGGACGATGGTCAGCGGTCCCGGCCAGAAGCGGCCCATGAGCTTCTGTGCCGTCGGCGGGATGACAGCCGCTGCCTGGCGGGCCCCTTCTTCGTCGGGTACGGTCAGGATGAGCGGATTATCGCTGGGCCGGCCTTTGGCGACGTAAATACTGCGGCACGCGTCGGCGTCAAGGCCATTGGCACCGATACCGTAGACCGTTTCCGTCGGAAAGACGACCAGGCCGCCGTCGCGGATGATCTGGCCCGCTTCTTCGAGGATGGCTTTCTGTTTCTCTATATCCGTAATTTCTACAAGTTTCGTCTGTTTCATCGTCTCTACTCTTTTCTGGAAAATACGAGGACCCTGTCGATGCCGCCGTAATCCTTGACGGTCTGTTCGTGGTCATAGGCACCATGGCGGCAGAAAATGGCCGTCACATCCTCGGCCTGGCCGGCGCCGATTTCGACGGCGCAGTGGCCGCCGGCTTTGACGTAAGCCGGGCTGTCTGCGGCGATGCGGCGATAGAATTCCAACCCATCGTCGCCGCCGTACAGGGCCAGGGCCGGGTCGTGGCGCACTTCCGGCTGGAGCTGTTCCATATCGCCCTTGGTCAGGTACGGCGGATTGGACACCAGCCAGTCACAAGCGCCTTGCGGAACCTTAGTGAATAAATCGCTTTCGATCCAGGTCACGCGGCCGTCGAGGCCCAGGGTACGGCCATTTTCAGCGGCTATGGCCAGGGCCTTGGGCGAAATGTCGACGCCCGTCCCCGTGGCCTGCGGCAGATAGTGGAGCAGGCTGAGGATGATGGCCCCGCTGCCCGTACCGATGTCGATGATGGCCGGCGCCGTCCCTTCGGCAGCGGCGACGATAGTCTCGACGAGCATTTCCGTTTCCGGCCTGGGAATGAGGACGTCTTCACTGACCTTGAAATCGAGGCCCATGAAGGCCTTGGTACCCAGAATGTGGGCCACAGACAGGCGGTCAGCCCGCTGTTTGACCATCGCCCGGTAGGCTGCCAGTTCTTCACCGTTCATGGGTTCGTCATAATGGGCGTACAGGTAGATGCGCTCTTTATGCAGGACGTGGGCCAGGAGGATTTCCGCATCGAGCGCGGCGAATCGATGCCTTTGCCGGCAAAGTACTGTTGCGTCCATTGCAGCAAGGCGCCGATAGTCCAAATCTTATTCATCTTCGGCTTCTTTCATCAATTCCGCCCGGTGGGCTTCGGCCAGGGCCTGGATGAATTCGTCGATATCGCCGTTGAGGATGTTATCCAGCTTGTACAGGGTCAGGTTGATGCGATGGTCCGTCACGCGGCCCTGCGGGAAGTTATACGTGCGGATACGTTCGCTGCGGTCGCCCGTACCGACCTGGCTGCGCCGTTCTTCCGTCAATTCGGCATCGGCCTTCTGCTGGGCCTGGTCGAGGAGGCGGGCTTTCAGGACGCGCAGAGCCTTGGCACGGTTTTCCAGCTGGGACCGTTCATCCTGACATTCGACGACCATCCCCGTCGGGATATGGGTCATGCGGACGGCAGAACTCGTCTTATTGACGTGCTGGCCGCCGGCACCGGAGGCGCGGAAATAGTCGACGCGGACGTCGTCCATGTTGAGGTCGATTTCGACGTCTTCCGCTTCCGGCAGGACGGCAACGGTTGCCGTCGACGTGTGGATACGGCCGCCGGCTTCGGTGACGGGCACGCGCTGGACGCGGTGGACGCCCGATTCATATTTCAACTTGCCATAGACGCCAGAGCCTTCGACGGAGAAGACGACTTCCTTGAAGCCGCCCAGTTCCGGGGCGTTGGAACTGATGATGCTCGTCTTCCATCCCGGCTGTTTTTCGATGTATTTCATGTACATGCGGAACAAGTCGCCGGCAAAGAGGGCTGCTTCGTCGCCGCCGGCACCGGCGCGGATTTCCATGATAACGTTCTTGTCATCCCGCGGGTCCTTGGGCAGCATGAGGACGTGCAGCTGGTCTTCCAGATCGGCCTGTTCCTTAGTAAGGCCGTTCATTTCTTCCTTGGCCATGGCGATGAGGTCGTCGTCGCTGTCGGGATCGTCGATGATTTCCTTGTCACCGTCGATGGTGCTGGTAATGTCTTTGTATTTGCGGAACGTTTCGACAATCGGCATCAGCGAAGCGTGTTCCTTAGTCAGTTTCTGCCATTCGTCCTGACGGGCGATGACAGACGGGTCGCTGATCTGCTGTTCCAGGTCCATGAATTTATTTTCTACGGCCTGGACTTTATCCATAAAAGAGCTCATAAGGTCCTCCTCATTTCAATTCGTTCGATTCATTTTCTTCATCAGCCGGCTTGGCGGCGTTGAGGGCTTCGATAGCCACCTCGATCTGGTCGGCATGGGGTTCCCGCGTCGTCAGATACTGGAGCCACAGGCCCGGACGGAATAAGGCTTGAATGACCGGATTCTGGGTGCGTCCGGCGAGGCGTATCATTTCATAACTGATGCCGGCGACGACGGGCATGAGCAGCACGCGGGATGCGATGCGTTCGACGAGATTCGGCCAGCCCAGGAAGGCAAAGACGAAAATCGACACGACCATAACGATGAGCAGGAAATTCGTACCGCACCGCGGATGGAGGCGGCTGTGGCGCTTGACGTTCTCGACGGTCAGCTCTTCTCCCGATTCATACGTCCAAATGGTCTTGTGTTCGGCACCATGGTATTCAAAGACGCGGCGGATATCCGACGTCAGGGAAATCCCCCATATATATAATAGAAATATAGCGAGGCGCAGGACCCCTTCGACGATGTTCAGGCGAAAGGCACTGTCGGCCACGCCGGGAATGAACTTGGCTGCATACGTCGGGATGGCCAGGAAAAAGACGATGGCCAGGACGACAGACACGGCCATCGTCAGGGCCATCTGCGTGTTCGACAGCTGCTCATCTTCTTCACCGGCAGCCTGGGCCGAATAGGACAGGCTCTTCATGCCGTATACCAGGGACTCGCACAAGGCAACACTGCCCCGCAAAAAAGGCTTCTTCAAAATCGGATACCGTTCGGTAATGGAGTGAACGGCGTCTTTCTTTACAGTAATTTCACCGGACGGCGTCCGCACTGCTGTGGCAATGCTGACAGGACCGCGCATCATAACCCCTTCGATGACGGCCTGGCCGCCGACGTACGTCTTCGGTTTCTTCAAAGAGTTGCCTCCATTTCTGTACATACAAATAGAGCAGAGCATTTCTGCTCTGCTGCCCACTTGTACTGCTGCTTATTTAGCTGTTTTACCATAACGTTTATTGAACTGTTCGATACGGCCGCGAGCCTGCTGAGTGCGCTGCTGACCCGTAAAGAACGGATGGCATTTGGAGCAAATTTCAACACGCAGTTCCGGTTTCGTAGAACCTGTTTCAAACGTATTGCCGCATGCGCAAGTAACTTTCGCATTCGGGTAGTACTTCGGATGGAATACCTTCTTTCACCACTTACACCTCTTTCTGTATCAATCATTCAAAACCTATGCTAGAATAGTTTAGCACATTGGTCCTTGAAATGCAAGGATTTTTTTCCCACAAAAGGCGATACCGTATTTCCATACACGCTGAATTCCACGCTGGCGGAATTCCGTCACGTATTCCCGTTCTTCAATCTGCTGCAACGCCTCTTTGGCCTTCGCCGCCATGTCAGCTTCACTGGCAGCCACTTTGAATTCCATGATGACACCGGCCTTAGACACATCCTTGGGAATAATCGCCAAGTCGAAGCAGCCGTACCCGCTTTCCCGGTTCGATTCGATAATATAATCGGATACAAATAACGCCGTCATGCCAAGGACGAAGCCGTGATAGAAACTTTCTTTATTGGCCGTATCATATACGCTGACCAGGTCCCGGAGATAGCTCCCAGCAGTTCCGAAAAGGCCTTTCCGTTGCCTGAAAGTAAATCATCGAACATGGTTTCCAGCCGGGACACGGAAAATCG
>ENA-OQED01000783-OQED01000783.1-human-gut-metagenome-genome-assembly--contig:-NODE-783-length-12299-cov-1.131449_pt1 | contig 12299 bp, 14 predicted proteins | sample MGYA00242790_ERZ504625 | MGnify/ENA primary metagenome ERZ504625 (study PRJEB26092, sample SAMD00036345) | human gut metagenome | host: Homo sapiens | study: EMG produced TPA metagenomics assembly of...
GATGGCCCACATCCAGAAGACGGCGCCGGGGCCGCCCGTGACGATGGCAATCGCGACGCCTGCGATGTTGCCGACGCCGACGCGCGAAGCCGTGCTGACGCAGAAGGCCTGGAAGGAGCTTATCGCATCGCCTTCCGTCTTGTGGCCGATGCCCTCCGTCAGCAGCCGGATCATTTCTGGCAGCATGCGCAGCTGTACGAACCGCGTGGAGAGCGTGAACCAGATGCCGCAGCCGACGAGCACGACGATGAGCACGTAGGACCACAGCACGTTGTTGATGGCGGAGACCACCGCATTCAATGCATCCATAAATCATACCTCACTTTTCTTGATGGATAGATAAATAAAATAAATTCTAATCCATATCATAAATATATACTTATTATAAAGAAATTTTCTACGAGAGTCAAGAAAGAACGAGAATCAGCAAGAAAAAGAGCGAAAGTGTAACAGAAGTCACGGCAGGGGAAACATGTTGCAGGTAGAATATCAAGCATAGCATTCATTCCCCCTTTTTTACATGGATGAAACCTTGACATAACAGATCTTAACAAACGATTGCCGGGCCATTGTATATGGTATATGCGCCGTTGCATGACTGAGATACAGGAGGACTTTTTATGAGCATGTTTTTAGCCCCCATCACTTTATGGTATACGGGAAGAATCAGCTGCAGGAGCAGCTCATCGCAGAGATCGCCAAGCGCGCTGCTGCGGAGGGCTGGGCCGAGGCGAGTGCGCTTGATGCGTACTGCAGCCGCGAGGACCGCCCGCTCGATGCGATCATCGACGTCTCGAATATCCACGGCTGGCTCTCAAAGAGCATCGCGGATGTCGAGCATCGCCTGGCGGCACTCGTCACGGAGCTCTTGTTCGGCCATCCGGAGCGTCTCGCTGTGCTCGAGGAGCTGGCGTACGAAGTGGGCAGGGATCAGGCTGCGTCGGCTGATGCTGGGGCGGGCGAGCTCTTCCAGTATTTGACGACACACCTCGTCGACGGCATGCCGTGTGATGGCGTCAACATGATGCGCGACCAGACGGCCGAGACGTTCCGCTGGGATAAGACGGCGGATGTGCACAGCCACTACTGGACGGAAGTCGAAGGCAGCCCCGCCGTCTACCAGGCATTGCGCAGCAGATTCGTCGCGGGCATACTTTCTTCGACCGATTACGAAGTCAGCACGGCCGATGGGATAAGCTTCGTCCTGCAGAAGGCTTGAACGGATGAGCCGCAGCGCGTGCTGCGGTTTATTGGTTTAAATGCGCGAAAATAGAGAAACTTTTTAAGAAAACTTCTTCTTTTTGCTGTATTGACGTGGAATTTGTGTTGTGTTATGGTAATCATATCATCAGATCCCGGGTGAAACCGCGAAAAGATAGGAGGTTTTTCCATGAAGAAGATTATCAAGCGCGTATTCAAGTCCTATGCAAACGTAGAGGCTCTGGGCAAAGTCATCAGCTGGAATGCATGATTCTGCCAGATAAAGCGCATATGAAAGAATAGTACGAAATGAGACGGAGAACACGGCGTTCTTCGCCTTTTTTGTATACAATTTATCTACACAAAGTGCAAAGCATCGAGAAATTTCACGACATCTATTGGTTTTTTCATCAAGCCTTGCTATAATGAAAGAAATAGTTTGTGTGGGGACATTGTTCCACCTGTTACAAACGGTGTTATACTTTTGGACAGTAAACAGTAAGGAGAATGTGTAAATGAAACTCGTAGTAACTGTTGTTGGTAAGGACCGCGTCGGCATCATCGCGATGGTCAGCCAGATTCTTGCCGAGAATAATGTCAACATCCTCAATATCAATCAGAATATCATGGATGGTTTCTTCAACATGGTCATGATTGCGGAGATCAGCGCGAGCAAGATCAATCTCGTAGAGCTGCAGAAGACGCTCAAGGAGAAGGGCAAGGAGATCAATGTCGACATCAAGGCACAGCATGAAGACATCTTCAATGTTATGCACAATGTCTGAGCGGCGTCACTTGTTCCGGATTGGCTTTATGACGTTTAGGAGGAAAAGAGCCCTGTGATAACGATTAGATGATATTTTAGAAACAAACCGCATGATTAACGGAAAAACAAGCTCGATGTCCGCACGATCACGATGGGCATCTCGCTGCGCGACTGCGCGCATCCGAACATCGACAAGTTCTGCCAGAATGTGTACGACAAGATCACGAAGTCGGCAGAGTTCCTCGTCAAGACGGGCGAGGACATCGAGACGGAGTACGGCATCCCCATCATCCACAAGCGCGTCTCGGTCACGCCGATTGCCATCGCAGCCGATGCCTGCAAGACGGACTCGTACGTGCCGGTCGCTGAGGCGATGGACCGCGCTGCCAAGGAAGTCGGCATCAACTTCATCGGTGGCTTCTCGGCACTCGTCGAGAAGGGCTTTACGCATGGCGACCGCGTGCTCATCGACTCAATCCCGCAGGCCCTCGCGACGACGGACCTCGTCTGCTCCTCGGTGAACCTCGGTTCGACGAAGACGGGCATCAACATGGACTGCGTGCGCGAGATGGGCGAAGTCGTCAAGCGCACGGCAGAGCTCACGCGCGACCAGCAGGCGCTCGGCTGCGCGAAGCTCGTCATCTTCTGCAACGCACCGGGAGACAACCCGTTCATGGCGGGCGCCTTCCACGGCGTCAGCGAGGCGGACAAAGTCGTCAGCGTCGGCGTATCGGGTCCGGGCGTCGTCAAGCACGCCCTCGAGGACCTCAAGGGCGCTGATTTCACGGAGATCGCGGAGACGATCAAGCGCACGGCCTTCAAGATCACGCGCGTCGGCCAGCTCGTCGCGCGCGAGGCCTCGAAGCGCCTCGGCGTGCCGTTCGGCATCATCGATCTCTCGCTCGCACCGACGCCGGCTGTCGGCGACAGTGTCGCGCGCATCATCGAGGAGATGGGCATCGAGAGCTGCGGCGCACCGGGCACGACGGCAGCCCTCGCACTGCTCAACGACGCCGTCAAGAAGGGCGGCCTCATGGCTTCTTCGCACGTCGGCGGCCTCTCGGGTGCCTTCATCCCGGTCAGCGAGGACGAGGGCATGATCCATGCAGTCTCTGAGGGCAGTCTCTCCATCGAGAAGCTCGAGGCGATGACCTGCGTCTGCTCGGTCGGCCTCGACATGATCGCCATCGAGGGCGATACGTCGGCTGCGACAATCTCGGGCATCATCGCCGACGAGGCGGCTATCGGCATGATCAACAACAAGACGACGGCTGTCCGCGTCATCCCTGTGCCGGGCAAGAAGGTCGGCGACATGGTCGAGTTCGGCGGACTGCTCGGCTACTGCCCAATCGTGCCGGTGCGCAATCAGTACAGCTCCGAGGCCTTCATCGCGCGCGGCGGTCGCATCCCCGCACCGATCCGTAGCCTGACGAACTGATGCCAGTTGCCGGGCGCTTGTCACTTGCCAGACGCCTGGAATCTGCTATAATAGAATAAATCGTGAAACTCAGAAAGGGCTCAATTCATGGATTGGGCCCTTCCTTTTGCCATTTTTGCCATTTTGCAGAACAGGAAGTGGATTGCATGCGTGTAACGAAGAAGATACGGGAAGAGCAGCTGGCCATCCTCGAGGAGACATACCGCGGGGCAAAGCCGGAACTCATCTTCCATAACCCATTCGAGCTCCTGATTGCCGTCATCCTCTCGGCGCAGTGCACCGACAAGCGTGTCAATGTCACGACGAAGCGTCTTTTCTCGAAAGTAAAGTCGCCGGAGGACATCATGGCGATGGGCCTCGCGGCACTCGAGAATGAGATCCGCGACTGCGGGCTCTTCCGCAACAAGGCCAAGAACATCCTCGCGGCCTGCCAGATGCTCTGCACGGAGTTCGGCGGCCAGGTGCCGGATGATTTTGACGCACTGCAGCGGCTGCCGGGCGTCGGCCGCAAGACAGCCAATGTCGTCATGAGCGTGGCCTTCCATCATCCGGCCATCGCTGTGGACACGCATGTCTTCCGCATCGCGAACCGCCTGCAGCTCGCGACGGGCACGACGCCGCTGGCCGTGGAGCAGGGCCTTATGAAGAACATCCCGAAGGAGAAGTGGTCGGATGCGCATCACTGGCTCATCTGGCACGGCCGCAAGATCTGCAAGGCGAGGAAGCCCGCCTGTGACATCTGCCCGCTCGCGCCCGTCTGCCCGAGCGCAGAGCCGCTCGCCGGCAGCGACACCAAGACCAAGTAAAGGAGAGAGAATATGGAGTACAGGAAGGCAACCTTTGCCGATATTGAGGAGATATACCATCTCGTGAACGACTATGCGACGGACGGTGTCATGCTCGCGCGCTCGCGCAATACGCTCTATGAGACGCTGCGCGACATGATTGTCGCTATCGATGACGAGGGCAAGGTCGTCGGTGTCGGCGGGCTCCACATCATCTGGGACCGCCTTGCCGAGATCCGCACGATGGCCGTGGCGCCTGACATGACGCGCCAGGGCATCGGTGCGGAGATCGTGCGCCGCCTCATCGAGGAAGGCGATGTGTTCGGCGTCGAGAAGTACTTTACGCTGACCTACAAGCCGGGTTTTTTCCAGAAGCTCGGCTTCCAGACGATCACGAAAGAAGAACTGCCGCACAAGGTCTGGAAGGAATGCATCGACTGCCCGAAGTTCCCGAACTGCGATGAGATCGCGATGGTCCGCGTCTGATTGCCGTCTGTGCGATACGCGTAATCGGTGCAATACATGTTTGCGGGGATTGCCTTGATTGTACAATTTTGGGCGATTCTGGCGAGAATGCATTGACATTCTGTAACAAATCTGGTATGGTAGTATACATCAAGTGAAATGCAGAGAATGAGAGAAGTAATCCCATGACTTCCTTGAAGAGAGCGCTGGGCTGGTGTGACAGCGCAGGGAGAGGGGATGAAATACACTCAGGAGCAGCAGGCTGAAGAGAGTAGGCCCCGCCGGAGCGCCACCGTTACCAGAGGCTAGGATATGTCAGTATCCGAAGTGAGAGGCTTGCATCGGCAAGCAGGGTGGTACCACGGGTATATCAGCTCGTCCCTGTAGAGGGGCGGGCTTTTTCTATTCTTCGGGGGATTGTCAGGAGGAAATCATTATGATCATTGTCATGAAACCAGATGCCACGAAAGAGAACATCCAGAAAGTCGAGGAGCGCCTGCATCAGGTCGGCCTCAAGGCACATCTGTCGACCGGTGAGGACTGCACGATCATCGGTGTCATCGGCGACCGCAAGAAGATTGCCAACCTCGAGGTCAGCATGCTCGAGGGCGTCGAGAAGACGGTGCGCATCACCGAGAAATACAAGCTTGTCAGCCGTCACTTCCATCCGGAGGACACGATTGTCGATGTCGACGGGGTCAAGATTGGCGGCAAGGAAGTCGTCGTCATGGCCGGCCCGTGCTCGGTCGAGAGCATCGAGCAGCTGCGTGAAGCTGCCAAGGCTGTCAAGGCCGGCGGGGCGAAGTTCCTGCGCGGCGGTGCGTTCAAGCCGCGCACGAGCCCGTACGACTTCCAGGGGGCTTGCCGAAGAAGGCCTCAAGATGTTGCGCGAGGTAGCTGATGAAGAAGGCCTCAAGGTCGTCACGGAGATCGTCGACAAGGACGACATCGAGCTCGTCGGCAAGTATGCCGATGTCTACCAAGTCGGCGCGCGCAACATGCAGAACTTCCAGCTCCTCAAAGCGCTCGGCAAGGCCAAGAAGCCGGTCATGCTCAAGCGCGGCCTCGCAGCGACCATCAGCGAGTGGCTCAATGCAGCCGAGTACATCATGGCGGGCGGCAATGAGCAGGTCATCTTCTGCGAGCGCGGCATCCGCACCTACGAGACATTCACGCGCAACACGCTGGATCTCAGCGCCGTCGCGGCCATCAAGGAACTCTCGCACCTGCCGATCATCGTTGACCCGAGCCACGGCACGGGCCGCTGGGAGATGGTCCGCCCGATGGCGCGCGCCGCTGTCGCCGCTGGCTGCGACGGCCTGATTATCGAGGTGCACCCGCATCCAGAAGTCGCGCTCTCCGATGGCGACCAGAGCCTCATGCCGAAGAACTTCAATGCCCTGATGGGTGAGCTCGGCAAGATTTGCACAGTCATGGGGCGTACGTTATGAGCCGTCTGAAACTCGCCATCATCGGCGTCGGCCTCATTGGCGGCTCGCTCGGCCTCTGCCTCAAGGACAAGCTCGGCGAGGACATCTACATCACGGGGCTCTGCCGCCATCAGGCCTCGATGGACCGCGCCGTCGCGCTCGGTGCCGTTGACTATGCCTCAGCTGATATCGAGGCCGTGGTCTCCGAAGCTGACATCGTCTTCCTGAGCCCTCCTGTCCTGCAGATCGTGCCGATGGTGGAAAAAATCCTGCCGTACCTCAAGAAAGGTTGCATCCTGACGGATGCGGGCAGCACGAAGGGATACATCTGGCAGCACCTCCAGAAGATCCTGCCAGATGATATCTACTACATCGCCGGCCATCCGATGACGGGCCGCGAGAAGAGCGGTGTCGATGCCGCGATGAAGGACCTCTTCGTCGGCAAGGCATATGTCATCGTCGAGGACACGGGCGCTCCGCCTGAGGCCCACAAGAAGCTCATGAGCGTGCTCAAGTACACGGGCGCGAATTTCACGACGCTCGACATCGCCAAGCACGATCGCTGTGCTTCGGTCATCAGCCATGTGCCGCATGTCACGGCTGCTGCGCTCGTCACTCTTCTCAACCGCTCTGGCGATGACCGCGACTCCTGCATCAAGCTCATCGGCGGCGGCTTCCGCGACACGACGCGCATCGCTTCGTCGAATGCCGACATGTGGGCCGATATCTGCATGACGAACGGCGAGGCCATCGCGAGCGACCTGCGTGAGTTGCAGGCCATCCTCGGCGAGGTCATCACGGCTGTCGAGCATCACGACCGCCAGGCCGTTCACGATTACTTTGCGGCTTCCAAGCAGCTGCGCGATCACCTCCTGCAGGATGCCAGCAAGAAATTCGATCCCAACTGATTTTTCTGCCCATGTGCCGGGATGGACCGCATCCCAGCGCATGGGTATTTCTCTTGCTGACATTATTGTGTTAGCATAGTATAATAAAAATAAACGCATAAGACAGAAGGTGACACACTTAATGAAAGTCGATTTAAAGGAATTAGCAGCGGCCTTTGCTCAGTCCGATGTGCGTCAAGGCTATGTCGACACCGCGGCGGGCAAAGTCATCATGATGGCAGATGACCTCGCCGAGCGCGATGCTATGCACTATGCCATGGTGATGGAAGAGGATTGGGAGCGCTATATCCCCATCCCGAATATCATGGACGGGGATGAGGCGGCGATGATGCGTGCGTTCGCGGAATCGCGCCCGCGCGAAGCGGTCAAAGAGCGCCTGCTCACTGCCCTGCAGGGAGCAGGCGCCGTGACGCGCTTCCGCCGTCAGGTTCGCCATCTCTTGCTGAAGCCTGCCTGGGAGTCCTTCAAGCAGGATTACCTGATGCAGGCCGCGCGCGACTGGTGTGAGGAGAATGCTGTCGAGTACCGGGAGCCGTGATGGCGTCCCGGTACCCGGTGCGCATAAATAAATGGTAAGTTGTGTAGAATTAGGAGGTCTTTTCTATGTCATTGATCAAGGGATTGCATCATGCGGCACTCAAGTGCAGCTGCCAGGCAGAATTCCAGGAAGCCATCCATTTCTATCGGGATGTCCTCGGGCTGCCCGTCAAGCGCAGCTGGGGTGAGGGCGATGAGGCCGGCATCATGTTTGATACAGGTGCCGGCCTCATCGAGATTTTCGCCCAGGGCGGCGAGAACCACGCGGAAGGCTCCGTGCGCCATTTCGCACTCGCTACGGACGATCTGGACGCCTGCGTCAAGGCCGTCTGCGAGGCAGGCTATAAGATTACCGTTGAGCCGAATGATCTGACCATCCCCGCAGAGACGCCGTTCCCTGTCCGCATCGCCTTTGCTGTCGGGCCGTGCGGTGAGACCATCGAGTTCTTCAAGGAATGCTGAGGGAATGGGCGACAATGCGTATCTTTGCCGACACGGATGGCAATAGGACTGCGCAGGGAGGCGATAAATTCCGGCAAGCGCTCTGCCTGTCTGTATTGCTGATGACCTGCCTGTACACAGGAGCATCCTCGTCAGCTGCTGCGGCACAGGCGATACAGCCGACGAGCCCCGTTCAGCATGCTGCTGCATCTGTTATAGCGGACGGGCGTGACACTGGCTTTAGCCCGGCAGCGCGCGCCCGAGCGGGTCTGAAAGACCGCATCTTCCTCAAGTACCGCGAGATGGCGGTCATCAGCGACGATCAGTACAGGATCACGCAGGCGGCCATCCGCGACAACCGCGCCCATCAGACGCCGCTCCGCACGAGTGAACTGCTCTTCAACAAGTGCATGCACGACGGGCGCTACAGCGAAGCGGCCATCACGGCTTCGCTGGCCGTGCTCGACAGCAGCACACCGGTCGACCGCGCCCGCTTCACGCTCCTGCAGGCAGAGGCGTGCCTTTTGCGCCAGGATGACCTTCATGCCATCATGCCGCTCCTGCAGCAGGCCGCCAGTGAACTCGCTGCGGAAAGCCAACATGACGCTGCCTGGCAGCAGGCAAGGGCAATGCTCGACGAGTTGCAGTCGGGCCTGTCATCTTCTTGAAATACAGCCGCATGGTGTCATTTCCGATGCCATGCGGCTTTTTAAAAGTCTGGCATTTATGTTTATACATGGATTATGAAACATGTAAACAGATTGTGCTTTGTATACATACAGAGATAGCGTTGACAAAAGACATACGCGGCCTTACAATAGGATCATATCCAGTTCAGGTGAGCAGCGGAGCTCATGATTCATGCAGTTGCATGAGTCATGAGCTCCTTTTCTATTGGCTGGGTATCGATTTTCTCGAGAGAATGCCGCTGTTTGGAGATTGGTTCAAAAGAAAGCGAAGTGTGAGTATGAGAATGTGGAAAAGACTATTAGGGATTTCCCTACTGGCTTCGAGCCTCCTGGTCACAGGTTGTGGCGGAGACAGCGCCATGAGCGGCAATACGAGCAATGCTTCAGGCGATACGGTGAAAGTCGGGCTGCTTCATTCCCTGAGCGGTACGATGGCCATCAGTGAGACGTCGGTGCGCGATGCCGAGAAACTCGCCATCCAGGAGATCAACGATCAGGGCGGCGTGATGGGTAAAAAGATTGAAATCATCGAGGAGGATGGTGCATCAGACCCGCAGATTTTCTCGGAGAAAGCGAAGAAGCTCTTGATGAACGATAAGGTCGCGACGATCTTCGGTTGCTGGACGAGTACTTCGCGCAAGGCCGTGAAGCCGGTCGTCGAAGGATCGAACGGACTGCTCTGGTATCCGACCCAGTACGAGGGCATGGAGCAGTCGAAGAACATCATGTACATGGGCGCTGCTCCGAATCAGCAGATCGTGCCGGCCATCGAGTATCTCATGAAGAATGGCAAGAAAAAGATGTTCCTCGTCGGCAGCGACTACGTATTCCCGCAGACGGCCAACCGCATCATCAAGGCACAGCTCGCCGCGCAGGGCGGTGAGGTCGTCGGCGAAGAGTACACGCCGATGGGATACACCGATTACGCGACGATCATCAGCAAGATCAAGGCCGCTCATCCCGATGTCATCGTCAATACCCTGAACGGTGACTCCAACGTGGCGTTCTTCAAGCAGCTGAAAGATGCCGGTGTGACGGCGGAGGCTTGCCCGGTCATGTCGTTCTCGATTGCCGAAGAGGAGATCAAGGGCATCGGTGCAGAGAACATCGAGGGCGATCTCGTTTCGTGGGATTACTACCAGACGACGAAGACGCCGGCCAATGAGAAGTTCGTCGCCGCCTACAAGAAGGCGTACGGTGAAGACCGCGTCACGGATGACCCGATTGAAGCCGCTTACGATGCCGTTTATCTCTGGAAAGCAGCCGTCGAGAAGGCAGGCAGCTTTGATGTCGACAAGGTTCGCGCTGCTGCTGGCGCCATCACCTTTGATGCACCGGAAGGCACGGTCAAGATTGATGGCGACAACCAGCATCTCTACAAATACGTGCGCATCGGCAAGGTCAACAGCAAGGGGCTCATTGATGAAGTATTTGCGACAGACCCAATCAAGCCGGATCCGTTCCTCAAGACGTATGACTGGGCGAAAGGCCTCAGTGATGAAGCAAAGTAAAGCGATACGGTAAGACGTGCAGGAGGCAAGCAGCTTGCCCTCCTGTAACTTATTCCTGAAAAAGAGAGGTATTTATGGATATACTCACCATCTTGTTCAACGGTCTCAGCCTGTCTTCTATCCTGCTATTGGCAGCACTGGGACTGGCCATCACTTTTGGCCTCATGGGAATCATCAACATGGCACACGGTGAATTCATCATGGTTGGCGCCTATACGACGTATGTCGTGCAGGGCCTGCTGATGCCGGTTTTCGGCGATGGCTATTTCTTCGTTTCGATTCTCGTTTCGTTCCTCATGGCAGCTGTCTTCGGCATGGTGCTCGAGGTCGTCGTCATCCGCCGCCTGTACGGGCGGCCGACCGACAGCCTGCTGGCGACCTGGGGTGTGCAGCCTCATCCTGCAGCAGCTCGCGCGCAGCATCTTCGGTGCGCCGAATGTCAATGTCGTGGCACCGGCGTTCCTCGGAGGCAGCATCTCCTTCCTGGGTGTTTCGATGTCCTACAAGCGCTTGTTCATCCTGGCGCTCGTCCTGGCCTGCCTCATTGGCGTCTGGGCTTTCCTCTATCATACGGATTTTGGCCGCAAGATGCGCGCCTGCATCCAGAACCGTGACATGGCACAGTGCCTCGGCATCCGGTCAAAGCGCATCGACTGCTTAACCTTTGCACTCGGCAGCGGCTTGGCGGGCATTGCGGGCTGTGCGCTGACACTGCTCGGCTCCATCGGCCCGACGCTCGGCCAGAACTACATCGTCGATACGTTCATGGTCGTCGTGCTCGGCGGCGTGGGCAAGCTGATCGGTTGCATCTCCGGTGCGCTGATCATCGGTGTGGCCAGCACGGTCTTTGAGTTTGGCAGCACGGCCTCGATTGCGAAAGCCGCGGTGCTGTTCCTCGTCATCCTGTTCTTGCAGAAAAAGCCGCAGGGCCTCTTCGCTCTGCGCAGCCGTTCTCTCGATGATTGAGAAAGGGGGCTTGTATCTTGGGCATCAAGTATTGGTTTCACGATAAAAAGAATCTCGTCTTCCTCATCCTTGTCCTGGCACTGCTCACAATGCCGTTCGTGCTGACGCTCTTCCGCCTGACCTTGCTCGGCAAATTCCTCTGCTATGCAATCGTGGCACTCGGTATCGATCTCATCTGGGGCTACACGGGCATCCTGAGCCTCGGTCACGGCGTGTTCTTTGGCCTTGGCGCCTATGCCATGGCCATGCATCTGAGCTCGTGGCCAACGGCAGCTCGCTGCCGGAATTCATGGTGACAGGCGGCCTTACGCAGCTGCCCGCGTTCTGGAAGCCGTTTGCATCTGCGCCGTTCGCTTTCCTGGCGGTCATTGCACTGCCGCTCCTGCTCGCCCTGCTCGTCGGCTTCTCGACCTTCAAGAACCGCATCAAGGGTGTGTATTTCTCCATCCTGTCGCAGGCACTCGCCTGGGCTTTCGTGACGATCTTTGTCGGCATGCAGACGTACACGGGCGGCAGCAACGGTATTACGGGCTTCACGACGCTCATGGGCATCCAGCTCCAGAACCCTATGAATCTCGTTTCCTTCTATTATACTGCAGTCGCTCTGCTCGTCGCGACATACGTCTTCTGCACCTGGCTCATGAGCCGCGGCATCGGCAAAATCCTCATCGCGATCCGCGATGGTGAGAACCGCACGTATTTCACGGGATACGATTCAAGCCGCTACAAGACCTTCATCTACTGCATCTCGGCTGTCATCACGGGCATTGCCGGTGCGATGTACGTGCTCTTCGCGGGCATGATCTCGCCGAAGGAACTCGACATCGCCTTCTCGGTTGAGATGGTCATCTGGGTTGCGGTCGGTGGACGCGGGACGCTCCTTGGCGCCGTCATCGGCGCACTGCTCGTCAATGCGATGAAGACGGGCATCAGTGAGACAGCGCCTGACATGTGGCTCTACTTCATCGGCCTGCTCTTCGTGGTCGTCGTACTGTTCATGCCAGAAGCTCGTGGGCGTTGCATCTTCGCTGTACGCCAAGCACAGCCGTATCTGCCGATTTCCGTCTCCCGTTCTTTGGAAGACGCCGTGCCTGCAAGAGAAAGGAGATGGCATCATGATGCTTCACAGGAGCGGCAAAGAGAGCGCATCCGAAGCGCTCTCT
>ENA-OQED01000784-OQED01000784.1-human-gut-metagenome-genome-assembly--contig:-NODE-784-length-12298-cov-5.141237_pt1 | contig 12298 bp, 10 predicted proteins | sample MGYA00242790_ERZ504625 | MGnify/ENA primary metagenome ERZ504625 (study PRJEB26092, sample SAMD00036345) | human gut metagenome | host: Homo sapiens | study: EMG produced TPA metagenomics assembly of...
AATACGATCGGTCGACAGTGAGTCCCTCACGCCTGTTTTTGCGCTCTAGGTGATTGGAAGGCCTCCGGTTTCGACCGGGGGCCTTTTTCTATCTCGAGCCCGATCGCATTCGCATCACGCGCCTCCGTTTTTCTCTTACACTCCCCTTTTTGAAAGGACTTTTACCATGTCTCAGAACACCACCGCCACAGCCCAGCCCCGCACCGTCCAGACCGCCGACCGCGGCAAACTCGATATCCACGCCCTTGTCCTGCTAGCCATTCTGCTTGCCGCAGGCTTCATCCTCAACTTCACCGTCGGCAAGGCAATCTCGGGCATCTCGGGCGGTATGATCAGTCCCGAGTTCATCATCTCGGCCTTCTGCCTCACCATCCTGGTCGTTCGTCCCAACATTGGCCAAGCGCTCGTCATTGGCCTCATCTCAGCGGCCGTGATCCAGATCACCACCACCTCGCCGTTTGTCGATTTTGCCGCCGAGGGTATCGCCGCCATGCTCATGGCCGTCATTGTCAACGCCGCCGCCAAGGACGGCCAGGTTAAGCCCGTCGTCGCCATCGTCGCAACATTCGTGACCACCTTTGTCTCCGGCGTTATCTTCATGGTCATCAAGATGGCCATGCTCGGCGTGGTGGGCGAGCTCGCCGCAGCCATGCTGCCCGTCGTCGCCATGACCGCCGTGTTTAACGCCATTCTGGTCGGCGCCCTCTACATGCCCATCCAGAAGGCCCTTAAGCTCAACTAACCTGTTCGGCTTTGCGAGCCACCCCATCTTGGCGTTCATTCGTCGCTCGCGTACCCAAGTACGCTTCGTTCCTCTTTCGCGCCAACCTGGGGCACCTCGTAAAGCCGTCTCCGTGCTTCACCGCCAAAGACTGTCCCAAACAACGAGCTCTTGAGGACGTTCTTATAAACGACTGGACATGCAAGAACGTCCCCAATGACTATGAAAGGTACCCATGGAAACGATCATCAACGTCGACGATGTCTCGTTCTCCTATGGCACGCAAACCGAGCAGGCGCTCAGCCACGTTTCGCTCAGCGTGAACAAGGGAGATTTCATCGGCATCATCGGGCCCTCGGGCGCCGGTAAGTCCACACTTGCCGCCTGTCTGTCGGGCGCCGTGCCTCACCACTACACCGGCACCTTTTATGGCTCCGTGTTAGTTGACGGCCACGACACCTGCGAGGTCTCGCTCACCGACGTATCGCAGGTCGTCGGTAGCGTACTGCAGGACATCGATACGCAGATGGTCGCTTCGGTCGTTGAGGACGAAATGCTCTTTGGCCTCGAGAACTTTGGCGTTCCGCACGATCAGATCGAGCAGCGCGTGAGCGAGACGCTTAAGACCGTCGGTATCAGCGACCTGCGCGACCGCGAGATCGCCACCCTCTCGGGCGGCCAAAAGCAAAAGGTAGCTATCGCCGCCATCCTCGCCATGCGTCCGCGCGTCTTAGTGCTCGATGAGCCAACCGCAGCGCTCGATCCCGCCAGTTCCACCTTGATCTTCGAGACGCTGCGCGAGGCAAACCGCGCGCTCGGCATCACCATCGTCGTCGTTGAGCAAAAGGTCGCTTTACTTTCGGAGTACTGCAACCGTGTGTTGGTGCTCGATCACGGCCAGATCGCGCTGCAAGGTGAGCCGCACGAGGTCTTCGCACGCACCGACGAGCTTCGCACCATCGGCGTCGATTGTCCGCGCGTCACGCGCATCTTCAACAGTCTCGAGGCCGATGGCTTGGTAAGCGGCACGCCCTGTCTGGATGTCGACGAGGCAGAACGCCTGATCACGGAAATCGTCGACCCCGACCGTGCGACAAGCGATACCCAGGCGCCCGCAGGCTCCCCGCACGCGCCGTCGCTGCGCCCGCATGCGAAAGACGCCGAGCCGGTGCTCACCTTTGACCATGTCGAGTTTTCTTACCCCCATGGAGGCGCCGCCGTCCACGACCTCAACTTGACGCTCTACCCCGGCGAGCTCGTGGGCATTGTCGGCCAAAACGGAGCCGGCAAAACCACGCTCACCAAACTGCTCACGGGTTTGCTCAAGCCCGCATCGGGCAGCGTACGCGTTACGGGCTTGGACACGGCATCGGTTCCCACGAGCCGCATCGCACACGAAGTGGCAACGCTTTTCCAGAACCCCGACCGCCAAATCTGCAAAGACACCGTGCTCGACGAGGTCGCCTTTGGTCTAGAACTTGCCGGCATCGACCGCGCCGAAGCCCTGCGTCGCGCCCAGCTGGTCATCGACCGCTTTGGTCTGCCCGCCGACGAGGCACCGTTCTCACTGTCGCGCGGCCAACGCCAGATGGTGGCGCTCGCCTCCGTTGTGGTGATCGAGCCCAAGATCGTGGTGCTCGACGAGCCCACGAGCGGCCTGGACTACCGCGAGTGCATGACCGTGATGGAAACGGTGCGCACCATGGCAGAGCGCGGTTGCGCCGTCATCATGGTCTGTCACGACATGGAAGTCGTTTCCGACTTTGCCGAGCGCATCGTGGTGATGGCCAACGGTCGCATCCTCGACCGCGGCCGCACGCACGAGCTGTTCTCGAACATCGAACTCATGCAGCGTGCCTACGTTGAGCCGCCCCAGGTCATCGAACTCTCGCGCCGTCTGGCATCCACCGTCTCGCCCGCCTTTACGCAGGTGAGTGAGGTCACTGATATCGTTCGCATTACCGAGGAGATGGTCCGCCGTGGTTAACGTCATCGACTACATGCCGGGCGACACGCTGCTACACCGCCTGAACCCCGTCATCAAACTGGGCCTCGCCGCCACCATCATCATCGGCATTTTCTTGTCCGACACCTATGTGGCACTGCTGGGCTTTCTGGCACTCACGCTCGCGCTGGGAGCCTACGCCGGCGTCGTCGACCGCCTGCTCGCTCTGCTCAAGCTACTGATTCCACTCGCGCTCATCATGCTGGTGCTGCAGCTGGCTTTTATGCGCGATGGCAACGTGGTGTGGAGCTTTGTCACCGATGAAGGCCTCATCACCGGAACAAAGGCCTGTCTGCGTCTGCTGGGCGTGGCGCTACCGCTTATTCTGATGCTCATGGTGACCAAGCTCAACGACCTTGCCAACGCCTGCGTCGAGGTGCTGCACGTTCCGTATCGTTACGCCTTCACCTTTACCACGGCGCTGCGCTTTGTGCCAGTGTTTGGCCAGGAGATGAACGCCATCATGGAGGCGCAGACCGCACGCGGCATCGAGTATGACACCAAGAACCCCATCAAGAAGCTCAAGCTCATGCTGCCGCTGTGCGTGCCGCTACTGATCTCGAGCGTGGGTAAAACCGATGCCACGGCCCTGGCAGCCGAGCAGCGCGGCTTCTACCTGCGCACGCGCGCGAGCTCGTACAAGCGCTACCCCATCAAGGGCCTGGACATTGCCATACTTATTGTCAGCATTGCCCTCATCGTCCTCGGCTTCCTGTTATTACCCATCGCCCCCGGCAACCGACAAATTCAAAAGGCCTCGGCTCGCACCAAACGAGTCGAGGCCTTACTGTTCCCCCAGATAAAACCTACCAAAATAAACCTGTCTCTTTTTGGCAGGTCGAGGGCTACAGGCGGTAGGGGGCGCCGCTGCGGATGATGGATTCGCGCACCAGGACGTCCATGGCGTCAAGGGTAATCTCGGGCATCTCCCGGTACTTTTGCAGCACCGAGAGCTCGGTGCAGGCCAGAATGACGCGGTCGCAGCCGCTGCGGGCGAACTCCCACATCACGCGGTCAAACTTGTCCATATCGGGCTCGCGTCCGGCCTTCACGTCATCATAAATCAGCGACATCACGTCGGCCTGGCGCTTCTCGCTGGGATAGACGACCTCGACGCCCGCGGCCTCGCACTCGCGCCCATAGACGCCTGCACCCACGGTGCCGTCAGTGCCCATGATGCCGATCTTGCGCACCGGCTCGGACGGCATGCTCAGGTTGGGATCGAACTCGCACTCCCCCATCACCGCGCCCGCCAGGGCATAGCGCACCGACTCACGCGGCATGTGGATAATCGGCACCTTGGTAAACGACTGAATCTGGTCGTAGAAGTAGTGCGATGTGTTGCAGGGAATGGCAATGTGCGCGCAGCCCAGTGTCTCGAGCGCCTGTGCGCACTCCTTCATGGTCGCCAGCAGCTCGGCATGCTCGCCGGTCTTGATGGCCAGCGTACGGTCGGGCATGGTCGACTTGGAAAGCACCACCATGTCGATATGCTCCTGATCACAGGCAGCAGCCGTATGACGCACGACCTGGTCGTAGTAATACGACGTGGCCTCAGCGCCCATGCCGCCGATAACTCCCAGCTTTTCCATCGCCGCCTCCTTGGTGACGCTCGCACCGTTGCGCGTATCATGCCCGCGCCCGCCCGATGTAAACCGGGCGGGCGCCGCGCTCATCTACTTGTAATACGTCTTGAACAGCTTAAAGTGACGCAGCTTGGTGTGCCGCATGCGCAACCAGCGGTTAAAGACAAAATCGCCCTTCATAAACGAAGGATCGGCGGCCTTGCCCTCCTTGGCCAGACGATGCGCCTTCGCACGCAGCTCGGGGTCCTTGACATACTTGTCAACGACACCCATGGGGACGACCATCCACAGAGCCTCGTCCTGCGCCGTCACAAATTCCGGCTCAAACGGACGGTTATAGACGTACTCATCCACCACGTACTTGGCAACGTTAAAGCCGCTGTTGGTGACGTAGTAGTTACTGCGGCCCTGACGCGTGTTGAAGTCGAAGAACTTAAACGAACCATCGCGTTGGTCGTACTTGACGTCGAAGTTGGAGAAGCCCGTGAACTTAAGGTCCTCAAGCAGCTTGCGCACGCCACCCATGAGCTCGTCGTTGGGCTCGGTGATGATGCAGGCGTGGTTGCCGACACCATGGGGCTGATGCTCCTCGAGCAGCACGTGACCCAGGCACATCATGCGAACCTTGCCGTTGCGGTCGGAATAACTGGTAAGCACGCGCATGTACTCGTCGTTGCCGGGCACGCGGTCCTGCAAGATGAGGTCATCGGTGTAGCCACTGGCGTACACATCGCGAATGACCTGCTCCAGCTCGGCGCGATCGGCAATCTCGTAGGCCTTCTTCTGGCCCTCGAACTCGTGCTCCCACCACATGATGCCGTCAGAGGGCTTCAGAATCATCGGGAAGGGAAAGTCGATCTGGTCGAGCACCTCGGCGGAAGCCTCGCCCTGGGCGTTGAGCATCGCCATGGTAAAGGTAAACGTGTGCGGATAGGGCACACCGTGCTTCTCGCACAGCTCGTAGAAGATCTCCTTCTTCTGGCACTGCTCGAGCATGCTGTAGGGCGCATAGGGCGCGATGACGTTGGAGGCAAGCTGGCCGGCATCCTGAGCCTGTGCGGCAAGCGCGACGTAGTTATCGCCGCAGCCCATGAGGATAATCTTCCTATCGGGATTGGCCTGTGCAATGCCGTTGACGGTCTCGATCATGACCGGCATAGTGTCGATATCCACATTGGGCGTATAGTCGATAATCTGGCTGCGGTATGCAGGACCCGTCTGATACTTGCCAAAGACCAGGCTCTTGACCTGATACTCCTCGTAGAAGGCGCGCGCCACCGAATAGGCGTTGATATCGCCGCCGAGCAGCACGGGTATAAACTCGCGCTCTGTAAACTGCAATGCCATGGAAACTTCCTATCATCAACTGCCCGTACGATGGGCGGTCTTTATGCAACTGGTTTATTCTAGCGTGCCAAACCGTCGCTTCCCAAAGTTCCACCATATCTATGGCAAGCAGGCGCTTATGATCGAGCCCGCAGGGTTCCGTAACGTTAAAGTTGAACTCTATGGTTTCTTAACAATTCACTATAACTGCAGGTCAAGGCCAAAACCTCAAGTTCAACTTGACCCTTTAGAACCTTTAAGGTTCAAGTTGAAGTCGAAAGCAGTAGTAGAATACCTTTCGAACTATAACCTACGATTGATTGCAGAGGGACTGGATGCAGCATTCGAACCATCGCACCGCAGCGCTCATCGCGTCGAAGCCGGCTCGTATCATCACGAGCGCCGCGCTTGCCGTTACACTGACGGCCGCGCCGATGCTCTCCCCCGTCGCAGCCTATGCCGCCTCGCAGGCAACGCAGGATCAGCTTTCCGCTGCCCAGCAGAAAATCGAAACCGCCACGAGTGCCTACAACGAAGCCCGCACCAAGCTCGAGGATCTGCAGAAGCAAATCGACACTAACGAGGCAAGCATCGAGAAGATCGAAGCCGAACTTCCCGATCAACAGGCCAAGGCGAGCTCCGCCATGCGCGATCTGTATAAGTACCAGAAGGGCACCAACCCCATCGTGAGCTTCCTGGTCAACGCGCAGAGCCTGGGCGAGTTCATCACCACCTGCAAGTACACCAACCAGATCACGAGCTCGAGCGTCGACGAGATCGAAGAGCTCAACAAGATGCAGACCGAACTCGAGCAGAACAAGACCGAGCTCGAGCAGGCCAAGTCCCAACTCGAGACCGAGCAGAAAACCGCCGAGGACGCACTGGCACAGGCCCAGCAGCTTCGCAGCGAAGCCCAGGCAAAGGCCGAGCAGGAGAATGCCGCCGAGCTGGCCAAGCTCGAGGCCGACAAGGCCGCTGCCGCCGAGAAGCTCTCGGGCGAGGGCGTGAGCGGCAACAACTCCAACAGCCAGGCCAATAACGCCAACACCACTATCGACACCACGGTGAACAACTCCAATACCGGCAACTCCGATTACGACTCGTTTATCAACGAGTGGACGAGTCGCATCGACAACTACCTCGCCGGCTCCCCCATGGCAGGCCAGGGTTACAACTTTGCCGTGGCAGCCTGGAACACCGGTGTTGACCCTCGCTGGTCTCCCGCCATCGCCTGCATCGAGAGCAGCAAGGGCCTCTATTGTGCCGGCTCCTATAACGCCTGGGGCTGGAGCGCCCGCGGCGGCGGCTGGCGGAGCTTTGGTAGCTGGAGCGAGGGCGTCTCTGCCCACGTTGCCTACCTGGGCGCCAACTATGGCTCCACGCTTACCCCGGCAGCCGCCAAAAAGTACTGCCCGCCCACGTGGCAGGACTGGTACAACAAGGTTGCAACCAGATGAACCGCATCTAAGATCAACGTCAAAGGGCCCCAATTGGGCCCTTTTTCTTTTACGCGACGGAGGTATCGACGACGCCAGTCGCGTTTGCAATGGCAACAATGATAATCATTGCCAACAAGAGCACACCCATAGCCTTGAGCCAGAGCTTTGCAAGCTTTTTACCGCGGTATCTATCGAGTAGCTCAAACCGCCGGCGAAGGCGGCGTTTGTCGAGCATCACAAAATGGATGAGCACTACGAGACCGTCGACGAAGATAAAATACTCAATCGCGAGAAACCACATCGGGTAGTTTTGGTTGGCGCCCGTAGGATGAAAAACGGCAAAATGGCTTCCGGCAAAGAAAACAAGTAGCGAAAGATAGACGAATGCGTTCCAAATGCGCCCAACGGTGTCGGGAATGCGGGAGAGTAAATTCGGGCGCTCAGGCACCAACGGCAATCCACCCTGAGACTGATCCGTGGGGAGCACGGGCGCAGGGCACACGGCTCGCCGCTCCGGAGGCTCTTGAAAGGAAGCAGCATTCGGCGCGGACGACGCATACGATGCGCGTGCAGCGTGCCCTAGCGCCTTCGCGCTTGCAAAGCGCTTGTCCGGATCGAGCGCCATCGCCATGCAAATAACATCGGCAAGCGAGGCGGGGACGTCACGTGCCTCGCATTGCTCGCGTATGTTCCGACCTGGCTTGGGATCGGCCCCCGTCAGACAAAAGAACAGCAGGGCACCGAGCGCATAGACATCGCTGCGCACGCTCGTCTGGCCAAAACCATACTGCTCGGGCGGCGCATAGGGACGCGTGCCAAACTTAACGGTATCGGCATCGGCTCCCTCGCGCCACACGCGAGCGATTCCCAAATCGATAATCACCAGCGATGAAAACGTCATGCCTGTATCGGGCGTATAGTTTGCGCCCGACACGATGATATTCGAGGGCTTTAGGTCGCGATGGATCACCGGAGCGGCCATCTCCCCCGCCGACGCAAAGCCGGCATGGAGCTCCGCAACTGCATCACAAAGGGCGCCAAACAGCTCACAAGCATAATCGGGCGTCGCACCCAAACGCCCCACCAGGGCCCCGAGCGTTTCGCCTTCGATGTATTCCATGACCACGCAAAGCTCGTCGCCCACGCGGCGGCAATCGACAATCCGAGGCAAGTGCTCGTAACGTCGCCCAGCATGCTGGGCCGCAAACAGGCGTTCATACGCCCCGCCAATCTGGGCCGACGCGTCGATGCGCTTGCGAACAAAGGGGCCAAGAGATCCTCCGCCGGAGCCCTCAAAGTACACGAGCTCGGTCGTCTCGACGTCGGAGTGCTTGAGCACACGGTCTACGCGATAACTGTCATCACGCTCAAGTGACGCCAGGTGTCCGGCGAGCGCAGCAGTCAGCTCATCATCGGAATATGTTGGGCTCTGAGTATCCATAGCGTCCATAATAACGCAGGGCACGGACGCCCCATGACGCCCGAGCCCTGCACGTTCTAAATATCGTGAACACCGCTTCCGCCGGCAGCTAGCTGTTAGCTCACCGTCTCTTCACCAAAGCGATACAGCTCCTCGTTCACCTTTTGCAGGCTGCAGCCACGATCGATACAGAAAATGATGATGGCGTCACGGCGGTCCTTGCAGTTGAGGACATTGACGCCCGCCGCCGTCAAGGCGCGGTTGGTCTCCTTGAGCGTCAGCGCCATGGCAAAGGCAATCTGCAGTACCTTATTGCGGCTCGGATGCCGCGCACCGGTAAAGATCTGATAGCCAAACGTCTCGTTGAGGTCGGCCATACGCACCACGCGCGAACGCTCCAGCCCCTTTTCTTCCAAAAGCTGTTTCAGATACCCCGAAAGCGACGGGGCGGTAAAGTCGTGCTCTTTGATATAGCCCTCGATACTCGGAGCATCGAGCAGCTCGTTGAGCAACTCTTCGGTTAGCTTCTTATCGGGCATATGGCCTCACCCCCCCAGCTCGCATAGTAACCATGTTTTTAATTCTAGTTAAAAACCGCTCACGTCAGAACGTTCCCAGCTGGCAACCTGGTCGGGAGATACCGTGCTCATCGCTTCGAACTTCCAGGTGCCGCCCGCTTTGAGATGCTTGGTGTTCGCAAGAGCCGTTCCCACCTGATTGCCGTCTACGTCATACAGAACATACTCAATCTGAATGTAGCTTTGCTCTTTATCCGTATTATTGGTCAACGTGCCCGTGATCTTATACGCGAACTGATTAGACGTATCCCCGGCCTCATCCGAAACCGTATAGGGTTCTTGTGCCTCTTTTTGCTCCTCGACTTGCTGGGTCTGTTCGGCAGGCTTTGCTGCATCACCCGTAGACGAATCAGACGAGTTACCGCCCATAGAACCCACGACGCCGGCAACAACGAGCACCACGATGACGCCCAAAACGATCTTGCCGATCGGCTTCTTTCCCTCTTTTGCCATTATGCATCCTTCCTACGATCCGGCTACCGTGCCGGCACACAGCACATCGTAGGAGGCAGCGAGCTCAAATTCATTAGCTGGGAGCTAATGTCGCAGCACAGCTTGCCACCTGGCACTCATTGAGTCTTTTTTCCTTCACCGAACTCATGCCTTTGTTGTTGACTATTAAACATTTAGACGTAAACTGCTTTGTTACCTTGTCAACATCTGAAAGGAACCTCATTGGGAAAAGACGTACTGGTGCAGCAACTCGTCGACTCATTCGACAGCTGGCCCGCCAAAAACTCCGGTTGCGGATCGTCCCGCATGACACAAGAGCTCTATCCTTTTGACAAGCTCTTCTCTCCCATCAAAATTAACAAGCTCACCGTCAAAAACCGCATTGTCATGGCGCCGATGGGCAATATCGACATGTGCGAGGAAACTGGTCGTCCCAGCGACATGATGCTGCAGTACTTTTTCGCCCGCGCCAAAGGCGGCTGCGGCCTCATCACAACAGGACTCGTACCGGTAAGCCACGGCATCGATACCACGGTCACCGAGCTGGACAAGCTCACCTATTTCCCGCGCATCGATCGAAGCCGAACCGTTATGGCAGGCTGGCGCGACCTTGCCCAAGGTGTCCATGCCTTCGGATCGCGCATTTTTGTCCAGCTTACGGCCGGACTCGGCCGCGTGGGCAACCCGCAATGCCTCATCACGCAAAAAAAGTTTCCGGTCTCGGCGAGTTTCTTGCCTAACTACTACATCCCCGCCATTCCATGCATGCGCCTCTCGAATCAAAAGCTGCGCCGTATCGTAAACAATATCGGCCAAGCGGCGGCCGATGCTCATGCCATGGGCATCGATGGCGTCTATTTGCACGGGCACGAGGGTTATCTTATCGAGCAGCTCGGAAACCCCGCCTTTAACCATCGCAAGCTCGGACGTTATGCCGATTGGCGTCAGTTTGGCCTCGATATGATCAAAGAAATCCGTCGCCGCGTTGGGCCCGACTACCCCATCATGTACCGCATCGACCTTTCGCTTGCACTCGAGGAAACCTATGACGAGCAGGTCATGAATTCGACCTATCTGGGACGCATGCGCGGCGGCCGCACAGTCGAACAGACCCTGGGTTATATGGAAGAGCTCGTGGCGGCGGGAGTAGACATCTTTGACGTCGACCTTGGTTGCTATGACAACTGGTGGATGCCCCACCCGCCTGCGAGCATGCCCGCAGGCTGCTTCGTTCCCGTGGCGCGCGCCGTTCGAGAGCGCTTTGCCGCCGACAATATCCGCTCCAATGCCGGCCTTCCCGTACCCGTTGTCGCGGTGGGTAAGTTGGGCTACCCCGACATTGCCGAACGTGCCCTTCGCAATGGCGACGCCGATATGATCATGCTCGGACGCCCGCTGCTTGCGGATCCCGAGTGGCCCAACAAGGCGTACGCCGGTCGCGTGGCAGATATTCGCCCCTGCATCGGATGCCAGGAAGGATGCCTCAACGAGTTTGTCGAAGGGGGCCATCCGCAGTGTGCCGTCAATCCACGCTGCAGCTTTGAATACCTCATGCCCCAGACACCCGCTCCCGCCAAAGAACCCAAACGCATAGCGGTGGTAGGAGCCGGACCCGCCGGGATGGTCTGTGCGCTAATCGCCGCGCGTCGTGGCCACGACGTAAAGCTCATCGATGCCGAAGATGAACTTGGAGGAAAACTCCTCTCCGCCAGCGCCGCCCGGATCAAGTTCGACCTCGATAACTACCGATCATATCTTGTTCGACAGGTGCGCGAGCAGGCAGAAAAACCCAACGGGAACCTGACACTCGAACTTGGACGGGCAGCACGCGCCGAAGATCTTGCAAAAGCAGGCTTCGACGCAATCGTGTGCGCGACAGGCACTTCCAATGCAATACCGCCCATCCCCGGTCTTACGGAGCTTGCAGCATCGGGCCATGCCGTGCTGGCAACGCAGCTACTGCGCCAACCCGCGCTGCTTGGCAACGCCAAAACCGTCACCATCATTGGCGGAGGGGCCGTGGGCTGCGAGGTTGCCCAATGGCTCACCGTCGAACACGGCATACCACAGGTCAACGTAATTGAAATGCTGCCTCACATGATGCAGGGCGCCTGCACGGCAAATCGCGGCCACCTACTCCATACGCTCAGGGGACGCAATGTGCGGCTCCTCAATATGACACGCGTCGAGCGCGCGGAAGTCGACGGCAAACGCGAGTCTGGAGCCCCATCGAGGTGTGCGCGTCTCCACTTGAGTCGCAACTGCCACAAAAACGTTCCCGACCCCTACGTCTCGTGGTCACCGGTCTTGCCCGAGAACGTCGAAAACCCGCTTGCACCCAAAATCGGCAACGACTGGAAGTCACTCGAGCTAACCTGCGACCTGGTAATCATTGCCTGCGGCGGACACCCCGACGACGCGCTGTTCTACAAACTGCAGCAGACGCACGCCGCTGACGAGCTGCATAACATCGGCGATGGGTTTGCGCCCGGCCGTGTGCTCGAAGCGGTCCGTGCGGCATACCGACTCGGCACCAATATCTAACACGAAAGGATGGGCTCACAGATGAACCTGACCTCCCAACAACAAGCCCTGCTCGACGGCGCCAAGGGCCCCGCCATGGCCAAAGTGGTCAAGACCCTCGTTATGTACGGCGAATGCTTTGGCGCCGAGCGTATGGTTCCCGTGACCGGCGCAAACGGTCATCTTGTCACAAGTTTGGCCTCTCCATGCTCGGTCCAGTCTATGACCTTATGGATGAGCTGCTGAA
>ENA-OQED01000785-OQED01000785.1-human-gut-metagenome-genome-assembly--contig:-NODE-785-length-12290-cov-1.378361_pt1 | contig 12290 bp, 8 predicted proteins | sample MGYA00242790_ERZ504625 | MGnify/ENA primary metagenome ERZ504625 (study PRJEB26092, sample SAMD00036345) | human gut metagenome | host: Homo sapiens | study: EMG produced TPA metagenomics assembly of...
CAAATTTAGATTCTGTAGTGGGAAATCCATTGACAGGATTGTAATAAAATTGTAAAAATACAGCTCGGGAGATTTTTATAAACGAGAAATATTTTCGTTTTGTTAATGAAATAGAAGAATGTAGATTTACAAAATTTACTTATGAAAAGAAATAAGGAGGATACTATGAAGAACAAAAAGATTTTAGCTATCTTAACGATATCAGCAATTGTTTCTGCAGCTGCCACAGGCTGCAGTTTTGGCGGAGACGAGCCGGAAGAACAGGTAGTGGTAACTGAGACACCTGCTCCGGAAGCAACCGCTGCACCTACTCCGGAGCCAACCATCGCGCCAGACGTACAGGACAGCACCTATACATCAAGCAATGGGGCTGTCTCCATTAAGCTTCCAGATGCTACCTGGTCCAATAAGGCGGATGAGGCAGATATGCTCAGCTTCGAATCCCCGGAGCAGGGTAAGATCCTGATCCTTCATGGACAGGGAGAAGAGGACATGTCTTCTGCTATGCTTCCGGATACGCAGGATCTGGCTGTGGCATTAGAGCAGGCTTCTGACCTTGCAGAAGGTACTGACTTTGAGATCCAGGATTATACCGCCAGTGATGTGGAGGGAGTAGGCGTTTATTCTTACACTGTGAAGTACACAGATGCTTCCAAGAGCGGCGGATATGTTTATGCGATCCATAAAATTTATAAGAGCTCTGATGAGTATTACAATATCTGCGGATCTGTTGTGGATGAGGCTTCTTATGCAGGAGTTAAGGCTGCAGTTGATTCCTTCGGAATTGCAGGAGAGTCTTCTTTGAAAGCTGCTGCACCGGTACAGTCTTCTGAAAGTGCAGACGGAAGCACTGAGGGAAGTACAGATGGTTCCACTGACGGAACACAGAGTGCAGGTACTGATTCTGCGTCCTCAGGTGATGGAAGCAGTGATGGAACAATCACAAACTCCGGCGGATTTACCCAGGAGCAGCTTACAGACACCAACCAGACCAGAACTATTTACCGCAACTCCGATGGCCATCCCCTTGTAATTACTCCGGATGGAAATGGAAACTGGGTTGACTTTGATGGAAATACCTATCGTTTTGTAAATAATGAGGACGTTTACGATCAGAATGATGTGGATTATTACTGGCATGGAGAAGGTGCAGACGTATATTATATGCCTGTAGAGTAATAACAGAAAAAGCAGAATGTTGACTTACACGGACACAGCTACCCGGGATGGATGGCTGTGTCCGTGACAGTTGGAGGGAATATGGATAATTTTCAGGCTTATGGCGAATTTGCCAGAGTATATGATATGTTCCAGGACAATGTGGACTACCAGACCTGGGGCAAATGGCTGAAGCAGCAGCTTGCAGCGCAGGGAATCACAGACGGACTTGTGCTGGATCTTGGCTGCGGTACGGGAACCATGACTGAGATACTGGCAGAGGCTGGCTATGACATGATCGGAGTGGATAATTCCGGGGAAATGCTGGCAGAGGCCATGGAGAAACGGGTAGAGTCCGGGCATGACATCCTGTATCTTCTTCAGGATATGCAGGAGTTTGAACTTTATGGAACGGTACGTGCTGTCGTCAGCGTCTGTGACTGTATGAATTACATCACAGAGGAGGATGATCTGCTTACTGTATTTAAACTGGTGAACAATTATCTTGATCCGGATGGAATTTTCATATTTGATATGAACACCCCGTATAAATACCGGGAAATGCTTGGAAATACGACTATTGCAGAGAATCGGGAAGAGGGAAGCTTTATCTGGGAAAATGAATTTGATGAGGAGACCGGGATCAATGTGTATGATCTGACTCTGTTTCTTCCGAGAGAAGATGGTCTTTATGAGAGAGACGAGGAAATTCATTACCAGAAGGCCTATGATCCGGAGAAAGTAAGGGAACTTCTTGAAAAGGCAGGCCTGATCCCGCTGGCGGTTTATGACGCATACACCAAGGATGCACCGAAGCCGGACAGCGGAAGACTGACTTTTGTGGCCAGAGAACATGGAAAGGAAATTCCGTCAGACGAGAAATAAAGGAGGAAATTTTTTATATGAGTGATTATATTGTAAGAGCAACAGCGGCAAACAGCCAGATCCGTGCATTTGCGGCTGTTACAACCGATATGGTGGAGACAGCGAGAAAGAATCATAACACCAGTCCGGTGGCAACAGCGGCACTGGGACGTCTCCTTACCGGCGGTGCCATGATGGGAGCTATGATGAAAGGGGAAAAGGATCTCCTTACACTTCGGATCCATGCAGGCGGACCACTGCAGGGAATCACAGTAACTGCGGATTCTCACGGAAATGTAAAGGGCTATGTGGGGAATCCGGATGTATGTATCCCGGCAAACAGCAAAGGCAAGCTGGATGTTGCGGGAGCTGTCGGCGTAGGCTTTATGGATGTGATCAAGGATATGGGACTGAAAGAGCCATATGTGGGACAGGTTGCTCTTCAGACCAGCGAGATCGCAGAAGATCTCACTTATTATTTTGCAACCAGCGAGCAGGTTCCGTCTGCGGTAGGACTGGGTGTGCTGATGAATAAGGATAATACAGTCCGTCAGGCGGGAGGCTTTATTGTACAGCTGATGCCTTTTGCAGAGGAAGAGGTGATCGCAAAGCTTGAGGAAAACGTATCAAAGATCGATTCTGTTACCAATCTTCTGGAGCAGGGACACACACCGGAAAGTCTTCTTGAAAAAGTACTGGAAGGCTTTGACATAGAGGTCAATGATACACTGCCCACACAGTTCCATTGCAACTGCTGCAGAGAGCGTGTGGAAAAAGCGCTGATTAGCATCGGAAGAAAAGAACTTAACGAGATGATCCAGGAAGGCAAGGACATTGAGATGAACTGCCATTTCTGCAATAAGAATTATAATTTTACCGTGGAAGATCTTAAGAGGATCATAAGAGAGTGCAAGCGATAAAACTCGGGAGGAAGAAAAAATGAAGCATGGTTTTATCAAGGTGGCAGCGGCAACGCCGAGAGTTACCGTTGCAGACTGCAAGGCAAACGGAGAGGAAATCCTGAAGGCCATTCATGAAATGGAAAAGGAACATGTCAAGCTGATGGTATTTCCGGAATTTTGTATCACAGGATATACCTGTCACGATCTTTTTCTCCAGAGATGTCTTCTGGACAGTGCGTGGGATGAGCTTCTGCATATTGCAGAGGAGACAAGGGAGACGGACGCCCTGATCTTTGTGGGACTCCCGCTGCGTCACAGAGGCAAGCTCTATAATGTGGCAGCAGCTCTGAATCATGGCCGTATCGTGGGATTTGTGCCGAAGACTCATATTCCGAATTATAATGAGTTTTATGAGCAGAGACAGTTTGCAGGTGCAGAGGAAGAAGATGTGGAATTTGTGGACTTCCTGAAGTGCGAGAAAAATGAGGAGGATGAGTTCTGGGATGAAATTCCTTTTGGAACAGAGTTGATCTTTGAATGTAAGGAATTTCCGGAATTCACCGTTGCAGCAGAGCTTTGCGAGGATCTCTGGGTCCCTGCGCCGCCAAGTATCCGTCATGCCGTCAACGGTGCGCATATCATCGTTAATCTTTCTGCCAGTGATGAGATGGTAGGTAAGGATTCCTACCGGAGAACTCTGATAAGCGGGCAGTCAGCACGACTGATCTGCGGATATATTTATGCCAGTGCAGGGGAAGGGGAGTCTACCCAGGATCTCGTGTTTGGCGGACAGAATATGATCGCAGAGAACGGTTCCATGCTTGCAGAAAGCAGACGCTTTGAGAACGGCATCATTTACAGTGAGATCGATGTGCAGAGACTGGCTGATGAGAGAAGAAGAATGTCCACGTATCCGGCAGTTTCTACATGCAGTCATACAAGAGTTGATTTTTCCGTAGCAGAGGAGGAAACAAGACTTACCAGAAAATATCCACAGTATCCCTTCGTTCCGTCTGTGAAGGAAGAACGTGATGAGCGCTGCGAGGAGATCCTGAACATCCAGGCTATGGGACTTAAGAAACGTATGGAGCATATCCACAGCAGGAGTGCAGTGGTAGGACTTTCCGGAGGACTGGATTCTACCCTGGCGCTTCTTGTAATGGCACGTGCCTTTGACCGGATGGGAATGCCGAGAGAACAGATCCACTGTGTGACCATGCCATGCTTTGGAACCACAGACAGAACCTATCAGAATGCCTGCAAGTTAAGCCGCTGCCTTGGTGCAAGGCTTACCGAGGTAAATATTAAAGAGGCGGTAAATATCCATTTCCGGGATATCGGACATGATCCGGAGATCCACGATGTGACGTATGAGAACAGCCAGGCACGTGAGCGTACGCAGATCCTGATGGATACGGCAAACAAGGAAGGCGGCGTTCTTGTGGGAACCGGAGATCTTTCCGAGCTGGCTCTTGGCTGGGCAACCTATAATGGCGATCACATGTCCATGTATGGTGTAAATGCTTCTGTCCCGAAGACACTGGTACGTCATCTGGTACGTTATTATGCGGATACCTGCGGAGATGAGGAACTGAAGGAGGTTCTTCTGGATATCCTGGATACTCCGGTAAGCCCGGAGCTTCTTCCTCCTAAGGATGGCAAGATCGCCCAGAAGACGGAGGATCTGGTAGGACCTTATGAGCTTCATGATTTTTATCTGTATTACATGCTGCGTGCAGGATTTACACCGGATAAGATCTACAGGCTTGCCTGCCTGACCTTTGAGGGGATTTATGATAAAGAGACGATCCTGAAATGGCTGAAAACCTTCTATCGGAGATTTTTTGCCCAGCAGTTCAAGCGTTCCTGTCTGCCGGATGGCCCGAAGGTAGGTAGTGTGGCACTTTCTCCAAGAGGAGATCTCAGAATGCCAAGTGATGCAAGTGCAGGATCTGGCAGGATGTGCTGGAGAAGATTGAAATCTGAACGTAGATCGCAAAGCGGAGAGCTAAGTGTTCTCCGCTTTTTTACTGCATCCGTGATAGCTGAAAGGAGTACCTGGGGAGGTATATTTCCGGTCTCCTGCATACTGAATGTCTTCCAGGGACTGACTGGAATAGATCTGACTTGCCAAAGAATCCAGAACCGGTTCCATAAGAGGATAGGAAGCTTTTGTGGTTTCATTTAAATTCACCAGACGGATGGCCTTGATCCTGTCAGCATTTACAGTAACTTCCACATCGAAGGTATTCTCGTTCAGGGTGATGGAAGAGGTATAGACGCCCGGCTTGTAGCGGGATTTTCGCTGGCTGTATGACTGGCATTTTTTCCGGGACCGAACATGAAGAAAAGAACGACAGCCAGAACGACAGCCAGAGCCAGAAAGACAGCTGTGTAAATGATCTCTTTCATATGTAGGACGATGATCCTGGTTTTGGAACTCATGGCGCACGCCTCCCAAAGCTTTTTATATAGTTTATTATCGGGAGGGAGGATTTATGCCACAGCTGTGCCCAGGTTATCCGATACTGTGCCTGGAAAAATAAGGAAAAGAGCAGGCAGATATTTCAGAATATAGAGAACGACCGTTCTATAGGAGTAGAATTTGTGGTATGATAGGAATACTTCAGGCGCAGGATGGCGCCGGAATGACTGAAAATCTGCAAGTGATCGGGAGGATGAAGATGTCATTACAGTTTATCATAGGAAGTTCCGGAAGCGGAAAATCCTGTTATGCTTATCAGAATATCATAGAACAGGCGGGGCTACATCCTGAGAAGCTTTTTTATGTGATCGTGCCGGAGCAGTTTACCATGCAGACCCAGAAGACACTGGTGGAGATGAGTCCGGGCAGGGGAATCCTGAATATTGATATCCTGAGCTTTGAGCGTCTTGCGTACCGTGTTCTGGAGGAAGTTGGAGGAGACAGCCGCATCCTTCTGGAAGAAACCGGTAAGAGTATGGTGCTGCAGAAGATGGTACAGCAGCATGGAAAGGAGCTTTCCTATCTGGGAGGTCAGATGCGTAAAGCGGGATACCTGGATGAAGTGAAGTCTATCCTGTCGGAGTTTATGCAGTACGATATCCGGAACAGTGAGATCCAGGAGATGATCGAGGATTCCGGTGACAGAGCGTTACTTCAGATGAAACTGAAAGACGTAGCTGTTCTTTACCAGGCATTTACCGGATATCTGAAGGATCATTATATGACAGGAGAAGAAGTAATGGATGCGCTGGAAAAAGCTCTTCCGTTTTCTGAAAAAATGAAAAACAGTGTACTCCTTCTGGATGGTTACACCGGTTTTACGCCTATTCAGATGCGTGTTGTGGGAGAACTTCTTGCTGTCTGTGAGAAGGTGATGGTAACGGTGACCATGGATGCGGATGAGAATCTGAGCATGAGAGGAAAACCTTATCAGCTTTTTTATATGAGCCGTCAGATGATCCACGGGCTTTCGGAGCTGACCAGGGAGATCGAGACACCGGTTCTTTTGAAGGATGTGGGAAAATCCCGCTTTTCCCAGGCACCTGCCCTTCATTTCCTTGAAAAAAATATCTTCCGTTACCGAAAAAATATATATAAAAAAGCGCAGGATGAGATCTGCATGTTTTCGGCAGTGAACCCGCAGAAGGAAATGGAAGAAGCTGCCCGCCGGATCGCCAGACTTGTAAGGGAAAAGGGCTGCCGTTACGGTGAGATCGCCGTGATCACAGGTAACCTGGAGGAGTATGGAAATCTTGCAAAGCAGGTATTTACAGCAGCAGGGATCCCGTATTTCATTGATGAGAAGCATACGGTCCTGATGAATCCGTTTGTAGAATATTTCCGGGCAGCACTTGAGATGGCAGTGCAGGATTTTTCCTATGAGAGTGTATTCCGGTATCTCCGGTGCGGAATGTCCTGTGTGACCAGGGAGGAAGCAGACCTTCTGGAGAATTATGTGCTGGCTCTTGGTATCCGTGGATTTAAGAAATGGGATGAAGTGTGGGTGCGTATTTACCGGGGAATGCCGCCGGAAAGCATTCAGAGGCTTAATGAGATCCGGCAGCGGTTCGCAGATGAGACCAGAGAGCTTGCGCTAAGCTTTAAAGGTGGGAAAAAGACGGTGCGGGAATACTGTACTTTTCTCTACGAGTTTGCAGTGCGGAGCCAGGTGCAGCAGAAACTGAAGCATCAGGAACTGAAATTCAAGGAACAGGGCGACAAGGCCATGGAAAAGGAATATGCCCAGATCTACGGAATTGTTATGGAACTTCTGGATAATATGGTGGAGATCCTTGGAGAGGAAACCGTGAACCGCCAGGATTTCCGTCAGCTTCTGGAAACAGGACTGAACCAGGCCAAGGTGGCTCTGATCCCGCCAAGTATGGACCAGGTACTTGTGGGAGATATGGAGAGAACCAGGCTGAAGGATATCCGTGCACTGTTTTTTGTGGGAGTAAATGAAGGAAATATTCCGAAGAATACATCCGGTGGAGGAATGCTTACGGAGATTGACAGAGAATTTTTTAAAGATCAGGGGATCCAGCTTGCACCGGGGCCAAAGGAACTGATGAACATGCAGCGATTTTATCTGTATCTGAACATGACCAAGCCAAGAGAACTGCTCTGTCTGTCCTTCTGTCAGTCCGACAGCCAGGGAAAAGCCCTGAGTCCGGCCTTTCTTGTCAGTAATATCCGGGAGATGTTTCCGGAAATGGAGATCCGGCAGTGCGGAGATATGCAGGAACCTATGGAATTACTGGAGCTTCCGGGAATCAGCCTGGATTATTTCCTGAGAGGGCTTGCAGGAGAAGCTTACCAGGATAATGCGGTCTTCCAGGAACTGTACAGCTGGTATCTTCAGAGCCCGGAATACCGGATCCTTGTAAAAAAACTTACAGAGGCATCTTTTTCAGAACGACCGTCAGATAAGATCGGAAAAACAGTGGCAAAGATCCTCTATGGAGAAATTTCCCCGTACAGTGCTACCCGGCTGGAGCGTTTTGCGGCCTGTGCATTTGCACATTTTCTGCAGTATGGCCTGAAGGTTACAGAACGTGCAGAGTATGAGTTCCGGGCTATGGATATGGGAAATGTCATGCATATGGCACTGGAAAAATTTGCGGCGGAAGTCCGAAAAGAGGGACTGGACTGGGCAGAGCTTACGGAGGAAGAGCGAAACCGTATCATAGACAGCTGTCTGGATCAGGTTTCCGCAGATTACGGAAATACGATCCTTAAAAGCAGTGCGAGAAATGAATATATGATCGAACGGACCAGACGTATTTTGCGGCGTACCGTGTGGGCTTTGCAGGAACAGCTGAAGCATGGAGCATTCCGGCCGGAAGGATTTGAGGTGAGGTTTCAGGGCGGAAGGATCGACCGTGTGGATATCATGGAAGAGCCGGAGAACAACCGGGTCTATGTGAAGGTGATCGATTATAAAACCGGAAATACTTCGTTTGATCTGCTGGCGTTGTATCATGGCCTTCAGCTTCAGCTGATGGTCTATCTGGATGGAGCATTACAGGTGGAAAAAAGGAAGTATCCGGATCGCGAGATCGTTCCGGCCGGTGTGTTTTATTATAATGTGAAGGATCCTATGATACAGGAGAAGATCCATGCGGATATGGAAAGCATCAATGAGCAGATGCTGAAGAAAATGAAAATGAACGGGCTTGTACAGGCAGATGATAATATGAGTACCAAAATCGACAGCACTATGGCCTCCATACCGGTATCCCTGAACCGGGACGGAAGCTTCAGCAAAAGATCTTCTGTTGCCTCAAGGAAGCAGTTTGATGCTCTGGGAGCGTATGTGCGGAGAAAGATCTGTGACATCAGGGAATCGATCCTGGATGGAAATGCGGCAGTGGAACCCTATGAACTTGGAAAAAAGAATGCCTGCACATATTGTCCGTATCTTACTGTGTGCGGCTTCGACAGGAAGATACCGGGATATGAGTTTCACAGGCTGTCGTCCATAGAAGAAGATGCACTGTGGAAAAAGATCATGAAGGGAGAGGAAGAGAATGGCAGTGAAATGGACTGAAGAGCAGAAAAAGGTCATCACGCTCCGCGACCGGAATATTCTGGTCAGCGCAGCAGCCGGTTCCGGTAAAACTGCAGTGCTGGTGCAGAGGATCTTAAGTAAGATCATGGATCCTTTGAAACCGGTGGACATTGACCGTCTTCTGATCATGACATTTACAAGGGCGGCAGCGGGAGAGATGCGGGAACGTATCGAACGTGGACTGGATCAGGCACTGGCTGAAGATCCGGATAATGAGCATCTGCAGAGACAGATGACGTTGATCCATACGGCACAGATCACTACCATTGACGGCTTTTGCGCCTATGTGATCCGAAATTATTTTCATCTGATCGGACTGGATCCGGGTTACCGGACTGCAGATGAGGGTGAACTGAAGCTTTTGCAGGAAGATGTGCTGAAGGAGCTTTTTGAAGATCATTATGCAGAAAGAGAGGCAGATTTTACTGCATTTGTGGAATGCTATGCGCCAGGAAAAACGGATGAAGGACTGAAGGAACATGTGCTGGAGCTTTATAATGCTGCGATGAGTAATCCATGGCCCGAAAAATGGCTGGACAGCTGTGTGGAGAATTATCATCTGGATCCGGAAAAAGGTCTTGAGGGAACGCGATGGTTCCGATATCTGTGGGAGGCTGCAGATTGTGCACTGAAAGAAGCGGAAGAGCTTACAGAAACCGCAATGAAGACCTGTCAGCTCCAGGATGGACCGGAGCTTTATCTGGAGGCTCTGGAAAAAGATATGATACTGATCCGGCAGTTAAAACAACTGTCCGTTAAAAGGGATTATGATGAGATAGCGCAGAATCTCCGGAATCTGAAGTTTGCAATGACTTTCCTCAAAAAAAATGGAGGGAGTATCGGAGCAGCTGAAAAATCTGGTAAAAGCTCTTCGCGAAGATGCAAAAGATAATCTGAAGGAACTGGGAATCCGATATTTTTACGGAAATCTGGTTGAGCTGACGGAACTGACAGAAGCATCTGCACCACCGCTGGAGATGCTGGTAAAGCTGACAAAGGATTTTGCAGAACGTTTCCAGGCAAAGAAGCGTGAAAAAAATGTTCTGGATTTTTCAGATATGGAACATTTTGCCCTGGACATCCTTCTGAAAAAGGAAGGAGAAAACTATGTGCCCAGCCAGGCGGCAAGAGAGCTTTCTGAAAAATATGATGAGGTCCTGCTGGATGAGTATCAGGACAGTAATCTGGTTCAGGAGATCCTGATGCAGACAGTTTCCGGCTGGGTCAATGAACGCAAAAATATCTTTATGGTAGGAGATGTAAAGCAGAGCATCTACCGTTTTCGTCTGGCCCGTCCGGAACTGTTCATGGAAAAATATAAGAGCTATTCACTGGAAGACAGTCCGGAACAGCGGATCGACCTGCACAAAAATTTCCGAAGCAGACCGGAAGTCCTTGAAAGTGTCAACTTTATTTTCCGGCAGATCATGGGGGAAGATTTGGGAGGAATTGCTTACGACGAGGCGGCAGCTCTGTATCCCGGAGCTTCTTTTCCGGAAGGCCAGGATCCGGAATTTGTAAAAACAGAGATCCTTCTTGTGGATAAATACAGTCCGCTGCTGGAAGAGGAGGATGAAGAAGTAACGGAGAATGAGAGAGAGCTGGAGGCCCTTGCCATTGCAGGAAGAATCCGATCTATGGTAGGGCATGAACGGGTGCTGGATAAGGAAACGGGAGAGTATCGACCTCTTCAATATGGAGATATCGTGATCCTGCTCCGATCTGCTTCAGGCTGGGCTGAAACCTCGGGGAGGTTTTGAGTGCAAGAGGGATACCGGTATATACGGCCTCCAGAACCGGATATTTTTCTGCAACAGAGGTTGTGACACTGCTGAATTATCTCCGGATCCTGGATAATCCGCTGCAGGATATTCCCATGACCGGCGTACTGCGTTCACCGATCGTTGGATGTACCACAGAAGAGCTGGCTGAGCTTCGGATCGCATATCCGGAAGGATGATCTATGAATGTGTGTGCAGGTTTGTGGAGGACTACAGAAAGCATGGGAGTTTTGAGGAAAACAAAAAAATCCTCGGAGAGAAGCTGTCCTGTTTTATGGACACTATGAATGCACTTCGTGATAAGGCGGCTTATACGCCGGTCCATCAGCTGATCCTGGAGGTACTTGCACGTACCGGATATGGAGACCATGCAAAGGCAATGCCAAATGGTGAACAGAGGAATGCAAACCTGAACATGCTTGTGGAAAAGGCAATGGAATATGAGAAGACAAGCTATCGAGGCCTTTTTAATTTTGTAAGATATATCCAGAAGCTTCAGCAGTATCAGGTGGATTACGGGGAGGTAAATCTTTCCGGAACCGGGGAAAGTGCAGTACAGATCATGACGATCCATAAGAGCAAGGGACTGGAGTTTCCGGTAGTGTTTGCAGCAGGAATGGGAAAACGCTTTAATTTCCGGGATATGAACACAAGTATCCTGATCCATCCGGAGCTGGGGATCGGTGCGGATGCGATCCTGCCGGAGAAGAGGATCATTGCTCCATCCCTGTGTAAGCAGATCATACGGAGAGCGCTTCTGATGGAAAGTCTCGGTGAAGAGCTGAGAGTACTTTATGTAGCGCTTACACGTGCAAAGGAAAAACTGATCCTCAGTGGAACCATTGGAGCCCTGCATCCGGAATTGGGGGAATTGTCCGCATTAAGGGACAGTGAGGAACCATTGCTTTCTTTGGGAAGAAGACTTGGCGGGAAGACTTACTGGGATTATGTGCTTCCGGCACTGGCAAGGCATCGCTGCATGGCACCATTATTTCATGAATATGGCATCTTTATGAATACCGCAAATCCTCTGTACAAAGATCCGGCAGAATTCAAAGTTACACGGGTCACAGCACGGGAACTGACAGAAAGTGAGGTTATGGAACAGGCAGAGCGGGAAATGAAGAAGGAAACACTGGAGAACTGGAATCCGGGCAGAGTTTTTGACAGTGAGATCCGGGAGGAGATCCAGAGACGTTTTTCCTTTGTATATCCCTATCAATATCTGGAAGATCTTCCTGTGAAGGTGAGTGTATCAGAACTGAAAAAGCGAAGCTACCACAGTGAGCAGGATCTGGAAGAAACGGTGGATTATGAGACGGAAGAAGAGATCCAGCCGCTGGTTCCCCGATTTATCGAGGAGAAGAAAGAGGAAGGGTATACAGGGGCACTTCGTGGAACGGCTTATCATCGTGTAATGGAATGCCTGGACTATCAGAAGACAGCAAACAGGGATGAGATCCGCAGACAGCTGAGAGAATGGGTTGACGCCAGGAAGATGGAAAGAAAAGAGGCTGAGTCGGTCCGGG
>ENA-OQED01000786-OQED01000786.1-human-gut-metagenome-genome-assembly--contig:-NODE-786-length-12287-cov-0.992434_pt1 | contig 12287 bp, 11 predicted proteins | sample MGYA00242790_ERZ504625 | MGnify/ENA primary metagenome ERZ504625 (study PRJEB26092, sample SAMD00036345) | human gut metagenome | host: Homo sapiens | study: EMG produced TPA metagenomics assembly of...
GGCCTACTGCGGGCATCTTGTCCTATATATGAGGTCATTGTTGTCAGATAGTCAAAGATAACTGGCATCTGTAGTAATTTGATAATTTATATTTAAATCTAAAGGGGTTCGATTTCATCTACGTTTGTAAAAGTAAAAAATGCTGGTATCTATGAACGTAGATAAATTTTTCTTGACCTTTTGTCAAATCTTTGCCGGTAATACCTCTAAACGTCTAGATTTGGGTCATTTTAATAATTACAATTTATGCTTATCCCAATACGCAATAGCCTGAGTGTATGCCTGCGGACGTAAACAAAATCGAACCCTGTTTGTATACAGACTTTCCGCTCGATTTTCCGCTCAAACACACAAAGTTTGCCAAGATTCATGAGGGCGCATGAGGACGCATGAAGTACATCAACTTCCGCATAATCCCTTGATACATAAGGCTTTTCGGGTTCTATGAGGACGCATCAGGTCATGTCAGATACATTAGTTCCGATAACCATACATTATCGGAACTTATATTTTACCATAAAATCCTGGAAAAACTGGCGGGAATCTATCCACATTTACCTTAAGTAATACCATTTATATTACCATAAATCATTTATTAATACTTAAGTATGCATTGCAATACCTAAGTATTAATAATGATTTCCCCTGCCGCTTGAGCGAATGCGATTGCTTGGTGCTTTCTCTTAGGCGGTTTTAGATACAAGAAAGCCCCGCAGGATCGATGGTATTCGGTCATGCAGGGCTTGATTTAGGACTGTTGTCCGGATAATCCGGAGTTTCTTTTGTGCGGCAGCTGTCTGGCGGCCTGGCGGCCTACTCTTGATGTAATGACGATAATGCTATCTATTTATAGCATGTTATCGTATGCGATTGCATCGGCAGTGCCATCTTCTGCTTGCACTTGCTGCAGGAATCGTGCTTTTATCAGCACGGTTCTCCTGCTTTGAAGCGGGCCATCATCTCGTTTGTGAGGCTCCAGTCGTCTGGCTGCAGGATGACGTCTTCTGGCTTTGCCCAGAAGGCGCGGCTGAGCTCTTCGCGGTCCATCTGGATGGTGTCGTCGCCGTCGAGGTCGCAGTAGAATCCGGCGAGGATGTCGGCGGCGCTGCCCCACGGCTGGGATTTGTAATAGCGGATGTTCTTGACCTTGAGGCCGACTTCTTCGGCGACTTCACGCTCGACCGTCTCTTCGAATGTCTCGCCGATCTCGGTGAAGCCTGCTATGAGCGCGTAGACGGTTGTGTCGCTGTGGCTTGCAGCGTAGCGCGTCAAAAGAATCTTTCCATTGTGCAGGACACCGACGATGATGGCCGGGTTGATGCGCGGATAGATGACATGGTTGCACTTGGAGCAGCGCAGGGCGCGCTCTTTTGTGTCGAGGACGGTTGGCTGGCCACAGACGCCGCAGAAGCGGTTCGTGCGGTACCAGCCGTAGAGATGCAGGGCTGTGTAGAAGGCGTAGAAGCTCGGCAGCTTTGCCTCCTTGTTCCGGCGGATGTTCTTGATTGGCTCGAAGGCAAAGCCCTCTGGTATAGTCGGCCTTTCTTCACTGAGCAGCAGGAAGAATGCCTTCTTGCCGATCGTGAAGAGGTAGACGCAGCCGTCGGGGCGGCCGAGCTGGGCAAACGTCGGAAAGAGCTTGCCTTCGTCCTGGCGCACGAGTACCGTGCGCGCGTCGAAGACGAAGACGACGCTGTCATCCATCGGCTCAGCCGACGGCTTGTACTGGTTGTCGAGTTTCTTTGGTGCAATATCCTGGATCATGGGGATTCCTTTCTGTGACTCTGTAGCTCTGTGGCCTATCCTGATGCTCTGCGTGGGCCGGTGCGGCGCGTACATGACGCATGCGGATGCCCGAGTCCCTTGGGTAAAATGTGTGTCAGGCTGATACTAGCTGCGCCCGCGCTCTTCTGCCGGTGTCGTCGGCGCTGAGTGGCCCGAGAGCAGCAAGGTGTCGTCGGGCAGTGTCAGGATGCGCTCGCGGATGCCGCGCAGCAGTGCCTCTTCATCGCCGCCGTACATGTCGGTGCGGCCGTAGCTACCCTGGAAGATGGAATCGCCGACAAAGGCGGCCCCATCCTCTTTCGTGTAATAGATGACGCCGTCTGCTGTGTGGCCTGGCAGGTCGAGGAGCTCCAGCTGGAAGGACGGCTTCTCTTTGAGCGCGATGACAGCATGGTCTGCGAGATACGTGACATCTTTGAGCACGATGGGGTCCTCGGTCTGAGAAGAGAGGTTCCAGACGGGGTTCTCGGCGTAGAGCATCCCCTTCTCGCCCATATACACGGGGATCTGGAGTACCGCCTGCAGTTCGTTGACGGCACCGATGTGGTCGAAATGGCCATGCGTCAGCAGGATGGCCTCAATGGTCAGGCCCTTCTCGTGGATGAGCTCGAGCAGTTTACCCGCCTGTGCGCCGGGGTCTATGAGGAAGCCGTGCTTCGTCTCGTTGTCGGCGTAGATGTACGCGTTGGTCGTGATGTACTTCGTGACAGTTGCCTGCAAGATCATGGGAGACTCCCCTTTCTGTTGTTTGTTGCCCACTTCAGCAGATGGCGCTCAGTCAAGGCCGTAGACTGCATTGAGCATGGCCGTGCCGCTGGCGGTGCGGAAGACTTTCTCGCGGAATGCGAGAATGGCTTTTGGGGAGAGTGCGTCTTCGTAAGCGTTGACCAGGAAGTCGGCTTCGAGCAGCAGTTGGTAGTCTGCCCCCATCGACATCTTTATAGGTGTGATGATGGCCGATGAGGTAGCAGATGCGCTCGACCATGGTATTGGGGATGCCAGAGACTTCTTCGAGCAGCTTGCGCGCCGGTGCTGGCCCCTCTTTTTCCTGGTAGATGCCGGCAGCGCTCCTGTACTTCGCCTCAGCGGCATGGATCGCCGATGTCGCTGCAGGATGGCGGCGAGCTCGAGCGTCTGCTGGACCTCTGCGTGCAGTCCTTCCTGGCGGCCGAGCAGGGTGGCATAGGTGTAGACTTTGAGGAAGTGCTGGATGCGCTTGGCATCACCGGCGTCAAAGGTGATCATCGCCTGCAGGACTTCATCGCGCTTCTTGGCAAAAGTTTCTTCTGTCATGGGTGTTCCTCTCTCCGGCTTTACAGTCGGCTCGATTTCATGGAATATCCGCTGCATCAGTAAACTGCGGCAGCGGCCTGCGAAAGCGCAGGGTCAGCTCTTGTCTCACTGTCAGCTGCTGCTTTTGCGGCCTCTTCTTCCTGCTCGAAGCCGTAGTCGAGCAGAGCGGCGGCTTCGCTGAAGCGCGTCTCGTCGTCGTCGGAATGCATGACGACGGCGATGAGCTCTTTGTCACCGCGCTTGGCCGCGGCGCTCAGGCAGCCGCGTGCGGCGCTTGTCCAGCCCGTCTTGATGCCCGTGCAGCCCGGATACGATTCGAGCAGCTCATTCGTGTTGCGACAGTATGTTTTGTGGCCCTGCGGCGCGATGTAGTAGATGTTCTTTGCCTTCGTGCCGACAATCTGGCGGAAGGCGTCGTTGTGCATGGCGTAGGCGGCAATCTTGGCCATGTCGCGCGCTGTCGAGTAGTGGTTGGCGTCCGGCATGCCGTTCATGTTGACGAAATGCGTGTTGACGGCACCGATTGCCTGCGCCTTCTCGTTCATCATCGCGGCGAAGGTGGCTTCATCTCCGCCGACTGCCTCCCCGACGGCCGTCGCTGCGCCGTTGTCAGAGATCATCATCATCTGCTGCAGGATGTCGGCCATGCGCAGGGTGTAGCCCGGATAGAGGCGCGTGCACTCGACATCGGCTGCATAGCGGCTGACGGTGACGAGCTGGTCGGGACTGCTCGTCTCGAGCGCGAGGATGCAGGTCATCATCTTCGTCATGCTGGCCGGGTATTCGCGCTTGTCGGCGTTCTTCTCATAGAGCACCTGCCCCGTCGCCTCGTCGATGACGATGGCGGCGTCTGCCGTGATGTCCGGCGCCGCAGCCATGGCAACGGCCGACCAGACGAGCAGCAGTACGAGGCTCAGCAGTGCGGTATAGATTTGTTTACAAGATTTCAAGATGTTCATGCTCCAATCCGTCCCCCTCTTTCGGCAATTCCAGGCAAGATGCCGCCAGGGACTCTTCCTGCATTATAGCTTCATCGTCTGGCATCGTCAAATTTTTCTCAATCCCTTTGAATACGTTTTGAAGACCTTCCGCCCCCTTCGCATTCATGGCTCTCAGGATGACTCACCCATGCGGCTGGCTCCTCGATTTTCCTCTAATATTCATAAAACTCTTTTTTTCGAACATACATGTGCTATAATAGAGAACAGAACGAAACAAATAGACTGATGACGCAATCGGATAGATAAGGGGGATGTATTATGCGCAAGACGAGCAAATCAAGTGACCGCCAGAAAGAGATTTTCCAGTTCATCAAGGCTTTCCTGCTCGAGAAGGGCTATCCGCCTTCCGTAAGGGAAATCGGCGAGGCTGTCGGGCTCAAGTCGAGCTCAACGGTCCACAGTTACTTGTCGCGCCTCGAGGCCAATGGCATGATCAAGCGCGACCCGACGAAGCCGCGCGCTATCGATATCCTCGACGAGCGCCCGTGGCGCCAGAATGTGCCGGTGCCGATGCTCATCGGCATCCACAAGGGTGCGGCACTCTTTGACGAGAAGAATTTCAGCGACGTCTACTCCTTCCCGCAGGAACTGCTCGCTACCCACAAGAAGACGTACCTCATGCGCATGCCGGATGATGGCCTGCGGGAAGCGGGCATCGCAGAGGGTGACTTTCTCTTCATCACGCCGCAGGAATTTGCCAATGACTTCGACCTTGTCGTCGCAGAAGTGGACAGGCGCTCAACCGTGCGCTACTTCCGCCAAGACCAGAAAGGGACCTACCTCCTGAAGAGCCGCGAGGAAGAGACGGAGCCGTGCCCAAGCGTGGTCACGGTCCTCGCCCGCGTGATCAGTGTCTACCATAAGATCTGAATCAAGATTGCTCTGCAGTGCGGGACGAACAGGCAGACAAAAATAACGATAACAATATAACAACATGACAACAAAAAACGGCGTCTGTCCGAGCGTGTATGTTCTCGGGCAGACGCCGTTTGATATTGCCGTATCGTATCTCTGTGTCAATCCGTTTCGTCGAGGTCAAGGACGGCCTGTGCGGCGCCCATGATGCCGATGATGGCGTGCTCGAAGGTCAGGCCACCCTGCAGGTAGACGTTGTAGGGGGCGCGCAGTGGGCCGTCGGCACTGAACTCGATGGAAGCGCCCTGCACGAAAGTGCCTGCCGCCATGATGATCTTGTCGGCGTAGCCAGGCATGTCCCATGGCTCCGGCGCGGCAAAGGAGTCGACCGGCGAGTATTTCTGGATGCCGCCGCAGAAGGCGATGAGCTTGTCGGCGCTGCCGAGCTCGATGGCCTGGATGATGTCGCCGCGTACCTCTGTCGGCAGCGGCAGTGTCTTGTAGCCGAGCTTGGCGAACATGCCCGCTGCGAAGATCGCGCCCTTGATGGCCTGCGAGACGACGTGCGGTGCGAGGAAGAGGCCCTGGAACAGCAGGCGGTTGTTCGAGAGGCTCGCGCCGAGCTCGTCGCCCATGCCCGGTGCCGTCAGGCGGTACGAGGCGAGTTCGACGAGGTCGTCGCGGCCGACGATGTAGCCGCCGGTCGGTGCGATGCCGCCGCCGGGGTTCTTGATGAGGGAGCCCGCCATGATGTCGGCCCCTGCCTGCGTCGGCTCTTCGTAGTCGACGAACTCGCCGTAGCAGTTGTCGACGAAGCAGATGCAGTCGGGCTTGATGCGGTGGACTTCCGTCGTGATGGCGCGGATGTCCTCGATGGAGAGTGGGCTGCGCATGCTGTAGCCGCGCGAGCGCTGGATCTCGACCATCTTCGTCTTGTCGGTGATGACGTCCTTGATGTGCGCCATGTCGACTTTGCCCGCGACCATCGGCAGCTCGTTGTAGAGCACACCGAATTCCTTGAGGGAGCCGGGGCTCGGGTTGTCGTAGCCGATGACGGTCTGCATCGTGTCGTACGGCTTGCCCGTCAGCGAGACGAGCTCGTCGCCGGGGCGCAGGATGCCGAAGAGGACTGTCGCCAGCGCGTGCGTGCCCGAGACGAACTGCGTGCGCACGAGCGCGCGCTCTGCGCCGAAGATCTTCGCGTAGAGCTCTTCGAGCTTGCCGCGGCCAATGTCGTCGTAGGCATAGCCCGTCGTCGTGTTAAAGTGGGCGTCGGAGACGCGGCACTCGCGCATGGCGTCGAGGACCTTCAGCGTGTTGGCCTCGGCCACATCCTCGATGTGCGCAAAGAGCGGTTCGGATTCCTTGAGGACCTCGCGTTTGAGATCCGTGATTTTCTTGGAAAATGACATGGAAATACTTACCTCACAGTCTATTACAGTTATTCATTGTCGGGGTGGACTTCATAGGGCTCGAAGCGCGCCCGCTTCGAGGCGGGCAGGCTGACCTTGACGCGTGTGCCCGCTTCCGTGTAGTCCGTCTCGCGGACGGCGTGGAGATCGTGCAGCTCCGTCAGCAGCCGTCCTTTGGCAAAGGGAATCAGGAGTTCCATCCGGACTTGCTGCTCAGAGAAGAATCGTTCGATGAGCTGCTGGAGCTCGTCGAGGTTGGCGCCCGTCTGAGCGGAGACGCAGATGCCCTCGCGGCCGTGCAGCATCATGGCCTCCTGCGCTGGCGTCAGTCCCTCCCCTGCCCGCTCGTCCGTCTCGGTGCCGGTCGCTTTGAGGCGGTCGGCCTTGTTGAAGACGTAGAGCGTCGGCTTTGAGACGGCATCGAGCTCCTTGAGGACCTCGACGACTGACTCAATCTGCTGCTCGTAGTTCTCGTTGCTGCAGTCGACGACGTGCAGCAGGAGGTCGGCTTCCTGCACCTCCTCGAGTGTCGCGCGGAAGGCCTTGACGAGCGTGTGCGGCAGCTTCTGGATGAAGCCGACGGTGTCGGTCAGGAGGATTTCCTGCTTCTCGGGCAGGATGAGGTGGCGCGTCGTCGGGTCGAGTGTCGCGAAGAGCTTGTCCTCGGCAAAGACTTCCGAGCCCGTGAGCCGGTTCAAGAGTGTCGACTTGCCCGCGTTGGTGTAGCCGACGAGGGCGACGAGCGGGATGCGCGAGAGCTTGCGGCGGCGACGGTGCAGGTGGCGGTTCTTCTGCACGGCATCGATCTGGGACTCGAGGTCGTGGATGCGCGCGTAGATGCGGCGACGGTCGACTTCGAGCTTCGTCTCGCCGGGGCCGCGCGTGCCGATGCCGCCTCCGAGGCGCGAGAGCACGAGGCCCTGGCCGCCGAGGCGCGGCAGGTTGTACTGGAGCTGGGCGAGTTCGACCTGCAGCTTGCCCTCTTTCGTGCGGGCGCGCTGCGCGAAGATGTCGAGGATCAGCGCCGTGCGGTCGATGACCTTGATGCCGAGCATCTGCTCGAGGTTGTGCTGCTGCGACGGCGTGAGCTCGTCATCGAGGATCAAGAGTGTCGCGTCGCGGTTCTGGACTTCCATGGCGATCTCGGCGACCTTGCCGCGCCCGAGGAAGAAGGCGGCGTCGGGCTTCTCGCGGCGCTGGATGAAGGTGCCGACGATGGTGGCGCCCGCCGTGTCGGCGAGGCGCGCGAGCTCGGCCATCGACTCATCGACGGGCCATAGCGCCCTGCCGCAGTCGAGGCCGGCGAGCAGGGCGCGCTCTTCCTCGTCCTCCGTCGACTTCGTGCTGCGCGCGCTGAGCTTCTTGTTGATTGTCGTGATGAGATACGTCAGGTTAATCGTGTGCAGCGCGCGCTCCGGCAGCGGGCCGACGCTGCTGAGCTGTTCCGTGCCATCCTCGGCGCAGTTGCCGGTGAAGAAGCCGAGCGAGCCGACAATCTCCCCTGCCTTGTCGGCGCGGAAGCCAATGGCTGCCATGCAGTCGAAGCGCAGGCGGCGCAGCGACGAGAAGTCTGGCTCACTGAGGCGCGTGTCGCCGCTCGGATGCGTGTGGATACAGCGGATGCCCGTGAGCTTGCCCTCGGCGCGGCGCGACTTGAACTCCGGCAAGTCGACCGTGTCGGTGTCGCCGACCGACACCTGCAGGACCTTGCCCTGGCGATTCAGGTAGACGGCGACCTCGCGGCCGAGCAGCTCCGTGACCTCGAGCATCTCTGCATTGAGTTCGTGCGTCGAGAGCTGGCCAATCGGCACAGTCAGCTCGTAGAGCGCCTCGAGGCGCTTGACGATATACTGTTTTGATGTTCTGGATCTCTCCATTGATCTGCATAGGACACCTCATGGGTCAACGCGGTTGACGATATTCGATATGTGCTTGAGCGTGATAGAAAGCGTGCCGTCCTCGTTGTTGTTGAACTCGACGAACTCTGTATTGTCGAAGTAGTCCGTCGGGATGGTCAGCTCGATGCCCGTGTCGGTCTTGAGCTTGTGGCGGCTGACCTTCTTGAGCGTCGCCTCCGGGTCCATCTGGACGGGCTCTGTGATGCCCGCATCGCGGATGGCCGTGTCGAGCTCCTGCTGCATGGCGGGATTGTCATGGAAGATCTCCTTGCCCGCTTCCTGCAGGTCGAGCTCCGCGCCCTTCTGCATCGTCTCGGCCACGTAGCTCTTGACGGCGGCTTCGGCCATGACCTTGTCCTGGCCGAACGACTCAGCGACCTGGGCGGCCGCCTTGCTGAGGTTCTTCATCGCTTCCTTCGGCGAGGGCGTCAGGCTGCACTCGAGCAGGACTTCCGGCATCACGAAGACGGCGTCGCCGTCGAGCGTGTACTTCTTGGCTGCCGTCTTGATGGCCTTCGTCCGGCCGTTGATGAAGGCGAACTCGTCGATCTTCTGCGAGAGGTTTGGCATGATGGAATAGTGGTTGATGATCTCGTTCTGGATGCCGTCCTCCGTCTGGTTGACCTGGTGCGTGAAGCCGATGTGGTTGTTGCTGCGCAGGATGACGAGGTATGGCACCTCGTCAATGCTCGCCTGTGCGACGATGACATCGGATGCGGGCATCTCCTCGGCGTGTGTCAGGGCGTCGTCGAGTGTCTTGGCAATCGCCTTGCTTAGGGCGACGAAGTCGAGCGTTCCCGACTCGTAGTCCTGCAGCTCTTTCAGGAAGGCGCTGTCCTGAAAGAAGGTGCCAGGCTTGGCGTCCTGGCTGCCCCAGGCGCGCTCGACGTGCTTCAAGAGCCACGTCTCGACGCTGTCCTTGACAGGAAGCTCCGCATCCGAATAGACCGTCACACCAGAATGGAAGTCAAGGATGTGAAGGATGGCCTTCTCGATGATGATCATGATTGTTCCTCCCCTGTGCACGGTCCTTCAGCGGATGCCTTTGCCTTTTTCGCAGCATCTTCTGCCTCGGCGCGGCGGCGGACTTCCTGCAGGCGCGGCACGAGGTAGGTCTGCAGGCGCTCCTCAAGCTCCGGCAGGGTATTCGAGTCGAAGTCGTAGTTGACGTCCGGGATATTCCAGATGCGGGCCTCGCTGAAGAACTCATCGCGGTAGATGTTGAAGTAGACCGTCACGCTGCTCTCGAGCGCGAAGTCGACGTAGTCGATGATGATGTACGAGCCGTTGTTGATCTTGACGGGATAGGCGGGCCGGATGAAGAGCGAGAAGCCCTCGAGCGTTTCTGGCAGTTCATTGCCCGTCTTCCACGTGAGGATCTCCTTGGCGCGCACGATGCTCGAGATGCTGGCCGGGTCAAACGTCTCGAGTTCCGCGAGCAGGGACTCGAGCTGCGCTTTGAGCAATGCTTCAAAGACGGCAAAGTCCGCCGTGATGAACTCGATGCGGCAGAGCTCGATGAGCCCAATCTTGATGCGCAGCTTGTACTCGTGCGTCTCCTCGTGGAAGTACGCCGTTGCGCTCTTGTGCAGCGCCTCGCTCTCATAGGTGAAGATGTCGTAGCAGTCGCCGCGCGGCTCTTCGATGCGGCGCAGCGCGAAGCCATGCCAGCTGTCCGGCAGCTTCTCTAAGTATTCCCAGCCGTCGAGTTCCTGCCGCACTCTCTCGATTGTCTCTTCTTTCATCTGCGCATCCTTCCCTCTCTCCTGCTCCAAGATACTGTCGATATACGGTCAGTCGTATCAGCAATACTTTATTATAACAGTCCTCTGCGCTCGTTTCAACTGCAGCGAGGCTTCCGTGCCATGTTGTAAGTTTTATGTTGACAAGCGAGCATGATTATACTATACTGATTATAAGAAAAAATTTCGTCTGCATGAATGATACGATATCATAGTATCAGGAGAATCAAGAGGAAAGAGGAAACACACCATGGGTATCCAGGAATCGCTGGCCAAGCGCCGCACCTACTACAACATCAACAAGGAATTGCCGGTCGCAGAGAAAGAAGTCGTCGCGCTCGTCGAGAACACGACGGAGCTCGTGCCGGATGCGTTCAACATGAAGAGTGCCCGCGTGATCGTCGTGACGAAGGCAAAGCAGGATGCGCTCTGGGACGCCATCTATGAGGCATTCGGCGGCAAGGTCGCGCGCGAGAAGATTGATAGCTTCAAGGCGGGCTACGGCACGCTGCTCTACTTCTACGACGAGGACGTCGTCAAGGGCCTCCAGGAGCAGTTCCCACTCTATGCGGCAAACTTCCCGATCTGGGCACAGCAGGCCAACGGCATGCTGCAGATCAGTATCTGGACGGCACTGCGCGAGCTCAACATCGGCGCCAACCTCCAGCACTACAACCCCGTCATCGACGAGACGGTCAAGAAGATGTTCTCGGTGCCGGATTCCTGGAAGCTTATCGCCCAGATGCCGTTCGGTGGCATCGCCGCTGAGCCGCAGGCAAAGGACAAGGAAGACATCAAGGCCCGCGTCAAGGTCTTTGGCTGAGTCCTGCATCTTCATGGTCTTCATAGGAACAAGCAATAAAAAGCTCCGCAGCATGCGTATCGCTGCGGAGCTTTTTGTCGAGAGAACGGCGCCAGTCGGCTCATGTTTCCGTGCCAGCCGACTGCTTCCCACTGCCGCTCCTCATAGATAGGTCCGTTCGCCCTTAGGACCCACCTCTTATCTAGGCCCAACAAGAAAGGAGACTGTAAGGATTGCGGTAATCCTTACAGTCTTTACTATAACAGAGATTGCTCAGAAAATCAAGAGCAACAGGGATAAAATCGAAAGAATATAGTTGTAAACAATCGCGAATCAAGTGTCCGACTGCCCGACAAGTGCCATAAGGCCTGCTTCATCGAGGATGGCGATGCCGAGGGCGGTCGCCTTCTGCAGTTTGCTGCCGGCTGCCTCGCCGGCGACGAGATAGTCTGTCTTCTTGGAGACAGAGCCTGCAACGCGCCCGCCGTGGCTCTCGATGAGCGCGGCAGCATCTTTGCGGCTCAGGCTCGGCAGCGTGCCCGTGATGACGAAGGTCTTGCCGGCGAGCTTCTCGTCGACGAGGCCCGTGTTCTCGAGCGTGAAATTGACGCCCGAGGCGCGGAAGGATTCGAGAATCTTCTGGCTGGCTGGATCGCGGAAATACTGCACGATGGCCCTCGCGCTGATCTCACCCATGTCGCGGACCGCGAGGATCTCCTCTTCGGAGGCCTTGGCCAGCGCATCGATGGAGCCAAAGTGCAGCATGAGCTCGCGGGCGGCCGTGCGGCCGATGCCCGGGATGCCGAGTCCCGTCAGCAGGCGCTGCGGCTCATTCTTTTTGCTCGCCTCGATGGCCGCGAGGACCTTGTCGGTGTTCTTCTCCTTGCCGATGATGCCCTTCTCGATGAGTTCTTCGCGCCTGTCTGCCAGGTGGTAGAGGTCGGCAATCGTCGTGATGCAGCCTTCCTCGATCAAGCTGTGGATGGCCGCCTCGCCGAGTCCTTTGATGTCCATGGCCGTGCGACCGACGAAATTGAGGATGTGGCTCTCGAGCTGGGCCGGGCAGCTCGGATTCTGGCACTTGATGTCAGAGGTGTCCGGCTCGCGCACGGCGGGCGCGCCGCAGACGGGGCAAGTCGTGCCGATGACAAAGGGCTCTGCGCCAGCTGGACGCTTCTCCTTGACGACTTCCTTGACCTTCGGGATGATTTCGCCCGACTTGTAGACACGCACTGTGTCACCGATGCGCACATCGAGGTTGTCGATGAAGTCCTGGTTGTGCAGGGTCGCGCGCTCGACCGTCGTGCCGCAGAGCCGGATCGGGTCAAAGACAGCCGTCGGCGTGATGCGTCCCGTGCGGCCGACCGAGAGCTCGATCTTGCGGATGACCGTCTCCTTCTCCTCCGGCGGGTACTTGTAGGCAATCGCCCAGCGCGGCACCTTGGCCGTCGCACCGAGCTTCTCGCGGTCGGCGCGGTCGTCAAGCTCAACAACCTCGC
>ENA-OQED01000788-OQED01000788.1-human-gut-metagenome-genome-assembly--contig:-NODE-788-length-12260-cov-1.276436_pt1 | contig 12260 bp, 16 predicted proteins | sample MGYA00242790_ERZ504625 | MGnify/ENA primary metagenome ERZ504625 (study PRJEB26092, sample SAMD00036345) | human gut metagenome | host: Homo sapiens | study: EMG produced TPA metagenomics assembly of...
GTTAAGATAAAATTTTACTCAATCTTTACATATTCTTTTCAAAACAATGATATGTCTCTCATATACTGATTTTAAGTACACAGAGGAGGAAATAACATGTTCAGTATCAGCAACAAGCACGAAGAATTCTTCGATTATCTCATGACCAACGCCGAAAATTTCCATCGCGGCGCCCTCATCGCCCATGAAGTCATGGAGGACGTTTCAACCATTTCCATGCATCTCAAGGAAATCGTCAAACTGGAACACACGTCGGACAAAACCAACCAGGAAGTCATCTTCAAATTGTCCCGTGTCTTCATCACGCCTATCGACCGGGAAGATTTTTACAAACTGACGTGTCAGCTCGAAGACTGCATCGATTCCCTGCAGGGCGCTCTCATGCGCACCAGCATGTATCACGTCACGGAAGCGCCGAAAGCGGCCATCGCCATGACCGAACAGATTGTCACTATGGGCGAAGAATTGAAGAAGATTTTCTCTTTCTTGAAGGATATCGACCACAACGAAGCCAAACTCATGCGTCATGCTGAACGACTGAACCGCCTCGAATCGGAAGTAGACCATATCTATCGCCAGGAAATTTCCAGGCTCTTCAGCGGCGATGAAACGGACCTGCTCAACGTCATCCGCTGGAAAGATATCTTAGGGACTCTGGAAGAAGCGGCCGACCACGTCGAAACCCTGGGAAATACCATTAAAGAGGTGACCATGAAATATGCTTGATATGTCGCTCATCATCATGGTCGTCGTCCTGGCTCTGGTCTTTGACTTCATCAACGGCTTCCACGATACGGCCAATGCCATCGCAACCTGCGTATCGACACGTGCCATCCGCCCTGGCGTCGCCATCGTCGGTACGGCTATCCTCAACTTCCTCGGCGCCATGATTTCGACAGGTGTCGCCAAGACGATTGGCGGCGACATCGTCGTCTCGCCGACGTTAGTCAACGAAATGATCATCATCGCCGGCCTGGTCGGCGCTATCATCTGGAACCTCCTGACCTGGTGGGTCGGCATGCCTTCCAGTTCGTCTCACGCCCTCATCGGCGGCATGATCGGTGCCATCATCGTATCGGCCGGCGTAGCCGCCCTCAACGGCTGGGGTATCCTGAAAATCGTCCTGTCCCTCATCATTTCACCGGTTTCGGCCATCATTACGGGCTTCATCATCATGAAGATCATCTTTGCCGTCTGCCATTCATTCAAACCGGCAAAGGTAAACCTGGCGGCCAACAGGCTGCAAGTCGTGTCGGCGGCCTCATGGCTTTTTCCCACGGCTCCAATGATGCCCAGAAATCCATGGGTATCATCACCCTGGCATTGGTATCAGGCGGCTTCATCACCAGCCTGGAAGTACCGGACCTGGTCAAATTCCTCTGCGCCCTGTCCATGGCCCTGGGGACCAGCGTCGGCGGCTGGAAGATTATCCGTACCGTCGGCGGCAAGATATTCAAGATGCACCCCGTCCACGGCTTTGCAGCCGACTTGAACTCAGCGGTCGTCATCTTCTCGGCCACCCTGCTGCACCTGCCCGTCTCGACGACGCACGTCGTTTCCGGATCCATCATGGGTGTCGGTTCGGCACAGCGCATCAAAGCCGTCCACTGGAGTGTCGCCCGGCAGATGGTCACGGCCTGGGTCATGACCATTCCCTGCACGGCTGCCATGGGTGCCTTGTCGTACGTCATATTGACAAAAGTGTTCTTCTAATCTAAGGAATCAGGCGGGACGCCCATCACTGCTGTCCGTTTTGGCAGCCGTCCTATGCCTTCCGTTGGTCGGCACTTGACGGGCCAAAAAGGCTTTGGGCGTCCCCTACGAAAAAAACGTGTCCCCTAGGGGGACACGTTTTTTTTATTTCACGATTTCAATCTGGTTTCTGAGTTCGTTTTCAAATTTGATGCGATGGGCTTTGGTGTAGAGGCCAGGCATGCCGCCGGTATGCACGAGGATGACCTGCCGACCCAGTTTGATTTTCTTTTCTTTGATCATCGACAGGACGCCGGCAAACATCTTGCCCGTGTAGCACGGGTCGAGGAGGATGCCTTCGTGACGGGCCATGGTGTAGATGGCTTCGCGGACCCGCGGTTCCGGTTCGTTGTAGCCCTTGCCGATATAGCCCGTTTCGACGTGGAAGTCGCCGTCGAAATCAAAGCCATATTCTTCCTTGGCCTGCTTAAAGTAGGCCTTTAATTTTTCCATGTCGAAGGGCATGACGGCAATGCCTACCAGCTTCAAATTCGACTGGATGGCTTTCAAGCCGCAGTACAAGCCGAGATACGTACCCATACTGCCGACGGCGACATAGACCGTCGCCCCGTCGATCTGCTGTTCCTTGGCCTGGGCGTCGAGTTCGCGGGCGCAGTCCATGTAGCCCAGCATACCCGTCGTATCGCTGCCGCCCATGGGGATGAAGTAAACTTGTTCACCCTTCTTTAATTCGGCGGCCATGACTTTCTTGACCGTTTCTTCGAGCTGGACGTCGTGGTCGCGGCCATCGTCATGCTTGAGGACGACGCGGGCGCCAAAAATGCCGTCGAGGAGTAAATTGCCGCTCAGTTCGCCATCGGTATCGCCGACAGCGACGATAATGCATTTCAGGCCGAATTTCGCGGCAACAGCCGCCGTCAGGCGGCCATGGTTGGTCTGCGGCGCTCCGACGGTCACAATGGTCGTCGCCTGAGAGTTGAGGGCTTCGATCATCAGATACTCTAATTTACGCAGTTTATTGCCACCGCCGCCGAAAGGCGTCAGGTCATCGCGCTTGATATAGATTTCACGGAATAATTCCTGCGACAGGCCGGACAGGTATTGGAGCGGCGTCGGATTAGGGTCTAAAATAGAAAGTTTCGGTTTCATGGGGACAGTCCTCCTTTAGTTTTCTCCATCCTATCATATTTTCCGGAAGAAGAAAAGTAAACGACCTTTACCAGGCGGCGACACAGCCATCGGCCCGGGGTTCGGTCCCACCCATGAGCGTCCCCTGGTCATCGCACCAGATGATCTGTCCCCGGCCATAGGTCTGGATATCGTCTTTGACGACGACGTCATGGCCGCGGCGGCGCAGTTCTTCGACGACAGCGGTTGGAAAGGCCCGTTCCATTTCAATGGTCTTGCCGCCGACCCACTGCCAGCGCGGAGCATCCAGGGCTGCCTGAGGGTTGAGATGATAGTCGATGGTATTCAGGAGTACCTGGAACTGCCCCTGGGGCTGCATGAAAGCGCCCATGACGCCGAAGGGACCGACAGGACGGCCGTCTTTCGTCAAAAGCCGGGAATGATCGTATGATAGGACTTCTTCCGCGGCCCGACGCAGTTATCGCTGGCTGAGTCCATAGAGAAGTTATGCCCCCTGTCGCTAAGAGAAATGCCGTATCCCGGAACGACGATGCCCGAACCGAAACCGCTGTAGTTGCTCTGGATGAAAGAAACCATATTGCCTTCGCCGTCGGCACTGCACAAGTAAACGGTACCGCCACAATTTACATCAGCCGGCTGCGGCAGCAGGGCCTCGTGGCCGATAAGGGCCCGCCGCCGGTCGGCATAGGCTGGAGAGAGCCAATCGTCGACAGCCGTCTTCATGAAACGCGGGTCGGCAATATATTTCTTGCCATCGCAGAAGGCCAGTTTCATGGCTTCGATCTGGCGGTGGAGCGATTCAACATCATCCCGTTTACTGAAAGTAAACCCACTGGCAATATCCAGGGCCATGAGGACGACCAGGCCATGACCGTTGGGCGGCATTTCCCAGACATCGTAGCCACGGTAGGCCGTACGGATCGGGTCGGTCCACTGCGGCCGATACGCTGCTAAATCGGCCTTGCGGATGAGGCCGCCCGTTTCCCGGGACCAGGCATCAATGGCATCGGCCAGCTCACCGTCGTACAGGGCCCGGCAATGGCTGTCCCGCAGGATTTCCAGAGACTTGGCCAGTTCCGGCAATTTGAGAATATCACCGGCTTTGGGTGCCTGGCCATGAGGGAAAAAAGTATCGAATAAGTGCTGAAAGATTTTCTTCCCCCGATAAGGTGCAAAGGATGCCATACTGTCGGCCAGCATAGCTGCCAGGTTCGGCATGACCGCATAACCATCCCGGGCATAGGCAATGGCCGGTTCAAAGAGTTCTTCAAAGGCCAGTCGGCCAAAACGACGATGGACTTCGGCCCACGCCGCCGGCGCCCCTGGGACCATGACCGGCTCCCAGCCCCGGAGCGGGACCTGGTCATACCCCCTCTTCAGCAATTCATCCCGCGTCAGTCCTGCCGGGGACCAGCCGCTGCCGTTGATGCCATAGAGTTTTCCCTTCGTCCATATCAGGGCGAAGGCGTCGCTGCCCAGGCCGTTGCTGGTCGGCTCCAGGACAGTCAGGCACATGGCCGCAGCCAGGGCGGCGTCGATGGCGTTGCCGCCTTTTTTCAGCATATCCAGCCCGGCCTGGGCAGCCAGGGTCTGAGACGTGCAGACCATGCCCCGGCGGCCATAGACCACTTCCCGGTGGGAGCCATAGGGATACACAGATGCATCAAAATTCATTCCAATCTCCCCTTTTCAAAAATCACAAGTGAACCTTACTTAAAGAAGTTCGACGAAAATCAGAGAAATCCTTTGTTTACACCTTCACGAACGACTTTTTTACCGCTATAATAGTAATCATCAGTCACGTTAAGGACTTATCACAATTTACAAGTAAGGAGTAGAGCAAGTTGAAACGGTGTATGTTAATCGTCAACCCTACAGCAGGGCGTGAGCGGGCAAAATATCACAAGGATAATTTAAGACAACAACTGGAAACGATGTTCGACGACGTCGAATTGCGGGAAACGCAGAAAGCCGGCGACGCGACGGAATGGGCCAAGGAAGCAGCCCTGACCGGCTTCGATTCGGTATTTTCCATGGGCGGCGACGGGACGCTGAATGAAACCATCAACGGCCTGGCACAGGCCAACAGTGCCATCCACTTCGGCTTCATCCCCCTGGGAACCATCAACGATCTGGCACGGGCCCTGAACATCCCCATCCATCCGGAAGCTGCCATCGCCATGCTGCAGCACTGCAAGACGGTCAAAGTCGACATCGCCAAGGCCAACGACCGCTACTTCGTCAATACCATTGCCGCCGGCATCATGCCCGAAGCCGTCGGCCACGTATCCATCGAGCAGAAGACGCGCCTCGGCCCGCTGGCCTATTTCCTGACCGGCATCAAGGCCATGCAGGCCCATAAGACGTCGCTGTTCAAGATCACGACGGCCCAGGGCTCGACAGTCCACCGCTCGCCCCTCATCGTCGCCATGCTGACCAATTCCGTAGGCAGTTTCCGCAACCTGGCGCCCCAGGCCCGCGTCGACGACGGAAAGATCTGGCTGGGCATCTTCAAGGACTTCAATTATCTGGACCTCATCAAGGTCATCCCGGAATTCCTGGCCGGCCAGCCGCTGACGTCGGAACTGATGACCTTGAAGACCATGGACCGCGTCCGCATCGAACTGCTGGACGACAGCCATCTCTCGACCAACATGGACGGCGACGAAGGGCCGGATTTCCCCCTGGACATCGAAGTCCTGCCATCATTCTTATCTGTTTACGTACCTGCGTAAACGATAGACAAGGAGCGTTTACATGTTCATTAAAGGAAATTTTCTCTACACGCCGTCACGCCATGAACTGACGATCCGTGAAAATCAATATGCCCATATCGAAAACGGCGTCGTAACGGGCTTCATGACGGACCTGCCGGAAACGACAGGCCCGGAAACAGTCGTCGATTACAGCCAGGATATCATCATTCCGGCCTTCGTCGACCTGCATATCCACGCCCCGCAGTACATAAACCGCGGCCTCGGCTTTGACGAAGAACTCCTGCCCTGGCTGGAACATTACACCTTTCCGGCCGAAGGGAAATTCGCCGATCCCGTCTTTGCCCGCCGCGTCTATACAGCCTTCCTGAAACGCCTCCAGGCCGAAGGGACCCTATGTTTTTCCGCCTTTGCGACGATTCATAAAGAATCGACGTGGCAGCTCATGGAATTGGCCGAAGCCATGGGTTTCAAAGCCTATATCGGCAAAGTAAACATGGACCGCAACGCCCCGGACTATCTCCTGGAAGATACGGACCGCTCCCTGGCCGATACGGAAGAGCTGGCCGTCCGCTGCCGCGAAGCATTGCACAAGGTCCGCTTCATCGCGACGCCGCGCTTCGTCCCGTCGACGACAGAAAAACTGATGACCGGCCTGGGCCGCCTCTGTGAAACCTACGACTTGCCCGTCCAATCCCATCTGTCGGAAAACCGGAATGAAGTCGCCTGGGTCAAAGAGCTCCATCCCGACTTGCCGTCTTATACGGCCGTCTATGATACCTTTGGCCTCTTGCGGCCCGAAAAGACCATCATGGCCCATGCCATCTATTTATCAGACGAAGAAAAACGTTTACTTCGCGATAAAGGCGTTTACTTAGCACACTGCGCCCAGTCCAATGCCAACCTGACCAGCGGCATCATGCCCTGCGGCGCAACCTGGAAAACGGCCTGACTTGCACGATTGCCAGCGACGTCGCTGCCGGCCATACACCGGCCATGAACAAGCAGATTGCCTTGACCATTGAAATATCGAAACTCTATTCCCTGCAGCACGATAGAGAAAAAGCCCTCACCATCGGTGAAGGCTTGTATTTGGCCACCAAAGGACCGGGCCGCTTCTACGGCCGGACAGGCAGCTTTGAAAAAGGCTACGCCTTTGACGCCCTGGTCATCCACATGGACGACATCGAAGGCCTGGAACGGACGCCTTTTGAAAAACTCCAGCAGTTCATCTACGACGGCGACGACCGCAACATCATCGCCCGCTACGTAGACGGAGTTAGCCGTTAGCCGTTGTAGGGGCCGTCCCAAAGGGCGGCCCGCTGGGAATTTGGATAATTCTCCTAGTACCCTGACAGGAAAATCGTACATATTCCGATGCGGGCGCCCCACGTGTCGCCCCTACAAAAAAAAGGACTTGCCGCAAAGCGACAAGTCCTTTTTTATTATTCAGCCGTATACGGCAAGAGTGCGATTGCACGTGCGCGTTTGATGGCAACAGTCAGTTTACGCTGATGTTTAGCGCAAACGCCGGAAATGCGGCGCGGCAAGATTTTACCGCGTTCTGTTGTGAAACGGCGAAGTTTTGCAACGTCTTTGTAATCGATCTGTTCAGCATGATCTACGCAGAAGCTGCATACTTTTCTTCTCGGTTTTCTCGAGCGATCTCTTCTCATGTATAGTTTCCTCCTTCAAGAATTAGAAGGGGTGTGTCTGACCTTTTAGAATGGGATTTCTTCGTCTGTGCTGGAACCCATGCTGTCAAAGCCGGTTCCCGGTGCAGCCGGTTTGGGCTGCGGTGCACTAGCATGCGGTGCCGGAGCAGCCTGCTGGTGTTCTGATCCCATTGTCTGGGCAACGAAGTCGCATACAACTTCCGTGCGATAGCGTTTCTGGCCATCCTGCGTTTCGTAAGAACGAACGGAGATACGGCCCTGGACGAATACACGGCTGCCTTTGGACAAGTTATTGCCACAGTTTTCCGCCAAATTACCCCAAGCAACACAAGGAATAAAATCAGTTAATTCCCGCGGTTCTGAACTGCCGGCCGGAATATACGACCGCGTGCAGGCAACGGTAAACATAGCGACTGCCCGGCCGGTCTTCGTAAAACGGATTTCCGGGTCACGAGCTAAATTCCCTAATAACTGGACTGAGTTCATACCTTTGCGCCTCCGGTTATTCGTCGATCTTGACGATCAAGTGTTTCAGAATAGTATCGTGGATCTTGATGACACGGTCGATTTCTTTGATGACGTCAGGTTCGCCTTCAAAGTTGATCAAAACGTAGTAGCCATCAGCCTGTTTTTTAACAGGGTATGCGAGATGACGTTTACCCCAGCGATCTACTTTTTCGATAGTGCAGCCGTTCTTGGTGAGAAGGTTGGATACCAATTCAACGATCGGATCTACTTCTGCTTCTTCGAGCGGTTTTGCAATAAACATGACTTCGTACTTGTTCACGAAATCACCTCCTCTTTTGGACATATGACCCTTCCCGCAGAAGGGTTAGGAGCTTGACACAGTTCAAGCTTGTTAATTATATCATAGGTGATGGGGAAATGCAAGAAAAAGCTGCCATTCGGCAGCTTTTTTTGTAAGTGGCTCGCAGCCAGTGTCTGTAGGGGTCGCCACGTGCAAGCCCCTACGACTAAAACTAACACGGGAGCCACGAACAACGAACCACTAATTTTATTTAAAGTATTCTACGCCCGATTTGAAGATCGGCTGGAGTTTGTTGCCAGCGATGTTCTGGAAGACGTCTTCGGCGCTGAAGCGTTCGGTGTGCGCCATCTTGCCCAGGACACGGCCATCGGGGCTGGTAATGCCTTCGACTGCCAGGACCGACTGGTTCGGGTTGTATTCGCTGTCATAAGTCGCTTTGCCGGAAAGGTCGACGTACTGTGTGGCAATCTGGCCTTTGGCAGCCAGTTCGCGAATCTGTTCCGGTGTGGCGACAAAACGGCCTTCGCCGTGGGAGATGGCGACGGTGTGGACGTCACCGGCTTTGCAGCTGCTGAACCACGGGCTCATGACGGAAACGACCTTGGTTTCGACCATGCGCGACAGATGGCGGCCAATGGTATTGTATGTCAGCGTCGGGCTGTCCGCTTTCAACGGCTGGACATGGCCGTAAGGCAGGAGGCCGAGTTTAATCAGGGCCTGGAAGCCGTTGCAGATACCGAGAGCCAGGCCATCGCGCTGATAGAGCAGGTTTTCCAGGGCTTCCGACAGGACCGGGTTGCGGAACAAGGTGGCAATGAACTTGCCTGAACCTTCCGGTTCGTCACCGGCACTGAAGCCGCCAGGGAACATGATGATCTGGCTTTGGCAATGCGTTTAGCCATTTCATCGATAGATTCTGCCAGATCCTGCGGCGTGTTGTTGCGCAGTACCATGACATCCGTCGTAGCGCCAGCCCGTTCAAAGGCAGCGGCCGAGTCGTATTCGCAGTTCGTGCCGGGCAGACGGGAATGAAGACCCGCGGCGTACCAAAGGCTTCGCTGCGGCGCGGACCATACGTCGTGAACAGCGGCAGTTCGGCATCACCTGTACCGCTTTCGCTCTTGATGGGGAAGACGTGGCTCAGCGGTTTTTCCCAGGCATCCTGGAGGTCTTTCAGGGAAATCGTCACGCCATCGACGGTCACATCGGCAGCAGCCGTCGTCTTACCGACGAGGGAAACGTGAGCCCGTTTGACCCATTCAGCAGCCGTAGCAGCGTCGGTTTCGACGAGGATCGAGCCATAGCGGAGGTTGAACAGTTCCTGCGTAGCAAAGGATGCATCAACGGCGAAGCCAATGCCATTGCCAAAGGCCATCTGGGCGACGTCAGCGGCGATACCGCCCTGACCGACGGCATGCATGGCTTTGATTTTACCATCGAGGACAGCCTGATGGAGGAAATCGCAGTGAGCTTTGAAAGTATCGAAGTCCGGCATTTCTTCAGCGTCGCGGGGCAGGTCGAAGAGGAGGACTGCGTCGTCAGCGGCTTTGAATTCCGGTGAGATGATATGGTTCGTGTGTTCCGGTGCAATGGCAAAGGAAACGAGCGTCGGCGGAACGGTGAGGTTTTCAAAGGTACCGCTCATGCTGTCTTTCCCGCCGATAGCGGCCACTTCCATGACCTGCTGGGCTACGAAAGCACCGAGGAGGGCGCTGACCGGCTGGCCCCAGGCCTTTTCATTGGTTCCCAGGCTCTGGAAGAATTCCTGCATGGTCAGATAGACTTTCTTGCGGTCGCCGCCGAGGGCTACCAGTTTGGCAATGGACTGGATGACGGCGTAGAGGCACCGTGGAAGGGGCTCCAGATAGCCAGGTCCGGATCATAGCCGTGGGTAAAGATGCTGGCCGTCGTCGTATTGCCGTGTTCAACCGGAATCTTGGCAACCATGCCTTCGACCGGCGTCTTCTGGTATTTGCCGCCAAAGGGCATGAGGACCGTGCGGGCACCGATGGTGCTGTCGAAGCGTTCGGCCAGGCCCTGTTCAGAGGCGATATTCAGGGTACCCATGGTATCGAGCCAGGTCTTGGCGACGTCTTTGACTTCCGGAACCTTGAAGAAATCTTTGTCTTCCGGAGCGACGACGACGGCTTTACGATGCTGTGTGACGCCGTTGGTATCGAGGAAAGCGCGGGTAATATTGACGACGTTCTGGTCGCGCCAGTGCATGACCAGGCGTTTTGTATCCGTAGCGACAGCGACGATCGTCGCTTCCAGGTTTTCTTTCGGCGGCATATTTCATGAATTCATCGACGTGTTCCGGAGCGACGACGACAGCCATACGTTCCTGCGATTCGGAAATAGCCAGTTCCGTACCGTCCAGGCCTTCGTATTTCTTCGGGACTTTGTCGAGGTTGATGTCCAGGCCGTCTGTCAATTCGCCGATAGCGACGGAGACACCGCCGGCACCGAAGTCGTTGCAGCGTTTGATGAGTACCGTGACTTCATGGCGGCGGAAGAGGCGCTGGATCTTGCGTTCCGTCAGGGCATTGCCCTTCTGGACTTCGGCGCCGCACGTTTCCAGGGATTCGACGGTATGTTTCTTGGACGAGCCCGTAGCACCGCCGCAACCGTCGCGGCCGGTCTTGCCGCCGAGGAGAATGATGATGTCGCCAGGGAGCGGTTCTTCGCGAACGACGTTATTGCGCGGAGCTGCGCCGAGGACGGCACCGATTTCCATGCGCTTGGCAATGAAGCCGGGGTTGTAATATTCTTTGACTTCGCCCGTAGCCAGGCCAATCTGGTTGCCATAAGAGCTGTAGCCCTTGGCAGCGCCTGTCGTCAGCTTACGCTGGGGCAGTTTGCCGACGAGCGTATCTTTGACCGACTGGCGCGGGTCGCCAGCACCGGTGACGCGCATGGCCTGATAGACATAGGAACGGCCGCTCAAGGGGTCGCGGATACAGCCGCCCAGGCAGGTAGCTGCGCCGCCGAACGGTTCGATTTCCGTCGGGTGGTTATGGGTTTCATTCTTGAAGAGGAGGAGCCATTCTTCTTCGACGCCATCGACATCGACAGGGATGATGATCGTGCAGGCGTTGATTTCTTCCGATTCGTCAAGGTTATCGAGTTTACCGGCAGCTTTCAATTCTTTGACGGCAATAGTCGCCATATCCATGAGGGTCTGTGGTTTCTTACGGTTCAAGTTTTCCCGCGTCGTCTTATATGATTCATAAGCGCGCTGGATGGGCGCCGTAAACGTCCCGTTTTCAAAAGAAACATCCGTGAGTTCGGTCATGAACGTCGTATGACGGCAGTGGTCCGACCAATAGGTGTCGATGACACGGATTTCCGTCACCGTCGGATTCCGTTTTTCTTCATCCCGGAAGTAGGTCTGGACGAACTTCAAATCATCGAAGCTCATGGCCAGGCCCATGTGTGCCGACAGTTCTTTCAAAGCGGCGTCATCCATGGCATCGAAGCCGTCGATGACGGGAACGTCAGCCGGTTTTTCCCAGGGCATTTCCAGCGTCGAGACGGGGTCCAGCGAGGCTTCGCGGGCTTCGACGGGGTTGATGCAATAGTGTTTGATGGCAGCGACGTCATCAGCGGATAAGCTGCCGGACAAAACGAGGACCTGTGCCGTGCGGACGAGGCTGTCGTTCTTCATGGTCAGCATCTGCAGGCACTGCATGGCCGAATCGGCGCGCTGATCGTACTGGCCCGGCAGATATTCGACGGCCAGGACCGTGTCGTCCTTGCCAGCCGGCAATTCGTCATAGACGGCATCGACAGGCGGTTCGGAGAAAATCATATTTTTAGCCGCTTCAAAAGCCGCATCATCGAGCCCGGATACGTCATAGCGGTGGTAAATGTGAATATCGGTCAACCCTTTAATCAACAGGTTTTCCTGTAAATCAGTGAGCAATCGTTTTGCTTCGTCAGCAAAAACACCTTTCTTGGCAACATACAAACGTCGGATAGACTGCATGTCATGACCTCCCTCAAAGATAGATAACTTATCATTAGACAACTTTAGTATACCTGTTTTAAAACCATAAGTAAACTTAGAATTTTATTGACTTGCCTATAAAATCGTATTAGACTAGTACTATTATAGTAGACAATGTTTACCATTTTTCATCACAGGGAGGACATGGAAGTAATGGAAGAATTGAAACAGCGAATTTTACAGGATGGCCTGGTCATCGACAACCGGATTTTGAAGATTGATAACTTTTT
>ENA-OQED01000789-OQED01000789.1-human-gut-metagenome-genome-assembly--contig:-NODE-789-length-12259-cov-0.967936_pt1 | contig 12259 bp, 13 predicted proteins | sample MGYA00242790_ERZ504625 | MGnify/ENA primary metagenome ERZ504625 (study PRJEB26092, sample SAMD00036345) | human gut metagenome | host: Homo sapiens | study: EMG produced TPA metagenomics assembly of...
AATGAAACTTGAAAATAGAATCCGCCGCGATTTTGTGAAAAAATTTCATGTTGAAATTACAAATTTTAATGATGGATTAATGCCATCAGATGTGAAGTTTTTATATTTTAGTCAATCATATATTAGTAAGTTGTTTGATGGGGAATCGCAATCCAGATTAGAATCATTTTTTAAGAAGGAATTTGCACATAATAGTGATGTTACAGACGGAACTTCAGATTTACATGCGAAAATGGAAAAATCTATTCTTTGCGACGTGATTGAAGATATTAATATAAATGATGAATTCTCAAATTTTACATATGCTCATGGAAAGAGTACATATTTAAATGTTCGTAAAATTAGAGAAAAAAAGATACTGTTGGTGTATAACCAAGAAAGTTATTATGATGCCATAAAAAATGTTCTTCCAGAGGATAAAGAAATATGGGATGATCAATTGCTTGGTGAACTGAAAAGTTTAGTGATTTATTGGTTGAAAAAATATGTATTGCAAATTACAAAAGAAAAGTAGATTTTAAATTTGCTGCGTTAATGAAAAAGAAAATTGATGATGTTAAGAAGGCAAAAAGCAAAGAATCCGAGCGAATAATAAATAGCAAAAAGAGAGTCGAACAGAAATTAAGATTTTTATATAATAAAGAATTAGAGAGAATACGTCAAATTAATAAATTATATGAATTTGATGAAAATATGACAAAATTTCAAATGCAAGAATATGTAGCACATGGAGAAGGAAATAATAGATTTTATTTTGTATCTGCATCAAATAAAGAACATCCGGTAGAATATGCTAAAAGAAAAATTGTGGAGTCTGTTAATAAATCGCGGTGGAAAGGATTTGAAAAATTGAGTAATTCGGAAGTTTTTCAAATCTACGCTACGACATCGCAACTATTATCAAAGTTAAAAGATTAATCGAATTTAGTTCAGTTATCGAGATATAGATAGTTTAACTGAACTTAAGTGAAAAAGTGCAGAAAATTATATATGTTCATAATAGTGAGTATGTAGATTTACATAAAACATCACCGGGTATGCAAACTAATGCTGTTATGGAGTATATATTACATTCTGAATCTACAATACCTCTTTTTATTGATCAACCAGAGGATAATATTGATAACGAGGCAAGATATGCACAGTTGACGAAGTGGATTAGAAAACAAAAATATAATCGTCAGATAATTCTTGTTACACATGATGCAAATATTGTAATTAATGGTGATGCAGAAAATGTAATTATTGCTAATCATACTGCTGAGAAATTCCAATATGATTATGGAGCATTAGAATATGGAGATATCCTTGATAATGCTGCAATTATTTTGGATGGAGGAAAAATAGCAATACATAGGAGAATAGAAAAATATGGAGAATAAAATTAATATATCATTTATAAAAGAAGAAAAAAATATAGAGATTGATATTCAACAACCAGATTTGTCTAATTTAGTTCATAAAATTATTGCTGAGCATTTGCTTGTCTCTGAAACTAATATAAAAATATCTACGGATAACGATAATTTTGATAAAGAAGAATTTTTACAAATGTTGATTGAGGTCCATCAAGATTTTTGTGAAGAAATTGATAAGTTCTATGAAAATATTGATAAGGAAATCCGTACTTATTATGAAGATGAGGAATTAAGCAAGCATATTATCGAAAAAATTAAAGAAATATATGCGACGGAAGTTGGTTGATATGATTAAGAAATGTTGTAAATAAATGAGTGATATACTTATCGGTTTGAATTAACAATATAAGAACATTGTGGAATTAAAAAAGAAAAGTATTTTAAATACAAAAGGGCTAAAGATATTATGGGTGGAAAACGAATATTAGAACAAGCAATCGAATTTGAAGGTATAGTAAATAATATATTTAAAGAAGCAGGATATGAAACGAATACTTTTGATTATTATCGCGATCATTTATACGATATAGAAGCAAAAAAGGGTGAAGAAATATATTGTATAGAGATTAAATTTATGAATAATAAAAATAGAGCACCACTTTCGTTATATGAGAAAGCAATTACAAAACTTATCGATGCAACAGATAAAATATCAGGGATACCGGTTTTTTGTTGTCAGTGGTCTATTAGAAAGAAAGGAAAAAGGATTTCTTAAACAAAGAGAAGATGTTCAAATTTTAGATATCTCAAATCTTTTATATTCAGTAGAAGGTAATGATGAGTTAACAAACAAACTAATAGCATTCTTACCATATTCTGTTATGGATATTGTTCCACAGAAATGTTTTGTTAAAAGTGATTCACTTCAACAGGGTGCATATGCAGAGTCGTTAATTAAAGAACTTGAATTGATTAATGCAGGAAGAGACGATTTCAATAAATATGAAGATGTGTGTATGAAGATTCTACAATATATTTTTGAGGATGATTTAACTCTTTGGCTATTTCAAGCAAAATCGAATGAGGATCTATATTGTTTTGACTGTTTATGCCGAATAAAAAATAACAATGAAAAAGAGTTCTGGACAATTTTAGAAAGATATTTTAATACAAAGTACATAGTTTTTGAATTTAAAAATTATTCAGAAAAAATATCACAAAGGGAGATTTATACAACAGAGAGATATTTATATGCAAAGGCCTTAAGAAGTGTTGCAATTATTATTGCAAAAAATGATTATGATGATAATTCTGTATGGGCGGCTAAAGGATGCTTGCGAGAAAATGGAAAACTAATAATCCTTTTAAACATAGAAGATATAAAAAAGATGTATAAAATGAAAGAAGAGAATGATGATCCATCTGTATATTTAATGAATAAATTAGATACATTATTACTTGAACTTGAAAAGTAAGTAATATATTGAGGCCTGAATTGCGTGATTTGCAGTTCAGGTCTTATTGTTTGGGAGTGAAGTTAAATCCTAACAAATAATTAATAGGAAAAATAAACTAATATAAAATGATATAAACTAATATAAAATGATTGAATAGAAAAAACTATTATAATATAATACTTAAGGATAATTCTAACATTTTTGAGGTGAAATAATGAAGAAAATAATAGAAGATAAATGGATAAATTCTGATGAAGCTGCTGAATATTTAGGTGTGAAAGCTACAACAATTCGTGAATGGAGTAAAGAAAAAAAATGGAATACCTGCGCATAAGATTGGGAGATGTTGGAAGTTTAAGAAATCAGAACTTGATGAATGGGTTAATAGTGGAAAAAGTGCTCTTTGAAGCAGAATGGTGGTTAGTTAATGTTAAAGCGAGCTATAAATTTAGTATATACATATTTGAGTAGAAATTGCACGGTAAAAAATCTAAAATCTATTTGTAATGCTTTAAAAACCCTTCAAGATTGTGAGAAGTTTGATTTTGAATTAATTACAGATAATAGAGAGGAATCTTATGATAAAATTCAAGAACTACTTTCTAAAATTAATGAAAAGGAGCTTATTAGAAAGAAGAAGGGAGTTTATTATACGCCTAGTGATTTGGTAGAATTTATTGTTAAAAGTTCTTTTAAATCAATGTTTGGTAAACTTAAAGAAAATAATATTAATGAATTAGAAGTATCCTCACTTCCCTATAAAACAATGTGCACTCAAAAAAAGGTATTAGATCCTACTTGTGGAGCTGGAGAATTTTTGTTAGCCACATTAGAGATGAAATATAAGATTTGGTCTACACATACTGTTGTTACAGAAAAAAAAGCGATAGAAATTCTTTCAACAGTTTATGGGAATGATGTAAATAAGGAATCGGTAATAATTACACAATTAAGGTTGTTATTGTGCGTTTTAAAGTGGTGCCCTACAGTTTCGCTTGAAAGCGTAACCGATATACTCTTAAGAAACTTTACTGCTTTTGATTTTGTTTCACAAGACGGTGTAGTGACAGGTAAATATCATGTAATTATAGGGAATCCCCCATATGTTGAAGATTCAAAATGTGGATTAAAATTACAAACAAGGTATGGAAATATTTATGCTAATGTGTTAATTCATTCTTCAAATCTTCTTGAGAAGAATGGTGCAATGGGATTTGTAATACCATTATCGTATATTTCTACTCCTAGAATGAATCGTCTTAGAAGTGATTTGTTTATAACTTTGCCAGAACAATTTGTTTTAAACTATGCAGATAGACCAGATTGTTTATTTGATTCTGTACATCAGAAATTGTGTGTGTTAATTGCAAAAAATAGGAAAGCTTCTAAAAAAGTTTTTACTTCAAAATATCAGTATTGGTATAAAGATGAAAGAAACCAGTTGTTTTCTAATATACAAGTAATAAAAAATAATATTAGTATGGATAAAATTATTCCTAAATTAGGAAATCGAATAGACCTAGAGATATTTTCAAAAATCATTAATTGTAACCGGAATGTTTCTGTATATGAAGTTTCTAGAGAAGGTACAGAGGTTGTTTGTTTAAATCGTAGAGAAACTTTTTGGATGAAAGCTTATAGAACAACGGTAGACGATCCAGAATATAAAGTTTTTAAATTTCATTCTGAATCAGAGGCAGATTATTGTTATTGTTTGATAAATTCTTCTTTATTTTGGTGGTATTGGATTGCAGTGTCTGATTGTTGGCACGTTAGTAAGGATCTTAATGGATTTATGGCCCCTTTTTTGTTTGATCATAAAAGGGCATCTGAACTTGCGCGTAGTTTACAAGAAAAATTAGAAGAAACAAAGGTTTATGTTGGAACCAAGCAAACAGAATATGAGTATAAACATAAAAAATGTTTGAATGTGATTTCTGAAATTGATGAGTTTGTTAATGAACTATTTGAATTAACAAAGGAAGAAAGTGCTTATATAAAAGAATATGCATTAAAGTATAGAACAGGTGGAGGTGTAAATGATGGATGCTATTGATTTATTTGCTGGATGTGGGGGACTTTCTCTTGGGTTTATAAAAGCTGGATATAAAATAATTAAGGCGGTTGAATTTGATGAATCAATAGCAAATACTTATAAGGAAAATCATCCGGAAGTTAGAAATGATTGTTGATGATTATAAGGAATGTTGATAAGGCCGATTTTTTTTATCCTGGTGCTGCTGATATTATAATTGGAGGACCACCATGCCAAGGCTTTTCCATGGCTGGAGCAAGAATTCGCAGAGGTTTTATTGATGATCCTAGAAATTATTTGTTTAAACACTATTATAATATTGTTAAAAGAGTGAAGCCTAAAGCATTTATAATGGAAAATGTAAAAGGTATGTTGACAATGCAACAGGGAAAGATATTTGATGAAATTTTAAGACTTTTTTCTAGTGAAAAGCAAATGAATGGAAATCCATATCATGTTTATTATAAGATTATTAAGGCTGTAGAATTTGGAATCCCTCAAGGAAGAGAAAGATTGATTATAATTGGTTCACAAAAAGACGTTCCATTTGATGAAGTATGGAAATTAGCAAAAGAAAAAATATATGAAGAGTATCCGCATTTCTTTGAAAGAGTGACAGTGTATGATGCCATTGGAAATTTACCCAAACCGACTGAAGATGGAAAGATTGATAATCCGGTCCCGGTAACTGAATATCAAAAATATTTAAGTTGTGACAAAAAAGAAATAACAAATCATAAAAAAACAAAACATTCCAAAAAAGCAATTGATCGTATGAAGAAAATTGGAAATGGACAAAATTATACACAATTAGATGAAGATATTAAGTCAGTGCATAGTGGGGCATATGGAAGATTATCTTGGGACGAACCTGCTACAACTATTACAACAAGATTTGATACGCCAGCGGGAGGACGTTTTATTCATCCTAGTGAAAATCGAACAATAACTCCGCGAGAAGCGGCGAGAATTCAAAGTTTCCCGGATGATTTTATTTTTACTGGTGCTAATAGAGAAATTAGTCGGCAAATTGGTAATGCTGTACCGCCTAAAATTTCATACTTTTTAGCAATGGTTATAAATGAAATAGAAAGATATTAAGATTAATGAAAAGGAGGTGCGTAAGTGAATAATATATTAATTAGAGGGTGTCCTGGATCTGGAAAAACATTTCTCTCAAGAGCAATTGCATATTATCTTTGCTTTGAAAAATTATCTGTCAGTGAGATTTTAGATAAAAATATAGAGACAGATTTAGGTAAAATAAAGAATTTTTATAATACTCAAAATATATGCGAATATATTCAAGTTCATCCATCGATGGATTATAACGATATAGTATTTGGTTTGCAAGTGTCTGTTAATGATAAATTAAATATTGAATATGCTGAAAAAAGAATAATGAAGTTATGTTCTCGAGCAAAAAAAGATAAGCACAGAGAATATAGTGTTATTTTAGATGATATAAACAGAACAGATTCTGGCAGATTATTAGGCAATGTTTTATATGCTATGGAATATAGAAATCAAGAAATTCAACTTGCTGATGGGAAAACGATGTGCATACCTGAAAATGTTTCTTTAATCTTTACTGAAAATACATTAGAACAATCCAATAATCTTGATTTAGCTGTTAGAAGAAGAATGACTTTTTTTAAAGAATTGAAGTCAAGCAAAGATGTAATTAAAAAACATTATCGTGCAGTAATAAAAGGAGCATCTCTGGACTTAATCTTAGATATTTATGATAGAGTTGAGAATTTTATTAAAACTTATGCAAGTAGCGATATCAAAAATATTGAAGATTATATCCCTGGACATGGAATGTATATGGTTCCAGCTGTGGGAACTGCTTATTTTGTTTTAGATAATTTTAGACAAAAAGTTAGGTTTCAAATTGTTCCATACCTTATGGAGTTGTTTTCTAGAGGAATAATTATAAGTAATCCTGATATTTTTGGTAAGAATTTGCTTACAAGTGTAAATGTTGGTATTAAAGGAATATGTCCGATTAAAGAAATAAAGAAAACATTAGTATTTTCAGGAAAAGAGATAACTTCTTTTTCGTTGGTCGATTCAAGGGACTATTTTAAGAATATAATTATAAAAGCGGGTCTTTTGGATTACAGAGGTATGATGGAATGTATTATTGATGCAACTATCTTAAATGGTATTTTACCTCAAGATGTTTTTAATGGGTTCGTTATTGACAAATACAAATGTTACATATATTGAAAGTCAAAATAAGCCAAGAACAAAAGCTGCGTTTTTTAGTAAAAAAGCATGATGCAATAAAATATTCGTATGAAACCATTAAAAATAATAAAATTACTGGAACCCATTCGTATTATACGCTTGAGATTGCTGCAACAGGCCGATGGAAATTACAAGATGATACGGAGGAATATATTGTTTCTTATAACAATGGAACATTGGATGAAGAGTATATTCCTATAAGTGGATTTAGAAATCATGGATTTAGCCCCAATTTAGCAAATTTAAGAATTGCTCATAATAGTGCAAATGTTATGAGTGCTTCTTATAGGCTTGTGGAATATTATTACAATATTTTATAAGTATAATATTGCACTTGTTATGGATGAAACTTCCGACTATGTGAATTTATATAATCTCATTAGACTTGAAATGAAATATGTTGAAACTATTAAAAATACTTTAATAGGACGAGGAAAAAATAAACCGACAGGAGATTCGGGCAGAGTTAAGTTCCTAATGGAAAAATTTGCTCAATTGAGGTTGTTATGGCATGGTGTTAATGAACGGTTAGTTGTTGATAAAATCAAATATGATAAATTGGTTAATGGTGATCAGCAATTTACATTGGATAGTTATGAAGATTTATATACGATTACATCAGGTGATTTATTACAAATTGAAATTAAGGGAGTCATAAAAATGGTAGATTTAAATGATTATCAAAAAATAATGGAAAATATAGGTATTGGACAAATGATTTTTCAAGGTCCTCCAGGTACTTCAAAAACGTTTGAAAGTAAAAAATTTATACTTCAACAATTAGAGCCTAATTCTTCGATATTTCAAAAAAAAGTATTAGCTCAAGAGGATATTTCTAACGCATTAGATTGCTATAAATTAACTGATGAAGATTATGATGATCCATTTAAGTCAAATAAACTTGCGACTGGTGGATGGGATTTGGTTCAATTTCATCCATCATATGGCTATGAAGATTTTATAAGAGGAATTGAAGTGAAAATTCCGAAGGGGGCTACTACACCAAGTTATTCTAGTGTAAATAGGATACTTGGGAAAATTGCTGAATTTGCAAGATGTTCATCTGATAAAATACAAGGAAGAAATAAGCCAAAATTTTATTTAATTATAGATGAAATAAACAGAGCAAATTTAGCTGCTGTTTTTGGAGAACTTATTTACGGATTGGAATATAGAGAGAGCAAAGTGTCTACGCCATATGAAGTGAAAGACAAATTATCGGGAAATATTACAAAAGATATTGTTATCGGGAAAAATTTATTTATTATTGGAACTATGAATACAGCAGATAAATCAATAGATTCTATTGATTATGCTATACGAAGGCGATTTTTGTTTGTAGATAGCCCTGCTAGGCGTGATGTTGTACTTAGTAGTTATCAAAATGTTTCTGGTAATGCTGATGAAAATTCAATAGAACTTTTATTGTATGATGCAGTTCAAAGTATATTTGATTCAAAGCGATTTTTTAATAATGAATATCAAAAAAATGATGTCAGAATTGGACACACCTTCTTTTTACGTAATAAGAAAAAGGGATATGAGGATGCTATTATTGAAAAATTTATTTTCCAAGTGATTCCTATAATGCGTGAATATGTGAAGGATGGAATCCTCGAAACTTCAGAAAATCTTATTTCAAAAGAGCACACAGTATTTGATATTCATTTGGCACAAACAGATGAAGAAAAGATTAGTATGCTTGGCGAGAATATAATGCTTTATGTTAAAGAATTTGGAAATTTAAACAAATCAAATTCAATAATTGATAATGAATATGTAGGAAAATTCATAGATGATTTAAGAAAAGAGTTTTCTTACTAATTTAAAAAGGGAGGAAAACTATGGCGAATAAGGTTATTCCGCATTCTATCAATGATTGGTCTCCGATTGATGAAAATGAAGGCTTTTGGGGAAAGATAAATCTATTAAATCCTAATCAAAATTTTGGAATTCACGAATATAATGGGAAACTTTGGTCAAGTGGATTGGTTGGAGTGGGACATTTGTTTGATATAAACGGAAATCCGATTTTTGAAAATGGGGAAGAGCATATTCTTGTAGTGACTTCAAGATATGGACTTAGTCCATGGAGAATGCTTGAAAAAGTTATGGAAGATGATGAATATGATGATTATATGGAAGAATTACATCGACAAAACAAATATTTATATCAGATTTTTCATGATCAACCATTGATAGCATTACCTCGAGAAGCTAATTCAAAAGAGGAGTTACTTTATGCAATTAGTTATATAAATTCGTGTTTTTCACTTTGCAAAAAAGGATTAAAAAAATCTATAGTTTATAAAAGTGAAAATTATACTGCAAAATTAAGAGGGAAAATAGATATTACGAAGAATGTAAAGTATAATACGGCGCGGGGAAGAAGTGATAAATTTTATTGTAAATATCTGGATTTCACGGAAGATAATATAGAAAACAGAATTGTAAAAGCATGCTTGTTAAAATGCAAAAAAATACTTTTAAATAAATCATTAGATATACCAAAAATGAATGAAAAGTCAATGTATTGTCTTAATACACTTAGGCATGTTAAGAACAAAAAAATAACTATGTCTGATTTTTCTGAGGCTTCAGTAACAGGACTCTATTCGTATTATAAACCAGTACTACAGCAAGCAAGAGCGATTTTGGGGTGTCAAAGTAATTCATATAGTGAAAGTTTATCTACATCTAATAAAAAAACATATACGATACCGTTTGTCATTAATATGGAAACATTATTTGAATTCTACGTTAGGACAATCCTTAAAAAATCTTTGAATTCTAATGAATACATGTTAGATAAATATTCTGAAAGAATATATTTACAGGCAGATGTGAATCGAGGATCTAATGCAGAAAAAGGAATTCATTTAATGCAGTATTGTATTCCAGATGTGATTATTTGTAGAAAAGATTCTAAAAAACCAGTCATGGTAATAGATGCTAAATATAAACCGGATGATAAACCCGTCAGAGAGGATAGCCATCAATTATTGTCATATGTTTTACTAACGGGAGTAAAGAGATGTGGATTTGTGTTTCCTGGAAAAACAACTATTATAAAAAATATGGAAAGTACTAAAAATAATTATTTATTACTAAAGGCAGATGGCGTAAGATATTATGAGATTATCTTGGGAAGTAACAACGATGTTGAAACGATAGTAAACTTCATAGAGAATACAATATGATGGAGTATAAAAACTTAGAAAATATAATTTAGAATATTCACAAGTTTGTCCAGTCTAAAAATTTTTTGTGAAATACTCAAAAAATGCAAAAAACTATTATTTTTTGAGAACGAATTTATTTTTCCTTTATAGAGGTAGAAAATACATTGAGATTGAGATAGGAGTAGAAACAGTCGAATGGTTATAGGTGACTCATGTGAAAAAATCTATGAAAAAATACATATATTTTAGATTTACTGGAGGAAGGGTGAATGATAGACATCTATGAACAAAAATGAATTATGATGTATATGAGTTGGTTGACAAAATGAAATTTTAATAAATATTGAAAAGCATCTTATATAAGTATAAGATGTTAAGAACTATTTGAAAGGAAATGGGAAAATTAGAGATAGAAAGAAGGTGAGACTATGGCAACAGGACAAATTACATGGGAACAATTTATTACAGTAAATAATGATGCACGTGGAGTCAGATATAAATTTGAAGATTTATGTAGACAACTATTTACATATGAATTTCTTTCCAAAAATAAAATACACAAATATGTTCACAGTAATCCAAACAATCCTGGAATCGAATCAGAACCTATATTAAATGAAGAAACTGATAAATATATTGGATATCAAGCTAAGTTTTTTGCTAATGAGGTTGGCTATAGTCAGATCAAAGAGTCGGCGGAAAAGGCAGTTAAACATTATAAAGGGAAATTGGATGTTATTTATTTGTTTTGCAATAAATCTGTTACAACTACTCGTGACAGCTTTAAGGAAATAGAAAATTTATTAAATGATGCGGGAATCGAAATACAACTAATAACAGATACAACGATACTTGATCTTGTTAGAAAATATCCGGCTTTAGGGAAGTATTATTTTGATGATCATGGTATTTCACATGAATGGCTTGTGAATGAAGCGGATCGAGTGGTTGATGTTTTAGGTGAACGATTTAATGCTGATTTTAATGTAGATACAGTGGCAGAAAGAAATCTATCTATTTTTTTACAAAATCATAATGCAATAGATTATTTTAATAATAGAAAAAGGAAACTTGTGAAAAAATAGCTCAGTAAAACTGGAGCTTGAAGATTTATGCATATGCACATAAATTTTCTGAATTTATGGATAAAATACCAGACGTAAAACAGGAATGCATACATGATGTTGAAACTTGGCAAAACACCATTTTAAAAACATTTGAAGATGATATCGCAGAAATAAATGAAAAAATTAAAACAAAAAAAGCGAAATATGAGCAAGTAAAAGATAATGATAAAAAGGAGGCATATTAGATTAAACGAAGATTTAAGTAAATTGGAAAAACTTAAGAAATTATTTTATCAATTAGAATTATCAGAATCCGAGAAAAAGTTGCTTAATAATAGTATTTTAATAGTTGAAGGTAAATCAGGTATAGGAAAAAACGCACTTGTTTGCAAATGAGGCAAATTTGATGCTAAAAGCAGGCGAAAATGCACTATTAATCATTGGAGGCGATTGTCTTTCTGATAATAATATATTTGAACAGTTAAAAAGTAATTTGAGATTGGATTTTAATTTCGAAAATCTTGTTGATATTTTAGAAGTGCTGGGAGAAACAAATGGAAAAATAGTACCAATTTTTATTGATGCATTAAATGAGAGCTGGAAACCGCAATTATGGAAATTTGTTTTGCCTAGATTATACAATAAGATATGTTGTAAGAAGTATGTACGTTTAGCCATATCATTTAGAAGTGAATATGAAAAAGTGCTTCTTCCAGAACAATTTTTAAAATGGAATAACGTTGTAAAGATAGAACATACTGGTTTTGTGGGAAATTCATTCGAAGCTGTCAGAAAGTTTTTGGGACATTATGGCATACCGTTTGCTCCGGTACATATGTTTTCTAGAAATATTTATAATCCCTTATTTTTGACATTGTATTGTAAAACATATCAAGGAGATGAG
>ENA-OQED01000790-OQED01000790.1-human-gut-metagenome-genome-assembly--contig:-NODE-790-length-12258-cov-1.477042_pt1 | contig 12258 bp, 16 predicted proteins | sample MGYA00242790_ERZ504625 | MGnify/ENA primary metagenome ERZ504625 (study PRJEB26092, sample SAMD00036345) | human gut metagenome | host: Homo sapiens | study: EMG produced TPA metagenomics assembly of...
AGAACTACGGTGCAAAGAAACCAGACCGTATTCGGAAAGGATATAATATTTCATTTAAAATCCTCGCTGTCTGGGGACTCATTGTAACCGGTGCTTTCGTATTCCTGCCGGACCGATTGCTTCCCTTTTCTTCCACGAAAAAGATGTTCTGGCGATTGCGATCAACTATCTGATCATCATCGGATTCAGCGAAACCTTTATGACCATTGAGCTTATGACCATCGGCGGCACTTTCCGGTCTTGGTATGACAAAGCTTTGCAGTATCATCAGCATTGTCCTCACCAGTGCCAGAATCCCACTTGCCATGATCCTCACTCAAACCAGCCTCGGTCTGAATGGTGTATGGTGGGCACTTACAATTACCTCTATCACCAAAGGAATTGTTTTCTACTTCACCTTCCACCACACCAGCAGACACCTACCTGACGCTAATGACAATTAATTTAACTACCCGCCTTTTTTATTTTTTCCTGTTTTGTTTATTTCTTCTTCATATTTTTTTGATTTTTTTTAGAGTTTGAACATATTTCTGTCACAAATTATCTGTATACTAATAATTAGATAGTTGATAAAGCAACTATCCCCCCTCATAAAGTAGAAGCAGTCAGAATTCTGATTGCTGCACTTTACTCTCATTCCTTTAGATAACTATAAAACAACGAAGCCCGTTAGCCCTTGTGGTTAGCGGGTTTTCGCTGTTCTGTACTTGTTGCAAAATCCGCTTCGGTCAAATCTCGGTCAAATAATTTTCTAAAGAAATGTTGCACCTTTTCTATTCTCTTTCTTATTCTTGTTCTGATTATATGATTTCCTTATACAAATTCTGTAATTTATCCATTTCCGATTTTGCTTTATCATCTGTGACGTGCGTATACAAATCCAGTGTGATTGCTATGGAATAATGTCCGAGGAATCCTTGTACTACCTTTGCGTCAATCCCGGCTTCAAAACAACGCGTTGCAAAAGTATGACGAAGTGCATGTGGATAAAAATGCGGAATCGGTATAAACACTGTCTTGTTTTTCTCTGCCTGCTTTTTTCGTTCCTTATTGATAGATTTTTCTATCCAGTCTAACGTCACTTGAAAGGTGTGTTCTGTAATCGGTTTTCCGTTCTTTCCAACAAACACAAGATTTTCAAATCCCTCTAATGGTTGCCATTCACTAGCTGACAACTGCATTTCTTTCAACTGAATCCACTGACGTTTTAAAGCCTTATACACACTGTCCTGCATGGGAATCGTCCGTATACTGTTCTTTGTCTTTGGTGTCTGGTACTTGAATACATACTTCTTTGTTTCCTTATCTTTGATATACACCAACGTTTTATTTACAGAAATTTCCCGTTTCCGAAAATCTACATCATCCCATGTAAGCCCAAGCAGTTCTCCGCCACGCATTCCCGTTCCGAGTGCTACCTGTATGAGATTCTCGTGTATTCTCTCCTTTGCGTGTTCCAATACTTCCCGTTGTTCTTTCACAGTCAGTACCCGTATCTGTTTTGTCTTTGTTTTGGGAACTTCCACTCCTGCACATGGGTTGAATGTAAGAATCCTGTTATGCACTGCATATTTGAACATAGCATTGAGAATATTATACACATCCCGTATAGTCTTTGTGCTGTAATCATCATCTGCCATATTCTGAAGCAGACGTTCCAAAATAATCGGATTAAAATCTGCCACACGTTGTTTTCCTATCTGCTTCTTTATGTAACGTCTGTAAAAATCATCATAACGTACTTGTGTACTCTCCTTGATAGTCCGCTTCTTATGGGTATTCAGCCAGATATCAAACCATGTATCCAGAGTGATATTATCGCCCTTTCCTTTCAACCCATGCTTGACTTCATAGCGTAAATCTTCCATTTCTTGAACTAACTTTTTTAAGTCCGCATTATCTTTTGTATACGTTTCTCCTTTGTAATAAAACCGCCCTCTGTAAATTCCGCTTTTTCTCTGCATAATTCCCGGCGGTAATGGATTTCCTTTTAAGTCCTTGCCCAATCTGCACGCTCCTTTCCGTGCAAGGACTATCAGAACTGGTCTGACAGTATTATATGCTTATTTGTGTTTATACTGCAATTACTTCATATTTATTTTTCAGATTATGCCCTTCGTTTTTCTTCAAAAACTGGTCTAAAACCTCAGAGCGTATAAGAATCTTATTTCCAATCCTTATGACCGGAATCTTCTGCCATGTAATCAGCTTTCGCAGATTATTTCTTCCAATTCCCGTATACTCTGACGCTTCATTCACTGTAAGGCTTTCTTTGTCTGTATCGTTTTCTGTGTATGTTCTGTCAAAGATTCTCCTTTCTTCTTCCCTCAAAAGGAAAGATTTTTTATAGTCCTCATATATGCGTTGTTGTTCTTCGTTCATCTGCCCCCGTTCTATTAGCTGGCGGATATAATCTCTGTTATCCAGTTTTCCGATTTTATCCATTAGCTTTAAAGAGGGCGAAACTGCTACGTTCAGCCACTGCCATGTTCGTTCCAGTGTCTTTTCTCTGGATTCATGGTCAACTTTATCTTCCCTACATCCTGCATGAGTTCTTCCCACGGGGGATAAGTAGGATAAAGCCGTTTTCTTGTAACCGTGCTGTTTTCCGGCTTCTGTAAAAACCGCACTTTCTCGTTTAATACAGACAACGCAATCCGTGCCACATCCCTGTCTTTCAGAAGTTCTTCTACTAATCTGACCGCTTTTTTGTGCCGGAATCGAAGTTCATATCTGTTCCAGTCCGGGTTGAGTTCTTTTCCGAACTTTTCTGCCTGTTCATATCCCTTTTCATAGAATGTAATCCGAAAATCACTGTGTTTACTGCCGAGATATAGTGTTTTTCCCTGCGCTTCTATTTCATCCTCTTTCAGTCTATCAGAACGATTCTCTGCTGTATCACGCAACTGACTAGATATCAGCCCCTCGTTTTTCAGACGAATCAATTCCGGGATAGACAGATAAGGCTTTGTATCGTCGATTGCCAAGTCTATCCTCGGAAAATTCACCGGGTATCTGCAAACTCTTTCCAGAAAATCAAACCATGTTTCCTTATTCATCATAAGGAAATTTTCATAATTCCTGCACCCCGAACCACTCATAAGAATCTGAAATCCCTCATACTGTGCATTTCCTGTCGGTTTCAGAATCTTGATATTGTCAAATCTTGCTATCAGTTCGTGTCCAGCAATTCCTTTTTCCTTACCATGCAGTTCCATAAAACTCAGTGGAATCCGCAAGATATCTTCTATGATTATGAACACGTCTACACCTTTGACAGTAATCTGACACCAGTCAATCAGTGCTGTCAAATCTTCTTTCTGACGAGTTACCCCCCTGTTAGTATAGGGGGGTTCTGAAATTTTCATTACCTCTGTTATCATCATCCCTGCCTTTCGTAGTATGCCGTGGCTTTCGCCACGTTCCCGGAACTTCTCTACTCCCTTTGCTCCTTTCACGCTGTACGGAGCAGTCCGCAGAGAATTTCCGGGAACAGTCTCTACACGTTTCCTTTTCCGGTAACAACACGGATACCCTTGCAGGAGATTCTGTCCACCAATACCGGGAAGTTTCCTCTCTGCACATAAGGGGCATATACCGCTTCTTCTAGTTCTACCACTGTGTAAGGCTCTACCTTTGGAAGTTCTGTTGCTTCCAGACGGATATCTACGCTGTTTCCAAGTTTCATGCTTCCGAGGTGAAGTTTCAATGCTTCCACTTCCTCGGTTTTCTTCCGGGTTTCCTTATCATACTTGTAGCAGTAGTCTGCTCCCATGTAACGGAGTTCCCCGAACGCTTCTCTGACCTGTTCTTTTGTCAATGTAATCTGCATGCTACATTTCTCCTTTTTTGAAATCATGGTGAATGAGTGTCTGGTAAGTGTGACAAGTCCTTTTCATATCCACGTCTATATTTATTTCATTACTTTTCTCCTTACCTCTTAACCTCATCATAGACCTGTTTTTTCTTCTTGTCAACAATTATTTTACTTTTTCCCTTACTTTTTATTTTTGTATTTCAAACGCTTAACTATATCTTTTTATAACTTATTATAATTTTACCCTTACATTTATCCTTATCTTGTGTTATGATGAAAACAGAAACGAGGTGTGCATATGTTTGTGAATAAAGAAGCAGTAGGAAAACGAATTTTACAGATACGCAAGAAATACGGTTACAGTATGCAGAAGTTTGGGGGAAATCATAGATAATGCCCCGAAAGGCTCTGTAAACAGTTGGGAAAAGGGTGTGAATCTTCCCAATGAGAAACGCTTGAAGCAGATTGCCACGTTGGGCAATATGACGCTGAATGAACTTCTGTATGGTTCATTTAAAGAATATGTAGATATGCTTATCACAGAAAAACTGGGGATTGAACTGCCGGAAGAATTTACCAGAACTTTCTATTCTCTTTTAGAGCAGAACGGATTTACCTACGGGGATGATATCGAGATTGTCCGGCTTGTAAACGGCTTTCTGACTTATCATAACCTTACAACAAAAGAAACCGCCATTTTCTATCAGCCAACTGCATACTCCGGCGATTATTTTGACGGTATCATACAAAAAGCGGATTCTTCCGTTCTGGTCTGCCGGGCATATGCAGATAAGGCAAACAACACCTTACATATCATTCCGGCTTTTGAGAATGGACAGACTGAGGAAGTAGCAGACTTCTTTCATGCACTGAAAAGCATAACCGCTCCACACAACAACAATTATTTCACTTCCGGCTTTCTGACACTCGGACTGGCATTGAGAGATTCCAAAGTAATTATCTATGGAATTGATGAAAAACAGGGAACAGCACAGGTAATCCCTTACGAATATGATTGCGAATCAGACGCTTATATCCAGAATGAACATCTGTCATATACCAGACAGGATAGCTTTTTCCGAGAAGCCACGAAAGAAGCGGTCTATTGGAAAATGCAATCCGACAGAAGTAACCCATAAGATAAACAAGAGGACTTGCAAGGTTTGTGACCTTTCAAGTCCTCTTATGTATCATGATGGTATTGGCTGTGTCCGTTCCGTAAAAGGACTGCCCTACGGCGTCTCGGCTTCGCCTTGTTCCTTTACCTCACTAATAATAATGTTCTGATAGCAGAACTCTTACTTATACTTTTATCTTACTATTCTTTCAATTTTTACCGTTTCACCATCAATATTATACTTAAAAAATAAAATTTAATAACATTTCCTTCTGATACTTGTTCTAGATCACCTTTACACTTAGTACAATCTAAACTAACTTTTGTCGTATCAAAAAATAGACTACTTTCTTCCTTCTCATTTAGTTCTATTAAAAGTGTATCAAAAGTTTTCTCTACAACAACCCCACTCAAATGAAACCAATGAGAATTATCATCTCCACTAGAACGCAACTCCATATTTTGACGATTCTCCTTAAAAACATTTCCTTTTACGCCAAGCACAATTAATACTATTGCAAGCAAAAGTATGATTAACAAAATCAATCGTTTCTTATCCATTAAATGTAGTCCCCGATATGTCTGTCCAACTATCAAAATCAAAATTCAAATAACGTACTGTATCCCCCCATCCATCAAATACCATCAATGTATGTACTGTATTTCCAGAATTATATGCTCGCAAAGTTGCATATCCCTCTGCTGCCATTGAATGCCCCGCACGTTCTCCAGTATCACTGCTAATTATACCACAATGGACAACTGCTATATCTCCTCTATCAATGCAATTAGTGAAAAAATTATAATTGGGACTATAGTCAGTATTTTGTGTTACAGAAACATTCTTTCCAGCACAAAAGTCCACAAATCCAGGTCCAATATTGCCAATAGTTGTTGAACCATATGTTATTCCTCCACTCTCCGATGAAACTGTCGTTCCTGTTGAATCCCAAATATCCATATAATCACCTGCAATATCTGTATAATCAACAGCATTATAATATGCACCACATGCTAATAATGCACTAACTGCACATGCATAATGTCCTGTTACACTTTCTATATACGGCTCATTAAAGGAAATAAATTCTTGAAGATGATTTGTTGAAACAAGCGTGTAGTTTTCATAAACTTCATCAATATCTAGCAAAACCTCATCCCAAGTAGCTGGGTCTTTTCCCCTACTCTCATTCAAGGACAGTACTGTTTTTTCTAATGTTTCACCATAATTCGTTCTAATCTTTCCCAAATTATCAACAATACCATATTCAAACGGAGCTATTTTATATATTTCAGAGGTATTTGCTTTTTCACTAAATACATTTGCTTCACTTTGATAAATCACCTCATATGGATTTGCTGAATTATTACCAAATGAGTATTCTGATATCAAAGATTCACACGTAGTATCAAAAACTACATATCCATATGGTTTGTTTTCTAAATTGTAATTTACAATATATCCAATAGCTTGACCTGTTGTATCATAAAATTTTCTCGGATTATTAGCAACAATATTGCTATTTTCTCCTATTCCCTTTGCAAAACGTTCTGCCATCTGTATCGCCAAATCATCCGTAACATTTACAACAGAAGTATTCTCCGATGCATGGACAGGAACTATTGACATAATAGTCAATATAAAGATTGTCAAAAGTGAAGCAAATCGTTTAAAAATTTTTCTCATAAATATCCTTCCTCCTTAGATTATATATTTACTTTAATATTATATCTTATTCCCTATTTTGTCTATATTTTTTTTATGTTTATTTCAAATATTTCATTCTATTTTATTTTTATCAAAATATTTTCAAACAAATCCAAGCAAAGAATCTCGGGGCAAATTTCGGTCAAATCAGGATAAATAAATATAACACTTTATATGTAAGTCAATTTTAAAAAAGCCTGTAATTCCGGGCTTTACAACACTTTGTAACACAATATAAACCAGTTCGATAATCCCTCATTCCTTTAGATAACTATAACGACAACGAACGCCACAGGCCGAAAGGTTTGTGGCGTTTGTCGTTTCTTTTTTCAGCAAAATTTAATGCTTGTTTAAAAGCTATATGCTATAATAAATTATCAACAAAACCCTTATATAGCTTATCATTTTCTCTCGTTTCCCAAAAAGAATGTTTCAAAGAAAGCGGTGGTTACTATGAAAGGAAAATATCTTTTTACAAGTTTCATTATGATTTCACTTATCATGATAGTCTCAGCCTCTTGCGACAGTTCCAAAACTGACAAAACCTCACAGGAAACACCGGTAAACTACACCGGTGAAAATATCAATCAGCTTCTGACCTATACCGTTCCAGATGGATACCATATCGATACAGAGAATTGTACAGATAAAAACGAAGCTTCATACACAATTATTTTATCCTCTGATGACTTAGATGAAGAAGTATTTACTCTTGAGATTATCTCTTATAAAAAGCAAGGTGTAGCAATCACTGACGATTGCGACATTGATATGGACTACCTGTTAAATGTTTCCAAGGATTCTGTGATTAAAAAGATAACCTTAAACGACACATTTACAGTAGATGGGCATACCTGCAATGAAGTTACAGAGTACTGGCCATATGATCCGGATGAAGAATTCATTTCTTCATCCCAGAATCCTGTATCATATCTTTTACATGCTCTCGGATTCAAAAAGGAGCAAAAAACGATTGCATTTGAACAGGCATATATTCAAAATGGTGATTATATTATCGGAGTAGGCGTCCGAAGTTTCAATGCAGTGCAAGATATTGAAAATGATGTATTAAAAAAAGATTTGTATAAAATACTGAATTCCATAAAATTTTCAGGCAACCTATAACAAATCATCCTGAATATCTTCCTCCAGCATTCGTATCCCCGCAACACTGGTCACCGGCAGCGAGAACACAATCGTACGTTCTTTGCTGTCGAGACCGGCCTGCTCCATGATTGCTTTCATGATCTGATTCTTCTCTCTGCTCTTCGTTACGATCAGAATGACCTCTTTTTCTTCCACCAGTGATACCCCAAGATATTTCTTTGCAAGCTCCATCCCAGTTCCTTTTGCATGGATCACAGTCCCTCCGCCGGCCTTTGCCGCTCTTGCCGCATCCATGACCGTATCGATATATCCCTGATTTGCGATTGCTACCAGAAGTTCATAGTCTGTATCTTTCATCGAAGTCTCCTCCTCTTTTTCAAATTCCTGTTCATTTACAAGAAACTGCAGTGTCTTTCTTCCGCCCACGCTGCTAAGCGGCACAATGAATGATACCCCTGTCCCTGGTACATCGATCAGCATCTTCGTGATCAGTCCCCGGCGCAGCTTTTTCCAGGTCTCTCCTGTAACGATTGCAAGAAATAACAACTTTTCCGATTCTTCCAGGCCGAAATAATCCAGCACTTCACTCTGTGCCGTCCCCCTTCCGATCGTTTCCAGAAATACAGGAAGTCCGTACTCTTTAAAAAATGTCTGGAAATCTTTTCGTTTGTTTCTGTTCGTGATGGTCACCATCATATATACCTTGCTCATGAATTCTCCCTTACAACTCTATGATATCCGCATCCCCATATGCCTCCAATGGCAGTACTTTGATCGGCTCTGCGAGCATCTCGTCTTTATCCTTCTTACGCTCCTGATACTGATACACCACACCCAGGATCTGTATCGTGATAAGCGGTGTCATTGCTACCATTGCTACCACTCCAAATGCATCCGTTACCACATTTCCGCCAACCGCTTCACATGCTCCCTGTGCAAACGGAAGTAAAAAAGTTGCCGTCATCGGTCCGGAAGCAACACCACCTGAGTCGAATGCGATTGCCGTAAATATCTTTGGCACAGATATCGTCAGAACCAACGCCAGTGCATATCCCGGAACCAGAAACCACAAAATCGAGATACCTGTCAGCACACGTATCATCGCCAATCCAAGGGAAAATGCAACGCCAAGCGACAGGCTATATCCCATTGCTTTTCCCGGTATTGCTCCGGAGGTCAGCTCTTCTACCTGCTCCATCAGCACATATACCGCCGGCTCTGCCTTTACGATAAAGTAACCGATCAGCATACCGATCGGGATGATCACCCAGCAGTAAGGAAGCCCTGCGATCACCTGTCCCAGATAATTACCTACCGGCATAAATCCTACATTTACCCCTGTCAGGAATAATACCAGTCCAATGTATGTATACAGGATACCGACCAAAATTTTGATCAGCGTTTTCTTTTTTAATTTCAGGGATACCACCTGAAAGAATGTGAAGAACAGAATGATTGGAAGCAGTGAGCCACCGATTTCCTTCATATAATGTGGGATTCCGGACTCGAATAATTTCCATAATGCTACAGATGTCTCTGCATCCGGTATTACAGTCTCGGAATAGCTGCCGCCCTGTGATGATAGATAATACCAAGAAGCAATACCGCCAGCACCGGGCCGATCGAACACAACGATACCAGACCGAAGCTGTCCGTCTCTGCGTATTTATCACTACGTACCGCAGAGAATCCGATTCCCAGTGCCATGATAAACGGCACCGTCATCGGTCCGGTCGTCACGCCGCCCGAATCAAATGCAATCGCCAGAAAGTCCTTCGATACAAAAAATGTCAGGATAAACACCACCGGATAAAAGATCAACAGCATATAGGACAGCGGTTTTGAAAATAACATACGCAATACAGCGGCCACCAGAAAAATTCCAACTCCCACGGCAAACCGCCAGAATCAGTGTCATATTTGATACCGAAGGTACCTGCCCGGCCAGCACCTGCAGATCCGGTTCCGATATTGTGATGATAAATCCAAGTACAAAACACAACCCGATGATCACCGGCAACCTTTTTGACTGTGCGATCCGGGTTCCGATCCTCTCTCCCATCGGTGTCATCGACATCTCTGCACCCAGTGTAAAGAACATCATTCCTACTATCAGAAGGATTGCTCCAATAATAAAAGCCATCAGAATGCCCGGCGGCACCGGTGCGATCGTAAAGCTTAAAATCAATACGATCACAATGATCGGCACCACCGCTTCCAATGACTCTTTTAATTTCTCCATTAATTTTGTCCAATATAATTTCAATAAATATTCATGCCTTTCTGTGTTAATTTTTCTACAGTTTTCTGACTATTCAATATATTCATTATATTATCACAAAATTCTAATCCCATCTATTTTTCTTTCGCTAAGATCTTGCTAAGATTCTTTATTCTATAACCATATCCTTTGCAAACAATGCTGCTCCCAGTGCTCCGCAAAGCTGTGCCTTATCACTGATCACCAATGTTGTACCAAGCTTCTCTTCCAGTGTCTTCACCAATCCCTGGTTCTTGGACACGCCTCCGGTCATCATATAACGTTCCTCGCCGCCGACACGTTTTGCCAGTGCTGCCGTCTTGATGCAACGGCTTTATTCAGTCCGTGTTATCGATATCATCAGTAGCCTTATTCTGTGCAATCAGTGATACGACTTCGGATTCTGCAAATACGGTACACATACTGGAGATCGTAATGTCTTCCTTATATGACAGACCTGCCTTTCCCATATCATCCAGGCTCATTTCCATCGTTCTTGCCATCATTTCCAGGAATCTTCCTGTTCCTGCAGCACATTTATCATTCATAACGAAATTGGCTACAGCCCCGTTCTCATCCAGACGGATGACCTTGCTGTCCTGACCTCCGATATCAATAACAGTACGGACTTCCGGGTTCAGGAAATGTGCCCCTCTTGCATGACAGGTAATCTCTGTAATACTCTTATCTCCATCAGAAATGGCCGTTCTTCCGTATCCGGTTGTAACCATTGCATCGATGTCTTCTCTCTGAAGTCCCGCATCCTTCAGTGCTTCTTCCAGTGCACGCTCTGCTCCGATTGCTGCTCCCGCACCTGTCGGCAGGATGATCCCTGTCACGATATTTTGGTCTTTATCAAGAATTACTACATCTGTACTTGTTGATCCGCTGTCTATTCCGGCAAAATATCCTTTTCCCATCTTCAGTTCCTTCCCTTCCAGTTGTTCCATATTCATGCTCTCTGCAAATGCTTCTAATCTTGTCAGAAGCTGCCCGCTGCTCTGCACCGTATAATCCGATTCGATCTTCAGAAGCGGCACGGTCACATTCTGCTTAATCTGTGCGTATTCAAAACTGTAAAAATCGCAGAATTTCACAGTATGATAAATGATTCCTTTTAATCCGGGATCGTTATATAATCTCTTTCTTCCGCTGTGATCCATCATTCGCATACATGGAATCTGTCCGAGAAGTTCTTTCGCATACCATGCCATCAGCTCATCGAATCCCAGATCTTTTGGCGGCTCTGTCTCGCCCACCGAACGGTTATTGACACAGGTATCATTTTCCACCGGATATGGCATACTTTTCTGTACCATATCAAAAAGTTCATTTCCCATACGTGCACCCAGCACACTGATATGCGGCTTTACGATGCGTTCCGGCTTCTTGAATGCCTGCCGAAACTTCTCTTCATCAAATCTGGTACCTTTATATTCTCCATATGCTTTCGCAAGACCTTTTAACTGCACTGCTGTACGTTCCCTGCTGCATTCTGCATCACAGTGAAGTACATCAATCATATATAAGAAATCCAGTTTCCCGCTGTCTTCCAGAATATCATACACACTCCGAATCGTGTCACAGCAGTTGACCAACACCAGTTCCTTTACTTTTCCACTCATAACAGCTTCCAGCAGGGCCTTGCCGAATCCACAGATATTCGGATGCGCTATCTGATCCGCATGGTCAAAGCCCTGCGGCATCTCATTCAGGTTCTGACATTCCCCGCCGAACGCTTCTAAGAGTTCGATTGGGGTATATTTACAAACATAATATGTTTTATTCATCGTGCGATTCCTCCTGTCTGTCCGTATTTTCATCCGTTTCTGTATTCAGCATCTCTAAGAATGCCCCGAGTCTGGTAGATGTCTGCCCTTCTCCGCCATGACTTCTGTCGCATCCATCGCCGTCCAGGATCAGAAGCGGGATTCCCTGTTCTTCGAATTTGCGCTTGGCAAGCTGTGCTGCTCCAAGGGTATGCTTACATCCCCAGTGTCCGAACCAAACAGCACCGTCTGCTCCTGTCTCCTTTGCATGACGGATTCCTGCTTCGATTCTTCTGATCGCGCTTCCATTTAATGCATGATATACCATACGTCTCGCCATTGCCTCATAAGGCTTCTCCGGATCAAAATCCGGCTCACAGACGTGACTCAGTTCACAGCCGACAATCTGTGCTTTTTCCTGAAAGCATAGCTCGTTCTTCACCGCATCGGAACATACTATCCTTCATAAGAGGAGGATAG
>ENA-OQED01000791-OQED01000791.1-human-gut-metagenome-genome-assembly--contig:-NODE-791-length-12248-cov-1.168880_pt1 | contig 12248 bp, 10 predicted proteins | sample MGYA00242790_ERZ504625 | MGnify/ENA primary metagenome ERZ504625 (study PRJEB26092, sample SAMD00036345) | human gut metagenome | host: Homo sapiens | study: EMG produced TPA metagenomics assembly of...
CGCTTACCTTTACATCGTTTACCAGCGGATTATCTACCGGAATCGGCTCTTCTGCGGTCTCTTCCTCTGCCGGAGCATCCGGGTCAACCATATCGAAACCAGCAGCGATCACAGTAATTACCATCTCATCCTGCATATTCTCCTTGAATGCAGTACCGAAGATGAACTCGACATCGTCTGCTGCCTTGTCGGTAATCATCTTGGTTGCGATATCCACGTCGGAGGACAGGATATCTTCGCTCATTGCAATGTTGATCAACAGGCGCTTTGCACCAGCGATAGAGGTTTCCAGCAGCGGGCTTGCGATAACTGCGTTTGCAGCCTCCTTTGCCTTGTCCTTGCCGGAGCCGTGACCGATCGCCATGTGTGCATAGCCTGCACCCTTCATGATGGTGGAAACGTCTGCGAAGTCCAGGTTGATATAGCCCTCTTCTACGATCAGATCGGAGATGCTCTTGACACCGGTCTTGAGGACATCATCTGCCAGGGCGAAGGATTCCCGCATGGTCAGCGGCTTGTCCAGACCCTCCAGCAGCTTTTCGTTCGGAATCACGATCAGAGAGTCTACATACTTCCGCAGCTCAGAGATACCTTTTTCTGCCTGGAGCATCTTCTGCTCACGCTCAAATGCGAACGGTTGGTAACCACTGCAACGGTCAGGATGCCTGCCTCCTGTGCCAGACGTGCAACCACAGGTGCTGCGCCGGTACCGGTACCGCCGCCCATGCCGGCAGTGATAAATACCATATCTGCACCCTTCAGTGCTGCCTCGATCTCATCTCTGTTTTCTTCGGCACTCTTCTCGCCGACTTCCGGCTTGTTGCCTGCGCCACGACCCTTGGTGAGCTTTGCACCGATCTGGATCTTGGTGGTTGCCTTGGAATTATTCAGTGCCTTTGCATCGGTATTGACTGCAATATACTCAATGTCATGTACATCCGAAGATGCCATGCAGTTCAGCGCATTTCCGCCGCCGCCGCCGACACCGATCACCTTAATATTTACATCGGGATCAAACGCATCTTCATAGATAAAATCAGTCATCTCAACATTTCCTCCTACAAGAACTTCTCTCACAAGCTATAGACCACGCCGAATTCCCGGAAATGTCCCGGCTTTTCGGAGCGCCATGTATACGATCCGCACCGTCCTCTGGACAGACGGAGTCCATCTCTAAAAATACACTTATTATTTTAACACATTTTCGCCGGCATTGCAAGCTTTTTTTTGAAATAAATCACGTTTTTCCCTTTCCCACAAGATTTTCGGGAAAAATCCGTGCCAAATTCACATTTTCATACAGAATTTCAAAGAAAAACCCATTATTGCCATGCCGCCGCAGTGGTCGTTGTCTCAGTTTCGGTCGTTACAGCATTGCCGTTTTCGTCTGTCTCCGTCACGGGGTCGCCGTTTTCATCGGTCGCCATGGTCTGGAGCGGCGCAGTGGTCTGCTGCTCCACGGCATCCTTGTCCCGATAGGAACACTGGTGGTCGCCCACCATGGTGAGGTATCCCACCTTGTCCGGAGCGAGCTGTCCCAGGACAGTCTCCGCCAGGGTGATCTTATAGTCCATATCACCCCAGTTTCCCAGTGAAAACGCCACTCTGCCGTCAAAGGTCAGCGTGATGTCATACTTATCCGTCAGATCCACCGCTGTCAGCGGACAGTCCAGCCCCTTCGCCACACGTGCGGCAATGGCCTGGAAGATCTTATCCTTCTGTTCGTCCTTGGATGCCAGCATCTGTCCCGGCTCCCGGACAGCAGTTTCAAATCCGGTGATGGTGGGAAGCGCAGGATCGGCGTCCGGACCGTTTTTCAGGATCTTTCCGGATGCGCTGACCTGGAGCGTTCCGCTGGAATCCGTCACATTAAACGCCGGCGTGCTTGGTGTCACGGTAATGACCAGCTTGTCGGGAAAGTTTTTCTGAATGGAAACGCTGTCCACGAACACCATCCGTGCCAGGATGTTCTGCTCCACCTCATCCCGGTTGAGCCGCATCATATTGTCACCGGTATGTACGCCGGAAGCATCCGCAATGTCCTCCGCCGTGTATTGGGGCGCATCGCCTGCGATTTCAATAGTCGCAATGTTGAAAAACACTGTCATTGAAAGGGAAACGCCCACACCGATCACCAGCGCCGCCACCAATAGCCCGTACAGCGGACGCATCCGGTTTCTGCGCCGTCTGCGCTTGGGACTCGTCTGGCTCTGGATCTCTGTTTTTCCACATCCTGCATCGTTTCAGCTCCTCATTTCCTTTCTGAAAAGTTCATTCCACCCGTGTGATCCTTGCGCCCACACCTTGCAGCACCGTCTCGATCGACTCGTATCCCCGGTCGATGTGGGAGATCTGCCGCACCTCTGTTTTTCCCTGTGCGCCCAGCCCGGCAAGCACCATGGCTGCGCCGCCACGCAGATCTGTTGCCGCCACCGATGCACCGCTCAGCGAGCGCACCCCGGTGACCACGGCGATCCTGCCGGACACGTGGATCTTTGCCCCCATTTTCACCAGGGCATCCACATGACGGTAGCGGTTCTCGAAGATATTCTCTTCCAGGACGCTGACCCCGTTCGCCAGACTCAGCATCGCCATAAAGATCGCCTGGGCATCTGTGGGAAAGCCGGGATGCGGCATGGTACGGATAGACGGCACCGCTTTCAGCCGGCGTGGTGCAAGCAAGTGCAGCCGATCCGGTTCGGGAAATACCCGGCAGCCGGTCTGTTCCAGCACCGGGAGCATATTCTCCATGGGCTGGGTGTTCACCCCACGCAGGCACACTGTACCGCCGGTGATCGCCGCCGCACCCAGATAGGTCACGCCGGCAATGCGGTCGGGCATAATGGCATATCTGCCGCCTTTCAGCCGTTCCACGCCACGGATGACCAGAGTGCTTTCCCCGTCTCCGGCGATGTCTGCGCCGCAAGTGCGCAGGAATGCCGCCAGGTCGCAGATCTCCGGCTCTCTCGCCGCATTGTGCAGCACCGTTCTGCCCTCTGCCAGCACCGCCGCCAGCATCACGTTTTCTGTCGCTCCCACCGAAGGGAACGGCAGGTGTATGGCTGCGCCGTGCAGTCCCTCCGGTGCGGTGCAATCCAGCTGTCCCCCATGTACAGAAAAATGTGCGCCCATCTGCCGCAGGGCATCCAGGTGCATATCAATGGGACGGGGACCCAGCTCACAGCCGCCGGGATAGGACAGGTGGCAGCTGCCGGAACGCCCCAGCACAGCGCCCAGAAAAATGATGGACGAGCGCATCTCCTGCATCAGCGCCTCCGGAATGGTATCCGAGCGCAGATCTCTGACCTGCACCGTCACCGTGTGTTCCTGTATCATACAGCGGCAGCCCAGATGGGTCAGAATTCGGCAGGCGGCAAATACATCCGTCAGCCTGGGGCAATTTTCCAAAGTCGTCTCGCCGTCACAGAGCAGCGTCCCCGCCAGAATCGGCAGGGCGCTGTTTTTCGCCCCGTGCAGAAAGATCTCACCCTCCAGCGGTATGCCACCTTCGATCACCAGTTTTTGCAATCCGCATCACCTCTTTTTATTTCAGTGTATGCGGTTTCGGCAAAATTGGTGAAACCGGGTTTATTTTGTCTTTTGATACAGCGCAGAGACCACATTCCAGATACGCTCATCCGTGTCGGAGATCTCCAGCGCCTTGGCGTTCTGCCCCATCTCCGTGAGACGGCTGCGGTCCTGGTACAGCTTTTCGATCTCCTGGATGATCCGCTCCGGGGACGCATCCTTCTGCTCAATGACGATAGCAGCGCCGGCATCTCCCAGCACATTGGCGTTGTGCAGCTGGTGATTGCCTGTCACGATGGGCGACGGGATCAGAATAGAACCTCTTCCGGCTGCCTCCAGCTCTGCCAGCGTGGACGCACCGGAGCGGCAGATCACCAGATCTGCTGCCGCCAGACACACATCCATATCATTGATGTATTCCGTAATGCGCAGCCGGTCGCTCTTCATGGGGATGCCGGCATCTGCCATGGCTTTGGGGAAAGATTCCTTTCCCATGCCGCCGTAGCCGTGGATATGGTTGATCGCCATACCCTTTTCCGTGTGCCACGGAATCACCTTTGCCATTGCCTCATTGATGCAGCCTGCACCCAGACTGCCGCCGAAGGACAGGATGCACATTCCGTCATCAAAGCCCAGCTTTTTCCGGGCTGCGGCTCTGTCCATGCCGGCGATGCCGCCACGCACCGGGAGTCCGGTGACGGTATAGGCACAGTCCGGGGTGGAGATAATTCCAGCGCCTTTTCCACGGTGAGCATCACGTGATCGACTTCCTTTGCCAGCATCTTATTGGTAACGCCGGGGAATGCGTTCTGCTCGTGAATGGCGCAGGGAATGCCCATATGCGCCGCAGCGTGGAGAATCGGTCCTGCCACATAGCCGCCTGTGCCGATGGCAATGTCCGGCTGGAACTGTTTCAAGATCTGCTTGGCACGGTGCTGGGATGTTGCCAGATAATACGCCGCCCTGCAGTTCCGCTTGATGTTCTTCCAGTTCAGCTTGCGCTGAAATCCGGCAACGTGCATGGTCTCCAGGGCATAGCCTGCCGCCGGGACAAGGCGAGCCTCCATGCCGTTCGGCGTTCCCACAAAGAGGAACTCTGCCGAGGGGTCATGCTGTTTGATAATGGATGCAATGGCGAGCGCCGGGTTGATATGACCGCCCGTGCCGCCGCCTGCCAATAATACTTTCATGCGTTACCTCCCTGGAGCTGTTCCGTGGTCTCCTCTGCCGGCTTTGCCGCCGGTGCTTTTGCACCCACACGATACCGCACACGGGAGATGTTCAGAACGATGCCCATTTCTGCCAGCTGTAATATCAGCGCCGTACCGCCGTAGCTGAAAAACGGCAGGCTGATACCAGTATTCGGAATCAGATTGCTGACAACTGCAATGTTGAAAAATGCCTGCAGGCCGATGTGCGAGGTCAGACCGATCGCCACCAGCATCCCGAACTTGTCACGGGCGTGCATGGCGATGTGGAATCCACGGATGACCAGCAGCGCAAAAAGCAGCACCACAGTCAGCGCTCCCACCAGACCAAGCTCTTCGCAGACAATGGAAAAGACGAAGTCGTTTTTCGTCTCCGGCAGATACAGATACTTCTGCCGGGATTCGCCCAGACCCAGACCGAACAGTCCGCCCGAGCCAATGGCAATCAGAGACTGACAGGTCTGCCAGGTGTCGCCCAGGCTGTCGGAGAACGGGTCTCGCCAGGAGGCGATACGCTTTCCGATATACTCATAGTGTCCGGACATCAAAAAGCCGATGAGCAGCGCCCCACCCAGCGCCACAGCGCCCAGGATCAGAAACTGCTTGATATCTGCGCCGCCCACGAAGATCAGAATGATGCAGGTCATGGCAATCAGAACAGTAGCGGAAAGGTGCGGTTCCTTGATGAGCAGCGCCGCCGGCACAGCCATGGCAAACAGCAGCGGCAGCAGTCCCTTGCGGAACGACCGCATATTGGCATAGTTCTTCTCGATCACATAGGAAAAGAAAATGACAATGCCGATCTTCATGACCTCAGACGGCTGGAAGTTAAAGCTGCCAATGGCGATCCATCGGGTCGCACCGCCGTCCGTGACGCCGATGCCCGGCACAAATACCATAATCAGCAGCAGGATGGGCAGGACATAGGCACACACGGCAATGAATTTCTTCTGGAGAAAATGATAGTCGATGAGACACAGCACACACATGATGACCAGTCCCACCACTGCGTTTTTGATCTGGCTGACAGCATAATATGTGCCGTCACGTCCTTCTGCGATCGCCCAGGCATAGCTGGCGGAAAACATCATGACGATGCCCATGACCAGCAGGGCGATCACGATGAGAAAGAACGCCAGATCCACTTCGCCGTACCGCACATTGCGCTGCCACAGCGGAAGGCTGAACCGCATCTTCTTTTTTGTTCCGGCAACTTTTGGTTCTGCCATATGCAACCTCCTTTGGTTCTGCCGCTTATAGGATCACCAGCAGCAGTCCGCACAGTCCGGCGATCGCACCGAACAGAGAAAATGTAATCACGATCTTATATTCGCTGAATCCGCTCATCTCGAAGTGATGGTGGATCGGCGTCATCTTGAAGATACGGCGGCCTTCGCCGTACTTCTTCTTGGTATACTTGAAATAGGTCACCTGGATCATAACGGAAAGCGCCTCCAGGATATACACCAGCGCCACCAGGATCATGGTGAGATGCTGGTGGGTCGCCAGACCGATGGCTGCCACAGAGGCACCCAGGTACATGGAACCGGTGTCACCCATAAAGCACTTTGCCGGGTGGAGATTCCACACCAGAAAGCCCAGACAGCCGCCTGCCAGCGCCATGGTATACAACGTGTAGTCCTCCATCTGGAGCTTGCTGCAAACCAGGGTGAAGATGAGCATTGCCACCAGCGTCACCGTGCCGCAGAGTCCGTCTACGCCGTCGGTCAGATTGACCGCATTGGTGAGATACAGGATGACCAGCACCATCAGCGGATAGTAGAACCACTTGATGTCGAAGGAGGTGAATCCCAGCCCGATGGTGGTGTCACGGTCGCCCAGCCAGTACATTGCCGCCAGCCACAGCACCGCAGCCACCACCTGCAAAACGATCTTCTGCATGGGTTTCAGACCCTCGTTCTGTTTCTTGGCAACCTTGGCGAAGTCGTCGATAAAGCCGATGACACCGAACAGCAGGCAGAACAGCAGACAGCTCAGCACACGCAGCGCCTCACGGTCGCTGAACGGGGAGACGAAGTCAGTCATGCCGAACAGACGGTACAGCACATAGCCCACGCCGGTCGCCACGATGCTGCCCACGATGAACAGGATGCCGCCCATGGTGGGGGTTCCCTGCTTGTTTGCGTGCCAGCTGGGACCGAAGTTGACCTTGATGGGCTGCCCGAATTTCAGCTTGTGCAGCCATGGCAGCAGCGCCTTTCCGCCCAGTGCGGCAATGACAAACGCCAGCAATCCTACGAGAATGTTAATCCAGAACGGCATGATCCGTTTCCTCCTCCTGCTCAAAAATTACGTCAATACAATCTTCCAGGTGCATCCCTCGCTCGCCTTGAATAAGATCACATCACCCGGACGGAGATACTGCCGGATCACACGGCACAGTTCCCGGCGATCCTCGGTATGATACACAGCGACTTCCTGCATGGCAGCACGCTGTGCCAGATAAAACGATTCCTTTCCGAAACAGAACAGAGCGTCCACCTCGCTGTTTGCCGCCATATCGCCTACCAGCGTATGGAGCTGACGGGACATCTCGCCCAGTTCCAGCATATCGCCCAGCACAGCGACCCGTCTGCCCTTACAGGGCAGGTCACGCAGCACGGTCAGCGCCGCCTTCATGGAGTCCGGGCTGGCGTTGTAACAGTCCGCAATAATGGTATATGCGCCCCTGCGGTAAATATTCTGGCGCAGTCCCACGGTGTGATACTGTGCCAGCGCTTGCAGATCTGCTCCGGCGCAATGCCTGCCAGCCGTCCCACACAGAATGCCGCCAGCGCATTCATCACATTGTGATCCCCGGCACAAGGCAGTTCCACCGGATAGGTCTTTCCGTCCTCTGTCCGGATGGAAAAGGCGGTGGACTGCGCCTGGCGCTGGATCTCCACGGCACGGACATCTGCCTTATCGCTGTGCATTCCGTAGGTAATGACCGGACGGGACAGTTCCTTTTTCAAAGGCGCAAGCAGGGGATCGTCGCCATTTACCACCAGCGGCGCATCCTCTGCCATGCCGTCCTGGATCTCCAGCTTTGCCTGGCGGATGCCCTCCTGTGTCTTGAGGTTTTCAATGTGCGAATAGCCGATGTTGGTGATTACGCCGATGCACGGCTCTGCCGTCCGGGAAAGGCGGCTGATCTCGCCGAAGTGGGACATTCCCATTTCAATGACGGCTGCCTCGTGGCTGTCCTCCAGCCCGAACAGGGTCTTGGGGAGACCGACCTCGTTGTTGAAGTTCCCCTGGGTTTTCAGGGTGGCATACTGGGATTCCAGCACGCAGGCGATCATCTCCTTGGTGGTCGTCTTTCCCACACTGCCGGTGATGCCCACCAACGTGGGGTGGAACTTCTCCCGATAAAACCTTGCAATTTGCAGCAGCGCTCTGCCGGTATGCTTTACCACCAGGCACGGACAGCCCTCGATGGGCTTTTCCGTGACCGCAGCCACAGCCCCTGCCTTGATCGCCTGCTTCACGAAATCGTGCGCATCGAACTTTTCTCCACGCAGCGCCACGAACAGACAGCCCTGCGGCAGGTCACGGGTATCGGTGCTGACGCAGGTGATCTCTGCCTCTACCGGCACATCACAGCCCAGCACATCTTTCAATTCTGACAACATCCAAGGTTTCATCGCATTCTCCCCCAGTTTCCTTTATCGCTCCGGAACAAGCGGCAGACAGTCACGCACGATCTCCCGTTCGTCCATATGAATATGTACACCGTTTTTCAATACCTGATAGTCCTCGTGACCCTTTCCGGCGAGAACGATCACATCGCCCGGCTGTGCCATCTGCATACTCCGCAAAATGGCATCCTTCCGGTCGATCACCACCTCATACGGCACATCGCTGCCCTCCAGTCCGGTGAGGATGTCGGCAACGATCGCCTCCGGCTCTTCATCTCTGGGATTATCCGAGGTGATGACCAGAAAGTCCGCATACTTTGCCGCAGCCTTCGCCATCTTCGGACGCTTTGTGGCATCCCGGTTGCCGCCGCAGCCGAACAGACAGATCAGTCTGCCCTTCGTGTATTCCTTTACGCTCCGCAGGATGTTTTCCACTGCATCGGGCGTGTGGGCATAGTCGCAGATCACGGTAAAGTCTCTGCCGGTGGGGATCACCTCACAGCGTCCCCGGACACCGGTGCAGGTCTCCAGCGCCGTGCGGATCTCCCGCATGGACAGCCCCACGGCATGGCAGGATGCCACCGCCGCCAGGGCGTTGGACACGTTGAACATTCCGGTCAGATGCAGGTTCACCGGATAGGACTTTCCGCCGCAGCACAGCCAGAAGCTCGTGCCGTCTGCCCGGAGCTTGATGGCGTCTGCATAGAAATCCGCCTGGCTGCTGCTGCCGTAAGAGATCCTGGGACAGGTCACTTCGCCGTACAGTCGCTTGCCGTATTCGTCATCTGTATCAATAATGGCAGTATCACACCGCTGGAACAGCAGTTTCTTTGCCTGGTAATAGTTTTCCATCGTGCCGTGATAATCCAGGTGATCCTGGGTCAGATTGGTGAACGCAGCTGCTGCGAAATGGGTCTCGCCGATGCGCTGCTGCACCAGACCGAACGAGGACACCTCCATGACCACATCGTCACATCCTGCCTCTGCCATTCTGGCATACAGCGCCATCAGATCATAGACGAACGGGGTGGTATTGTCCGTGTGGATAATCTCGTCTCCGATCTCGTTCTGGATCGTGCCGATCAGTCCCACCTTGTGTCCGTTTTCCGTCAGAATGTGCTTGATGAGATTGGTGATGGTGGTCTTGCCGTTGGTTCCGGTGACGCCGATGAAACGCATCTTCCGCTCCGGATGACCGAACCATGCGGCGCAGAGCTTTCCGTAGAGCGCACGGGTGTCCTCTGTCAGGATCTGCCGGTCGCCCAGCCCCAGGTCGTGGTCAGCCAGCACCGCTGCCGCACCACGTTCCAGCACGTCTTTCGCCGCCGTGTGTCCGTCAAAGCGTTCTCCACGGATGCAGGCGAACAGCATTCCCGGCTGTACCTTTCTGGAATCGTCTGTCAGTCCGGTGATCTCCATATCCGGCAGACTGGTTTTCGCATTGTTTTCCAAAAGCGCATATAACTGCATTTCTCTCATCCTTTCTGTGTGTGAAGGTATGAACTCCGGACAGTGCCGCCTAAAACCTGTGCGGCGCTGTCTTTAATCGGTCGCCTCTCCGGCGGACAGGGTCAGTGTGATGGAAGAGCCACGCTGTAGCTGTGTGCCTTCCCTGACAGACTGGCTCTTGACCAGTGCGCCCTCACTGCTTGCGGACGCACCCATCAGCGCATAGTTCAGCCCGTAATAGGACAGGGTCTCGTTTGCCTGGGATGCGGTCATGCCGATCAGATTCGGCACGGTGACCAGGTCACGTGTGGTGGTCTGCTCTGTATACAGCAGCACCTTTCCGCCCTTGGCAACGCTTGTGCCGGTGGTAGGCGACTGGGAAACTACTGTCGAGCCGCTGCCCACAACTTCATAGGTCAATCCCATCTGTTCCAGCGTTGCCTGCGCATTTTCGATCGTGGCATCCTGGAGCAGCGGAACAGCAACATTCATTTCCTTTGCCTCTTCGTCGGTATATTCCGGATAGAATCCCATATACGGCAGTATCTCCTCCATGATCTCCTGCGCATAAGACGTTACGACCTTCGAGCCGTAGTAGCCGATCTCCGGATTCGGATAGTCCGCCTGGATCAGCATAATGAGTTCCGGATCATCTGCCGGCGCAAAGCAGCAGTACGATGCCACATAGTCATCTTCGATGTCCCGGGTGGCACGGATTTCTGCCGTACCGGACTTACCGCCGATGCGGTAGCCCTGGATATAGGCGTTATGCGACGGATTGCCGGAAACTACTGCCTCCAGCTGTTCCCGTACCGTTTTCGAAGTTTCTTCCGAGATGATCTGCCGCTTTTCAGTAGTGGTATTTTGCAGGACTGTGTTGCCGCTGCTGTCTACGATATGGTCTACCACATAGGGCTGTACCACATAGCCGCCGTTGATGGCTGCCGCATAAGCGGTAATCAGTTCCAGTGCAGTGGTTTCATTGGTCTGTCCGAATGCGCCGGATGCCAGATCGACCTGTGTCATCTTGTCTTCCGGTACGCATACGCTGGCAACTTCACCCGGCAGGTCGATGCCGGTCTTTTCTGTCAGCCCAAAGCCCTGGAGATAATAGCTGAACTTCTGCACGCCCAGCCGCAGACCGATCTCCATAAACGCCGGGTTGCAGGAATTGGTCAGCGCCTGGGTAAAGGTCTGTGCGCCGTGACCGGAACGCAGCGAGCAGCCGATGTCCAGATCCTGTACCTTCAAAGAGCCGCTGCAATAAAAGCTGTCGTTGTTCAGATCGATCAGATTTTCCTCAAATGCCGACGCAGATGTGAAGATCTTAATGGTAGAACCCGGCGGGTTGATCTCACTGATTGCCTTGTTCCGCCACTGCTTTTCTCTTGCCTCCAGGTATGCGTCCTGGTATTCGCTCTCCGGCAGCTCTTTCAGCTGCGCCGCAACCACCGGGTCGTAGATCTCCGACGGATTATTCAGGTCGAAGGAAGGGCAGGTCGCCATAGCGTAGATAGCGCCGGTTTTCGGGTTCATGATAATGCCGGTGGCACGGTCATTGACCTCGAACTTTTCCACCATCTCGGACATACTCTTTTCCAGATAGTACTGCATGGTGGAATCCAGCGTCAGATACAGGGATGCGCCGTCCTTCGCCTCATAGGTGGTGGAATACCGATAGGGCATTTCCTCGCCGTTTGCCGCCTGTGCGGAAATGATTCTGCCGTCTACGCCGGACAGATATTCGTCATACTGATATTCCAGACCATACTGTCCGTCGCCGTCGCCGTTGGTAAAACCAATGACTGCCGCCGCCAGTTCATTCTGGGGATAATACCGCCGTGTGGTCGCCTCTGTTCCCACAAAGGTGAGCTTCAGCTTATCAAAATATGTGGTGATCTCGTCTGCCGTGTTCTTTTCCACCTGGGTTTGCAGGACGCAGTATCTGCCGTCCTTGGCAAGCGCCTCCTGCACCTTGGATGCGTCGATCTCCAGCTTTTCCGAGAGGAAAGAGACGATGGACTGTTCCAGCTGGGTCACGTCCACCAGGTTTGCCGCCTGTTCCCCCTTTTCCTCTGCCGCAGATTTTTTCTTGTCGTTGGACTTTTCGATCTCCTTGATCTCATCCCGATACAATTTCGGGTCAACATATATATTATATACCGTTGCGCTCCACGCCAGCGCCGTTCCGTTGGCATCATAGATGGCGCCACGGTTTGCGTCCAGGGTCATGGTCCCGAAGTGATAGTTGTTCGCCAGCGTCTCATACTTGGAATTGTCCACGATGGAGACCTTGAACAGCTTTCCGGCGACTGCTGCGCCCATTACCACCAGGACAGTCATGCTGACCGCTGCACGGCGGCGCATCACTGCGGACGCAGAACGTGGTGTCTTTTCCGACTTTGTTTTCTTTTCCTTGGAT
>ENA-OQED01000793-OQED01000793.1-human-gut-metagenome-genome-assembly--contig:-NODE-793-length-12246-cov-1.210331_pt1 | contig 12246 bp, 11 predicted proteins | sample MGYA00242790_ERZ504625 | MGnify/ENA primary metagenome ERZ504625 (study PRJEB26092, sample SAMD00036345) | human gut metagenome | host: Homo sapiens | study: EMG produced TPA metagenomics assembly of...
TAACCTTTGATCGCTGTGATCGGAGTCTTCAGGTCATGTGAAATGTTACTGATCAGCTCTTTATTCTCTCTGTCAAATGCGACCTTTTTCTTCGGCCTGTGCTTTCAGTCTGAGACGCATCTCTTCAAAGTCCTGACAGAGTTGTCCGATCTCGTCATTTGATTCTGCCTTGATCTCAAAGTCAAGATTACCCTCTTTGATATTGCGTGCAGCTCTCTGAAGTTTCTCCAGCGGGACCGATACCGATCTGTAGATCCACAAGATTAGAAATGCATGTCGTAAGGACAACTGCGATCAGATACAGCTGCTGTATCTCTGCCCCTCTTCCCGGAACAAATGCATGCATTGCGATCAGTGCAAATGTTACAGGAAAGATCATAACGACTACAAAAGCAATAATCAGTTTGGTACGTAATTTCATAGAAGCATCTCCTTTCCGTATTGAAAAGGTGCCTGACACTTTATGACGGGTGTCAGGCACCTTCCGGTGCTTGTATCAGATATTTCTATCTTACAGATATTTCTTTAAATCGTCAACCTTGTCCAGCTTCTCCCATGGAAGATCCAGGTCGTTGCGTCCAAAATGTCCGTAAGCTGCTGTCTGTTTGTAGATCGGTCTTCTCAGATCCAGCATCTTGATGATTCCTGCCGGACGGAAATCAAAAGTTCTCACGAAGGATCTCAACCAGTTTTGTATCAGAAAGTTTCCTGTTCCGAATGTATCAACTGCGATAGATGTCGGATGTGCTACACCGATTGCATAAGACAACTGAATCTCACATTTCTTAGCAAGTCCTGCAGCAACAATATTCTTGGCAACGTAACGTGCTGCATAAGCGGCAGAACGGTCAACCTTTGTACAGTCTTTTCCAGAGAAAGCCCCGCCGCCGTGACGTGCCATTCCACCGTAAGTATCTACGATGATCTTACGTCCTGTAAGTCCACTGTCTCCGTGTGGTCCGCCGATTACAAAACGTCCTGTCGGGTTGATGAAGAACTTTGTCTTCTCATCTACCATGCCCTCCGGAATGATTGCATCGAATACATATTTCTTAATATCTTTATGGATCTGATCCTGTGTCACTTCCGGATCATGCTGTGTCGAAAGTACGACTGCATCCAGACGTGCCGGAACACCATTCTCATCATATTCAACCGTAACCTGTGTCTTTCCATCCGGTCTTAAGTACGGAAGTGTTCCGTTCTTTCTTACTTCTGTAAGCTTTCTTGAGAGCTTGTGTGCAAGTGCGATCGGGTATGGCATATATTCCGGTGTCTCATCAGAAGCATAACCAAACATCATTCCCTGATCTCCGGCTCCGATCGCATCGATCTCTTCTTCGGACATTGTATGTTCTTTTGCTTCCAGCGCTTTATCAACACCCATAGCAATATCAGACGACTGCTCATCGATTGCTGTGATCACACCGCAAGTCTCTGCATCGAATCCGAATTTTCCTCTTGTATATCCGATTTCTTTGATCGTGTCACGTACGATCTTCTGAATATCAACGTATGCATTCGTTGTGATCTCACCCATAACAAGTACCATACCTGTTGTAGTTGCTGTCTCGCATGCAACACGACTCATTGGATCCTGTGCCATCAATGCATCCAGAATGGCATCAGAAATCTGATCACACATTTTATCCGGATGTCCCTCTGTTACTGATTCTGACGTAAATAATCTTCTTTCCACGTTCTTCTCTCCTTTTTTCTTAAAACATTCCTGCATTCTTTCTCCCAGGATTGCCGGCAGTTTTTTGTAGATTCCCCTGTTTTACCGAACTGAAAAACCGTCCACTTACATAAGTGGACGGTTTGATATCTTCATAAACCAATCCTCTTATTGTTCGATCACTCGCTCAGGCTGGCACCTTCCATATATGGGGTTGCCGCAGTTTCATAGATCCTTTGTATCTCCACTGCTCTGAATAAGAGAAAGTTTGCTTTTATTATATTTCTGGTACGACTAAGACTTTACTCTATTTTACACATACTGTCAATAGACATATCTAAGAAAATGTATCATCTAGCCTACTTTTAATTTGAATTTCTGGATTGCTTTTTCGGAATCTACTTTTTCGATGATTCCGCCGATACCACGGAGCTTCTCTTCGATCTTTCATATCCTCTCTGGATATATACGATATCGTCTACGATTGTGATTCCGTCAGCTGCCAGACCAGCTATACAGAGTGCTGCTCCTGCACGAAGATCCGGTGCGCTCACTCTGGCTCCCGAAAATTCTGTCACGCCTTCAATCGTTGCAGAATTACCTTCTACTTTCACATTTGCACCCATTCTTGCAAGCTCATCCAGATATTTGAAACGGTTTTCAAAAATACTCTCTGTAATGATACTTGTCCCCTTACATAAAGCCAGTGTTACGCCGATCTGCGGCTGCATATCTGTCGGGAATCCAGGATACGGAAGGGTCTTCACATGTGTGCTTGTAAGATCTCCTTTTGATACGACACGTACAGCATCATCGAATTCTTCCACTTCACATCCGATTTCTACCAGTTTTGCGATCGTAGCCTCCAGATGCTTCGGAATAACATTCAGTACCGTTACATCTCCCTTTGTTGCTGCTGCTGCGAACATGAATGTTCCTGCTTCGATCTGATCCGGGATCACAGAATATTCTGTTCTGTGAAGGCGCTGTACACCACGGATCTTGATCACATCTGTACCTGCTCCCCTGATGTTGGCTCCCATGCTGTTCAGGAAGTTCGCAACATCTACAACATGTGGCTCTTTTGCAACATTTTCCAGAATGGTAAGTCCTTCTGCCATAGCTGCTGCCATCATAACGTTAATCGTTGCTCCAACACTTACCACGTCGAAATAAATATGCTTTCCGACAAGACGGTCTGCCTCTGCAACGATCTTGCCATGTTCAATATCTACATCTGCACCTAACGCACGGAATCCTTTGAGATGCTGGTCGATTGGTCTGCTTCCGATATTACATCCTCCCGGAAGCGCAACTTCGGCACGTTTATACTTTCCAAGTAATGCGCCAAGAAGATAATAGGAAGCACGAATCTTCTTAATATAATCATACTCAATATCTACGTTCTTGATACTGGCTCCATTAATCTTTACTGTATGACGGTCGACACGGTGTACCTTCGCTCCAATCCCCTCGATTGCATCGATCAGTACGTTAATGTCATTCACATCTGGTAAGTTATCGATTAATACGGTCTCATCTGTCATAATTGCTGCTGCAAGAATTGCAAGTGCCGCGTTCTTGGCGCCGCCGATTTCCACTTCTCCCACAAGCGGATGACCGCCCTTAATAATATACTGTTCCATTAATTACACCTCATTAATATTTATATGAATCTCTAATTACAATAAATCTTTTGTTCAATATTTATAACTATCTCAAATTGTACATAAATTTCTGCATCACAATATAACCCCAAAAGGGTTCGCGCCTATTATAGCACAAATTTCTCAATTGTAAAATATTTTTTACAGTTATGTAATTTTATTGTAACATATTCCAATTGTTCTATCTATACTTGTGCACTTTTACTCCCCTAATGCATCTAATACCGATTCAATCGTATCTTCCAGCTTCTGATTATCTTCACACACTGTAATATCTGCATACTTTTCAAAAAGCTTTACTCTTTCATCATACAGATCTTTGAGCGTCTGTCCGTCACGCAGTACCACTCCACGGCCTTTGGCGTTTTTTAAGTCTGCTGTTTATTGTCTCAAAGGATGCCTGTAAATATACGACTTTGCCGATTTCTTTATAATGTTTCATCGCATTTTCACAATATACTACGCTGCCTCCCGGCGAGATAACGGTACGTTCCGCTTTCACCTGTGCATTGACCCGGTCTTCTACTTTCAGGAAGCCATCCGGTCCAACGTCAGCAATAATATCTTTCAGAAGTTTTCCTTCTGATTCCTGGATCAGAATATCCGTGTCTACAAATCTGTATCCCAGTCTCTTTGCAATTACCACACCAACTGTACTTTTCCCGACTGCCGGCATTCCGATAAAAATAATGTTATTATCTGCCATGATGTGCCCTCCTGTATGTTATGTTCTGACTTTTTCATCTGAAAACATTCATTTATCACCGCACAGTATAACACACAAGAGGGCGAAGTGGAAGTTTTTTTCCAGAGCCCTCTTGTAGATCAATATATTTTTTTACGTATCTCTCTATGTTCCACACGTCTCCTGCAAAGTTCCTGATATGTCATAACCTCGATCAGATCCATAAGCCAGGCACCCGGGTTCTCTTCTTCCTTCTCCGCCTTATCATAGATCCTGCGGCACATCAGACGAAGCTGCAGGCGGTCCGGATATTCATCATACATCATACTTCCGTCATATTCCATTCTGTCACATTCCTCTTCCATATAAGGAAGTACTCTCTTCGCCGTATCCGGGTAAATGCTTTTCATATAGTCATAGTCTCTTCTCGCATTCCGGTCATCATTATACAGCAGCGGAACCGGATAAGCCATATAGAACGGTAATTTGTTCTCCATAATCCTGATTGCTCCTTGGCGGTTCTATCTGTATTAAGATATGCACGGGGACATCAATCGGTGAATGAGAAACTATCTCTTCTAATTGAATGTTATCTCATATTTTTCAATATTAACGGTTGCCGCTTCATCACTAGTAAATATAATTTCATTTGCTTCCAATGGCGTAGGAATGACCACACTTGCCGTCTGCTCTCCATCATTAATAAATAATTCCACAGAATATCTGTCCATGATAAAATGTAGTTTCGGCGCATGATGTTTTTCCGCAATTTCTATCTTTCTCACACAGACAACATCTGCATTTACACCACTGTAGGTCCGGTCAATTTCAATCTGATGTTTTTCCGGATAATATGTAAATGTTGTTGTATATTCTTCATTATGTGCCACATCTACCTTGAACTCCCGGCCTTCTACATTCGTAAGTTCTACCGTCATGTCAATCACCCGGCCATTGATACCATCCAAAGACATCTGTCCGCTAATTTTCTGTTCTGTATAGATGATTGGATTTTTCTTATACTTTTCCAGTTCTCTCACCGGACTTTGCCAGATTTTCCCATCTTTGATTTTTAATTCTCTTGGGAGTGTCATCATTCCCTGCCATTTCTGTCCTTTTGTCATGACACGTGCATCCCACGACTTCATCCATGCGACCATGATCCGCCTGCCATCCGGAAGCTCTGTTGTCTGTGGTGCATAAAAGTCCAGTCCATAATCTAGGCTTCTCTTTTTCTCCCATGCAAAATCCGATATTTCTTTTTCTGCATCTCCAATAATATAAATGGAATTATGACCGTTATGAAATTCGTACTTTTGAGCATGCATATTCTGCGGAGAACAAATGATTACAGGATACCCGTCTACTTCCAGATAATCCGGACACTCTAACATATCTCCATTCTTTCCGTCATTTCTCAAAAGGACTTTTTCATACCGCCAGTTTTTATAGTCCGCACTGCTAAATAAGACTATTTGCCCACAATTTTCCTCATAGCGATTGCCTACAACGCAATAATATCTGCCATCCTTTTTCCATATCTTCGGATCACGGAAGTCTTTTCTGTCAAATTTCTCCGGCATGATATCCCCTTTTATAACTGGATTATCCTGCCATTTTTCATAAGTCTTCCCATCTCCGATGGCAATGCACTGATTCTGGATTTCTTTTCCGTCTTTCTGGCTTACTCCTGTATAAAGCAGCACATGCTTTCCATCAGCTTCTACTGCGCTTCCAGAGAAACATCCAATGTGATCATAATCCTGATCAGGTGCCATAGCTACCGGATATGCTTCCCATTTTACCAGATCTTTGGTCACCTGATGCCCCCAGTGCATCGGTCCCCATTCTGTTTTATATGGATAGAACTGATAGAATAAATGTACTTTTCCCTGATATACAGAGAAACCATTCGGGTCATTCATCCATCCTGTTCCGGTGTCACATGGAATAATGGTTTTTCTTTTTCATCTATGTGATTCCGTCTGATATATTCATTGGCTTTTTCAAGCATACGTTCTTCCTCTTCTATTCTAAATTATTCTGCTCCGATCACCTGCTCTGTTTCCTTATCAAAGAAATGCATCTTATGTGGCATAAAGGTAAATTCCACCTCATCTCCCACCTGGCTTACTTCATATTTTGATACTCTTGCAATCGTTACGCTTCCTCCGAAGTCAAAATACAGATTATTCTCATTTCCCATAATCTCCGTATTGTCAATAACTGCTTTCTGATGACTTCCATAGACATCCAGATTAGTTGTATCAAACTTGATATCTTCTCCTCTGATTCCCATGATAACTTCTGAATAACCGGCAATGCGATTGGCGATTGCTTCCGGAAGTTCAATCTTATTTCCATCTTTGAAGATCAGATTTCTTCCGTCTATTTTTACATCATAGAAGTTCATCTGCGGAGAGCCGATAAATCCTGCCACAAATTTATTCACCGGATGTTCATACAGATCCATCGGTTTTCCAACCTGCTGGATCACGCCATCTTTCATGATTACAATGCGGTCTGCCATTGTCATGGCTTCTACCTGGTCATGTGTAACATAGATGGTTGTACTTCCAAGATTTCTATGTAACTTGCTGATCTCATTTCTCATGCTGACACGCAGTTTTGCATCCAGGTTAGAAAGTGGCTCATCCATCAGAAAGACTTTCTGGTCTTTTACAATCGCTCTTCCAAGTGCCACTCTCTGTCTTTGTCCACCTGATAAATTCTTAGGCTTACGGTAACGATATTCTTCGAGTCCCAGGATATCAATTGCCCAGTCTACTTTTTTCTTGATCTCATCTGCCGGAACCTTCATGTTCTTCAATCCATAAGAAATATTTTTTTCTACCGTCATATGTGGATACAGTGCATAGTTCTGGAACACCATAGAGATTCCTCGATCCGCCGGTGCAACCTCATTCACACGTTTTCCATCAATAAAAAGGTCTCCACTTGTAATCTCTTCAAATCCTGCGATCATTCGGAGTGTTGTGGATTTACCGCATCCGGATGGTCCGACAAATGCGATAAATTCTTTTTCTTCTATATCTAAGTTAAAGTCTGTCACGGAATTCTTATCGTTTCCTGCATATTTTTTACATATATTTTTAAATTCGATAAAGCTCATCTTTTAGCCCTCCTTGGAACCTGTTGATATTACACCCTCTACGATCTGTTTTGAGAAGAGTGAATAGATAATAATGACCGGAATTGTTACCATTGTGATAACTGCAAGGGTCTGTCCTGTTGTTGTGTTATCATTTGATGTAATCGCATTCAGACCAATCTGTGCAGTCAGAAGATCACTGGATGTAAATACAAGTGACGGCCACAGATAATCATTCCATACATTCAGGAATGTAAATACACTAACCGTTGCCACTACACTCTTTGACATTGGAAGAACCATAGTAAAAAAGTATTTTACCGGTCCACAGTGATCTAACTGTGCTGCCTCATATACATCATCCGGAAGCCCCAGGAATACCTGACGGAACAGGAAAATGTTAAACGGATTCACAATCATTGGAAGTACATATCCAAGCACCGTATTCAGAAGTCCAAGTTTTGCAATGATCAGGAAATGTATCGTAATGATCGTCTCCATCGGTACGATCATCAGAAGCATAATGATCAGAAGCCAGCGTTCTCTGAATGGAAAATTAATCTTAGCCAATGCATATCCTGCCAGTCCATTTACAATTACACCAAGTACGATCAATATTGCTGCATAGAACAAGGTATTACACATATATCGTACAAATCCTGTATTTGTTAATACAGATACATAATTATCAAAGAAATTGCCGTTCAATGCCGGTGGAATGAATGCCGCCATACTGTTCATATCAGCAGTGATTGCCGCATCTGGTTTGAATGAGTTTGCCAGCATCCAGATAACCGGGAACAGGAACAACAATGATACGATCAGAAGTACGACCGTCAGTATCCAATTATTTCTTTTTTGCTTTTTTGTTAACATTCTGATCCTCCTTATCTCTTGTTGCGATTGTCTGGATCACGGTCAGTATCATTACAAAGAATGCGAATACAATAGCCATTGTAGATGCCAGTCCAATTTCCCAGTTAACAGTACCTGTTTCATATATATCATACACAACCGTATACGTTGAATTCGATGGTCCTCCTCCGGTCATAACCATTGGCTGTACCAACATACGGAATGCTCCGATCGTAATCGTAATTAAAACGAACACACACAATGGTTTCAATTCCGGCAGGGTAATGTCCTTGAATTTCTGCCACGGTGTTGCATGGTCCATCTCGGCCGCTTCATAAAGTGCCGGATTGATTGCCTGGATTCCTCCCAGGAAGATGATCATCTGATATCCCATTCCCTGCCATGCACTCATGATCGCGATGGATGGAAGTGCCTGACTGGCACTGTTAATGAATGGCTGTGCATCAATTCCAAAGAAAGAAAGGATTGCATTCATAATTCCTTCTGGGCTGTAGATCTGGATCCACAGTGTTGACACAACAGCAAGTGACATGACCACCGGAACAAAGAATGCTACTTTGAAATACTTCTTACAATGCGTCACTTTATTAATCAGAAGTGCCAGCACAAGCGCTCCAATTCCCTGCAGCGGAACAATAATGATCACAAACTTTACGGTATTAAAAAAATGCCTGTGAAAACACATCATCTTTAAAAATCTGAATATAGTTGTCCAGTCCGACAAAATGCGTCAGTCCCGGATTTAAAGCAAAGAAATCAGTAAAACTGAAAATCAATGTCAGGATCATTGGCAGGAATAAAAATATCGTAAGTAACACAAGTGCCGGTCCAAAAAACGCCATTCCCATAATGGATTCTGTTCTTTTCTTCATTATTTCATCACATAACGCTTTAATTTTGCGTTAATCCTTTCTACAGATTTATCCAGTTCTGTCTTCGCATCTTTATCGGTAAGCACCGAATTTTCCAGTACTTCCTGTACCGATGCACTAACCTGTGGATATACAGGTGTTTTTGATCTTGGATGTCCATATTTACTGAGCTGATGATATAAGGCTTTGTAATTCTCATCTTCTTCAAAAACCGGACTGCTCTCAAACGCTTCATATGTAGATGGGAAACTCTTACTTTCATCCCACAGACGCTTTCCACTTTCTACACCACTCATCCACTGTACCAGCTTTGTCGCACCTCTTAATTTCTTCGTCTTTGATGATGCCGCAAATGCCCAGGAACCGGTTGGTGTATATCTTCCGCCATCCCAGTTATCGGATACTACATATGGTGCAACTCCAAGTTTTACATCCGGATAGTTATTATAGATTGTATTTACTTCCCATGCCCCATCGAACTTAAATGCTGCTCTTCCGCTTTCGAACAGGTCTGTGATCTGTACTTTAGACATATATCCATTATCCAAAAACGATTTAAAATAATTCACTGTTTCCAGATTCTCTTTTGAATTGAATACACTGTTCACCTTCAGTCCATCTTTACTTACAAAGTCACCGCCATTTGACCAGAAAAACGGTGCATAATAATAAATCGTAGCTTCTCCTGTCGGGAAAGTCATATCCAGCGCATAACCTTTTTTCTTCTCTACTACCGGCTGTACTTTCTTTAACACCTCTGTGAATTCACTCCATGTCCATGGGTGATCTGCATCTGGAACTTCTACACCTGCTTCTGCGAGAATATCTTTGTTATAATAAAGTCCCACGCTGGATTCCATTGCTCCAAGCGCATAGAGCTTGTTATTATACGTTCCCTGCTGAATAATGGAATCCAGATACACACTCTTTTCTTCGTCTGTTAATTTTGCAAGCGGCTGGATAATTCCGTTCTCTGCATATGCCGCTATATTAGGGCCATCAACAGTAAGCACATCCGGCAGATCTCCTGACATCACGGATGCATTGATCTTATCCGAATAGCCTCCACCACTGTCATTTCGTGGAATAAATTCAATATCTGCAAAATATTTCCCATCATATTTCTTATTAAATGCATCTACAGATTTCCTGTAGCACTGTCCTTCTTCTGTGTCTTCGATTGAATGTACCCAGATAGAAAGATATTCTTCGCCTTTGTCATATCCCTTTACTTCTCCTGGTTGCGGCTGTTTATCTCCACACCCCGTCAATGCCATTGCAAAGAATGCTGCCAGCAGTACCCCTACTGTTCGTTTCTTCATAGCTTTCTCCTTTCAGATTCACGATTGCGTAACCAGTTAAGTAACCGGTTACTTTATATGTTCATAATACTATCCAGAATCTTACTTGTCAATAGATTTCAAAGAAAAAGTTACCGGTTACTTAACTAGTTATTTTTTGTTTGATTTTTTTCAATGCACTTGCTATACTGATAATATACATTATAAGGAAGAGGATTTACATGAAACAGAAAAAAGTAACTTTTGCAGATATAGCCGCTTATACAGGCTTTTCAAAAACTACCATTTCCAGATATTTTAATAATCCGGATTCTCTGACTCTTGAAAATCAGGAAAAAATCACTCATGCACTGGATGTCCTTGGATACCAGGAAAATAAGCTCGCCAAAGTACTGGCTAATGGAAAAAGTGAATTTGTTGGAATTATCATCCCCAACCTGTATCTTCACTATTACTCTGAGATGTTAAACCAGTTACTTTCTACTTACGAAAAGTATAATTATAAATTTCTTGTATTCATTGGAAATAATAAAAAAGAGATTGAAGAAAAATATATTCATGAACTGATGGCTTATAAGATTGAGGGACTTATTGTCTTAAGCAATACCATTTCGTCTGAAGAACTTGCTTCTTATAAACTCCCGGTTGTCACGATTGAGCGGGAATGTGACCATGTCTGCAGCGTGTCTACAGACAACTATCTGGGTGGTGTTCAGGCAACCAGTTTGTTGATACGTAATAACTGTGATGTCATTTTACATATCAATTCCATATTTTCTGATACCCTCCCGACTTATGGGCGTATTCAGGGATTTGAAGATATCTGTAATGAGCATCATATTACTCACGAACTGATCCAAAGAAATATGGGAAACACTTATCAGGAAACTTTAGCTCAGTTAAAGAATATATTTAATGAAATTGAAGAGAAATATCCGGCACAAAAAAAGGGAGTCTTTCTTGCGAATGACACTTATGCCAGTATGTTCCTGAACCTGATATTCCAGAAATACGGAAAACTTCCGAAGGATTATCAGATTGTCGGATTTGATGATTCTCCTATTGCAAGCGAAGCAATCCTTCCAATCACAACCGTTGGACAGCAAATCGATCTGATCGCCAAAACCTCCATGGAACTGCTTGTACAGCAAATGGAAGAACGTAAAAAGCGAAAACCTGTACCACTTGCCGAACCCATTCATAAACAAATTACCCCTGTACTTATTCGTAGAAAAACAACAAGTTAATACGGCATTACTCCCATTTCTTAACGATTCGAAAAAAGTGCATGCAGCCGTCAGGCCACATGCACTTTTGCATTTTCCTATCTTCTATTCCGCCAGCACTTCTTCCGCAATATTTCTGGCATGGTCGGAAATTCTTTCCAGGCATACCAGAGAATCAAGGATACCACTCCAGCTTCTGTGTTACACTGCTGGTTGGTAAGACGCTTGATATGCTTTGCGCGGAGGGAAATCTCCAGCCCGTCTGCCTCTGTTTCTTTCTCGATGGTCTTTAACGCACTTTCGCGGTCATTGGACTCAAAGGCTTCCAACGCATACAGATAACTTGCAATGCAGACATCCAGCATCTTGTTCAGATGTTCCACTCCAACCTCAGAGAAATCCACCTGCTTTTCCAGCAGTGATTCCGCGAACTCAGAAATGTTTTCACAGTAATCACTGATACGTTCCATATCCGACACAATCTGGAGCATATGCGCCACCTCTTCATGCTCACGTTCATTGATCTGCAGAGTCGACAGCTTGATCGCATAGGATGTGATACCGGCACTTAACCGGTCTACCTTGCTTTCTTCTTCCTTCAGGAACGCAATCTGTTCTTCTTTTCGTTCGAACATAACTTTTCTTGCAACCTCCAGAGAATCCGCAACCACATGTCCCATTCGGACAAGCTCGGAAACGGTTGACTGAATCGCGATACCAGGGGTTTCCAGCATACGGTCATCCAGAAGGACTACACTTTCATCCTGTACCTCTTCTTCCACATGTCCGATCTTCTTGGCAAGCTTGATGATCCAGTCAGAAACCGGGA
>ENA-OQED01000794-OQED01000794.1-human-gut-metagenome-genome-assembly--contig:-NODE-794-length-12243-cov-0.715995_pt1 | contig 12243 bp, 13 predicted proteins | sample MGYA00242790_ERZ504625 | MGnify/ENA primary metagenome ERZ504625 (study PRJEB26092, sample SAMD00036345) | human gut metagenome | host: Homo sapiens | study: EMG produced TPA metagenomics assembly of...
TATTTGGGTTATCATTGCGCTCTAATATCTCCAAACAAAGATATTTTAGATGGATGCTATCTGAACGCACTTCTACATACCGACTACGCAAAAAAATATTTCGCTTGCAATGCTTCTGGAAGCGGACAACGTTATGCGTTATCCGTAGAAGCACTCAATTCTTTTCCTGTTCCAATAATCCCATTGCATGAACAGAAACAAATTGGCGAAATATTTTCTGCTTTAGACAAAAAGATTGAACTCAATCGTCAGATAAATCAGAATTTAGAGGCGATGGCAAAGCAGCTCTACGATTACTGGTTCGTGCAGTTTGACTTTCCTAATGAAGAGGGTAAACCGTATAAGTCGAGCGGTGGCGAAATGGTGTGGAATGAGAAGCTAAAACGCAACATTCCTGTTGGCTGGCATTGTGGGAACCTCTTTGAAATTGCTGTTTTTACAAATGGTTTGGCTTGTCAGAAATTCAGACCAAAGGATGATGAAGTGCCATTACCTGTCATCAAGATACGAGAAATGCACGATGGTATTTCTGTTGACACTGAAGAGGTAACGTCAAATATACCAGAATCAGTAAAGGTGTATAATGGTGACGTGCTATTTTCATGGTCGGCATCACTGGAAGTTATGCTCTGGGCTTATGGGCTTGGAGGACTTAATCAGCACATCTTTAAGGTTACATCTGCAAATGATTTCCCGAAATCATTCTACTATTTTCAACTTTTGGATTATGTCGATGTATTCAAGAAAATGGCAGAAGCAAGGAAAACAACGATGGGACATATTACGCAAGACCATTTACAACAAAGCACAATCGCCATACCCGATAATAAAGATATTGCAGATAAATTTGAGGAACTTATATCACCAATCTTTAAGCAGATAGTGAAGTTGCAAGAGGAAATATCAAATTTTATCAAGCAGCGTGACGAACTTTTACCACTTTTAATGAATGGACAAATAACAATAGAATAAAAATGCCTCGCATACTCTACAAATATTTAGATATAGTTGGCGCAAAGTGCATGATTGGTAACCAGAATCTCCAATTCACTAATGCGTCTCAACTGAACGATCCTTTCGATTGTCATCCAAAACTAATTGACTACTCAAATGTACCTAATACTAAACTTCAAGGATGGATACCTAAGGAATGGTGGATAGAGAAAGAAGAAAACGATGCACTCAATTTGCGTAATGATACATGGCTATGTAGTTTATCAAAAATCAATGATTCATTACTCATGTGGAGCCATTATTGTTATAACCATAAAGGTATTTGTATTGGACTTGACATAGACAAAGTGTTGGAATCTGTTCCACCAATGTTTGGTACAATATATCTTGAACCGCTTGTTCTTGATGTTCAATATCAGGATATAATAGAGCGTCCTAACGCATATCATACCACAAAAGATTTATTCAGTTATCAATGGCAGACAAAAGCAAAGGAATGGGAATATGAGCAGGAGGTTAGATTAGTCATACCAAAACCAAGTCCAATATATGCAGCATTTACTCCTCAACAGGCAAAGCTGACAAAGGAAATATGGGATTGGCGTGAGATACGCCACTATATGCCACTGAAAGGCGAATGCTTTGAGTCTATCTATTTTGGTGTCAACATAGATGAGCAAGAGAAAGAAAAATAATTCAGTTTGTTCGTAAGAAACTGAACCCACACATCAATCTTTACCAAATGCGTGTATATGCCGATGCCTTTAGGATACAACCAGAATTTATCAAGCCTCTAAATTCTGATTTATCTGACGATTAAGAGCTATTTTTTTTGTCTAACGTGGATATTACACTTGATATTCTTTTCTGTTCGCTGATTGGCGGTATTGGGGAAAGCGTATTCCGAAAGTAAATCAAATGTAATTTGTGGAAATGAACCTATCCGATTTTCGGCTCTTCGTTGGAGTATATCAAGAAAAGGCTGATTGGTCAAACAATAATAAAAATACTCTAAATCAACATCTTCATTATATTTTCGCAATACCATCAATTTGGTAGATACAACATAGTCTTTAGTATTTTTTGTTGTAACTTTAGCAAATCTTCTGTTAGCAGGACGTATTTCACTGAACAAAATATCGTCCTTTACTATGGTCTTCTTAAATTGACCTTTTAGCTCATCTACAAAAGTTAGCGTACCGTTACCCATTACACCATTTCTACATCAGATGTATTTATGGCAATGAGTTTGTCTTTATCAAATTTGTGAGTTTCTGAAATTGTACGCACAATTTGATTTATTTTCAGAACTTGAGTGTGATTTGCATTATATTTTTCAGTTCCATTGCTTTCCACGTTTTTTATTCTCCCAACATTCCTTTAATCTGTTTATCGAAATCTGAATCTATCCGTTGAGTCTTATTAAAAATATCATATTCGCTTTCTGCCTTTGTCTTGGCTTGTGCCGCAGATATTCGTCCTTTATCCGGCAATATCTGATATTTGCGGAAGGTCAAGAACTCGTTGACACTGGCAGCAAACTGCTCCATATTGAACGTGTTTTCACGCTCTATAAGGTCTTCTATATAGTCGAAATATCCTGTTACTGCACGTTCCAACCGACGGATTTCATTTTCCTGCAAATAGTTCTTGGCTATTGACACATCCGATTTCAAGATACGCCCATCGGGAGCATTCTTCCATGTGATCAGTCCCATGTGTTCTTGGGTATGGTCAGCCTTAGTGTAGATGATTTCTGCTGCCGTTTGCCCTGTAATGGCATAATGAAAACGGTTCTGTATCATGGCATAAAAATCATGTGTCGTAGGTGAATTCTTGTCATAGTCGATACTACATTCTGCATATATGTCGGTAATCTGTTGCCAAATACGCCGTTCACTGGCACGGATGGAACGTACCCTTTCCAACAATTCACGGAAATAGTCTTTTCCGAATACTGCCGTTCCCTGTTTTAAGCGTTCATCGTCAAGCACAAAGCCTTTCTTGATATACTCATTAAGAATCTTGGTAGCCCACTGACGGAACTTGGTAGCTTTTGGAGAAGATACACGATAGCCAACAGCAATAATCATATCAAGATTATAGAAATCAACCAACTCTTCAACCTCGCCTCTTATGCCTCGATTTACGACGGTTGCAATTTTTGCAACCGTCGTGTCTTGCTGTAATTCTTCCTCTTTAAATATATTGGCTATGTGGCGGCTAATACCCGATTTGTCAATACCGAAAAGCTCTGCCATAGCCTTTTGCGTACACCAAATGGTTTCGTCTTTTATAACCACCTGTACTCTTCCCTCTTTATCGGGAAGATTGTATAACAAAAACTGTATTTCGTTACTCATTGTTTCCTACATTTGCGTTGAACCGCAAAGCATCCAACTGTTTCATAATTTCCTCTTCCAACCGATGGCTTTCTTTAAATTGCTCGGAGAGTGTTTGTTTATAATTTGCCATACGGTTGTTAAACTCTTCTTCCGTTATATCTACATAATCTATCTTGATGTCGAAATATTGTCCGGCAGAAAGAGAATATCCTTTTTCCTTTATCTCATCGTAAGAAACAGCCACAGAAAAATCCTCCACTGCCTCCTTGCGCTGGAATGTGCCGACAATCTTTTCTATCTCGTCATCGTTCAGACGCACCTTTTTCAATCCGTTAGCATCTTTATATTCCTCGCCCAATTTACTGGCATCAATCAAGATTACTTTGTCAGTGGTTGCAGACTTATCAAAGAACAGCACACTGACATTCGTACCTGTATTGGCAAACACGTTGCTTGGCATGGAAACACAGCCGAACACCACTTTGTCATCTACAATTTTATGAAGAATTTTGTTCTCAATACCACTTTTAGCCGTGATAAAACCTGTAGGAATGACAATTGCACCCTTGCCTGTCTTTTTCAGTGAATTGATAACGTGCTGAATGAAACAGGTATATATAGCCATTGACTCTTTCTTTTTGGCGGGTACATTTGGGACTCCAGCCCAAAAACGGGCTGGCATGGCGGCTATCTTCTCGCGAGTGTCCGAGAAGTCCATCTTGAAAGGAGGATTGCTCACCACGAAATCAAACTGGCGCAACTGCTGCCCGTCATCGCTTTTATGATAAGGGCTTACAAGCGTGTCACCTTGAATAGCATTATCAAGCGAAGACACAAGTCCGTTAAGTAGCAGATTAAGTTTTAACATTTTGTTGCTTCGCTGGGAAATATCTTGCGAAAAGATGGTACAGCGTTCTTCTCCTATTTGATGACTAAGTGCCATCAGAAGCGTACCTGTTCCTGCCGAGGGGTCATAACATTCCATGCTATGCAAATCAGCATTATCCCCCACTAACAGACGAGCCATAATCGTTGCTATGGCATGAGGCGTATAATACTCCGCATATTTTCCACCTCCAGCGGTATTATAGTCCTTAATCAAATACTCAAAGATGCTGGAGAAGAAATCGTAATTCTGTGCAAACGCTTCTTCAAAGGAGAAATTCACGAGTTTATCCACCAGAGCACGGGCGAATGGCGCACGTTGTGCCGAATCGGTCACAAACGGTGTCAATGCCTCGAACAATGGAATCTTCGTGTTGACTGTGGTCTGCGTGGAAAATATATCTGCATTTTGTTCCGCTATATCTGTCATAGTGGAATCGAATATAGTATCAAAATCCCCTTTTCCCTGTTGATTCCAAAGATTGGCTATCAGATGATAAGGTTCAAGCATCGGAACATCTGGAGAGATGGCACTCTGAATAAGCATACGTTCATCATCAGAAAGATTCTCGTATGCCGTTTCCCATTTTACATCCCCGGTCAGTTTCTTTGCTATTTCACTTTTCGCATTTTTTAATTCATAACCGAATTTGTCATTCAGGAATTTATAGAGAAATACCTGAGTGATAATCTTATATTCGTTACCATCGTTTCCCATACCGTATGATTGGCAGGTAGCTTTAAGTCCGTCGATGAGCCTTAATGTTTTTTCTTTAATATCTGACATAATCTTTATGCAATGCCGTAAGTGGCGTTATATTGGTTAATATACTGTTGTGAAATACGTGTTTGGATAAACTTGTAATCGTCCATCTCCGGCTTAATCTGTGGGAAATGATACAAGCATCCATTGATAAGGGCCATCACCGTACGATTAAAAATAAGCATCTTTTTTTTAGAATGTCATTACGGTCGTAGACTTTGGCATCCACATCCTCTTTTATAATATTGAGAATGGCAGCAATCTCTTCGTCAAGGAAAGAGAACATAGGCTTCTGTCCCTTATCTTCCCTCTGCTTATTCACTTCACGAATACGCTTGTGTACACGAGCAAATTTTTCATCGCCATTGTACTTTTTCAACAAGACATTATTGCGTTTTTGTAAGTCTTGCAGACGACCGATGATTTCATCCAAAGCCTGTGTTTCTTCGTTGAACTTGGCTATCGTGTCAATCACAAAACCGTGTTCTTTGAAGCGTTCCATAAAGGCTTCACGCAACGAGATAAACTCCGGATCGTCTTGGTCGAAGTTTTGGGTAAATGAAGAAATGGTACGTTGCCATTTCTCTTTCAATTCCACACCACCGGATATAAGGCGCATTTCCTCTTGTCCTATTTTGGAGAAAGTGAACTCTATATCCATCATTGCCTCATTGATTAGAGTTTTCGTTTCCTCATTTGTATTGAAAGCCTCTTTCTGATTGATGATACTTATCCGTCTTTGCACCTCAGAGAGTAGTTGCGGCAACTTGGTGATTTCGAGTTTGGCAAATTGCTCTTTCATTTCATCATCACCGAATGTACGCACGATGTTCGCCATGTTCTTGGCTGATTCCAATGCCTGTTTGAGGTCGAGCAATACAGCTTTATCCTCTTCGGTGGAGATTTCAGAAGAAAATTCTTCCGCATTATCGTATGTGTAATTGAAAAGCGTTTGCCGAACTTTCTTCATCTGATTCAATATCTCTTCCTTGTCCTCAATGACTTGGGTAAAGGTATCGGTGGCCGCGGATTCGCCAGTCTCATCCACATCATTAAAGCGGTTTAATTCTTGTAAATATGCTTCGTTGGTTTCCTTGAAGTTGCGCTTGATGTCGGCAAAGTCAATGACAAAACCGTAACGCATACCGGGATAAGGACGGTTTACACGTGTTATGGCTTGAAGCAGATTGTGGTCTTTCAATTTGCGCCCGAAGTACAGGCGTTTCAAACGCGGCGCATCAAAACCAGTCAAAAGCATATTGAAGACAATGAGAATATCCACTGTCATATTTTTCTTGAAGTCCTTGACTATCTGCTTGCGAGTTTCCTTGTCATCCGTATCGTGAAGAATGATTCCGGCTTTCAGCGGTCTGTATTTTGATTTGTAATCCACTTCCGGTTCACCCACTACATACGAACCATCGGAAAGTTTTATCTTGATGGGCTTCGGCTGATACTTCTGCCATTCTTCTTGAAATACATCATAAAGCCGTCTTGCCTGTTCGCTGGTTTCACAAATGACCATACCACCTAAAGTATCATCTCCTTGTATCTTGCGAAACTCTTTTAAGTCCGTCATAATGTAACGGGCTAACTCGTTTACATAACTAGGATGCTCTATGATTTCCGACTTACGAATGTCTTTCTTTGCACAAGGGTTTCCAGTTTATCGTACACATCAGACAAACGCTCTTTATAGGAGGTTTCTATATCTTCACGTATGATTTTCAGCGTGTAGCCATCCGCAATGGATTTATCGTAATAATAGGTATGCAAATAGTTTCCGAACACCTTGCAACTGGCACGTTCCTCCTTTAACAGCGGTGTACCTGTAAGTGCGATTTTAACCGCATCGGTATCGGCATCAAAGAGGTTGGCAAGAAAGCAGCCACCAGGTTTATACCCTCGGTGTGCCTCGTCAAGAATGAAGATGCGTTGAAGATTGGTTGCATAATCACTGATGCGTACTTTTTCTTTATCCTCGGCAAAACGTTGGATGTTCACAACCGTGATTTCTGCCTGTCCGCTTACACCTTGTTGTGCCTGATTATTGCGGAATTGCTCCATCAGTTCGGCTCTTGTATTGGCGGTAGATACAACCAATCCACGAGCTTCAAACTCTTGTGTAGCTTGTTCCAAAAGGTCAAGGCGGTCTACTATGAAATAGAATTTGGCGACCTTATTCTGTTTGGAATAGAAATCGTTAAGAATATAGGTCAGATAATATGACAAGGCAGTTTTACCACTACCTTGTGTATGCCAGACTACGCCAGATTTCACTCCCTCTGCCAGTTTTTGGCGAATAGCTAACGATGCAAACAATTGTTGGTAACGCATGATATGCTTTTGGTCGGTAGATTCTATCTTTCCATCCACCTCACGCTCCATACGGACATAGGCAATACCATATCTAATGATATACAACAACCGTTCAAGCGAACACATGGATGTTAGGATTCTGTTTGTAGGGGTGTTGAAACCAAGATTTGTCTGGTACTCAGGACTTGTATGAATGACTTGGCAATTATAATCAGACAATATCTGTTTTTCCACCGTCTTGTCAATCTCCTTATACGGATAGTCACGATGGAACGGTGCTATTTTCTGACCGCTTAAATTTTCTTCACGGAAGCAATTGAATGGTGCGTATGAACGTGCCCAGTACAATAGAAAGCCCCTTGTATAGGTACGATACCGCCCAACGCATCATATTCCATATTATTACTGAATATCATCAACTGCGTAATGTTGATGAAGCGGCGAAACTTTTTTATTCGGGAAGCGTTCTTTATTCATTCGTGCGCTCTCTGCCAACATACCACCATGATTGTTGGGTTTCTTCACTTCTACAAAACAAAGTGGCAATCCGTTTACGAATAAAGTAATGTCAGGACGAAATTCGTCTTGTCCGTTCTTACAGGTAAATTCGGCTGTGAAATGGAACGTATTATTCCCAATGTTATCAAAGTCTATCAGCTTTACAGGCGAAACAGCTTTGAGACGGTTGTAAAAGCCTCGACCGAGGTCATCATCGTTCAGCTCCTTACGAATATCTTTCAAAACTTGAAGAAACTCTCCCTCATGTCCGGGATTCAGATTCTTAAACTGCCGTTCAAATACCTGCAAAAGAATATTCGTGTCACCGTCATAGACCGTGCCATTCTTATCTTCGCTCAACTTACCGAAGTAAGTATACCCTATTCGGGTGAGGTGAACCATTGCAGGCATCTGCACCCGTGTAGCTCCGAAACTGTTTCATATCACCTATCCTTTTGTCGGTTATCAAATCCTTCAAATCGACCTGCAATATCTCTGCTATCTGTTGCAAGGTCTCTAAATTTGGTTGAATCCTATTACAAGCATAAGCATTGACCATACTGAAACTCTTATCGAGTTTCTTTGCCAACCATGTCTGAGAGATACCTTTTTCAGATAATACAGCCTTTATTCTATTTAGTTTCATTCTTTGATACGATTTTATAGTGCAAATATAGTGAATTATATTCGATAAACTGGGATTATTTTTGTACTTTTGTGTACGAAATAAAATTAATATGGATACAGTTAGAAAAAGAGGCGAAATAATTAGCATTGAACAGCGTTCGTTAGTATCTCAGAGATATAGACGTATAACAAGAGCGGTTAATTCGGAATTTTGGGGTAGCACCAGCGAAACTGCTCATAGTTTATATGTGGGCTCTTATGGTAGAGGTACTGCTATTGATACAAGTGACATTGATATACTTGTCGAATTGCCACGAGACGAATATAATAAATATGACACACTAAGAGGAAATGGTCAGTCCAGATTACTACAAGCATTGAAGAATGCAATTTTACAAACTATCCGAACAGTGATATTCATGGAGATGGGCAAGTCGTTGTGATAAACTTTTCCGATGGGATTAAATTTGAAGTTCTACCAGCTTTTCGTCAATTAGATTGGTGGGGTAATTGGAATGGGAAATACGACTATCCAGATTCAAATATGGGTGGCAACTGGTTGACAACTAATCCCAAAAGCGAGCAACAGGCAATGAAGGAAAAAAATGTTGCAAGCAATGGTTTGTTATTCGACACATGTAAGCACATGCGTGAAATTCGTGATAACTATTTTAGGAGTTACCATCTTCCGGGAATCGTGATTGATAGTTTTGTTTATCATAATATTGCTGATTGGCACTGGCTAAGAGAAGGAGAACAAAGTTCTAATCAACCAATAGGAACTTACGAAAAAAGGCTTTATGATTCATGCCCTGTTTGGAGCTTTAATCTGACAGCACCAGGAAGCAACATGCCAGTAGATACATATAAATACATTGATGTATTAATCAAAGTTTTAAAATACATGACAGAAGAATAAATCATATGGACGAACAAATAAAAATTCTTTATAGGGAGATTCTTGAGCGTTTTAACAAAATAATTTGGACGCACAAAATTCATTTATGTCAAGCGAATATATACCTATCAAAGAAGAAAAAACAAAATCAGATTCTTTTAGTATTTTCTGTTTTGGTATCAGCTTCTGCAATTACCAATATATTCAAGTGGCTACCTGAAATTGTCATTGTCCCATTAATGGCTTTCTTAGCGTTGACATTAACATATTTCACCACCAAATACAAAGCTGAAAATCTAGAAAAGAAGGCAGCTGACAGCGAAAGATTTGCTGCTGTTATGCACGATTTGCGCAATAAGTATGCGGGATTCTTATCAGATATAAAGGCAGAGCTGTACACAAAAGAACAAATTTCTAAAAAGCGAACAGAATTAGAACATATAGAAAATATAGTTTATTCGGGGCTTGTTCCACAAACATCAAAAGAAGCAGTAGATGCAGCATCTTTGCATTAAAAAACAAACAAGAAATCAACTACCACAAACGAAGAAATTCTCCAAATGATTTCTGACAACTTGCAAGTATAAGATTAATTACAATGCGCTATTATTAGGAATATAAGATGAATCATAGCAACACATTCTCACTATCTTTTCCCGAAGCCAAGACAATTATTGTTTCCGGTGATATTCATGGAGATTTTAATTCAATTGGTATTCAAACTCTGTATTCAATACAAGTTGACGGACACTCTATTGATTGTAGCTGGGGATTGTGGTTTTGGCTTTGAAAAGAAAGAATATTATGAGCAAATGGTTAGACGAAATACCAAGAGAATGAATCAAGCCAACAATTGGATTGTATTTGTACGTGGCAATCATGATAATCCAGCTTATTTCGAAGGAACAACATTCAGTTACAAACGTTTCATTGCTGTTCCTGATTATACTATCCTTCAAGCCTGTAATCATTCCATCCTTTGTGTAGGCGGAGCTATTTCTATTGACCGAAATTATCGCATAAATGAATGGAACAAACGGAAATATCGAGTTCACTCCAATGAGTTGCAAGAAAATGATATTTCCCGCAATTTATATTGGAAGAATGAAGCTCCTATTTACGACGCTGATAAGATGAATACCATCTGTGCAAACTTCTTGATTGATACAGTTGTCACACATACTGCGCCATCACATTGTGAGCTATTCTCAAAAAGCAACCTTAACCAATGGGCTGAGAACGATTCATCACTTCTTAAAGATGTACAATCTGAAAGAAAAACAATGGATATGATCCTGCATCATCTCAAAACTGACAATCATCCGGTGAACCATTGGTATTATGGTCATTTTCACCAAAATTGGCATTCCGCTATTGACGGAATATTATATCAGATGCTCGACATTATGGAGTTCAGCCAAGTCTATTGATTTATACCATTTCAGGTATAATATTGATGTCCGATGCAGAATTACACCCGATATGATATAATGGTTTCCTCCGAATAAAAGTGTACCATTTATGGCATACAAACACTTTTTCAAGCGATAATTCAGTTTTGCACACTTTTTCCAACGAATCGAGTACCGAACGCAAAAATTCCACCGCAAGCCACAGAAATCCCAAGAAAACCACTACCTTTGCATTCAACAAGCGTTCTGTAACATCCATGCGGAAATGCCCTATCGTTCAACACGTTGAATCTGATAGCGGACATTCCACAAAAAGGCTGAAAAGAGGCGGTACAACACGTATATGCAAAGCTGTGAAATACAACGATTTGCATTTATCCCCACATTCTGTGTATTTGTCAAAACAGAGGTTGTACCGATTAAAATGAATAGTCACTGATAATCAGTGATGTAAATATGCTGCATCGGAAAATGATTGCCGATTAGCAACACGCAACAAATCTCACATTCTATAGTTAAAGCGCTCACACGAGCGCTTTTCTTGTTTGCGGTCACTCTCGATAAAAATCGATGGTGACCGTTTTTGCATCTATTTTCGTACCGCTCTCGTACCGCAAGGGAAGAGAGAGACTCTGAGCATTGGCAAGGTGATAGAGGAATTTCGCAATGGTGCGCTACCATTCACGACAGTTCCTTTATCAAAATGTCTAACAGGGAGAAGTAACAACATGTTTAACCAAACAAATTGAGAAAATGACCGCAAGCAAAATTGAAATTCACAAAGTATGTGAGTATTGTGGAAAGACGTTTGTCGCATGGAAGTCTACGACACGCTTTTGTAGTAAGACGTGCAATTCAAGAGCTACAAAGCAATTGAGACGAGAGCAACGAGTTGCCGCCATAGAAAAGGAAACAAACACCCGACCTATTGAGAACATCAAAGACAAAGCAATTTTGCCACCCAAGGAAGTGGCTGTCTTGTTGGGCTTGTCTACTCGTAATGTCTATTACCTTATTAATAAAGGTTTGCTAAAAGCCTCTCACCTTAGCACTCGTATTACTCTCATCAAAAGGAAAGATATTGATGTGATGCTTGACGACAACCAAGAAAAACGTAAAAGAAAATCAAGCCAACCTATCACCGAAGTTCTACACAACCTCTGAAATCCTTCAGAAGTATGGCATCAGCGAGTCGGGGTTGTACAAGATTGCCAAGTGCGAGAACTTTCCGAAAGTGTTTCAGCGTGGCAAGTCTTATTGGAGCAAGAAACACATTGACGCTTACTTTGCCAAGAAAGCCGTGGACGTAAGCATCACGGAATGGTATTCTGTGGCAGACATGAAGGAGAAGTTCAATATGACTACCACGGCCGTCTATACTTTTGTTTCTAATTTCAAGATACCCAAGAAGCGAATAAAGAAGGAAGTGCTTTACTCCAAACGCCATGTGGATATTGCCAAAGGCATTGCCGAACCTGATGCGCCACAATACTACACCGTAAAAGAGGCTATGGCAAAGTTTCATGTTACCCGTGACCAACT
>ENA-OQED01000795-OQED01000795.1-human-gut-metagenome-genome-assembly--contig:-NODE-795-length-12239-cov-0.811014_pt1 | contig 12239 bp, 14 predicted proteins | sample MGYA00242790_ERZ504625 | MGnify/ENA primary metagenome ERZ504625 (study PRJEB26092, sample SAMD00036345) | human gut metagenome | host: Homo sapiens | study: EMG produced TPA metagenomics assembly of...
ACCTGCGAAGGTGAATGCTTTCCTCAAGGAGACCTGCAAGGAGGTCTTCGGCATCCTGCCCGGTGCGGACGATGGCGGCTATTCCCTTTCGGGGGAAGCGAGAGAAGCCGCCCTATCGCGCTTCGCTCTCCCGGAGAACAGGAAAGCCGCCCTCAATATGATTCGGAAACTGAATGAGTCGAGAGACAGCAACGACAACGCCCTTTAGGCGTTTTTGGCAAGAAAGGAGAAATGAACATGGCAGAAGATTTCGGTGACAGCACGGGAAGCGGCCTTGTGAATACCGCCAAACAGGCCGCAAAAGAGGTCGTTCAGGCCGTCGTGACAAAGGGTGCGGGCATCGGTGGAAAGGGCGGTGGCGGCATCTCCCTCTCCGGGGAAGCCAAGGACATGATGGCAGCTTCCAAACAGCTTGCAGGCGCATCTGCCGCACCTTCCCGCGAGCATCTGGTCGCAAAGCCCGACCTCTCCCGTTAGATAGAACCACAGAAAACCAGCAAACCGCACAACTAGAAACACAGAAAGGATGATTGCCATGCCAGATAACGACTTCTGGATTGGGCAGGAGCAGATTCCCGTTGACCTCTCCCTCCTGCTCACCTACCACAACGATGAGGACTACTGGTACGCTCCGGGGGAGTATGCACTCAGGGTCTATACCGTCGATACCCTGAACACCAACTTCGCCCGTCCCTGCTTCGCGTTCGGTGAGCGCAAGTTCGACCCCCGAGGACGTGTACCGCATCATGGGACTCGTTAAGGAGAGCGAGCTTTCCCCCGAGACCAAGGAAGCTGACAGCTATCTTCCCATCGACCTCGGCTATTGCATCGACGGAAATATCGTCTCCTATGAAGCGGTGCCGGAGAGCGTTGCGACGGTGCCTGAAAACGTAGACTACCCTCGTTACGCGGAAGCATGGAGAGCCATGTGCCGCTTCCCATCGCTACGCAGATTGCTAAACATGATTTCTCTCACAGGCAGGCGGATATCCTCATGGAAGCCGCCCGTAACCCTCGCGTTTCGCACGAGACGCTTGAGACGATAGCCGACAAGACCCTTTCGTCCGGTAAGATGCGCGGTCTTCTGGATATCGCTTCTGTCGGCAAGAACCCTCTCGATTTTCGCAATATGGACGAGCAGACACTTAAGGCGGCTGTTTCCGTGCTGTTCCACGGCGGCAAAGACCTCCCCGTGACGGAGCTTGACCTTGCGCAGCTGCGTTCGGTAGACCTCGCGCTGATGGACGGGGCTTCCCCCGCCGAAGCCATGCGTGCAGCCGAGAAGTCTACATCCGCCGAGCCGGAAGCGACTGCCGCATCTCTCGCATCCGAAGCCCGCGACGCGAAGGCTGCTCGCACCGAACTCGATAGCCAGTCGGAGACGAAGGATGCCCCGACACGCGCGGAAAAGGCAGATGGCTCCCTGTGACAAAGCCGTTTCATGAGCAGAAAGGAGGACACCTATGACACCTGACGGAAAAACATTCGACCCGGAAACCGTTACCGACAAACAGCTCGTTCAGTACGAACAGGCCATCGACCGTGGCCTAACCGAAGCCGACGCGATGCGCCTGACCGAACACGAGTACAACGGCTTTCAGGCCAATGCCATCATCGCCGCCGCGCTGAATCCGGCGGTGGGAGAAAAACGTGCTGGATGCTCTCGCGACCCCCAAGTACACCGCAGCGCAGATGACAGCCATCGCGAAAATCGCCATCAGGGGCGGAGACTTCACACGCTTCCTAGACCCGCAGATGGACGCACGGCGCATGGAAGCCGCCTATCTGGTCGTGGCGCACGGGGGGAGCGACTTGCCTGTGGAACATCTCTCCCGCTCCCAGCTGCTCACCATCAACAACCTCCTCCTGCAAGGCATTCTCCCCTATGAGACCGTCCGCGCCATCGCAAAGCCCGCATTTACCCCTGAGAGCATGGAGGTCATCGCCGCCGCCATGGAAAACGCATGTCACGACCCCTACACTGGGGAGAACTCCATGACCAAGGCGCAGGTGGCGCGTATCATGAACCCGGACTACAAGCCGGGACAGCAAATCGCGCTTCTTACCGCCATGCGCGGGCAGACCCCGGTTGCAGACCTGAGCGATGCGGACTTTGCAGGGCTGTTCCCGGCTTCCCTTTCCGTAGAGCAGATGAGCGCCTGTGCCTATGCCGTGAACCGGTGCGGGTATAACACGCCACTTCTCATGATGACCATGCAGGCGTGCGCGGACATGAACGCGCAACAGCTCATGGCCGTCTTCGATGCAACGGCGGCAGAGTTTTCCGATGCCACTATGGCAAAGGTCTCCACAATCCTTATGTACACCCCAGCCCTTACGTCCCAGCAGATGCGCTATCTGCTGGCGGAAGCCAAGGACGGCACTCCGCTTTCGGCTCTGGAATCCATGAAGGAGCATCTGCTGGCACAGGCGGAACCCGAGAAGGCACAAGTTACCGAAACCGGTGTCAAGTCCGAATCCCGTGACATGGCATCCGGCAAGGAAGCGCTTGCGGAGCGGGCGGGACTTGATGGCACCCCGAAAATCAATCAGAACAAGGAGATGGAATAGATGTTTAACAACATATCGAATCCCAAATGGTTCGGCGATTGGAGCCGTTTGGAAGATGAATATCTCGACAACAACTTTACGGAGATTCAAGACAACTTCGCTTTCTCAAAGAGGAAAAAAACCAATGGACTTTTTGGTGCCATCGTCAGTCTGGCTACCGCATTTCCAGTCCGCGACCCGGAGACCGGACATGCCACCGGCGCTTGGAAGGTGGCCTGCGAGTCCATCGACCTTGACGAGGTGCCGCTTTCCGATATCGCGGACATGATTTCCTGCTTTGGCAGCAAGACCATAACCGATTTCCGGCTGTACAACAGGGAAGTCGATATCACCCCATGGCAGCAAGCCCTCGGCGAGCTTTTACTGCGCGGGCGCGTACAGAAGGACGATTACCCATGGATACAGTGCCCCAACTCCGACTCCGCCTTGAACATGATGAACATGGTCATGGGTGCGAACTTGCCAAAGGACTTCTTCGATGATTGCACCCTTGGCGATGAGGATATGGATGCGGCGAGGAAGCACATGAAATGGCTTCTGCACGGAAGGAAATCGACACCCAGACGGAGACCAAGGATGAACCGGAAGTTGACCCGGACAAGGAGGTGAAATAGATGACTGATAATTTCAAGGAGATAGGTTCCCTGTTCGGCAGGGAAGGCTCGGGCGCAGGTTTCGTCAAACAGACGGATAAGGAGTCCTTCACCTATGCCTTCGCTTGGCGGAGGGGGATACTTGGGCAACCCCTCACCGGATATCTGAATTTCGATGAGCAACCGGAGGAGTACGTGCGCCGCGTGCTGCAAGATGGCGGATTCCGCTCCGATTGGGGCAACCCGGACTACGACCCCATCGGTGATTTCAAGGAGACAGCCGGTGACGAATATCGGATTCCTCTCCTGAAAGTCCTGCTCCGGGAGCAGCTGGAAAGCCGCTACGAGGTCGCAAACCATTTTTCGACGATGAACCGCGCCCGCGTGGAGCTTTCCGCCTTTATCCAGAATGAGGGCGGCGCACCGCTTCCCGAAGACGCACTGGGTACTCCCGAAGAGCAGGGTATCCGTGCCATGCTCATCGCCACCGGCGAACCTCCGCGCGAGGTGACCCTTCTGCCGGATAAAAACGGCTCCACCTTGAAATCGCTGCAAGCACTGGTGGGTGGAAATATCGAGACTTTCGATATCGCTTTCGGCGAGGAGGTTCCCCTTTACGTGAACAAGGAGTGTCTGTTCACCTGCCCGCCAAACCGTGCCATCTTCGCCACCGAGGAGATGGCAAAAGCCGGGTATCTCTCCCAGTTCGATTACTCGAAGGTCGTGAAGATGGGGGACTTCTACACCGTCCTGAACGGCGATATCGTAGCCGTGGGCTTCGACCCGGAGACGGGGGAGAGCCGGTCGCTCACGAATGGGGAGACTGCCCGCGTGGAAGGTTACTTCACCGTTATCAGTAAACCCGGAAGCGGGGCGAAGGCTGTCGATGATATCCGGCACGGTATCACTCCGGGCGGCTACGACATTTCCGTGGAGATTCACGACTGCACCTCCGGCAGGAACGCGCTCGCGGCGGATGCGCCTGCAATGGATGCGCCCGGAAAGGATGACCAGAACATCGAATAGAACCCAAAGTGACAAAAAATTGAAAGACAGGATGCCGCATCCCGTATGGGAGCGGCATCTCCACAAATGCGAAAAAGAACGGGAGGTGCGAATGATGAAAGCAGAAAAAGGCTCCGAGATTATCACGACCATCTGCGAGTACGAGAACTCCGTGGCAATGCCGGATAATGAACGCCTAACCTATCCTCGACACGTGCGGCATCGCCCGCCTTAAGGATGGAACGGAAATGTAAAAGCACAAGAAGCCTATGCAAACAGATGCAGCGAGTACCTGCGGTTCGGACACGAAGTTGACCTTGCCGCCTGCGGCGTATACAGCCCCTACGATGCCCTGAAAGTCTGCGACACGCCGGAGATATTCTTGAAGACCGGGTTCGAGCAGCGCCCCATGCTCTACACGCAGAAGCATCTCTTTCAGGCTCTCACACCGAAATCCGATTACAACCCCCACCGGCACGGCTTCTCCATCGAACAGGTAAAGCGTTTTCCCGAGCTTCTTGCTTCCCCGGTGGTTCTCGCCAACAGCCCGACCAGGGACGATGTTCTGCTTGCCATCCTTCTCGCGACCGATGCCTACGACACCCCGCTCATCGCGGGCATCAAGCCGGACGGCACGGGAAACTACGGGGAGCGCGAAGTTGAGACGAATATGGTTTTGAGCGTCTACAGCAGGCAAAACTTCATCCGTTACTTCGCCCTGTTACGGGATATGAATGCCTTCGTGTTCGTAAGCGGCAGGAAAATCGAAGCGCTCGAAGACCTATCCGGGCTTCTGCTTGCGGGAAATTGCTCCGGTCTCGATATTAACAGGATTCTGCAACGCCCGAAGTGCCTTGGATAGATACGCAGGCCGTTAACGATTACCGGCTGGATAGGGGGATATTAACCTTCGCCCCTTGAATGAAGCAGAAGGAGAAAACCATATGAGCAAATTAGTCATCGCGGAGAAGCCGATGCTCGCCCGCGATATCGCCCGCGCCATCACGGGAAAAGAGGTGTCCGAAAGCGCCCACCTTCCCATCTCGGGAAACGGCTACACGGTCTGTGCCTGCGCCGGTCACCTTTTGGAACTGGTAAAACCGGATGCCATCGACCCAAAATGGGGAATGCCTTGGAGCCTTGATGTACTCCCTATCGAGGTTCACGACTGGCCGAAGGAACCGGCGGTCGATAAGAAGACCGGAGAGAGCAAGAAGCCCCTCATAGACCAGATTGCGGGACTCCTTAAAACTTGCGATTCCGTCATCGCCGCCGGTGACCCGGACGATGAGGGGCAGCTTATCGTGGACGAGCTTTTGGATTACCTCGGCTACGCCGGTAAGGTTGAGCGCGTCTACGTGAATGACAACATCGAGAAGAACATCGTGAGGGCGTTCGACAAGCTCGTGCCCAACGACTCCTGCCGGGGTGCCGGGAACGCCGCCTATGCCCGACAGATGGCGGATATGTGCTTCGGCGTGAACGAGACGAGACTCGCCACCAAGCGTCTCGACGGCCTGTTCACCGTCGGACGCGTGCAGACACCGACGCTGGGGCTTGTGGTGAAACGCGACGAAGCCATCGCCCACCACGTCACCCGAAAGTTCTACGAGCTGTTTGCAAGCGGTGATTCGGATGCCGGAGAACTCTCCTTCAAGTATCTGCCGGGAAAGGAGCTGCTTGCCGGTGAGAAGCATCTGTTCGAGCGGCATATGCTGGAAGCCCTTAAGGAAAAGCTCGACGGACGCGACCTGCACTTTGAAACGACCGTATCGAAAAAGCAGGAGAACCCGCCGCTTCCCTACAACTTGACCGTGCTGCTTTCCGACATGAGCGAGCGCTTCGGCTTCACTGCCGCCGAGACTCAGCAAATCACGCAGGATTTGCGTGATAAGTACAAAGCCATCACCTACAACCGCTCCGATTCCCAATACCTCAAGGAAGAGCACCGAGAGCAGGCACCGGCAGTCCTTGCGCAGGCGATGAAGAACCTCGGTGTGCGCTGGCCTTTGGATTACCGGCTCCACTCCAAGGCGTTCAACGATGGGAACGTGACCGCCCACCACGGCATCATCCCGCAGGAAGCGGATGCGCCCGTGTCCGCGATGGAACCGGACGAAGCCAAGGTCTACACCGCCATCTGCGAGCGCTATGCGATGCAATTTCTTCCTCCCGCCGTGTACGACGTGAGCGAGAGCACGGTAAGCGTGGACGGCGGAACGCTTAAGCTCACAGCGAAGCGCCTTTCGGACGCGGGGTTCACGGCTGTCTTCCCGAACGTCTCGAACAGCCGTGTCAGAGAGGATTCCGATACAGGGAACCCATGGGTTCCCGCAGGAAGCCACACCCTTGCCGGTATCTCTTGCTCAATCACGGAAGGGGAGACCACCCCGCCCGCACCCTATACGGAGGGCACCCTCATCACAGACATGGCATCCATCGCGAAGTACGTCAAAGACCCGGAAATCCGGGAAATCCTTAAGCGTAAGGATGACGGCAAGAAGGGCGAACACGGCGGTATCGGAACGACGGCCACCCGCTCCTCCATCATCGAGGGTCTGAAAACCCGTGGCTACCTTGAGGAACGAAAGGGAAAGGTTCGAGCAACCGATAAGGCCAAGGCGTTCTACGCACTCCTCCCGCCGGAGATTCGCGGTGCAGACGTGACCGCAAGATGGTGGCTCATCCAACAGGATATCGCAGACGGTAAGGCGGACGTGAACGCCCTGCAAGATTCCGTCATCGAGGTCTTCAATCACCACCGCGAGACCGCCTACGTGGGCGCATCCATCGCAGGTACCGGAAAGACCGTAGTGGGCAAGTGTCCGAGGTGCGGCAAGGACGTTATAAAGACCGGCTCCATCTACGCCTGCTCCTCCATCAAGAACGAGAAGCAGGAAGACGGCACTTGGAAGGAGGTCGCGGGCTGCGGGTTCAAGCTGTTTGGCTTCTGCACCAAGAAGTTCACCGAGAAGCAGGCCGCATCCCTTCTTGACGGGAAGGCGGTCTCGCTAAGGGGCTGCAAGTCCAAGGCCGGAAAGACCTTCGATTGCACAGTCGTTCTTCAAAAGGACGGGTCGGTAGAACCTATTTTCACACCGAGAAAACCCACGAAGAAAGGCCGCAGGTAGCGGCAGAAAGGAAGGAATGACATGGCAACACTCCTATCACCGGATATGCTTCCCGAGGATATTCGGAACATGGATTTCGGGCAGGCTTCCATGCCCCACGCGCCCGAAGCCCAGACCCCGGAAGCGCCCTACGATACGACCACATCCGCACCAGACCGCCCTGCCATACCACTCTCCCCGGACATGCTTTCCGGGAACCTGCAAGGAAACGACAGTGAGAAATCGGGCATCGAGTTCTCCTTCGATGCCTCGGATACACCCAGCAGGTCGAACTCGTCAGGGAGTCCTATGCGGACGGCAACCTTGCAGTGACCGCCTATCTCTCCGACCCAACCGAGGAATCGTTCGGACAGCCTTGGAGCAGCGTCACCGTAAACTTCGGTTCCCCACTGCAACAGGACGCGACCGTTTTCCTAGACACCAATAACATGGGAGAAGCGATGCTCTCGAAAATCTCCCAGCTCGGAGCCTTCACCGGCCAGTTCATGCGTTCGGGGTTCTGCTCCTACCCGGCCTTCACCTTCGATACCGAAGTCATGGGCAACATGCGTGACTTAAACGAGTTCGCATCGGCAGACCACAGCAGCCTTGCCAAAATGCAGGATGCGTGCCACGCGGCACTCGAAAACGTATACGGCAGCGAGTTCACGGATGCCTTGGAAAGCGGTTACGACCTGAACGCCGAATCCCATGACTGCGCTTCCGGAAGCGCCGTACTCGAAACCTGCGATACGACCCGCGCGGAACAACCCACGAACCATGTGAAGGGGGTGCGATAGGCATGAGCCGCTTTCACTCGAACCGGACTTGCATCCGTTCGCCGACAGCTATCCCAAGCAGCCAAAACACACCATTGTGCTAAAATCGGGTACCGTATACACACCGCGCGGGACTACCCGTTCCGCACAGACAGAAAGGATGAAAAAAACATGCCCAAGAAGACACTAGAGCCAGAGCAGGCTCCCAAGGCAGACAACTACGCCAAAATCAACATGCCCGCCGCCTTCCTCACGCCCCACGACATTCAGACAAGTGACGGGCGCACCTTCGAGAAGTGCTTCGTTTCCTTCCCCAAGGGGACGAAGGTGAACGGCATCGACGTGAGCGGCTTCTCAACCGATGTGTTCCTCTCCGACTACATGAAGAAGGACATGCTTGAGAAGGGACGCGCCACGGTCTCGTTCAAGAAGGACGAGCCGGTGCCCATCTGGACGGGGAAGAAGGACGATGCCGAGCACCCGTATCAGCGCTACGAGGTGAAGGCCACCGACCTCACCCACGCACTCAAGGTGGCGCAGGATACCTATAAGGCCGGAAAAGCCGCAGAGCGTGCCGCCGCCAAGGACGGCGTGAGCCTTGCGGGGGAAGCACGCGACATGGAGACCGGGAAGGACGCGCTCGCAGGCGATGACCCCGCCAAGTCCACCAAGTCGCGAACCGGGCAGGATATCGCCCAGTAGTACAGAGGAAAGAGGTGACAGTTCATGGTAATCGAGGTGCTCTACAAGTCCTTCCGCTACGAGAAGTTCGACTCATCCGCCCAGACGAACTCCGAGCCGTTCCGCGCGAAGGGAACGAACATCCTTACCGACTGGAACCTCTACCTCGGTGCCCTTGAGGAAAACGGCATCATTCTCGCAGAGCACTGGTATGACGGAAATCCGCAGCACGCAGGCGGACAGGTGACCCTTGAGGGCACCAAGGTTCCCGCCGCCACCCGTCAGGTCGGGAGCGCCATGCTCCTCGTCTCGCCAGATGAGCTGGACGATGTAGTCTGGCTCAAGAAGGACGGCGAAAAGCTCCTGTGGCGGGAGGGCGATGAGCTGATAAACGGCGAGCGGTTCTTCGCCATGGAGCAGCTGTGTTACTCCGATGCCACAGTGCAATCCGTCAACCGCCGCGCCATCGCCGTGTTCGACTACTTGAAACATGCGCACCCGACATACTCGGATGATGAGATTGCCCGCATCATGGGCTACACCGAATCCGCCATCGAGCGCATCCGCGATGCAGAAATCTCTCAGGACGAGGGCTTCGCAGACGATGATGGGGAAGGGCAAAACGAGGAAAACAACACCGGGGCTATCGGCGGATATGACTTCGGTTAGAGATAAAACGCAACGAGAAACGCAGTTCAAACGAACCACCAACGAAGCTACAGAAAACCACGCAAACAAAGGAAGGAGAAAGAACACATGAAGATTCTCGGACGAATCAAGAAATCTAAGGTGCTCACTGCGGTCATGACCGCAGTGCTCATCTTCCAATCGGCGTGCCCTGCGGGGCTTGCCTACGCCGCGCAGAAATCGGGTGTTAGCACCTATGCTGCCGGTCAGACCATCGACCAAGCACTCGGTGCCACCAAGACGGTCGAGTCCGTGCTCTCCCAGCACGAGAACGACGAGTATTACCTCACCACACCTTACGGCAACAATGGACCTCATGGCGAGGGCGGTGCAATCAACACTTGGGACTGCTGGAAACCGAAGGGTGAGTACGGTAGCGGTGCCTATATGAACTGCGCCGGTTTTGTGGTTGCCGTCCTCCGTGCCTGCGGAGCGAACACATCCATCATCGGAAACTATACCGCCAAGGACGGCTACAACAGGGGCAACGAAGCGAACGCCTTTAAATGGGAAGAGTATTGTCGCGACAACAATGCCGTCAGCTACACGTTCAGCTCCAAAGAGCAGATGCTCGCGTCCGGCATCCTTGAGAAGGGCGATATCATCTACATGGAGCCGGTGGACTGGAATCATAGCAATTCAGACTGCCATATCGGCTTCTTCTGGGGTAGCAGCAGCTCGGAAGACCTTTTCTGGCACTCTTCCAGCCACGCGGACGGAATTGTAAAGGGCTATTTTCCGAACTCCGCAGGCGGCAACGTGATTTCCAAAATCACGTCCAAGTATCCCGTTAGCTACTACCGAGTCATCAAAACGTTGCACAAGGGATATCTGACGCTGCATAAGGACTCCTCAAATAAGACCCTTACCGACACCAATGACTGCTACTCCCTCGCAGGTGCCGAATATGGGGTCTACACTGACTCCAACTGCTCGAACAAGGTAGCGACCCTTACGACGAACGCAAGCGGGAACGCGAACACCGTCTCGCTCAATCCCGGACGCTACTATGTGAAGGAGACCAAGGCTCCCAAGGGATATTTCACCGATTCGCAGGTTTACACCGCAGATGTTTCCGGCGCGAATCGCGAATCCTCGCCTGTGAAGCTCTCAGTCAGCGACAATCCCGCAAATGACCCTATGAGTATGCTTCTCGGTAAATTCGACGGCCAGAAGACCTATAACGGCGCCGGTAACCTCCCGCAGGGTTCCGCTACCCTTGCAGGTGCCGAGTTCACCGTCGATTACTACGCCACCCTTGACTACAAGAGCTACGATGACCTTAAGAACGCCGACGTGAAGCCGATGCGTTCTTGGACGTTTAGTACAGACTCCAACGGTTTCTGTAGCTTTGACATTGCTCATTTTGTCTCTGGCGATGCCTTCTGGTATCGACTTGATGGGACTCCTGCACTTCCACGTGGCACCGTTGTCATACGTGAGACTAAAGCCCCAATGGGCTACGTAAAGTCTGATGAAGTGTCTTTCCAGAAGATTCAGGAAAACAATTCCGTTGAAGGTGTTATCACCTACAATGCCCCGGAGGTTGCCGAGCAGGTCTACCGTTCCGATATCGAGTTCACTAAGAAATCCGACAACGGTTCCGACCGCCTTGCAGGCGTGCCCTTCAAGGTGACCTCCCTCACTACCGGCGAGTCCCACATCGCCGTGACCGACGAGAACGGCTATTTCAGCTCCGCGTCCTCTTGGAACGCGCATGACTCGAACACCAACGCGAACGATTGGGCGCTGACCGCAAGCGACACCATCGACAGCACGAAGCTCGATGCTAACGCCGGTTTCTGGTTCGGCAACAACAGCGTGCTCGATGGGAACGGCACCACTTCCACCTCCGATGCCGTCAAGGCGGACAACAAGCTCGGTGCCCTGCCCTTTGACACCTATTCCGTCGAAGAGCTTCGCTGCTCCGCTAATGAGGGCTATGCGCTCATCAACACGACTGTTACTGTGACCCGTGATGCCAAGACCATCGACCTCGGCACCTTCGATGACCCGGAGCCGGAAATCCACACCACCGCCTACGACGCTTCTGATAGCGACCATTACGTTGGGGTCGGCACCGTCAAGATTTCCGACAAGGTAGAGTACAGCCATCTCGTCGCGGGTAAGACCTACACCGTCATCGGTGAGCTGCATGATGCCGCTACCGGCGATGCCGTCACGGTTAACGGTCAGGCTATCACTGCCGAGAAGACCTTCACGGCTGAGGACTCCGCAGGTTCCGTCACGCTTGACTACGCTTTCGATTCCTACGACCTCAAGGGGAAGACCCTCGTGGTCTATGAGACGCTTACCGATGCAAAGGGTGCGAAGCTCGCCGAGCATAGGGATAAATCCGACGTTTCCCAGCAGGTGACCGTGCTCACGCCGAAGCTCTCGACAAGCGCCGTGGGCGATGCGGACAATAGCAAGTCCGTCACCGCTGAGGATGATGTTACCGTTACCGATTATGTCCGTTACACCGGGCTTACCGCCGGGCAGACCTACACGCTCACGGGAACCCTTATGGACAAGTCCACCAAGAAGGCTTTCATGGATGCCGACGGCACCCCCCGTCACCGCGACTGCGGAGTTCACGGCGGAAGCCGAAAGCGGTACCACGACCGTGACCTTCACCTTCGATGCCAGCGGCATCAAGACCGGCACCAAGCTCGTCGCCTTCGAGACTGTTGCCACGAACGGTATCGAGATTGCCGACCACAAGGATATCAACGACATTGACCAGACCGTTACCGTGAAGGCTCCCGTTATCGGCACCACCGCCGTCGATGCTGCCGACGGTGACAAGACGG
>ENA-OQED01000799-OQED01000799.1-human-gut-metagenome-genome-assembly--contig:-NODE-799-length-12210-cov-5.464371_pt1 | contig 12210 bp, 7 predicted proteins | sample MGYA00242790_ERZ504625 | MGnify/ENA primary metagenome ERZ504625 (study PRJEB26092, sample SAMD00036345) | human gut metagenome | host: Homo sapiens | study: EMG produced TPA metagenomics assembly of...
GATCAAATCGATTGCGGGAAACAGAATCATCGGCCGGCCCCCCTCGACGATGCTCACGAAGTTCTTAAGAATGCGCTGACCCAGCGCAGAGGATTTCTCGGGATGGAACTGGCAGCCCCACACGTTGCCGTGGCGCACGATGCACGGGAAGCTCCGCGTGTAGTGCGTGCGTGCCAGAACATCGGCGGCATCGGCATCGTCGGCCACCGCATAGCTGTGGGTGAAGTACATATTGGCGCCCTCGGCAAAACCGGCGAGCAGCGGATCGGCCGCACCGGCAGGCGTCATGTGCACCTGGTCCCACCCCACGTGCGGCACCTTCAGGCGGCTCGACTCCAGACGCGCGCACGAACCGCGCATAATACCCAGGCCATCGACCCAGGGGCCACCGGCCTGCTCGGGGGTGTTGCCGTCGGCAACTGCGCCCTCGTCCGCCGGCACGCCCTCGTTGCCGCGCTCAAAAAATAATTGAAGGCCCAGGCAGATGCCGAGCAGCGGAGTTCCAGCGGCAACGGCGTCGAGCACGGCCGCCTCCTCGCCGCTCTGGCGCATAAAGGCGATCGCGTCATAGAACGCGCCCACGCCCGGGATGACCAGGCCGTCGGCGTTGCGAATCTGCTCCGGGTCGTCCGATGTGCAGGCGGCGGCACCGGCGCGCGCAAGCCCGCGCACGACGCTCGACAAGTTGCCCTTGTGGTAGTCGACCACCACGATCTTCGGTTCGCCCACGCGACCCTCCCTTATCTCCTTCAAAACCTGCCAAAATAAACCTGTCCCTTTTTGGCAGGTTACAGTGAGCCCTTGGTGCTGGGGATGCCCTGCACGCGGGGATCGAGCTCGCAGGCGTGGCGCATCGTGCGGCCCACGGCCTTAAAGGCGGCCTCGATAATGTGGTGCGAATTGCCGCCCGCCAGCTCGCGCACGTGCAGCGTTAGTTTGGCATCGCGCGCAAAGGCGTAGAAGAACTCGACGGCCAGCTCGGTATCAAAGCTGCCCACGCGCTCGGTCGGCACGGGCAGCTCGCAATAGGCCTGGCCACGGCCCGAGATATCCACGGCGGCCATCACGAGCGTCTCGTCCATGGCAATCGCCGCGTCGGCAAAGCGCGTAATGCCCGCCTTGTCACCCAGCGCTTGGCAAAACGCCTCGCCCAGCACGATGCCCGTATCCTCGACGGTGTGGTGCGCGTCGACTTCCACGTCGCCCACCGCGCGCACCGTCAAATCGAACAGACCATGGCGGCCAAAGGCGTTGAGCATGTGGTCGAAAAACGGCACGCCGGTCGAGATATCGCACGCACCGGTTCCATCCAGGTCGAGCTTTACGACAATATCGGTCTCCCCCGTCTTACGGGTTACCTCGGCATAGCGGCCCATCTACATCTCCTCCTTCACCAGCGCGGCAAACGCAGCCAGCACCTCATCATTTTCCTGCGGGGTACCCACGGTAATGCGCAGACAGTCCGCAAGCCCCGGCGCATAGCTAAAGTCGCGCACCAAAATCGAATACTCATCGCGCAGACGTTCGCGCACGCGCGTGGCATGCGGCGTGCGCACGAGCACAAAGTTCGCCGCGCTCGGCCACGCCTCCACGGGCAGGCCCTCGGCAGCCATTGCACGCAGGGCGCACAGCTCGCTCTCGCGCTCGGATGCAACCTGTGCCACCACGGGCGCGTACGCATCGCGGGCACGCACGCAGGCAAGCGCGGCGGCTTGGCTCAGCACGTTGACCGAATAGATCTGGCGAATCGCCGCGAACACGTCGATGACCTCGGGCGCCGCGATCACATAGCCCAGACGCGTGCCGGCGGCGCCAAACGCCTTGGACAGCGTATGCAGAATCACCAGGTTGGGATGCTCGGCGATAAGCCCCTGCGCCGTGGTGGCCGCGCCAAACGAATCGTCGGCAAACTCAACGTAGGCCTCGTCGACCATCACCATGCCGGGGCACGCATCGCACAGCGCCGCGATAAAGTCGAGCGGCGCCACGTCGCCCGTGGGGTTATTGGGCGAGGTCACGATTGCCAGGTTGCACTCGGGCGCTGCCGCAAGCACGGCTGTCTGGTCGAGCTCAAAGGTCGCGGGGTCGCGCCACACGTCACGCACCTCGGTCTGGCAGAGCGACGCAAAGAACGCGTACTCGCTAAAGCACGGCGGGCAGTTGAGCAGGGTCCGTCCCACGCCGCCAAACGCCAACAGGTAGTTATAGAGCAGCTCGTCGCCGCCGTTTCCCACGCAGACATTCTCGCGCGCCACGCCATGCCAGGCAGCAAGCTCGTCGCGCAGGTCGTTCGACATGGGATCGGGATAGCGATTGAGCGGTGTGGCAGCCAGGGCAGCGTCGACCGCCTCGCGCACGCCGGTCGGCACGGGATAGGTGTTCTCGTTGGCCGAAAGGTTGATGCGCGTAGGCGTAAAGTTGGGATCGTAGGGCTCAATACCGGCCAGGTAAGGCTGGACGAGCTCCTTCATGTGGGGCGTCAGCTCGGCCATATTAGGCCTCCTTACCAGTCGCGCCAACGCCATCCGCGCCCGCAGCCGCCAGGTCAACGCCCTCGGCAACCGTCGCCACGGCGTCGCCCGGCCAGGCGACCTTGGTCAGGTCGGCCGCGGCCAGAGACTCGGCGCTCACGGCATCCTCGCCCTGCTCCAGCACACGGCGACGCAGTGCGGCGGAAAGCGCGTGTGCCCACAGGCCCTCGGCCTCGGCCAAACGTTGCGTAGCGGGAGCATCGGAGAGCAGGCCCTCGGGCGTATAGCAAATGACGCTCGAGCGCTTGACGAACTCCTCCACCGAAAGCGGGTTGGAGAACATGGCCGTGCCGCCGGTCGGCAGCGTGTGATTGGGGCCGGCAACGTAATCGCCGAGCGGCTCGGAGCTCCAAGCGCCCACAAAGATGGCGCCGGCGTTGCGAATGCCGCCGAGCAGGCCCATCGCGTCCTTGCAGTGCAGCTCCAGGTGCTCGGGCGCCACGGTGTTCACCGCCTCGACGGCGGCAGCCATGTCGGCGGCCACCACGATGGTGCCCTCATTGTCGAGCGAAGCACGCGTGATTTCGGCGCGTGGCGACTGCGCTACCAGAATATCGATACCCGCCTCGACCTCACGCGCAAACCGCTCGTCGCAGGTCACCAGATAGCAGGCTGCCAGCGGATCGTGCTCGGCCTGGGCCATCAGGTCGGCCGCGACCACCATGGGCTTGGCCGTAGCATCGGCCAGCACGCAGACCTCGGAGGGACCGGCGACCATATCGATACCCACGTCACCCGAGACAATCTGTTTGGCAGCGGCGACAAAGGCGTTGCCCGGGCCGGTGATTTTGTCGACGCGCGGAATGGTCTCGGTACCGTACGCCAGTGCGGCCACGGCCTGGGCGCCGCCCACCATATAGATCTCGTCCACGCCGCCGAGCTTTGCCGCGGCGAGTGTGTAGGGGCTGATCAGGCCGTCCTTTTGCGGCGGGGTCACCATGACCACGCGCTCAACGCCGGCGACCTTGGCGGGAATGGCGTTCATAAGCACGGTGGAGGGATACTGCGCACGGCCGCCCGGCACGTAGATGCCAGCCGCGGCAAGCGGGGTCACCTTAACGCCGAGCATCGTGCCGTCCGGGCGCGTGGTAAACCAGCTCTGCTCGACCTCGCGCTGGTGGAACTCGCGAATCTGGCGTGCAGCCTTTTCGAGCGCCGCGACAAAAGCGGGATCGAGGCCCTCGAGCGCGGCATCGATCTGCTCTTGCGGCAGACGGAAGCTCTGCAGCTCAACGCCGTCAAAGCGCTGGCAATAGTCGCGCACCGCGGCATCGCCGTTGGCACGCACGTTGGCCACGATATCGCGCGCGGCGTCGACGATGTTTTGCGGCAGCACGCCCTTTCGGTTGAGCTGGTTGGTAACGAGGCGCTCACCGGGAGCAAGCTCGATGGTCTTCATATCGGTATCCCCTATCGGTCGAGGTTGTGTTCGAAAAACGAAAGGCCGGGCGGCGGCGCCAGTCGGCCCGCAGCCCGTACGTTGGGGCGCCCGTGCGTGCTCGCGCTATTGTGCCGAGCCCGCGACGGGCTCAAAATGCTTGTCCTTAACAGCAGCTGCCAAGCGATCTGCCAGATTGCGTACGCGCGGATCCAGGCGCGCGGCACCCGGATTGACAAAGAAGCGCGCCGTGCAGTCCATAATGCGACCAGTAATAACCAGGTCGTTATCGCGCAGGGTGGCGCCCGTGGCGGTAATGTCCACGATACGGTCGGTCATACCGACGATGGGGCCCAGCTCGATATTGCCGTGCAGCGAGACGATATCGGCATTCACGCCACGCTCGGCATACCAGGCGCTCGCGATGCGCGGATACTTGGTGGCCACACGAAGCGACCCGCGACGGGCATAGTTGCGCTCGGCCTGGCCAGCGCGCCACGCGGGCTCTGCCTCGATAAACGTGCACAGGCCGTAGCCCAGATCGACCAGCTGCAGCAAGTTGAGGTCTGCCTCGATGAGCGAGTCCCAGCACAGATGCCGCAATCGGCACCACCACAGCCCACAAAAGCGGGCGCGTCGCTGGGACGCACGATGACAAACTCGATATCGCCGACCGTGCCCTCGCCGGCACGCGTGTCGCGACCGCGCACAATCAGGTGACGGCCGGGGTCGCGCAGCTCAGAGACGTCCAGGCCCGCGGCCTCGAGCACGTCGAGCGTGTCGGCCTTAAGCGAGCCCTTGGGCACGGCGATGCGTAGCGGGCCTTCGGCGCCGCGGCCTACGGCGTGGTCACCATCGGAGGCGGCGTCCTCGGCAGAGGTGCACGCGGCCTCCAGACGCTCGAGCGAAAAGGCGAAGCCCGCCGCCGGCACCTCGATGCCGTCGCCGAACGCGCCGGTAAAGATAGAGTCGTAGCGACCGCCCGAGCCCACCGGATCGGGCAGGCCACCGGCATAGGCCTTAAAGACCAGGCCCGTGTAGTAATCGAAAGAATTCATAATGGAAAAGTCGAAGGACAGCACCTGAGCGTCCTCGGGCGCCAGGCCCTCGACCAGCGCGCGCAGCTCACGCGTGAGCGGCGCGACAATACCGGCAGCCGCCAGCAGCGCATCCACGCGATCGAGCACTTCGGCCCCACCATGCAAGCGCGGCAGTTCGCTGACGGCGGCCTTGACGGCATCGGACTCGACGCTTGCCGCCACGCGGGCATCGAGGCCCACAAAGTCGTTGGCGTGCACGCAGCACAGCGCCTCGGCAGCCAGCTCGCGATCCTCGCACGCCGCGAGCAGCTCCTTAAACGGGCGTACGCTACCTGCGATGATGCGTGCATCGGGCAGCGCCAGCTTGCGCACCGCCTCGGCCACGAGCGAGACAATCTCGACATCGCCCGCGGTATCGCCCGCACCGATAAGCTCAAAGCCCAACTGTGTAAACTGGCGCGAGCCACCGTCATTGCGTTGGCACTCACGAACCACCGGCGCCTCGTAGCGAAGGCGCAGCGGCAGATCGGCCGCGCGCATGCGGGTCGAAACCAAGCGCACGATTGGAAGCGTGTTGTCGGGACGGACCACCAGCAGGCGACCGTCGTCATCAAAAAGCTTAAACGGGGTGTCCGCAATGCGGCCGCCCTCCTCGAGCGAACCCTTGTCCTCGAGCAGCGGCGTCTCGACCGGCAGGTAATGATGCTCCCTAAAGCAGCCCTTCACCGTCAGCGCAATCTCCTCGCGCGCCTGAGCCTCCTCGGGCAATATGTCCCGGAATCCCCACGGTGTGGCCGTCATCTGGTGAGCCTCCTCATGCTGTGTTGCATACAGAACAAACGACCGGCATAGCTCCGCCGGTCTTTTGGGTACTTTAGCATACTAGAGTGCTTGCGGGGAAAATCCTTGTCCGCAGCTCACACCGTATTCATTTGGAAACATAGGGGCAGACGCTCAGCTAAATCTGACGATTATCTAGGCCAACCAGAAACCATATCCCGTTTTTCGTCTAAAAACTGGGATGCAGTTTCCGCTGAGGACCTTTTCCGAACTGCTTCTGCAGCGGCTGTTTTGGCTCCGGGACCGCGTCAATCGCATATCTTTATGGCGCCTTTATCCTACACATGTTGTATAACTACCAAATGTGGAATATAACAAAGAGCAAAACATAGGCTGAGCGTTATGGAGGATTGAGGTTGAAAGAGAAGCTATTTCGATGGGTCGTGAAGCACCGCAAACCCATCATCGCGTTCTATGCGGTGGCAGCACTGGTATGCCTGTTCCTGCGCCAGTTTGTAGGCGTTAACTACGACATTACGAGCTATCTGCCCGACGAAGCGGCGTCGACCGTCGCTCTGAATACCATGGGTGATGAGTTTGAGGGTGACATTCCCAACTGTCGCGTTATGGTGCCCAATGTCTCGATCGCTCAGGCGCTCAAATACAAGGACAAAATCAAAAAGGTCGACGGCGTCGAGGAGGTCCTATGGCTTGACGACGCGGCAGATATCGATCAGCCGCTTGCCACGCAAGACAAAGACACCGTTGAGACCTATTACAAAAAGAACAACGCCCTGTTTACGGTGACGGTTAATTCCGAAAAGGAGATCGAGGCAACCGACGCTATTCGAGATATCGTGGGCGACGAGGGCGCCATTACGGGCTCGGCCATGTCTAACGCGCTTGCCACCACATCGACCGAGCAGCAGATCAGCATTATCACGGTCGCTGTCATAGCGATTATCTTCGTGATTCTGGTCATCACGACTACCAGCTGGGCCGAACCCATCCTGGTGCTGCTGGGCCTGGGCGTCTCGGTGTTTATCAACTGGGGCACCAACCTCATCTTTGGCGAGATTAGCTTTGTCACCAACTCTGCGGGCTCCATTTTGCAGGTTGCCATCGCGCTGGACTTCTCGGTCTTTTTGCTGCACCGCTTTAACGAGGAGCGTGGCCGCCACGGCAGCGTTGCCGAAGACATGGTGCAGTCGTGCTGCCTGTCCTCGGTCGCCGTGTTTTCGAGCGGTTGCACGGTCTGCATCGGCTTTATCGCGCTTGCCGCCATGCAGTTTAAGATCGGCCCCGACCTTGGTCTTGCCCTTGCAAAGGGTATCGCCATCAGCCTGGTATCGGTCTTTACCTTTGTTCCTTCGATGTTCGTTCAGTTCGATGGCTTTGTGCAAAAATCGCAGCACAGGCCCTTTGTCCCGCCGCTGGGTAAGTTCGCCCGTCTGGTGCTCAAGGTCTGTATCCCCGCTGCCGTCGTGATCCTCGCCGTGGTTTACCTTGCGCGTGTGGCATCGACCTCCAGCGATATCACGTACTACTACGGCACTTCGCACATTTTTGGTTCGGATACGCGGCTTGGTCAGGATATGGACAAGGTCAAGGAGGTCTTTGGCAACTCCGATACCTACGTTGTGCTCGTTCCCCGTGGAGAGGTGAGCGAGGAGCAGGCACTCTCCAATGAGCTCAAGGCGCTCCCCGAGGTCAAGTCCATCCAGAGCTATGTTGACGTTGCGAGTCCCTATATCCCCACGGGCATGGCCGAAAAGGACACGCTCGATCTGGTGGAGGGAGAGCACTACAGCCGTTTGGTGCTCACGGTTACCGCGCCCTACGAGGGTCCGAGTACATTTAAGCTGGTCAAGAAGATTCGTTGTATCGCGGACAAACATTATCCGGGTAAGGCAATGCTCGCCGGCGAGGGCGTGAGCACCACCGACCTTAAGGACACCATCACCGTCGATAAGGGCAAGGTCGACCTCATCGCCGTCGTGGCCGTGTTCGCGGTCTTGCTGCTGGCCACCAAGTCGCTGAGCCTGCCGATCATCTTGGTGCTCGTGATTGAGACCTCGATCTGGATCAACTTTGCTGCACCGCTCTACACCGGTATGCACGAGTTCTTCCTCGCCTACTTAATTGTGAGCTCCATCCAGCTGGGCGTTGCCGTCGACTACGGCATCCTGATTGCTGACCGCTATCGTGAGGACCGCGTGACCATGCATAAGCGCGAAGCGCTACTCGAGACCATGGAAGCTTGCACGATTCCTGTTTTGACCTCTGGATCGGTTCTGCTGATCAGTGGCTTCCTGATCCATGCGATCTCGAGCCACGGCGTGCTCAAGCAGATCGGCTGGTTCCTGGGCGTCGGCGTGAGCATCTCCCTAGTCGCCGTACTCTTTGCGCTGCCGGGTTTCCTGTATGTGCTCGATGGCCTCATCGGCAAGACCACGCTCAAAGCTCATTTTTTGCCCAAGGATGCCCAGGATCCGGTTTCGGATACCACCGAGGCATCGGCTGCGGACGGCTCCGCTCAGTAACGTTTTACAAAGCAGTTGGAAGGAATACCGCAATGCATACCCATACCACTGATACCGCTTCGAAAGAGCTCAAAGCCCAACGCGATCTTGTACGTCGTCCCCATAAGCGCATCGCTGCGCTCGCTCTTGCCGCCGGTCTGACCGTGGCCCTTACCGTTCCCGGTGCCGTTGTGTTCGCCGACGGCGTAGGGTCGACGAGCGCTGCCTCGGCTACGAGTGAACAGATGGCGACGGACTCCGATAACAGCACGCCGGGATATAAGAAAAACCAGGTCGTATACGTCAAAACCGATGCCGACGGCAATCGCACGGGTGTTTACGTGGTCAATAGCTTCGAGGCCAATAAGGGCGTCAAGATCGACGATGCCGGCACCTATAACAAAGTGACCAACCTATCGACGACTCAAAAACTAACGGACGACAGCGGGTCGGTTGCCGTTACGGGCCAGGGAGTGCAGGACTTTGTCTACCAGGGCGATCTGGACAAGAACACTCAGATGCCGTGGAACGTCACCGTGGCATACCAGCTCGATGGCCGCGATATCGACGCCAAGGATTTGGCGGGCAAGAGCGGCAAGCTCACCATGAAGCTCAAGGTCGAAAAGAATGACGACTATACCGGTGGCGATTATGCCGATAACTACCTGGTTCAGATTACCGGTCAGCTTAAGGATGCCGAGGCACACGATATTGAGGCTGAGGGCGCCACGGTTGCTGCCAACGGCTCCAACACGCAGCTTACCTACATGGTGATTCCCGGCAGCACCGGAGACTACACCATTACGACCGATGTTGAGGATTTTGAGTTTGATGGCTGGCAGATTGTCGGCGTGCCGCTGAATCTTGCCATCGATGTGGACTCGAGCAGCATGGATACGAGCCAGCTCGTGGAGCTCTCCAACGGTATTGCTACGGCCAATAGCGGTGCTGGCCAGGTTGCCGACGGTGTCAAGACGCTCGCGGCCTCGCTTGCCACGGCCAATACCGGTGCCGGCACGCTGTCCAGTGGCGCCGCTGCGCTCGCGGCGGGTACGAGTCAGCTCAACGCGCAGGTCCCCACGCTGGTCGAAGGCGTGAGCAACCTTAATGCCGGTGCCGAGGGGGTTAATGCCGGTGCCGTGCAGCTTAAGGGCGGTGCGTCCGATCTTTCGGCGGGCCTTTCCAAGCTGCAGGGGAGCGCACAGCAGATCTCGGGCGGCATAAGTGGAATTGCCGCTGGGTCCGATACGTACGTCGACGCGCTGACGCTGGGCAAGCAGGCTCAGGAGGCAAACCTTGCCAAGGCGCAGGCTGCGGCCAAGGCGGCCCAGGACGCCGTGACCGCTACGTCGGGCAACGCCTACAGCGCGCTGTACGGGCCGCAGGGTCTTACGGCGGCGCTCAGCGGCGAGGGGCAGTACCTTGCCGGTGCACAGCAGGCGCTCGGCGGGGCAAAGCAGGCCGCGAGCGCCATGGCAACGATGCGGCAAAGGCTAACGCCGAGAGCGCAAAGGCTGGCGCCGAGAGCACCGTTGCATCTATTGCCGCTGCCAAGGCGGCGGTCGCCGATGCTCAGGACGCGCTGGATAACGCGGCCGATCTCGACTCCGCCAAGGCTGCGGCAGCCAAGCTAAGCGAGGCTACGGCACAGCTGGATGCCGCCACCGCAAGTGCCGGCAGTGCTGCTACCAGCGCGGGTGCCGCCGCCACGGCGGCATCGAGCGCCGATGCGACGGGTCTTACCGCGCTTCTCGATTCTGCATCCAATGCCGTTGCGGGCGCGCAGGGTCTTAACACGCAGGTGTCGCAGGACCTTAAGGGTGCCGAGTCCATGTTTGGCACGCTTACCGATCAGGTTACGACTTTGGCCCAGGCGGCCGGCGCCCAGGGCGGCGCCCAGGGTGCCGTCACCGCGCTCGATAGCGCCATTCAGGGCTACACCACTGTCCAGGATGGCCAACAGCTGAGCCTGGCCGGAGCCATCGCCTATATGAACAGCGCGATCAACCCGGCAAACCCCACGGCCGTGAACCCCGGTCTTGTCGCCGGTGTTGGCTCTGCAGCAACGGGCGCGGGTCAGCTGAGCGATGGCGCCGCGGCTCTTGCCGCGGGCACCGACCAGCTTGCTGCGGGCACACAGCAGCTCAACGGTGCCACGCCCGCGCTTGCCAACGGCGCATCACAGCTCAACAACGGTGCGGCGCAGCTCAAGACAGGTGCTGCTAGCCTTGCTGGCGGCATGAATCTTCTCTCCTCGGGTGCAGGTACGCTTGCCAGCGGCGCATCCGAGCTCGGCAACGGCATGCAGGAGCTTACCGACCGAACGAGCAATCTCGATACTCAGGTCATCGACACCGTTAAGGACAAGATCGAGGAAATGCTCAACCCCGGCTTTACGCCGACGGACTTTGTCAACGGCGAGCAGGGCGGACATATAAATCGCGTGCAGTTTATCTATATGACGGGCGCGATCAGCAAGTAGGCAGCCGCGCCCTTGTGGCGATTGGCATCGATAGCAAGTTATGAGGGGAGGGGCCGTCGGGCATTGTCTCGGCAGCCCCTCTTTGCTGTCAGCGGCCACTTCGCGTCTTTGCAGAAGCTGTACCGCAAGATTTGTGTTTGGAAGGAGACGCGCTTTCTGCAAGGGGCGGAGCGCGGAAAGCATGTCCCGGATTTGATGCTCGGAACGGGATGAGCTTTCCGGATCGGACCCCAAGCGGAAAGCGCGTCCCGTTTCGGGGCTTCAGAATGGGACGCATCCGGAAACCGCATCCCACTCTGAGCCGAAATTCCGGGATGAGATTTCCGCCGAGGACACCCTGCGCCGACGGCAACGCAAAAAGGGCGCCCGCGCGAATGCGGACGCCCTTGTGTAGGGTCGAGATATCAACCAGCCAAGATATCGGCCCTGCGGCCAGCTCTTAGTAGTCGAACTGGTGGTAGTAGCGGCGGTACTTGAGGTTGTGCTTGGTGACCAGCTCGTAGTTGCGCGAGAGGCGGTCGGTGGTGAGCACCGACAGGATCCACGGCGACACGATGACGCGGAAGTCGTCGTCCAGGCCCGGGATCGCGTACTCGGCGGTGTCGATGATGACGTAGTCCTCGTCGCCGGTCACGCCGCTGGTGAGGAAGGCGCGGACGCGCTCGTCGAGGGCGCGGCACTCGTCCTCTCCCATGAACAGGAACACCGGGACGCCGGGCTCGAGCAGCTCGAGCGTGCCGTGGAAGAAGTCGTGCGAGGTGATGTGGCGGATGCGCTTCCACTGCATCTCCTCGAGCAGGCACATGGAGTACAGGATGGTCTCGCCCCACAGCGCGCCCGAGCCGATGAACATGGTGTAGTCGGCCAGCGCGTACTTCCTGGCGAGCTCCTCGGCGCGCGGCTCGAAGCGCTTGCGGATGTCGAGCATGTCCTTCCAGACGTCCTTCGTCTGCTCGATGAACAGGTCGAACTTGGGGAAGCAGCCGCGGCGGTTGAGCAGGCGCAGGCCGAAGCAGTCGGCGAGGTAGTAGCCCTTCTCGCAGCCGCCGGCGCCGTGGTCGGAGGCCATCATGACGCAGTTCTCGGCACCCACGGCCTGCCCGATCTTGCCCTCGGGGTTGGTCATGGCGAAGACGCGCACGCCCATCTCCCTCATCTTGCCGACGGCCTCGAGCACCTCGGGGGTGGTGCCGGACTCGGAGGCGGTCAGCACGACGGACCTGTCGGTCATGCGCTTGTGGCCCATGACGTTCCACTCGGCGGCGTGGATCAGGTAGACCTCGAGGTCGCGGTCGCCGAACTTGTTCATGAGGTACTCGAGCTGCATGAACTCGTCCCAGGTGCCGCCGACGCCCATCAGGAAGACGGCGTCGTAGCCCTCCTCGTGCACGCGGTCGGCCAGGGCGGTCATCTTCTTGCCGGCCTCGTAGACGTTCCTGCCGTCCTCGAGGTAGCCCTCCTGGTCGAAGTGCATGAT
>ENA-OQED01000800-OQED01000800.1-human-gut-metagenome-genome-assembly--contig:-NODE-800-length-12208-cov-0.876997_pt1 | contig 12208 bp, 13 predicted proteins | sample MGYA00242790_ERZ504625 | MGnify/ENA primary metagenome ERZ504625 (study PRJEB26092, sample SAMD00036345) | human gut metagenome | host: Homo sapiens | study: EMG produced TPA metagenomics assembly of...
TCAGAAGATTGTGAAAAAACTTGGAGTAAAAGAAATTCTGATCATACCGATTCTAATGGTTCTTTTTGGATTAGGTGGAAGTACCTTTGGAATGTCAGATGAGTTGATTCCATTTTATTTGTTGATCATGCCAATTATGTTTGCAATGGGATATGATTCCATGACTACTTTTATGACAGTCTGCTTATCTGCAACAGTTGGTTATGCTGCATCTACAGTAAATCCGTTTTGTGTATTGATTGCACAGGCATTGCCGGGATTCAGGGAAATCCACAGCTGGTATTTAGAATGCTCCAGTTTGCGATTATGATGGCTTTGGTTATTGCTTTTGTAACCTGGAGAGCATTTAAGATTAAGAAAAATCCTGAAAAGTCTATTACGTATCAGGATGATCTGATCAAGAAAAAAGAAATGAATACGGATATTGATTTTAATCAGGAAATGACAATTCGTCAGAAGTTGGTGCTCCTCACTTTTGTGATCGGAATGGTCATAGTGGTAGTAGGACTTGTAAAAAATGGCTGGTATATGAATGAATTATCCATGTGCTTTCTGGGAATGGGAATCCTCATGGGAATCTTTGGTGGTATGAATGAAACAGAAATAGCAGAAGAGTTTATCAATGGTGTAAAGGATATTGCATTTGCAGCTATGGTAATTGGCTTTTGCAGTGGAATCATGGTAATTGCGCAGGATGGAATGATTATTGATACTATTTTAAATGCATTAAGTGGACTGGTAGAAAAATCCAATAATGTTGTTTTCTCAGCAGTGATGTATGTGGTTCAGTCTTTACTGACATTCCAAAGGTACTTCCACCTAATCCAAAAAGAACCATTAGAATCGGTATGATCAGAATTTCTTTTGCTCCAAGTTTTTTCACAATCTTCTGAATTCCCATATTCAGTGCATTAGTCTTGGCCATAATCTGAAATACACCGCCGATAATAAAGACAAATGCAAGAACCTCTACCATCTGTTGAATTCCTTTTCCAGGTGCCATAAGTACCTGAGCAATTCCCTGTCTTAAATTTGTTCCATCTTCAAGAACTTTATCTACCGAATGATAAGTTCCTGCTACTGCTACACTTCTTTCTCCTGCAGAAGTTTCCACTACCTTTCGTTCAAACTCACCACTTGGAAGAATCCATGTAAGTATTGCCACTACAATGATCAGGAAAAAAATCAATGTGAGCACATGTGGCATATGAAGTTTGAATTTTTTCTTTTCTTCCATTTTACCTTCCCCTTTTCTTATTGTTTTCTGTCAGATCAATTTTTTTCTATCTGACTTTTTTCTGTAAAAACGGTTCTTCCGTCCATGATTGTCATTACAACCCTTGCATCCCTGGCATCTACCGGATTAATTTCAAGTAAATTTCTGTCAAACACAGTAATATCTGCCAGTTTCCCTTCTTCTAACGTTCCAAGCACTTCTTCCATACCCAGATTTTTCTGTCCACCGATTGTCCATGCTTTCAGAAGTTCCGGTACAGTAAGAGTATTTTCTGATTGAAATGCTTCAGCACGTCCATCCATGTATCCTCCACAGGAATAATAGATAGATTCCGGTATACTGGTAAGCAGTAACGGTAAATCTGTGGCACCACTTAAATTCATTCCACTGTCTTGCATTTTACGGCGGTTCCAGTAATATTTTCCACGCTCTGCACCTATCGTCTGTTTAATATTATTAATCAGCACATCTGCCGGATCCAGTGACATAATCTGAAAATATAATTCTGCTGTTACCCCAATCCGACCAAGGATTTTCAGATCTTTTGGATCTGTAAACTCCATATCTGTAATTGCATGTCTGTTTTTCAGATTTCCCTGAACCTTCTTGCATTTCTGATAAATTTCTGTGATTTTTCCTACTGCACCATCTCCCTGTGCATGTAAAGACCATCTGAAATCTTCTGCATCTGCTGCCAGAACGTCTTTTTCAATTTCTTCATATGGAACCGGATCTTTACAGCAGAAATCCTGATTTTCATATGGCTCTTTTAAATCACCCTTATAAGAAGCAATCGTACCATCAGTCATCCGGTTAAAACCACTGAAACGAATCTTATTTCCTGTAAACTGCTCTCTCATTCTGCGGGCATAAACAAGATTCATTCCTTCACCTACAGGCTGTGACATAAAGAAGGTTCTCAGATTAAGATCTTCAGAATCTTCCAGTTCTTTAAGATAATCTGTAAATCCATAGAAGTCATCAAATCCCATTTCCTTTACAGTAGTTACCCCTCTGGAATTCATCATTTTCATATAATCTGAAAATTCCTTTTTAATAAATTCCCGGTCATTCAGATATTCTCTCATGATGCGGTAATAGCTTTCCGGATAACATGTTTCTGCCGAAAACTGATAAATATTTCTGGCTTTCTGATTCATAATACAACAGGAACGATCTGCCGAAAAAATGATCACCGCTTTATTTGGAAATTTCTCTTCCAGCATTTCTTCTCCGTTCTGCCTGTCCCACATCTCCGGATTCCATCCATGACCCAGTAATGCTCCCTTCGGATGTTTCTTCTGCTCATATTTTCTCAGAATACAGCATCCCTCTTCATTATCTGTCACTTTCGAAAATCTGCTCCTACATGATAAAATTGCATATCCGGTAAAAAATGTATGAGTATCTGTAATTCCCGGCATAACCAGTTCATCCCTGAAATTAAGAACTTCCTGTGCCTGATCCAAAATATCTTTTTCAGGTTTTCCTGCTTTTTTTTCGACAATATGATTTCCACTTAAACACAGATATCCTTCGTAATCTTTCTCATTTATACCGTCAAAAAGATGTTTTGCAATAATCACTTTTGAAAATCTTTTTTTCATTTATCACGTCCTCCTTTCTTGGTTTGTATTATATCATCATATAACGTCATAATACAATATGATCTTTTGGGCAAATCATAACTTTGTGAATTCTTGATATTTTATTCTTTATTTTTTTGTCTATAACACACAAAAAAAGGATTTCCGTTTCTCATTTTCAGAGTATATTTCTGTGCTGAAAACAAGATTTGAAATCCTTCTTTTTATTTCAATATAACCTTTCGTGTTTAAACGGTTCTTCACCATCTATTAATAATATTACATTTTCATTGTTTATATAGAAATTTTGTAACGTGAACCAGCAATAATTTCATAACTGATATATAAAGGTTCTTCTTTTTCATTATTAATATAGCTTGCCAGAATCATAACAGGTTCTCCTTCATTCATTCTAAGGTATCCTGCCACTGGTTGAGAAACTGTACTGACTTCTACTGTACTTCTCGCTTTTTCAGATTCTTTCATATGATATTCTTTACTGAGAAGACGTGTAAGAGATCCATTTTCCAGCTTTTCCACCTGAAAATCTGGCAGAAAATCGGTTGGAATATAAATATGTTCATAAATAATCGGCAAGTTATCGGCTGACAAAATTCGTTCTATATGATATATTTAGTATTGTTCAGGTTTAAAAAAATCCTGCTGCCATTCCTGCATTTCCATAATATGACAGGAAATGATATGTGAAGACGGCTTTCTTCCATTTGAACGACACGCTTCAGAAAAACTCATGTTGTTATCATTTTCTATTTTACGATATATTTTGGGTATTTCCACAAAAGTTCCTTTTCCCTGTCTTTTTACAAGAAATCCCTGAGAGCATAACTCTTCAATTGTTCTGCGCACTGTAATCCTGCTGACCTGATAGGCAGTGGATAATTCTCCTTCTGTGGGAATCTGATCTCCCTCCTTATATGTTCCCTTTCGAATCTGATCTTTTATCTCTTTCATTAACTGAGCATATAATGGTAACTGTGATTTTTTATCCAAACTCATTGATGACTCCTTCCATATGCAAACATTATATAATGTTATATTATATCATATTTCTTAGAAAATCGCAAAAAACTGTCAGAAAAAAATCAGAATCCGACATTGTCAGTGAACAGTAATGAATCATCACAAAATTCATACAAAATGACACAGGATTCCATTGTTTCGCTGCATATCTACATGCTACACTAGATTACATATCTTATGGGCATTTCGCCCGCAAACAGAAGGATTCAGGCCAGAAGGCCGGGAGGTTTTTATAATGATTATTTACGTTGATGCATCCGTGATCCAGACCGGAAACGGAACAAAAGAAAATCCATTCAAAACTATTCAGGAGGCCGCTGCAAAGGCACTTCCGGGAGATGAAGTCATCGTTGCACCGGGATTATACCGTGAAGCTGTTAATCCGATTCACGCTGGAACGGCAGACAAGCGTATCACCTACCGTTCTGCAATAAAAGGACAGGCGCACATTACAGGAAGTGAAGCTGTCAAAGACTGGGAAAATGTAGAAGGCACTGTATGGAAAGCAGTCATTCCGAACGGAATCTTCGGTGATTATAACCCATTTACTACCCTGGTATCCGGAGATTGGTTTATCGCTACATTTATTGCTCATACAGGAGATGTATATCTGAATGAAAAATCCATGTATGAAGTAACCACTCTGGATAAAGTTAAAAAATCCACAAAAAAGTACTATCTCATGGGATCCTGATTTCTCTATATATACATGGTACGCAGAACAGGATGAAGCCAATAATCAGACAATTATTTATGCAAACTTCCATGAAAAAGATCCCAATAAAGAAAATGTTGAGATCAGTGTAAGAAGAAACTGCTTCTATCCAGAAAGTGAAGGAATCGGATATATCACTCTCTCCGGTTTCCGCATCAGTCAGGCTGCTACTCAGTGGGCTCCCCCTACCGCTTATCAGGAGGGAATGGTCGGTCCTCACTGGTCCAAAGGATGGATCATCGAAGACTGTGAAATCTATGAATCCAAATGCAGCGGTATTTCTCTTGGTAAATATCTGCAGCCTGAAAATGATAACAAATGGTTAAAATGGAAATACAAAGACGGAACTCAGACAGAGCGCGACTGCATCTGCCAGGCTTCCTATGAAGGATGGGATAAGGAGCATATTGGTTCCCATATTGTACGCAGATGTGAGATTCATGACTGCGGCCAGACAGGTATTGTAGGACATCTTGGAGGCGTATTCTCTGTTATTGAAGACAACCATATCCACCACATTAATAACAAGCAGAATCTGGCAGGAGCAGAGATTGGCGGTATCAAAATGCATGCTGCTATCGATGTTATTTTCCGCCGCAACCATATCCACAACTGCACCCGTGGTCTGTGGCTTGACTGGCAGGCACAGGGAACCCGCGTTACAGGAAATCTCTTCCATGACAATGCTCTTCCTAATGACTTCGAGGCAGGGGATGACGCTGTCACAAGCGTAGGAGAAGATATCTTCGTTGAGGTTTCCCATGGTCCGACATTAATCGACCACAATATCCTGCTGTCTGACCGTGCACTGAAAATTGCAACCCAGGGTGTTGCCCTTGTACATAACCTGATCTGCGGCGGCTTCGTTTCTGTTGGTATCGGTACAGACAACGGTGCACCTGATATTCCATCTCCGAGATATACTCCATATCACACCAAACACGGAACTCAGGTTGCAGGATTTATGACCATCCTTCATGGAGATGACAGATTCTACAACAACATCTTCGTTCAGAAACCGATCCGTCCTTGTATGCAGGATCTGGCTGATCTTATGGGTAACAATGGAAATATGTGGGATGACTGCAATGTGATCACAGGAACTTTCAAATTTAACGGATATCCAACCTTTGATGAATGGAACAGACAGTTCGAAGGTTACTGCGGAATGGGTTCTGAAACAACAGGCAACTGCTATTATGATCATCTTCCTGTATGGGCATCCGGCAATCTCTATTTCAATGGAGCACGTGCATGGGAAAAAGAAACAGATGCAGTCACAGATACAGAACACACTGTAGATATCTCTGTTGAAGAGAAAGAAGATGGCTGGTATCTGAAGACCAATCTGTATGATATCATCAAAGAAGAAACCGACGGTATCATCTCAACTGAAACACTTGGTATGGCATTCGAACCGGAGCAGAAATACGAAAATCCTGACGGAAGCCCGATTATCTTTAATCAGGATTTCTTTGGAAATCACAGAGATGTCAAAACTGTCGCAGGACCATTTACGGATAAAAAAGCATCTGAGCAGAAGCTCTTTTAACCTGATATCCATATAGTCAATAGCTTTACCATATATAAACCATACATAAAAACAGCTATGAAGAGTACAGATATTTTTATCTGCTGCTCTTGCATAGCTGTTTTCTTATTTTGTCATACTTTTATTATAACAGTCCTAATAAATAATGCATTTAAGACAGTTCAGCAGAGTGCGAAAGACAAGGAAGATATATGACGCAGAATTTCACACTCTGATGGGCTGGATTATGATGCATTATTTACTCGGACTGCTATAGATGCAAGCATTTTTGTAGACTTTCGGATGCACCACAGGCATGTCGGAAAAATATAGCAGGTTGCTGTGATCCAGGCAGTCTGGTCTGCGAAGCAGATGGCTGTGAAGCCAAAAGTTCCTACAAATCCAAGACAGACAACTGTTCTGGCGATCATTTCTGTTACGCCGGAGAAAACGGCTCTGCCTGAATATCCAAGTCCCTGAGTTACCATACGGGCGACATTGAGAATACCAAGACTCCAGTAGAAAAATCCCATACATCTGAGGTATTTGGCAGAGGCATCCAGAACTGCCACCGCACTCTTTCCAACAAACAGCATAGAAAGTGTACGCCCTGCAAAAATCAGTAAAATTCCTGCCGCAATACCATATCCTACTCCCACTGTAATACCACAGCGCAATCCTTTCTTAATCCTGTCAGACTGTCCTGCTCCAAGATTTTGGCTGCAGAATACAGAAGCAGAGGTTGCGATAGCATCAAATGGACACATGGTAAACTGCTTGATCTTCATTGCTGCAGTAAAAGCTGATACATATGTACTTCCAAGCCCGTTGTTCGCAGACTGCATAACCATACTTCCGATAGCTGTGATGGAGAACTGAAGTCCCGTAGGCATTCCCATTGCCAGAAGTTCCTTTACTGCATCCCCCCTTTATTGCCCTGTTTTCTTTCTTAAGCCACAGGAGTTTCATCTTGCGGATGATAAAAAATAAGGCACAAGATTCCACTGATCGCCTGTGCGGAAATGGTTGCAATGGCAGCTCCGGCACATCCAAGTTTCAGCACTACGATACAGAATAAATCCAGAAAAATGTTCAGAACAGCAGATAACGCCAGAAATATAAACGGTGTCCTGCTGTCTCCCACTGACCTCAAAATACTGGACAGATAGTTATATAAAATCGTAAAGGGAATCCCCAGGAAAATGATTAGCAGATAACTATATGCATTGTCATAAATGTCCTCTGGTACAGATAAAATATGCAGAATCTGAGGACATAAAACACTGCATAATGCTGTCAGGATCACTGCGATTCCTGCACATAATACAGCTCCATTAAAGATATAATCCCGCATTTTTTCTATTTTCTCTGCACCGAAATATTTAGCTACAGGAACACCAAAGCCTGTACAGCTTCCCATGCAGAATCCCAGTACCAGAAACTGAATACTGCTGCTGGCTCCTACACTTGCCAGTGCTTTTGCCCCAAGGATCTGGCCTACAATCGCAGCGTCAATAATATTATAGGTCTGTTGCAACAGGTTTCCTAATAATAAAGGAAACGCGAACTGTAACATCAGTTTCAGCGGATTGCCCTTTATCATAGATGTGGTCATTTCTATTTATCCCTCATTTTCTATAACGTTTCCATAAGTCAAACAGATATTCGAAAAAATCTAAGATTCCGATTTCTGAAATCTCTGATTTATTTCCAGATGGATTTCATTTCACAAATTTTCACCTGCGCATCTTTTTCACTGTTCAGGCAGAAGATTCCCTGTCTGCTACTATTGTAGAACAGCCTGGTTCCAACATCTTCTCCATCATTTAAATATACCTCAATTGTTCTTCCGTCTACAAAAATTTCTGCATTTCTGCATTTCTCCACAGAAGAAACAAACTGTACCTTATCGCTCTTCACACCGGCCATTTTAAGGAATACTTTTCCCCCTTCTGCAGTCAGACTGATGGATTTATCCCCATCCTGACCAAGAAGAATGTTGAAATCTCCTGTTTCTTCAAATGATACAGATGCATAATATCTGTTATCTGCAATGGAGCCGACTTTGATTTCACTGCCTGTGCCTTCATATACTGTATCACCCAGAAGAGTATAAACTTCCTCTACAGGTTTTGTATATACATGTTCATTCTTCACATGAAGTTCTCTTGGCAGAGTCATGCTTCCATAAGCTCCCGGCTCTGTAGCAATATGCTCTCCATAGAAATCACTGATCCAACCAATCAGGATCCTGCGGTCTTCATGCTGAAAACTCTGTGCTGCATAGCAGTTGCTTCCAAAGTCTACCCACTGCTGTGTATGGACATCCATTGCATCACCGTTCCAGTCTCCCACATAATATCTGCACTGCTGGAATCTTCCGTATTCATCATAATGACTCATCCATGCGCCCATAGCTACATATTTATCATCCAGCGGGAAAAAGTCGGGACACTCTATGGTTCTGATCCTTGTTTCCTCTGTAATCAGAGGACATCTGTATTTCCAGTTCTCTGCATCTTCAGATTCGTACAGAAGAAATGTTCCTTTTTCATCTATACATGCACCTAATACAATATAATACTTCTCACCGATCTTAATTGCTTTGGGTCGCGGAAATCATAGTTAGTACCTTCCGGTTTCTCCCTGATAATCTCTTTTTCCGGCTCAAAATGAATCATATCACTACTCTTTGTCATTGTCTGATACTGAACAGTGTCCCATCCGTCATCCTGAGGTCCGATATGTCTTGTGAGATAGAAGTATACCTCGTCTCCCATCGGAAGTGCGCTTCCGGAGAAAGCACCACCTTTGATTGCAAGATTATCCAGGATTTCTTCCTGAGGCTCTAACACAACCGGAAGATGTGTCCAATGCACCAGATCCCTGCTTGCTGCATGTCCCCAGTACATATTATTCCACTCCTGTCCAAAAGGATTCAGCTGATAAAAAAGATGATAATAACCCTTAAACCAGCAAAGTCCATTAGGATCATTATTCCAGTTCACAACCGGTGAAAAATGATACTGCTCTCTGTACGGAGTGCCAATGAATTTAAAAAATTCTTCTTTATTCATTGCTTTAAAATTATCTGTGGTATTCAGTACGCAGATTCCATTCTTCAGGATATTTTCACATTCGCTTAAATAAGCAAAGGTAATGGTGCAGTCCTGTGCAGTAATCTCATATTCTGTATCTTTATCTGTCGGGAATTTAATCCAGTTCCCATAGATATGCTGCAGTTCTTTTATTTCTGTTTTGTTTTCTTTTACCTTCTTCAGGCTCACACTGCCTTTTTTCCCGGCTTCTGGTTTTACAAATAATTCCAGACATTCATAGTTTCCTGTGTACATATGTAAAAATCCCCTTTCTGAATTTTGTCTCCGATTCACTATATATCTATAGTACTGACCTTCTGCCGACATAATCTTACTATATCATAGCAAAATCACGAGGAGTTTCAATAAAATATTTTGACATTTTTTTATACTATTTTTATCCTGTATGATCCCATATAAAAAGGATGCCGAGAGCAAATCCGACATCCTTTTCGCTGTTATAACATTCCATTCACTGTTTTATACTTATACAGCATCTCCGCATGATTCTGCTCCTCAATCTGGATATCTGCTAGCAGCTTGCGTACACCACTGTCGCCAAAGGCAAATACATCATCATTGTATGTTCCTGACACCAGCTTCTCTGTACCAATACAGTCTGTTGCAAGAAACGCATCGTGCTCTTTGTCTTCCGGTGAACTCATAGCTGTATAGACCGCTTTTGGCTGATAATCTCTGCCTGATCTGTCATTACAGTTACATTCAGGCACACTTCCGGAAAGAATCATTGACAAAGACTCATAATGCTTCTGTTCTTCCTGCTGGATATTCCGGAAAAGATTTTTAAGCTCCGGGTCTCTGGCCTGTTCTGCGTATTTTCCATACTTTTCCACACAGCTTTTCTCTTGTGTCTGAAGATCTTCGATTACTGAACGTTCCTTTCTTTTAAAATCATAGTCTGTTGTCTCCTTTTTTAAGAAATACTGTATTTTGTTACATGAAAATAGTATGGATAAAAAATGCTTTTTTATTCTCTGTATCATGACTTATGACAATTTCAGAGAATATTTTGTGTTACTGTTCACATGCCACTGTCCCGCGAGGTGTTTTGGCATGAATATGCCAAAATCCCGAGACATACGAGCCAAAATTCCATTGCCGCAGGCAATCTGGAATGAATTTTGGCTACGTTACTGTGAACGGAGTGAACAGTAACTATTTTGTTCCAACACCACTGTATCAGAGTGAATTTCTGTTTACTTTATGATATACTTATATGCACGATAAAAGTTTTAAACTTAGGAAGATTTATAATGAAACGAATTGATTTTGAAAACGGAACTGTGACCAACAATATATTAAGCGCTGCGCTTCCCATGCTGGTAGCGCAGATATTGAATCTTTTATACAACATTGTGGACCGTATCTATATCGCCAGGATCCATGATATAGGAACAACTGCACTTGGCGCTGTGGGCTTATGCTTTCCGATCATCATGATCATTACTGCTTTCAGTAATCTCTTTGGTTCCGGAGGTGCACCAATTTTCTCTATCAACCGCGGAAAAGGAGATTCCAGGACTGCTGACATGATCATGAATACTGCTTTCACCATGTTATGTGGAAGTGCTGCTGTGCTGATGCTGATCGGATTTCTTTTTGCCCGCCCCTTACTGACTCTGTTTGGTGCTTCAGATGATGCTCTGGTTTATGCGTATCCCTATCTGATGATTTACCTTCTGGGTACTCTCCCTTCCATGATAGCAACAGGAATGAATCCTTTTATCAATGCACAGGGATATGCCATTATCGGTATGCTGTCAGTAACAGTCGGTGCAGTGGCAAATATTATTCTTGATCCGATTTTTATTTTTGTTCTGGATATGGGGATTAAGGGTGCAGCGATTGCTACTGTCATCTCTCAGATTCTCTCTGCCTTGCTTGTATTTTATTTTCTTCATGGAAAATCAGAATTGAAGGTAAGATGGATTCATATAAATGAGATTTCTGAGTGCACCAGACATGCCAGGGATATCATCAGTCTGGGGTCTGCCGGATTTATCATGCAGCTGACTAACAGCCTGGTAAGTATCTGCTGCAATAATGTTCTTTCCGTGACAGGCGGTGATATTTATATCTCTGTCATGACTATTATATCCAGTGTTCGCCAGATGGTGGAGACGCCTATCCATGCGATCAATGAGGGAACCTCTCCTGTTCTCAGCTACAATTACGGAGCCAGACGTCCTGACAGGGTAAAGAAAGCAGGGGTTGTTCTGATCATTATGGTTCTGATCTATACAGGTATCATGTGGAGCGTCATTCTCATTGCCCCTGAATTTCTGATCGGGATCTTCAGTTCAGACAAACTGCTATTAAAGGATGCAGTTCCTGCACTGAAACTTTACTTTGCAGCCTTTATTTTTATGGATCTGCAGTATATTGGTCAAACAGTGTTTAAATCATTAAATAAAAAAAAGCAGGCGATTTTTTTCTCCCTGCTTCGTAAAGTATTTATCGTGGTTCCGCTGACTTATTTCCTGCCCTATGGATTACACATGGGCACAGATGGCGTGTTTATGGCAGAGCTGTATCCAATGTGATCGGTGGTTCTCTGTGTTTTATTACCATGCTGATTACAATATTGCCTGAATTGAACAAAATGGGAAAATCCCGATAATCAGAAAAAGTCCTCAGTATTTATCCATTTTTAACTATCGCATAACTTTGCAGAAATTGTAAAAAGGATAAACAATGAGACTTTTATTTAACTGAACATGAAAGTTCTTTACATAACTTCACACATTTCCCAATATGATATTAATCAGGTTCTTATCCAGCATGATTGTGCGATTCCATGGGTTAAGAATAATTCCCTCAATTTCATTTACCTGTAATGCTGAATGAAAAAGCTGATCTATGTCTGTCAGAAAAGTGGATTGTACGCTTCCGCCACCTTTCAGCTCTTCCTCAAAGCTGGTAAATGCCGCCCACCAGACTTTGCCATCTCCGGTTTTCACTGTGCCGATCCGGAGCTGG
>ENA-OQED01000802-OQED01000802.1-human-gut-metagenome-genome-assembly--contig:-NODE-802-length-12201-cov-0.784164_pt1 | contig 12201 bp, 15 predicted proteins | sample MGYA00242790_ERZ504625 | MGnify/ENA primary metagenome ERZ504625 (study PRJEB26092, sample SAMD00036345) | human gut metagenome | host: Homo sapiens | study: EMG produced TPA metagenomics assembly of...
AGGAGATTAAGCTGATCTACTCCCTTGTGAAGCCGAAATATGCAATTCCGGTACATGGTGAATATCCGTCATCTGACTGCCCAGAAGCTTGTTGCAGAGGAACTTGGATATTCCAAGGACAATATTTTTATTCTGAAATCCGGAAATGTTCTGGAGATTGATGAGAATAGTGCGGCTGTTACTGGTTCCGTACACACAGGTGCAATTCTTGTAGACGGTCTTGGAGTCGGAGATGTTGGTAATATTGTACTTCGCGACAGACAGCATCTTTCCGAAGATGGTATTATGATTGTTGTCATGACATTAGAGAGACACAGCAATGTGGTACTGGCAGGACCGGATATTGTTTCCAGAGGCTTTGTATATGTAAGAGAGTCAGAAGACCTTATGGATCATGCAAGAGAAGTGGTGGAGCTGGCTCTTGACGGATGTCTGGATAAAGGTATCACAGACTGGAGTAAGATTAAGGCAGCAGTGAAGGATGCACTCAGCGACTACGTATGGAAACGTACCAAGAGAAGTCCGATGATCCTTCCAATCATTATGGAGGCATAAGCAGAGGCGCGATGAACGAGATAAAAGACTGTATAGATGCACTTCTTGCAGCTGTACAGAACAGTGAAGAATATCAGGAATTTGAGAAATACAGAGATCTTCTGAAGGAGAACCCGGAGCTTATGGACCGTGTGAATGCATTCAGAGGAAACAATTTCAGACTACAGAATGAAGCAAACAGAGATGAGCTGTTCCGGGGAACGGAGCAGCTCAACAGAGAATCCAGGGAGCTGCGCAGAGATCCCCTTGTAAACGCATTTCTTGATGCGGAGCTTGCTCTTTGTAAACTTATGCAGAAGATATGCAGGACACTTACAGAGGGAATCGATCTGGACATTCCTGAGTTATAAGGAGGAAACATGGGTAATACAAGAGATCAGGTGGGAAAAGCAGGGCTTTTTGTAGCTGGTGGAATTTTTCGTACTGCTTTTTACGTCTGTGTTGCAGTGCTGATTTTCTGGATTGGCAAGTCGGCCTATCAGTTTGGCTACAATGTTTTTAACCAGCAGGCAGTCAGCCCGGGAGCAGGTCAGGAAGTGACAGTTGTGATTCCGGAAGGCTCATCCACGTATGATGTAGCCAAGATCCTGAAAAGCAAGGGACTGATCGACGACAGTCTGGTGTTCTTTGCACAGGAGAAACTTTCTACATATAAGGGACAGATGCAGGCTGGAACTTATCTGTTAAGTACAGCTTACACTCCTACACGTATTATGGGTATTCTTGCTGGTGATGAGGAGCAGACTGGTGTTACGCAGGATAGTGCCACAGCAGCTGATACAGCGGCCCAAACAGATACTCAGACTACAGATGCAGGAACTGATACAGCTGATACCCAGAGTGCAGATGGTACAGCAGATACTCAGGCAGCTGATGGAACTGCAGGGGAAGGAGAGTCCGGACAGTGATCGTAGAGGAGAGAATGCGCACTTACATCAATTCTCTTGATATGGGGAATACTCCTTTTCTGGAAGAACTGGAAAAAGAAGCACTTGCAGGAAGGGTTCCCATTATCCGCAAGGAAATGCAGAGCTTTCTGAAAATGTTTCTTGCAGCAACCCGGCCGATGAAAATACTGGAGGTCGGAACTGCAGTAGGTTTTTCCACTCTGCTGATGTGCGAATATGGACCTGAGAATCTGAAAATAACAACAATTGAGAATTATGAAAAAAGGATCCCTATTGCCAGAGAGAATTTCAGGAAGGCAGGACGGGAATCCCAGATAGAGTTCCTTACCGGGGATGCAGGAGAGATCCTGAAAGAACTTACTGGAACTTATGATCTTATTTTTATGGATGCTGCCAAGGGGCAGTATATGAACTGGCTGCCGGATGTGCTTCAATTAATGCATAAGGGCAGCGTTCTTGTTTCTGATAATGTTCTTCAAGAAGGGGACATTATCGAATCCCATTATCTTGTAGAGAGACGCAATCGTACCATTTATAAGCGCATGCGTCAGTATCTCTATGAACTGAAACACAATCCGCTGCTGGAGACCTCCATCCTTCCATTGGGAGACGGAGCATCCATCAGTGTAAAGAAAGAGGAGTCATATGCGTAAACCAGAATTATTAGTTCCGGCAAGCAGTCTTGAGGTTCTGAAGATTGCCACGGTTTTCGGAGCAGACGCTGTTTATATCGGAGGAGAGGCTTTTGGGCTTCGTGCCAAGGCCCGCAATTTTTCAAAAGAAGAGATGGCTCAGGGAATTGCATTTGCTCATGAGCATGGTGTAAAAGTCTATGTGACAGTGAATATTCTTGCGCATAACTATGATCTGGCTGGTGTAAGAGAGTACTTGAAAGAGCTTAAGGAATTAAAACCGGACGCCTTGATCATCGCTGATCCTGGTATTTTTACCTATGCCAAGGAAATCTGTCCGGAGATTGAGCGTCATATCAGTACCCAGGCAAATAACACTAATTACGAAACCTATCGCTTCTGGTACAAGCTTGGAGCGAAGCGTGTGGTAACTGCCCGTGAGCTTTCTTTAGAAGAGATTCGCCAGATCCGTGCCAATATTCCAGATGATATGGAGATTGAGACTTTCATTCACGGAGCGATGTGTATTTCCTATTCCGGACGCTGTCTTCTCAGCAATTTCCTGGTTGGGAGAGATGCCAATCAGGGGGCCTGCACACATCCGTGCCGCTGGAAGTATTCCATTGTGGAAGAGTCGAGACCCGGGGAGTATATGCCGGTTTATGAGAATGAGCGTGGTACTTACATTTTCAATTCCAAGGATCTTTGCATGATCGAGCACATGGATGACATTCTCACAAGCGGAATCGACAGTTTGAAGATCGAGGGTCGTATGAAGACAGCTCTTTATGTAGCAACTGTTGCACGTACTTACCGCAAGGCTATTGATGATTACCTGGAAGATCCGACCAAATATCAGGCAAACATGTCCTGGTATCAGGAGCAGATCGCAGGCTGCACTTACCGTAAATTTACAACTGGCTTCTTTTATGGCAAACCAAGCGAGGAAGCACAGATCTATGACAATAATACCTATGAGAAGGGATATACGTATCTGGGATTTGCAGAAGCTGTAGATGAGAGAGGCTATGTGCAGATTACACAGAGAAACAAGTTTACAGTAGGAGAGATGATCGAGATCATGAAACCGGATGGAACCAATCTTCTGGTTCCTGTAAAAGCTATCTATGATGAGGAGGGCAATTCCGTAGAAAGCGCTCCCCATCCGCAGCAGAAGCTGTTTGTAGATCTTGGCGGTGAGGCAGAGGTTTATGATATCCTCCGCCGTAGTGAAGCATAAGTCTGAGAGTAATTCAGAAAAATAATCGTTACTGGTCACGGAATGAACAGTAACAAATAATCATAGAGGTAAAACTCGCAGAGCGTGTTTTACCCGTTTTCAGGAAAAAGCGTCCGCAATTTTTGCAGGGCGTTTTTTTCAATTCTGGATACATAGGAGCGGCTGATGTGAAGGTGCCTGGCGATTTCCCGCTGCGTCTGTTCCTTTTGCCCAAAGAGACCGAAACGGCAGCAGATCACCTCATATTCTTTGGAAGACAGTACAGACTTCATGGAATCCAGTACATGACGGATATCTTCTCTGGTGGAATACTCTTCCACAACGTCCACTGCCGGTCCTTCCATTACATCCAGAAGACTGATCTCATTGCCTTCTTTGTCTGTACCAATGGGTTCATACAGCGAGATTTCCCGGGAATGCTTCTTGCGGGAGCGGAATAACATAAGCAGTTCATTGTTGATACACTTTCCAGCATATGTGGACAGCCGGGCTGCTTTTGTGGAATCAAATGTGGAGATGGCTTTCATTAATCCAATGGTGCCAATGGAAATCAGATCGTCCAGTTCTACATCTGTTCCCTGATATTTTTTTACTACATGGGCAACAAGCCGCAGGTTACGTTCTATGAGAATATTTTTTGCTTCCATATCGCCCCTTTGGTACTGCTGAAGATAATACTGCTCCTCGGCCATTGTCAAAGGTTTCAAAAATGTCTTCAAATCGCTACCTCAAAGGGGATTTCTATATAGTCTATGAAAAATACAGGCTTTAAGTGCCTGGCTGCCTTTTTTTTACTGCGAAAAAATCGTGGCAGGATTCTTTTTATATTTTACATTGAAATAAAGGGTGAAAATCATTATAATAATGTCAGAGTAACTGCCTGGAGCGTGTTTGAAAAAGGCTCTGGTTCGAAAGAGGCAGTGACAGCGAGTAACAGGATTACTGTTCCGCAGCAATGTTCTGAGAAGCGTGTTGCTGTGAAGTTTGTGGACAGTAACAAGAACACGAAAGACGTAAGGTGAATGATTTTGAAAAAAAAGATCGAACAGCTTTTAAACGGAAAGTTTGAATATGAACAGCCCCAGCTCCTTTTTTCCAAGGAGAAGATTTCCCTGACCATGAAAGCAGGGGAGACGAAGAGAGGGGAAGTGTACGTCGGAACAGAGGATAATCAGAAGATCCGCGGTTATGTTACTTCCTCCAGCCGCCGGGTGGTACCGGGAATGGACCATATTTCAGGAACTACTGTGCGTCTCCCGCTTGGAATTGATACGGTAGGACTTGCTCCCGGAGAAAACCTGAAGGGATGGCTGTGCTTTACTACAAATATTGGAGAGGCCCGTCTTCCTTTTGAAATTGAGATCGAGAAAGAGGAAATACGCAGTTTTTCGAGGTGTGGTAGGGAATCTGGACGAATTTGTAAAAGTTGCCCGGGATGATTTTAAAGAGGCATTCCGTATTTTTAAAGATGCCAGCTTCACCAGAATTCTGGAAAATGAGGATCAAAAGATCCAGACACTTTATTATGGTCTGTCCAGACAACCGGTGACGTATCAGCATCTGGAAGAATTTCTCATTGGCCGCAAGGAAAGAAGGAAAAAGTAACCATAAGTGCCAGAGAGGTGGGCAAAGAATACTATGAACTGAAAGACTCTTTGAAAGAATCTTTTTACATTCAGAGAAGCGGATGGGGACATCTGCGCCTTGATGTGGAAGCAGTTGGAGATTTTCTGGAAGTTCCCCGCAAGGTGGTAACAGACGAAGATTTTATTGGCAGCCATTATGAAGTGGAATATCTGGTACACAAGGAGAAATTAAGACAAGGCAATCAGTTTGGCAAAATTATAGTAAAAAGCCCTTATCAGGAGATTACTTATACCGTTGTTGCATCCACAAGTGGTAAACTGGATGTAGATATCCGTCTGACTCAGGAGAAGAGTAAACTGGATCTTCAAAAAGACTGTCTGGCCTACCTGTGCTATGAGACTGCTGTGGCAAGCTGTCTTGCGGGAAAGGAGAATCCAGGGGTCAACAGCTGGATGGATTTTTCCACCTGGAGTGCAAGCAGCCACTATATTCTGAACCAGCTTCACCAGTCCGGATGTGATTATCCGGAATACCAGATGTATGAGGCCTTTCTTCTTTACATGGAGAACCATCATGAGGAAGCAAGAGTTCTTCTGGAAAGCTATCAGGATAAATCCTATACAAGAGATGATCTGGAGTTTGCTGGAATTTATCTGTATCTGTGCACGCTTACCGGTTTATATAAGGACAAGGTTCACGCATTGTCCAGAATCCGCAATTTTTACATGCAGAAAAGTGACAGCTTTCCGCTTTTATGGATCCTGCTGAAACTGGATCCTGCATACAAGGAGACTCCGTCCAAGGCATTATTTGTGCTGGAAGAGCAGTTTGGCAAGGGCTGCAGGAGTCCGTTCCTCTATCTGGAAGCATGGAAGATCATCTGCAAGGACATGACTCTTCTTCACAGGCTGAACAGCTTCTGGGGGCAGGTATTCCGCTTCGCGGCAAGAAGAAACCTTCTTACAGAGGAGCTGGTAATGCGCCTTGCATATCTTTCCGGGTATGAGAAAGATTATAACGAAAGTATTTATCAGGCATTGGCAAAGGGCTATGATCAGTATTCTTCGGAGGATACCCTGGAAGCCATCTGCAAATATGTGATGAAGGGAAACCCAAGAAAGACCGAATATTTCCGCTGGTTTTCCCTGGCAGTGGAGCATGGGCTGCGTCTTACAAGACTTTATGAGTATTATGTGGAGACTATGGACACTTCCAGACGGATTGAGCTTCCAAAGGCTCTTCTCATGTATTTTACTTACAACAGCGATTCCCTTGGAGATTCCAAGCGGGCATTTATTTATTCCTGCATTATTGCAAATAAGGAAAAAGAGCCGGCAGCATACCAGCGCTATATGTCAGGTATGCGGGATTTCGCCAGGAAAAAACTGGCTGAGGCAAAATGAATGAGAGCTATGCTGTCTTATATCAGGAGTTTCTGATGGAGCCTCGCACAAAAGAGGCGGCAGATTCCATTGCGCAGAAAATGTTTACTCACCGCCTTTATTTTGATGATAAAAAAGTCCGCTATGTGATCGTTCGTCACAGTCAGATGGAATCAGAGGAGACTTATACCTGTGTTCAGGGCGTAGCTTATCCAAGAATTTATACAGAAGATGCTGCTATCCTTTTTCAGGATGACAAGCAGCGCAGATACAGTGCTACTGTAGATTACAGCTTGAAGAAGACCATGGATGAGGATGGGGTAGTGAGAAAAGTTCTTGCTCTTGGTGTGGACGAGCCAGGTGTACTTCTTCATTATTGCGAAAGCCATGAACTGGACAAAGATAATCTGGATATTTTTCAAAGACTGGTCAAATCCGATGCTTTTTGCATGGAGTATAAGCAGAAGGTACGTCGCAGGATTCTGGATTATTATGCAGAGCATGTATTTGGCGAAGATCTGGATCAATATTTAAAGCAGATGGATTACCAGGATACGCCCGTGTGGACAGGCAGAAGCTTCTGGTGGTCCTTATAAGCCGCGGCCTTTTTTCCCAGGCACAGGCCATTGTGGAGGAATTCGGCTATGAGGGCGTGGACATGCGAAGCCTTCTGAAACTGGTGAGCCGCATGATCGTGCGCTGCGACATGCTGGAAGATGAGGAACTTCTGGCTTTGGCATCTGATGTTTACAGAAATGGATTTTATGATGAGGTGATCCTCACATATCTTATGAAATATCGTTTTGGACCTGTGGATGAAATGTTTTCCATCTGGAAAAGTGCTGTGGGATTTGAAATGGATACCTATGATCTGGAGGAAAAAATCCTTCAGCTTCTTATGTTTACCACGGATTACCGCAAGGAGGGAGAGCATGTTCTGGAATCCTACATTCGCCATTCCGGAAGGGAGTGGATCGTAAGCGGATATCTGACCCATGTTTCCTATGGCATTTTTGTAAAAGAATACACCATGAGTCCTTTTGTGAAAAACTGTCTGTTGAATGCATATATGCAGAAATGGATGGTAAATGAAGTCTGCTATCTGGCTTTGTTTAAAGAGCTTTCCAGGGAAAAGAGCAGAAAAGAGGCTCTTCTTTCCATAGAAAAAAGAGCTTCTAAAAATGTGCATGGACAAAGAAATGGTATTTTTCTTTCTTCCACAGACTTCCACCGGAAATTCTGAGTCTGTATCAGATGGATGATAAAACATGTGTGGAATATCACACCAGCCCGGAGGCGAAGGTAACCCTTGTATATGCTTTGGATACCGGACTTGGACGTGCGCTGGAATATAAGACAGAGCCTCTTAAGAATGTATATGAGGGTATTTTTACCAAGCCGTTTACCATGTTTTACGGGGAAACTTTGCATTATTATTTTTCAGAGGAATGTAATGGACAGACCAAAAGAACGCCAGAGCGGGTACTTGGAATGAGTAAGGTGGAAGGTACACCATTCAGCAAGTACCAGATGATTAATCAGATTTTGTCTGCGCGGAAACTGGACAAGCATCATGAGGTGAAACAGGGACTGAAGCAGTATTTCCGCCAGGAACAGTATGTAAAAGAAATGTTTGTCATTACAGAAGAGGACTGAATATATGAACGAAAATTCGTGATTTGATCATAGGAATTGATTTTGGAAAAGACTATTCCCAGATCTGCTATTATGACCGGAAAGGGGAGGAGCCCTGCTCTGTGTCCATGAAAGTTGGTGCTCAGGAGTTTGAAGCACCTACCTGTATTTGCAGGCGCGGAGAGCATAAAGAGTACACCATTGGTCTTGAGGCAGTTTATTTTGCCCGGGAAAAAGGGGGACAGATGGTGGATGACCTGTATGGAATCTGTAAGAAAGAAGACAGTGTGCAGATTCTGGGAGAACAGGTGGAGCCATGGGAGCTGCTTCAGGTTTTTCTGGAGGGTATGCTGAAATTTCTGGGAGTTGCAGATCTTGTAAAAAATACAAAATGCCTGGTGATCACAAGTCCTGAGCTTGAGGCCCCCCCAGGTGAAAAATATGGAAAAGCCTGCCAGGCCATTGGTTTTTCGAAGAATCAGTACATGCTGATAGACCATGGAGAGAGCTTTTATTATTATTCCCTTACCCAGAAAAGAGAGACCTGGAACCGGAGTATCGGCTGGTATTCTTTTCACCAGGATGAAGTGAAGTTTCAGCAGCTGACTATGGACAGCAGCACAAGGCCGGTGCTGGTACGCCTTGAGGAGCCGAAGAAGACGGTCCTCCCATCTCTTACAGCACCTGAGGAAGAGGGAGAGAAGGCCGTGGAAGCCAGAGATGAGGCTTTCCGTGATTTTATTAAGGAGACTCTTGGAACCGGTCTTTTTTCCAGCATTCAGATCACAGGATATGGATTTAGCCCGGATTGGGCGAAAATGTCCATTGGAAGCCTTTGCATGCAGCGAAGAAAGGTTTATTATGGAAATAACCTTTTTGCAAAAGGTGCATGTGCAGCTGGAAAGGAGCGCCTTGAGGATAAGATCCTGAAGGGGTACCGTTATATGAGTCCTGCTCTTGTGCTGAAAGATGTGGGAATGGAAATGCGGGTGATGGGTGCACCGGCGTATTACCCGCTTATTGAGGCTGGTAAGAACTGGTATGAGTGTAAAGCTGGATGCGAGCTGATCCTGGATGATATAACAGAGCTCGTTTTTGTTGTTGGAACCTTCGGCGAGAAGCACAAGAAGAAAGTAATTATGGGACTGCCCGGACTTCCTGAGCGTCCCAATAAGACTACAAGACTGTCTCTGGCCCTTGCATATGTGTCACAGAAGAAATGCCGCGTTGTTGTAAAAGATCTTGGATTTGGAGAAATGTTCCCTTCCAGCGGCAAGGTCTGGGACGAACTGGTAGAGTGGTAAAGGAGGCTGGAAATGAGCGGTTATATTTTATGTCAGACAAAAAAGGCGGACAAGCCGTTTTTTGTGGAGAGTATTAATACCAATATTTACTCACTGGAGGAGCTTTGCTACTTTCTGTACCACAATCTTTATCTGGTGGATTCTTCTGTTATAAATGAAAATCTCTGTATCTGGATCAGCGAGGAACTGGATCTGCCAAGCTGGCAGCCAAGCTACGTCCTCATCTTGGTAAATTTGCCAGTGCGGAGGATGTGCTTTATCCGGTATTTAAGGAGATCAATTATCTTACTTACGATGAGCTGAAGGCATTGAATGTAAAAGCTTGCCAAGCTGGATCAGGAGGCACCTCTCTTCGAAAAAAGAGAAAAGGGGATGCCCTGGTAGCGAATAAGATGTATGTAAGTGCCATCAAGGTGTATCAGCAGCTTCTGAAAAAAGAAGGGCTGGAGCAGATAAGACCAGGGCTGACCATGAGTGTGTGGCATAACCTTGGATGTGCGTACAGCTATCTTTTTCAGATGGAGAAAGCAATGGAGTGTTTCTGGGAGGCGTTTCTTACCCAGAGCGATCCTAAGGAGCTGGTTTGCTATCTGCTTGCTTATCGTAGCGTGAAGAAGCCGCAGGAGTATGAGAACAGGCTGAAAGAGCTGAATGTATCGGAGGAAGTGAAGGATACTTTAAAAAAGGCATTGGATGAGTTTGCGCAGAAAAAGGAGGTCAGCATAAGACCAGGGAAGGCGGATGAAATGCTGGAGAAGCTGACTGGAGAGTATCATAGGAGCACAGGTTCGTGATGAACCTGTGCTTTTTCTAAAAAACTATATTGACAGAATTACTTTCGTATGCTACCATACAACCATGCTTTAACATGGTAGAGTGAAAACGCACTAAAATAATGAGAATTAGATTTCAGGAGGATAGATATTATGAAAAAAAGAATGCTGGCGATTATGATGAGTGCCTTGGTGGCAGCAGGTATCTGCTCTGGTGTGACTGTTTATGCAGATGCCGACAGTAAGACCCTGACTGTTGGATTTGATGCAGAGTACCCACCTTTTGGTATATGGATGAAAGTGGCGAATATGTTGGTTTTGACCTGGATGTGGCGCAGAAGGTATGTGATAATCTTGGATGGGAGCTTGTAAAGAAACCAATTAACTGGGATTCCAAGGATATGGAGCTGAATTCCGGAAATATTGACTGTATCTGGAATGGCTTTACCATCAATGGACGTGAGGATGATTATACATGGTCTGATCCATATCTGAATAACGAGCAGGTTATGGTAGTCGCTTCCGATTCCGGAATTGAGACACTGGCAGATCTGGCAGGGAAGAATGTTGTAGTACAGGCTGCATCTGCAGCACTTGATGCTTTGAACAGCGAGGATAACAAAGAACTGACAGACAGTTTTGCATCCCTTACAGAGAATCCGGATTACAATACCGCATTTATGAATATTGATTCTGGCGCAGCTGATGCTGTTGCTGTTGATATCGGAGTTGCCAAATATCAGCTGGCTCAGAGAGAAGAGGGTAAATATAAGATCCTTGACGAGCCGATCCAGAGCGAGCAGTACGGTATTGGATTTGCCAAAGGAAACGAGGAGCTTCGTGATACCGTATGGGCTGAGGTTATGAAGCTGTATGATGAGGGCGAGATTGATAAACTGGCTGAGCAGTATGGTGTAGCTGACATGCTTTGCCTGGGAGATGAGGAAGCAGCAGATAAGACAGAAGAGAACACAGATGCGGCAGAAGAAAATGCAGATTCTGATGAGGCAGCTGACGCAGATGCTGCTGAGGATGAGGCTGAATAATTCACATAGAATATAAACAAGAATATATGTAAAAAAGAGGGTACCTGGCGCACCCTCTTTTCTTAGCGAGAAGGGGTCTGCTCCAAAAGAAGGAGCTTGATTCGCAGAATGTGAATTATAGAATGAAATGAAACGTGAAATGCGATCCCTTAGAACACAAGTATCAACAGGAGGAACACAGTAACTATGAGTTTTAGTGTAATGTTAAGCCAGCTTGCAAAGGGAATGACCGTAACTACGGAAATTTTCTTTGTAACCCTTATATTTTCCCTGCCACTTGGCCTTCTGGTCTGTTGGGGTAAAATGTCCAAAATAAAGATAATCAGATGGATCGTTTCTGCTTATATCTCCATTATGCGCGGAACACCTCTTATGCTGCAGCTGATGGTAGTATATTTCGGACCATATTTTATTTTTGGAATCCGAATTTCCATGGGTTACAGCCTGATCGCTGTATTTATTGCTTTTGCAATTAATTATGCCGCTTATTTTGCAGAAATCTACCGTGGCGGAATTGAATCCATGCCAGTAGGTCAGTATGAAGCAGCCAGAATCCTTGGCTACTCAAAAGCACAGACCTTCTTCCGCATCATTCTTCCCCAGGTATTTAAACGGATTTTGCCATCTATTACCAACGAAGTAATCACTCTGGTAAAGGATACTTCATTGGCGTTTGTTGTAGCGGTAGCTGAAATGTTCACTTTGGCGAAACAGATTGCCAGCTCTCAGACCACGATGGTGCCGTTTGTGGTAGCGGCTGTATTTTATTATGTATTTAACCTGCTGGTAGCAGTGATTATGGATAAAGTAGAGAAAAAACTGAACTATTACCGCTAATAATTTATCATCAACCTGCAGTGAATATACATTGTAAAACTGTGTGCGGGTAACCAGAAGGAGTCACTATATGAAATTATTTGAAATGAAACACATAAAGAAAAGTTTCGGAGCCCTGGACGTTCTCCGTGACATTTCCCTGGAAGTAGACAAGGGCGAGGTTCTTAGTATTATCGGTCCCTCCGGCTCGGGTAAGTCTACATTGCTTCGCTGTGCACTGGTCTGGAGACACCAGACGGCGGCGGAAATCAATCAAAAATGGAAAAATCGGACTGGTTTCCAGAATTTTAACCATTTTTCCA
>ENA-OQED01000803-OQED01000803.1-human-gut-metagenome-genome-assembly--contig:-NODE-803-length-12195-cov-2.007541_pt1 | contig 12195 bp, 8 predicted proteins | sample MGYA00242790_ERZ504625 | MGnify/ENA primary metagenome ERZ504625 (study PRJEB26092, sample SAMD00036345) | human gut metagenome | host: Homo sapiens | study: EMG produced TPA metagenomics assembly of...
CACGCGGCGTCGCTGCATCAGGCTTGCGCCCATTGTGCAATATTCCCCACTGCTGCCTCCCGTAGGAGTCTGGGCCGTATCTCAGTCCCAATGTGGCCGGTCGCCCTCTCAGGCCGGCTACCCGTCGTAGGCTCGGTGGGCCGTTACCCCGCCGACTACCTGATAGGACGCGACCCCATCCCATACCGATGAAATCTTTCCCGACACCCCATGCGAGGAGTCGGAGCATCCGGCATTACCACCCGTTTCCAGGAGCTATTCCGGTGTATGGGGCAGGTCGGTCACGCATTACTCACCCGTTCGCCACTCTCACCACCAAGCAAAGCCTGATGGATCCCGTTCGACTTGCATGTGTTAAGCACGCCGCCAGCGTTCATCCTGAGCCAGAATCGAACCCTCCACAAAAAACTTCATGAAAAGCATCCGAATAGATGACTCTCAAAACAAAAATTGACGAGCACGTCCTTAAGGAAGGACGCCCTCAAAAAACCTCACCCCTCATCAAACCCTCCCGGGTACCCAACCACCACGACAGGCAATCAGGCGAGGAATGAACTGGCAATCATTGACTATAAAGAAGTAGTACAAACACGCTCTTGAGTTCTCAAACCACCACCACACCAGCCAGACGGGAAACCAACCAGAGGAAGGAACCCGCCGCGCTGAGCGGCAACAGGTGAATAACTTACACGCATGTCCGGATTCACGCAAATCAAGGCACGCAAAAACCCCAGGAATCGGCATAACAGCGCGGTTCCCTCGGCGTGTCGCACAGAGCCCACTTTGCTCTGATGAGGCTAGGTTAACCCCTCAAATGTTTCTGAAAAGCATCAAATCCACTATTCGGCTGGCGTGTCGCGAGAGTTTTCAGCTTGTCGGCCCTGCGTTCATCTCTCGGCAACCACACTGCCGGCGCACAATCGGCGCATGACAGCGCTCCGTCATCGGATTTCGTTCATGAATCGCGGGTATACCTGTAGTTATGACCAAGAAGATTGCTGTATTAACCGGGGCGGGCATTTCCACGTCCGCCGGCATCCCTGATTTCCGCGGTCCGGACGGTGTGTGGACCAAGCATCCTGACCAAATGAGCGTTTACGACATCGATCTGTTCCTGCGCAACAAAGAGGACCGCGAGTACTCCTGGCGCTGGCAAAAGGAATCGCCAGTATGGAATGCGCAGCCCGGCACTGCGCATAAGGCGCTGGTCAAGCTGGAACAAGCCGGCATGCTGACGCTGCTGGCCACGCAGAACTTCGATGCGCTGCATGAGAAGGCCGGCAACAGCGACAACGTCATCGTGAACCTGCACGGCACTATCGGCACCTCGCATTGCATGAAGTGCCATCAGGAATATGCCACGGCGGACATCATGGCCCGTTTGGATGAAGAGCCCGACCCACATTGCCATCGCAAACTGAAGTATCGTGGCGATATGCCGTGCAATGGCATTATCAAAACCGATGTGGTGTATTTCGGTGAGGCGTTGCCGGACGGCGCGATGGAGAAGTCGTACAGTCTGGCCACCAAAGCCGACGAACTATGGGTAATCGGATCGACCCTTGAGGTGTACCCGGCGGCGAGCATTGTGCCGGTGGCCGCGCAGGCGGGCGTGCCCATCACCATTATGAATATGGGTCACACGCAATATGACCATCTTGCGAGCCGCTTGATTCATGAGGATATCGCCGTTGCCCTGCCGAAGTTGGTGGACGAGACGATTGCGGAGAACAAGTAGCCCTCAGCATAACGAAAGCGCCGGTGGGTGGGTTAAGCAACTGATGATTGTCGGTTAACCACCCACCGGCGCTTTTGCGCCACCTCCCGCCAGCGGGAGGTATTGGAGCACACTTCTGCGCGGCTTCCCGCCAGCGGTATTGGAATCAGTAGATGCGCTTGGGCTGGAATCCGGCTTCCCTGAGTGCCGCGAGGATGCGGTCGATGTGCTCGGGGCCGTTGGTCTCGACCGTGACGCCGAGAGACACCGCGTTGGTGTAGTGGCCGGATGCCTTGAACTGGTCGTGATCAAGCTGAATGACGTTGGCGCGCTGCTCGGCAAGCAGGGTGGCCACCTTGACGAGCTGGCCCGGAGTATCCGGCAGCTCGACCTCGAAGTTCATGATGCGGCCGCGGGCGATCATACCTTTCTGAATCACCGCACCCATGGTCACGGTGTCGATATTGCCGCCGGACATAATCGGAACCACCACGTGCGGGCCGGTGGCGGCGGCGAACTTGCGCGAACGCAGGTTCAGGTGTTCCAGCGCAGCCAGCGAAACGGCGCCGGCCGCCTCGACCACCAGCTTATGCTTCTCGAGCATGAGCAGAATCATTTCGTTGATGTCGCGCTCGGTGACGGTGACCAGATCGTCCAGGAACTCGTTAATCAGAGCGAAGGGCAGGTCGCCGGGGTACTTGACCGCAACACCTTCGGCGGAGGTAACCACATGGTCAGCCGGAGACACACGACCCGCGGCCAGCGAGTCCTTCCAGGCCGGTGAGCCCTCCGGAATCGCACCGATTACGCGCACTTCAGGCTTGAATGTCTTGATGGCGAGCGCCACGCCGGCACCCAGGCCACCACCACCGAGCGGCACGACCACGTCAGTGACGTTCGGCACGTCTTCAAGGATCTCCAGACCGATGGTGCCTTGGCCGCAGATGACTTCGTAATCGTCGAATGGCGGCACGTAAATCATGCCTTCCTTGTCGGCGAGCTCAGCAGCGTGGGCGGCGGATTCATCGAACACATCGCCGTACAGCACCACGTCGGCACCGTAGGCCTTGGTGGCATCGACCTTCAGCGGCGGGGTGATCTGCGGCATGCAGATGGTGGCCTTGGCTCCACGCTCGCGGGCCGCATAGGCCACACCCTGGGCATGGTTGCCGGCAGACGCGGTGACGATGCCGTGAGCGATCTGCTCTTCGGTGAGCGAAGCAATCTTGTTATAGGCACCGCGGATCTTGAAGGATCCGGTGACCTGCAGGTTTTCCGGCTTCAGGAGAATCTCATGGCCGGTCATCTCGCTCAGCACCGGAGAAGGAATGATCTCCGTGTGGCGGGCAGTGCCTTTGAGTCGTTCGGCGGCCAGCTTCAGTTCGGCTGCATGATCACGTTGCAGCGCCTTCAAAACATCCTTTTGTTCCATAGCTTTCCATTGTAAGCACCACAATGCCGAGAGACACCAGCTATCTCGCTTCACAGAGGTACATTCGGCCTTTTGCAGACAGCTATCTGTTTTCATAGGGGTACCGAGAAGCAAAAACCCCGGGTATAAGCCTTGATTTTCAATGCTTATACCTGGGGTTTCGACGTTACGGTACCTCTCTCAAGACAGATAGCATTTCGGGATAGCCCCGAAGTACCTCTTTGAGCGGAGAAAGGCACTCAATGCACTACAACTGGATGACGGCTGCCTCCCACGGGTCGAGCTCGCGGTTGGCAAGGGAGGCCACGGTGTGCGGAGCGTCATACGTGCTGATCACCACATTCGGCTCGGCGATTCCGACGGCGGTTAGTTCGGCAGCCTCACGTGGCAGGTCAACGGTTCGACTGGACATATTGACTACGACCAACAACTTCTCAGCGTCGAGCTCACGGGTAAAGGCATAGACGTGCGGATCAGCGGCGTCAATCAGTCGCCAGTCGCCGGCGGCCACGACCGGGCTGTTGTGACGCAGCGCAACGAGTTGCTTGTAGAAGGAGTACACCGAATCCGGATCATCGAATTCACCGGCGGCGTTGATCTCGGCATGATTCGGATTCACGGAAATCCATGGCTCAGTGGCGGCGTCCGGAGCGGTGAAACCGGCGTAGCCGGAACCGTCCCATTGCATCGGAGTACGCGCGTTGTCACGGCTGCGCGCGGCCAGACCGGCCATCATTGACTCAGACGACTGCACCTTGGCCTCCTCGACCCTCTGCCGGTAGGCATTCAAGGATTCAAGGTCACGGTACTGGTCGAGACGCGTGAAGTGGGCGTCGGTCATGCCCAGTTCCTCACCCTGATAGATGTACGGGGTGCCGCGGTGCATGTGCAGCATCAGGCCAAGTGCCTTGGCCGAACGGACGCGGGATTCCTCCGCGGAGTCGTCGCCCCAGCGGGAGACCACGCGCGGCTGATCATGATTGCCGGTGAACAAGCTGGCCCATCCTGCGTTCTGCACGGCAGTCTGGTAACCGGCCATAATGCTCTTGAATTTCGGCAGGTCAAGCGGCAGCGGCTTCCACTTGGTACCTTCGCAATCAAAATCAACATGCTCGAACAGGAAGAGCATGTCCAATTCACCGTTGCCCGGATCAGTGATGTGCTCGTTACGCTGAGCCGTGACGCCTGGCGCCTCGCCCACAGTCAGGAAGCCTTCACGCCCCTCGAATACCTCACGTCGCATTTCAGCCAGGAATTCATCCTGACGGGGGCCGTCCGCACAGAACGGATTCGGGTTGGAATAGCCCTCCTCGCCCACAGGAAGATCCTCAAGCTCCGAGCCGTACTCGCCCGGCAGCTTGCCGTTCGAATCGGTGCGCTTGGAGATCAGGGTGATGACGTCCATGCGGAAGCCGTCGACGCCTCGGTCAAGCCACCAGTTCATCATGTCGTACACAGCGCGGCGCACGGCAGGGTTCTCCCAGTTGAGGTCCGGCTGCTTCTTCGAGAACTGATGCAGGAAGTATTCGCCACGCTCGGGGCAGTATTCCCATGCGGAGCCGCCAAAGTAGGAGCCCCACTGATTGGGCTCGGCGCCGGGCTCGCCGGGCGTGGTGCCGGGACGAGCCGGACGCCACCAATACCAGTCGGCGTGTTCGTCGTCTTTGTTCTTGGATGCTTCAAACCAGGCGTGTTCATCGGAAGTGTGATTGACAACAAGATCCATCACGATCTTGAGCCCACGCTTGTGGGCCTCGGCCAGCAGCTCGTCCATATCGTCGAGCGTGCCGAACAGAGGATCAATGTCCTGATAGTCGGAAATGTCATAGCCGTTGTCGTCTTGCGGAGACTTATAGACCGGGGATAGCCACAGCACATCCACGCCAAGATCAGCTAAGTAATCAAGACGCGACGTGATGCCCTTAAGATCGCCGAATCCATCGCCGTTCGTGTCTTGGAAAGAGCGCGGGTAAATCTGATAGACCACCGCGTTGGACCACCACGGATTGGGGGTGGCGCCGTTGGTGCGGATGGCGTCGGGGATTATTGCGCGGTTGAAAGTAGTCATCATTGGCTCCTTATTGATATCTATATTGCTCGTTGCTCACAGTCTAAAAATTGGCGAATTACATTCCCATTGGAGAACTGCGTTGGTGTGCCGGAAAATAAATATCAATCGGCATATGCGCTTTCATGATTGCACCCGGAAAACACGCAGTCGGCCGTACTCGATCTCGCAAGTATGGGTTTCTCCCGGATTCATATCAATCGTCGCACCATGGTCATCGATGATGCGGCAAGAGCGACCGCTAGCCGTAATAATGCCGATTTGTGGCTGCCGGCGCAATCCGACGAAAGCGATGACCTGTTCTGCGCCGAATCTTGCTGTGACACCGAGCGCATAGTCCGTATGTTCGGGGTCATTGAGCAGTGACGCAATGACTGGTCGGGCCGGCTCATCAGGACGCGGTAATGTACCATCTTCGGCAAGTAAATCACGCAAGACAGCCGCATCAGTGTGACCGCAGGCATCGGAACAATACACTGGTCCGCCGCTAAGCAATCGGAGCACGGCATGGACTCGCGCATGGGGATGCTCCGTCCAGAACATGTCCCAATCACAGTGGTACAGCTCCCCCATCAGCAGTGCACAGTATGCGTTCTGGATAAGGTGTTCGCCCAGCGAATCAGGATTGTGCGGTAGATAGTCGTCGCTACTACGGGTGATTGGCGATGAAGGACGATGCCAATAATCCTCCGGTGCCATGCCCATGCAGTTAATCAATGCGCCGCCGAATCGTCGTGAGGTCACTTCATCAAGCGCCTGATGGCGTCCCCAGGTGGCTTCACCGTAACTTTCGGTGCCACGAACCATTACTGACGTGGAACTTTGCGAATCCACTTTGACGAAATCGACGCCGGCTTCGGCGAGTTCGCCGTCCCAGGCATCCCAGAACTGTGCGGGTTGTTCAGCACGACTTCCAGGAATCAGGCAACCATTCGCCGTGGTGGTTATTGCGGTCGGGCAGCTGGCCGCGGCTACACCCGATTCGTCCAAACCATTCCAATAGCCTTGGAACGCCTGCCACACGCCTACGCTGCGCACGCCATAGTGCGTTTTGAGCAGCGCAATGGTGTGGGCAAGCCCGTGGGGGAAACGTTGGCGATCCGCGCCAAAGTCGATCAGGGTTTCCTTTGTGCGATCCGTGTTGGACCAACCGTCATCGATAAGCACCCAGGAAATGGGCACATGCTTGGCTTGGAACTCCTCCATCTTGTTGACGATAGCCTGCTCGTTGACATCTCGCCCCAATGAATCCCAAGTACACCATCCCAACCCGGTGAGCGCATCCGGGAATGGACGCTCCTTACGGGTGCGAATACCCAGCTGGCGTGCTGCCGTTTGTGTGGCAGCTCGAATGGCCATATACGGGTCGGATGCGCAAGCGATATATGCGGCAGTGTCACATAGAGTCGTGCGACCAACCCGGTTGGAAGACAGCACGAGCCGCAAAGCCGTGTCATCAGATTCTGTTGCGGGCTGCCCACTGAAATCAGCCCGAATATCCGTGCCGCAGATAGCGACCAACACTAGCCACTCGGCATCTTCGGCATCGTTGTTGCGGCGTAACAATAACTGCGTGCGTTCAGGCAGTTCAGATGGTGTACGCACCCAGGTCGGGCGCATCCACCACTCCTTGTGCTGGTATAGCGCCAGCATGGTGTCATCGTTGCCGCTGTCGACGCCGGCCATGGTGAGCGACACGTCAATCGCATGGTGGGGCTCAAACGCTTGTTGTTCCTGAAAGGCAGCGGCGCGGTCCTTGGGCTGGGGTGCATGCGCGTTCACATCGATACGCCAGAGTCGCACCTGAGCATCACCCTGGATACCCGCACTGGACGTGCACTCGTCTTCGCATGATTCGGGAACGATTGTGACGGCTTCTACCGGCAGTTCACAGATTGCCGAAGCCTGTTCGCCATAGACGGCACGACCGGTATCAAGATGGGCCGTTACCGTGCGAACGGTTATTGGACAGGTTTCGGCAATCATTGGCGTAACTCCTTGGTGTTCTTCAATGAGATTATGCTGGCAAGGCCCAGACGGTAGCAGCTGGAGGAACGCTCTCGACCTGAGTGTTCGCCTGCACAGTCGCGTCAGACACAAGTAGCACGGTCATCGGCTGCGGCAAGGCGACTGGTTGACTGTCAGAGAAGTTCGCCATCACAACCATGCCGGACGGCAAGCGCCAACCAAGCAGCGGCGCCGGACACTCTTCGTTGGTAAGCCACGAGAACTGGAAGTCCGTGCCGTTGGCCACCCACTGTTTGCGCAATGCGACAGCAGCACAATACAGGTGCAGGACGGAAGCCCCGTCACCAATCTGACGATTAGTGGCATACTGCGCAAACCATGCCGGCTGGGGCAGCCACGAAGCACCGGTGGCATTGAAGCCGAACGCCGGGCCGTCTGACTGCCACGGCAGCGGTACGCGGCAACCGTCGCGCCCCTTGAAATAATGACCGGAACGTTCCCAATTGGGATCCTGAATTTCATCTTCGGTCAAATCAAAGTCCTCCGGCAAACCAAGCTCTTCACCCTGATACACAAAGGCGGTACCTGGCAGGCCGAGCATCACCAGCGCTGCTGCACGGGCACGACGAGCGGCGAGCGCGGGGTCAATCGGCGGATTCGTGCCGTTGGACGTCACCCACTGCTCGATGTTTGCACCGCTCGGCAGTCCGAGACGCGAGGCGATACGTGGCACATCGTGGTTGCCGAGCACCCAGGTGGGGGCGGTTTCGGCAGCGAGAGCATAGCGATGCGTGCGCTCAATCGTGGTGCGGTATTCTTCGCGATTCCAGGCGGCCTTTGACATGGAGAAGTCGAATACGGCACCAAGTTCATCAGGCTTGGCGTATTGGAAAATACGGGTGGTGAATGGCGACCACGATTCGCCGACCGCATACTTGGCTGGCGTGTACTGATTGAACAGGTCGCGCCATTCACGGTAGATATCATGCACGGCGTCGCGGTCCCAGAGCGGATCGGAGCATCGGTAGCCTGTGGAGACATCAGTGTCGGGTCGATACGGTCGCGCAGCGGCTCACGCAGGTCTTTGGCCAGACCGTGCGAGACATCGATGCGGAAACCGTCCACACCGCGATCGCACCAGAATGTGAGTACACGCAGGAACTCATGCCGCACCTCGGGATTGTCCCAATTGAGGTCCGGCTGCTCCTTGGCGAACAGATGCAGGTAGTACCAGCCGTCTCCACACGACTCCCATGCGGAACCGCCGAAGTTACTCAGCCAGTTGGTAGGCGGCAATTCGCCGTGCTCCCCCTTGCCCTGCCGGAACACATACCGTTGTGCCGCTTCCGATTCCGGACCTTGAGCCAGGGCCTCTTGGAACCAACGGTGCTGATCGGACGTGTGGTTCGGCACGATGTCCACGATGATGCCGATACCGCGTTCGTGCGCTTTGGCCACTAATTCGTCGAACTGATCGAGTGTGCCAAGGCGGGGATCCACATCGCAATAGTCGGCAACATCATAACCTCCATCCGCCAGCGGCGATGGATAGAATGGAGAAAGCCAGAGCGCGTCCACCCCGAGCGCCTGCAGATAGTCGAGACGATCGATCACGCCTTGGAGATCACCGTTGCCGTCTCCATTGGCATCGCTGAATGAGCGGGGGTAAATCTGGTAGATGACGGCGTCGCGCCACCAGTCATTGTTGGTGAAAGTCATATCGTTCCCCTGTCCGATTGCTCGGTACGTATGGTTTTACCAGTATGGCCGCACGAAACACTGTTCCGGCGGCCATACCCTACATCCTCTTGCCTTCGGATCAGCCCTTAACCGAGCCGGCAAGCATGGCGCGGATGAAGTAGCGCTGGAGGAAGATGAACAGGATCATCGTCGGTGCCATGATGAGCAGTGCGCCCGCGTTGAGCAGCACCACGTCGGTCTGATACTGGCCAACGAACGACTGTAGGGCACCTGCCATCGTGCGCTTGTTCGGGTCGTTCTCCAACACCACAGCCAACAGGAACTGGTTCCAGGTGGCCAGGAAGGTCAGAATACCGAGCGAGGAGATGGCTGGCAGTGCCAACGGCAGCTGAATGGAACGGAACGTGCGCAGATGGCCTGCACCATCGATGGATGCGGCTTCGATCAGATCACGCGGCATCTGCTCGAAGCAGGAGCGCATCCACACAATACCGAACGGAATATTCAGGCCGATGAGCGGCAAGATCAGGGCAAGACGGGTATTCAGCAAGCCCATGCCACTGATCTCGTAGTACAGCGGAGTGACCAAGGTTTCGAACGGAATGGTCAGACCGACGAGGAACAGCACGTAGATCAGGCCCTTGCACGGCACCTTGAGCTGAGCGAAGGCATAACCGCCGAGCGAGCAGAAGATCACCACGCAGGGCACGACCACGATCACCAGAATGCAGCTGTTGAGCAGCAGCGGGGTGATGTTTGCCATGTTCCAGGCGTCGATGAAGTTCTCCCAGTGCGGGTGGGCAGTGAACTGGATACCTTCGGGCATGGAACCTTGCGGCTGCAATGCCGCGGAGAGCATGCTCAGGAACGGCAGTACGCAGAAGAGGACGGTCAGAGCGAGCATCGCCGTGCCGGTGATGCGAACGGCTTTGGATTGCTGCATGGTCACTGCTCCTTTCCGTTGACCAGACGCTGCAGAGGTCCGACGACCAGCAGCACGAGAATCATCAGGGTGACGGCGAGCGCGGAGGCCAAGCCAACGCTCTGCTGGGTGAAGGCCAAGCGGTAGACCTGCACGCCGGGCACCATGGTGGAGGTGCCGGGGCCGCCCTGAGTGGACATGTACACCACGTCGAAGCTGGCGAGCGCGGAGATGATGGTCATGGTCAGGCATACGCCGATTTGGCCGCGCAGACCGGGCAACGTGATGGAGAAGAGCTGACGCCACCAGCCGGCACCGTCAAGACTTGCTGCCTCGTACAGGGACTGGTCGATGCCGCCGATGCCCGAGAGCAAGAGCACCACACAGAAGCCGAGCTGCAGCCAGAAACCAATCACGCCTACCGCGTTCAGGGAGGTGGATTGGTCGCCGAGCCACACGTGGGCGAAGTCGCCGAGGCCTACTGCGCGCAGCAGCTGATTGGCGGTGCCCTTGTCGGCCAGCATCCAGGTCCAGGCCACACCGGCTGCAGCGCCGGGGATAACGCGCGGCAGGAACAGGCAAACCTGCGCGAAGGAACGACCGACCTTGGACTTCATGTCTTTGATGAGCACGGCAATGATCAGGCCGAGCACAATCGGGATGATGGAGAAGAAGATGATCAGGTAGAAGGAGTGCAGAATCGATCCGTACAGATCGGGGTCGGTGAACACGGTGATGTAGTTTTCGACACCGATGAAGGTGCTAGCATCGATACCGTTCCACTCGTAGAACGAGTACCAGATGGTCTGAATGATCGGCCACAACTCGAAGGCGATGTAGAACACAAGCGCCGGAGCGAGGAAAAGCAGGCTGACCAGACCGAGGGACATATTGCGCTTGGGCTTGACCGCCTTGGCTGCCTTATGGGAATCCATGATTGTCACCACGCTTTGCTGGTTTGGTGTGAACTGGGAATCGAACATCGCACACAACGTCGTGCGCGCGATGGGAAGGAACCAGGCGGAGCGGGAAAAAGGGAAGAACACTCCGCCCGGTAAGTGCAAGGGTTACTTGACCTCCTTCTCGTACTGAGCCTGAATGGATTCGACGAATGCCTTGGGGGTCATCGTGCCTCAATCAGGACTGGAAGCCGGGGATAATGGCGCTGGCCTGCATACCTGCGGTGGCGTTGTTGATGTAGTCGGTGGTGTTACCGGTCTTCACCAGACCTTCGTAGGCGGTAAGGACCTGGCCGAGAAGCTGGTTATCGGTGCTCGGAGTCTCGCCTTCGCCGACCGGCGGGTAGCCGTTGTCAACTGCGATCTGGCGGGCTTCGTCGGACTGGAGGAAGTCGAGGAAGGCGGCTGCAGCGTTCTTGTTCTTGGCGTTGGCCGGGATACCGAAAGCGGTCACGGCGTTGGCTGCGGCAGAACCGGAATCGGCCTTTTCGCCGGGGAAGGCGATCCAGCCGGCGTCATCGCCAAGTGCATCGTTGATGGAGGCGGAGTACCAGCTGCCGGAGGGGAAGAACAGGGCTTCGCCGTTGCAGAAGCGGCTCAGTGCAGTGGAACCGTCAAGGGCGAGCGCGTCGGAGGAGAAGTAACCGGCATCCTGCCAGTCCTTGATCTTCTGTGCAGCCTTCACGGCACCGTCGGTGTTGAAGGTGGCGCCATCCTTCTGGATAATCCAATCCTGCACGGTATCGCGACCCTCATAGTTGGTGAGCAATGCCTGGTAGATGTAGGAAGTGCCGCCTTCCTTGGCCGGCATCATCATGGCGAGCTTGCCAGCGTCGGAGGCCTTCTTCATATCGGCCTCGAGCTCTTCGACAGTGGCCGGAGCTCGGTGATGCCGAGTTCCTTGGCGACTTTCTTGTTCCAGTACAGGCCGGTCATCGAGACACCGTCCGGCACTGCGTAGAGGCTGCCGGAACCGATCTTACCGTCGGAGCCCACGCGGTAGACCTGAGTCTGGGAATCCGGCAGCTTCCAACCGTAAGCATCGGCGTAAGCGTCAAGATTGACGACATGGTTGCCACGCACAGCGGAGTTGATGTCGGTGATACGGGCAATGTCCGGGGTGTCGGCGGCGGAGATGATGCGCGGGCCATTCTGCTGGGAGGTGTTGTCCGGATCGTAGGTGGCCTTGATGGTGATGTTCGGGTACTTCTTCTGGAAGGCTTCGATCAGCTGGTCATCAAAGGTCTTCAGGCCAGCGCCGTCCCACAGCTTGAGCTCATACTTGGTATCGCCAAGATCAGTGCTCACCGCTTCGGTTTCGGTGTTGGCTTTGTTGCTGGACGAGCCCGGGCCGCAAGCGGCGACGGATGCCAGGCATGCCACAGACATCAGACCGGCAATAACGGTTTTGGCGGTTCGTTCAATCCT
>ENA-OQED01000804-OQED01000804.1-human-gut-metagenome-genome-assembly--contig:-NODE-804-length-12192-cov-0.974969_pt1 | contig 12192 bp, 13 predicted proteins | sample MGYA00242790_ERZ504625 | MGnify/ENA primary metagenome ERZ504625 (study PRJEB26092, sample SAMD00036345) | human gut metagenome | host: Homo sapiens | study: EMG produced TPA metagenomics assembly of...
GCCTCGACGGTCCCCCTCGCACGAGTTCCTCCACGTGACGGCGCTCGCGGTCGACGAACATGACGAAGAAGCACACGGCCAGCAGGCCCGCCCCCACCAGGATCATCCTGGTGCCCAGGGCGGGGATGCACCAGTTGCCCAGCACGGCACCCAGCACGAAGCAGACGATCACAAAGTAGCTGAGCAAGCCGCCACGCAACTGCCCCTCGTCGCGCGAGTGGACAAAGCTCACCATGGACTGCGTGCCGCTCCTCAGGTTGCCGATGCACATGGTAGTGGCCAGCGCGCGCCCATGGAACTTGCGGAACGCCTGCACCTGGATGCCACAGGCAAAGGAGGTGAGGCCGTTTGCCCTCAGGCTGTGCCCCTCGGGCACAAACGACACGCCCACCAGCACCAGGACCTCAATGGCCAGGGCGAGCTGCCTCCAGTGCAGGTGCTCCTCGCGAGCCAATAGCTTGATGCCGTGGCACAGGGCGATGCCCAGGGCAAAGCAGACCACCGGCACGGCATAGTGTATGCACTGGGCCCAGTCTCCGCTGGCGAGGTTCACGCCAAAGAGCAGCATGTTGCCGGTCTGCGCATTGGCAAAGACGTGGTCGCGCACCAGGTAGGAGTAGCAGTCCATGAGGCCGCCAGCCAAGGCGAGAAGGACCGCCAGCTCGATGGACTCGGATTCCTGCTTGGCATGCCTCATGTCTGACGCTCCCCCAATGACGCCCGTTTTTTGACCGCGCGTCATTTTTAGCCACCTCCGCGGCCCGAGGCGGCCAGAACCACAAATGAACGGACGTAACATAGGGCGTCCTCGAGCCGTCAACGGGACTACCATGTGGGTGAACAAACTGACCTGACTTCAATAATTCTGAACAGCACAGAGGTCGATACCCTGATGGACACCATCGCCACAAGGGACGCGCAGCGTAGCCACGGCATGCGCGTCCACCCCCACCACATGCAGGCCGCCTGGAAGGACGTGGTGAGCGAGGGCGACCAGCTGGCCCGCAACGCCAGCCTCGCGGACAAGTCTCCATCGTCTGCCGGACGGGCCAGCTCATGCTCGCCTCCGGCACGGGGGCCTGGCGCGTCCGGGACTCCATGGACCGCGTCGCCCGCATCCTTGGGCTCACCGTCCACGTGGACCTCTCGCTGCTGTCCATCGAATGCACCTGCATCCAGGGGCACGAGAGCTTCAGCGAGGTAGTCAGCCTCCCCACCACCGGCGTCAACACGCACAGGATCTGGCTCATGGAGGACTACGTCCGCGAGGTGGAGGCGCACGGCTCCCAGCTCACGGTGCGCGACTTCCACAAGCTGCTCGACGTGGTCGAGCACTCCACGCCCGACTACACGCTCTGGCAGCTGGGGCTGGCCGCCGGCAGCGCCTGCGGGGCCTTCGTCTTCCTGCTGGGCGGCGGGCCGGTCGAGATGCTCTGCGCCTTCGTGGGCGCGGGCCTGGGAAACCTTGTCAGGGCGTCCATGCTCAGGCGCCGGCTGGGGCAGTTCAGCTGCATCGCCTGCGGCGTGGCCGTGGGCCTTTACTTTATCCTGCGCCCCTACTTTGGGGTGGAAACCCTGTCCTGGATGTGCATTTTGGGGGCGGCCCCCTTTGCCATGCTGGGGTTCATCACCTATCACGGTATGACGGCGGAACAATTTATCTGGGCGTGGCTGCGCTCGGAAATGCTGGAGCCGAAGGAGTTTAAGTTCGAGGACAGCAACTACTACTATGCGGCCCTGAAAGATACCATCGAGGAGCTGCAAACCGGGCGGCCCGGCAAGAAGCGCCGGAAGGAGCCGAAATACTTTAGCAAACGGAAGGAGGCCAAGCATGATTAAGACCATCAAAACCATGTCCAAGCAGGAAAAGGAGCGTTACACCGTCCCCCGGAAGGTGCAGGATGTGATCCCCGTCCGCCGTATCTGGCCGGACGGCATCTTCCTTGTGGGGAACAAGTTCTCCAAAACCTATAAATTCAGCGACATCAACTATCTGGTGGCCAGCCGCGAGGACAAGGAATCCATGTTCCTCACCTATTCGGAGCTGCTCAATTCCCTGGATTCCGGTGCGGTGACGAAAATCACCATCAATAACCGCCGTATGAATCAGGCCAACTTTGAAACGTCCATCCTCATGCCCATGCAGGGGGATTTCCGGGATGAGTACCGGGGGGAATATAACCAAATGCTGCTGGATAAAGCCACCGGAGCCAACGGCATTATGCAGGAAAAGTATATCACCATCTCCGTGGTGAAGAAGGATATTGAGGAGGCCCGCGCCTATTTTTCTCGTGTGGGAGCCGACCTGATTTCCCACTTTGCGGCCCTTGGCTCCAAGTGCGTGGAGCTGGACGCCACCGAGCGCCTGCGTATCCTGCACGACTTCTACCGCCAAGGCGAGGAATCCGAGTTTGTTTTCAATGCCCGTGAGATGATGAAGCGGGGCCACAGCTTCAAGGACTATATCTGCCCGGACGGGATCGAAAAAAAGAGCGACTATCTGAAGCTGGGCGGCAAGTTCTGCCGGGTGCTGTTCCTCAAAGACTACGCCTCTTATATTAAGGATAACATGGTGACGGAGCTTACCGATTTCAACCGAAATCTGATGTTCTCCATCGACATTGTGCCGGTTCCCACGGATGAGCCGTGCGGGAGGTGGAAAACCGCCTGCTGGGTGTGGAAACTAACATCACCAACTGGCAGCGCCGCCAGAACGCCAACAACAACTTCTCTGCTGTGGTCCCCTACGATATGGAATTGCAGCGCAAGGAAAGCAAGGAGTTTTTGGATGACCTCACCACCCGCGACCAGAGGATGATGTTCGCGGTGATGACCCTGGCCATCACCGCCGACACCAAGGAGCAGCTTGACAGCGATACCGAAGCGGTGCTTTCCGTGGCGCGAAAGCACATGTGCCAGCTTGCGGTGCTCAAGTTCCAGCAGCTTGATGGCCTGAACACCGCCCTGCCCATCGGGGTGCGGAAAATCAACGCCTTCCGTACCCTCACCACGGAATCCCTGGCCGTATTCATCCCCTTCAAGGTCCAGGAGATCCAGGATAAGGGCGGCATTTACTTTGGAGAGAACGCCATTTCCCACAACCTCATCATGTGCAACAAGGCGAACCTTTTGAACCAGTCGGCCTTCCTGCTGGGCGTCCCCGGCGCGGGCAAGTCCTTCAGCGCCAAGGAGCTGATCGCGTTTCTTATGCTCCACCCAGATTACGCAAATGACGACATCCTGATCTGTGACCCGGAGGGAGAATTTGGCGCACTCGTCAAAGCCCTGGGCCGGGAGAAAGCGACGGTGGCCCATCTGGTGGCAGGCGGCAAGGACCGCCTCAATGCCATGTATATGGTGGAGGGCTACGGTGAGCAAAACCCCCATCGTGGAAAAGAGCCAGTTTGTCATGTCCCTCATCGAGCAGATCGACAAGCGCGGCGTGGGGCCGCAGCATAAATCCATCATCGACCGCTGCACCGCCCTGGTGTACCCGGAGGCGGAGAATGCCGGGAGGGTGGCTACCCTCTGCGACCTGCGTCAAAAACTGCTGGAGCAGCCGGAGGATAAGGCCAGGGAGATCGCCCTTTCCCTGGAGCTTTACACCACCGGTTCCCTGGACATCTTTGGCCGGGAAAGCACGGTGGATTTGAACAAGCCCTATGTGGTGTTCGACATCCACGGCCTGGGCGAGCAGCTAAAGCCTGCCGGTTCCCTGGTCATCACCGATACGATCCTCAACCGCGTCACCCTCAACTGGAAACGGGGCAAGCGCACCCATGTGTTCATCGACGAGTTCCATGTGATGTTTGAGAATGAGCAAAGCGGCATTTTCTTTAATTCCGCATGGAGGCAGTTTAGAAAGCGTGGGGCCTACCCGACTGCTATCACCCAGAACGTGGAGTACCTTTTGGATTCCGTCCAGGCCAGCACCATGCTCTCTAACTCGGAGTTTATCGTCATGCTGAACCAGGCGGCGTCCGACCGGGCAAAGCTGGCGAAGCTCCTCAATATCTCCAACGAGCAGATGAGCTATGTCACCAATGCGGACGCTGGCTGCGGCCTCATCCGGTATGGCAGCGCCTGGTGCCGTTCATCAACCGATTCCCCCGTGACACCAAGCTCTATGCCCTGATGACCACCAAGCCCGGTGAAGGCGTATTCGGCGGCGAGGAGGTGCCGGCATGAGCAATCTTCGCTTTGCGTCCCCGGAACACCGGGATTTCTTTTTGGATATGATGAGCGAGGCTCGGAGGAACGACTGTTACCACCGGGCCTTTTTCTATGTGATGGGGATTGCCCCGGAAACGCGGTCAAACATCCGCCAGATGTTTGACTTCAAGCAGGACTGTATCGAGCCGGATGGTATGCACGGCGGCTGGCAGACCAGCGGCACCGTCCGGGTGTGCCGCCTTGCTTTTAATCTCTGGAACGGCTATACCGACCCGGAGCACAGCAACGCCTATTCCCCGGAGGATTTGTTCTGCTGCGAGTTCGCCCCCTACTTTATGGAAGGCGTGAAAATCCGTTACCCGAAATACTGCCGGGAGCTGCCCCCTGTAAGAAAGCAGGCGGAACCGGCGCGATGATACGTTTGAGAATGGAGGAATGAACAATGGCTGAACCGGCTCTTACGTTGCGGGACCACCCGCAGATCATAGACCTGATTTCCGTTCTGGAACAGAGCGGGCTTCAAAAGCAGAAAGGAAGAAGTACAGGCCCTGGTGGGCTATATCGACGGTATGGAAGAAAAGCTGTCCCAGATGATGGACGAAATGAAGGAAATGCGCCTGGAGGTGGGCAAGCTCCACGACAAGGGAATCCGCGCACGGTGCTCCCAGCTTGCGGACACTGTGGAGGGTAAAGTCCGCCAGACCAAAGTGATGGTTTCCACGGCAAAGGAAAACCTCATTTCATCTGCAAAGCAGATGGTGCAGACCTTCCGGGAAAAAGGGCGCTCTGCCCTGTGCCATGCGGCCCAGGCCCTGCACATCCCCTCAGTTCTTTCCCGGATGGGACGGGGCTTTGCCCATTCGGAAAAAAGCATGGGGCAACTCGCTGTGAGACTGGACTCCATGCGGGAAGAATTGCACCAGGCGGGTGGCCACATCAAAAACGCCGGGCTTGCCCTTACGGGAAAGGAACCCCAGGAAAGCAAGGAATTATCTGCGGATAAGGGTGTGCTTGCCAAGCTGCGGAGCTTTGTGCTGTCTTGCGGCAAGGTGTTTTCGGAAATGGAACGCGACATGGCGCTCACGGTGGAGCGAATCAATGGCGGGCGCTCATCGGTGAAAACCGAACTGCAGGGGTTGAGATCGGCCCAGGCCGGGCAGCGCCGCCAAGCGGCCAGCAAGGAACAGGCACGATAAGTACAGGAGGGTGAAATATGAGTGACAAAGTGAAAAGCAGACTGATGATCGCTGGGGCGGCCTTTTGTGCCGCCCTGTTCCTTTTCTCCGGGGCTATGTTGGCCCGCGAATATCTGGACCAAAAGCAAAGCGCCGAAGCCTTTGACGAGGTGGCCGGGCTGGTCAAGGAAGATGTGGAGTTGCCCGCGCTGGAGCTGGCCGATGACCCGGCCCAGGAGCCGGAAGAACTCACGGCTTTTGAAAAGTATGCGGATGTGTACGCCAAGAACAGCGATTTGGTGGGCTGGATTTCTATTCCCGGCACCCGGATTGATTATCCCGTCATGCAGACCAAGGATAACCCCAACTTCTATCTGAAGCACGCTTTTGATAAGTCGTACAGCAGCTATGGGGTGCCCTATATGCAGGAAAACTGCGACGTCGGCATTTCCGACAATCTGATGCTGTACGGCCATCACATGAACAACGGCAGTATGTTCTCCGATCTGTGCAAGTACGAGAGTGAGGATTTCTACCAGGACCACAAGACCATTCATTTTGATACGCTGGACAGCTTTGGCGAGTATGAGGTAATCGCCGCATTTAAGACGGTGGCCTACTCAGAGCAAGGCTTCAAGTATTACCACTTCGTCCGGGCCGAACAGGAAGAAGATTTTGACGAGTTTATTGCCAAGTGCAAGGAACTGGCGCTCTATGACACGGGCGTGACTGCGGAATACGGCGACCAGCTCATTACCCTTTCCACCTGCGAGTATTCCCGAACCAACGGGCGGATGGTGGTTGTCGCCAAGCTGCTGGAGGAATAAGGGCGGCCCCGCCCGGGGAAGGAGGTGAAGCCCATGGGCAAGGGTATAAAAACAAGAGTTTCTGCGAAAAAAGGCATTAAAGCGATTGATAAAGCGGCGGTTGCTTCTGAACGGATGAAGGAGGCATATATCCGCACCAAGGATAAGGCCGACCACAGCCTGTATGCGGAGGAAAGCTCTCCTGGTGAATATGCGTCCGACCGCCTTTCCGCTGGGGTGGATAACGTCACCCATGAAGCGGTTCACCAGTTTGATAAACAGGGCCGCAGAGGGGTTCAGACGACTAAGGAGAATATCTCCCAGCTCAAGGAGAAAATCCAAAAGCGGAAAGCCGCAGCCGAACAGCTGAAAAAACAAGCGGAGAAACAGGCGGCTCAGCAGGCTGGGCAGCCCGCCACACGCTGGAGTGGCCGTCAGGCAGCCGATACGGTTTCCGAGCCGGCCAAGGCGGTCCGTCAGGAGCGCGGGGCCATCAAGACCCTGGACCGCGGCAAGAAAGGCATTAAGACAGTGGACAGGGGCCGAAAAAACATCAAGCAGGCTTCTTCCACGGCCAAGGGAACCATAAAAACCACCAGCAAATCCATTAAGACGGCGGAAAAGACTGCCAAGGCCAGTATCAAGACCAGCCAACAGGCGGCTAAAGCTGCCCAGCGGACTGCCCAGGCCACGGCGCGGGCGGCCAGGGCTGCAGCTCATGCCGCCCGCATAGCGGCTCGAACTGCGGTAGTTGCGGCAAAGGCAGCGGTCAAGGCTACGGTTGCGGCGGTGAAAGCCATCATTGCAGCCACCAAGGCGCTGATTGCCGCCATCGCTGCCGGGGGCTGGATCGCCGTGCTGGTAATTATTGTAATCTGCCTCATCGGTATGATTATCGGCTCCTGCTTTGGGATTTTCTTTTCCGGCGAGGATTCCGGCACCGGGCAGACCATGCAGACTGCTGTACAGGAGATCAATACAGATTACCAGGAGAACCTGGATGAGATCAAGACGTCCCACAGCTATGATGTGTTGGAGATGTCCGGTTCCCGCGCTGTGTGGAAAGAGGTATTGGCGGTTTACGCCGTCAAAACCACCACCGATTCGGACAACGCCCAGGAAGTGGCCACCATGGATGATGAGAAGCTAGAGCTGTTAAAGGACATCTTCTGGCAGATGAATGAGATCTCGTCCAGCACGTCCACCCAGACGGAAACAGTGATTGAAACATCCGATGACGGCAACGGCAATATCGTGGAAACGGAAACCACGGTCACGCAAACCTATCTGTATATCACTGTCAGCCACAAGACTGCGGAGGAAATGGCCAACCAGTTCGGCTTTAACGAGGACCAGCGGGAACAGATGGCGGAACTTTTAGCCGATGAGAACAATTCCCTTTGGTCCCAGGTGCTTTACGGCATTACCGGAGGGGATGGCGAAATCGTCACGGTGGCGCTCTCCCAGGTGGGCAATGTTGGCGGCGAACCGTACTGGAGCTGGTACGGCTTTGGCAGTCGTGTGGAATGGTGCGCCTGCTTTGTAAGCTGGTGCGCCAATGAGTGCGGTTATATCGAAGCCGGCGTGATCCCGAAGTTTGCGGCCTGCGCGTCCCAGGGTGTTCCCTGGTTCCAGGAGCGTGGGCTGTGGCAGGATAACAGCTATGAGCCGCGCCCCGGCGACATCATCTTTTTTGACTGGGATGATGGAGGCCAAGACGGTTCTTCCGACCATGTGGGGATTGTGGAGAAGGTGGAGAATGGCCGCGTCTACACCGTGGAGGGCAACTCTGGCGACTCCGTGCGACAGAACAGCTATCCCGTGGGATACTATGAGATTTACGGGTATGGCACACCTGCCTGTTAACAGCTCCAAAAAAGAAGAAGCCCAGCCGCACAGGCGGCTGGGTACATAATGATAATAACAAAAGCATCGTCCCCTTGACAGCAAGACAAAAATATGCTATTCTGATTTTGGTTTGATAATTAGATTATCTTAAATAAAGCGATTATCAGAGAAGGGAGAAAATATTTTGAGTTACTGTTCCGACTTGACAAGAGAGCGAATTATGGAATGTGCGAAAGTGGAATTCCTAAAAAAAGGCTTTCAGGCAACGCAGCTTAAAGATTATTGTTACCGCTGCAAAGGTTACAACAGGTGCAATATATCGACATTTTAAGGATAAAGAAGCGTTGTTTTTTGCCTTAATCGAAGATGTTTACCATTATACATTAGATTTTCTGGATAATGCAGAACCTTACGATAAAGTTGGAATTAGAGAAGCTATTGAAAGGGATTCTGTTGAAGCGTCATATGTTCAGGCAATGACATATGTCAACTATATGTACGAGCATTTGGAGGAATTTCAACTCTTGCTGAAATGCAGCAAAGGTTCTCGCGTCGAAAACTTTATAGAAGAAATTACAATTCAATATACGAAACAGAATGCCCTATTTGTAAAGGCGGCATATGAAGCGGGATATGCGAAATGTCTGCCAAACGATATAGAAATACACATTTTGACGCATGGATATATTACTGCACTATGTGAGTGTGTTTTGCACGATGTTCCTTATAAAAAGGCGGAGGATTATGTAAAAAATATCATAAAATTCCAGCACTATGGCTGGTATGGTGTATTAGGGCTTCCACTAAAATAAGTGGCTTTTGCCATTTATTTTTTGCCAAATAGTTAGTTTTCGCTAACCTATTTAAGGAGGATTTTTCATGAAGAAAAAAACGAAACCTGGAGCAATTCAGCAATTGTTGAGTTATGCAGGAAATAATAAAAAGCAACTATATCTTTCAACCTTTCTTGCAACGCTGGGCGAACTATTCGGGATGGCCCCCTTTATTACAGTGTCATTATTAGTCGCGGAACTATTTAACAAAACAGCTACTATTCAAAATGTATGTATCTTGTTTGCAGTCGCTTTGGGCGGGCAAATATTAAAACTGTGGCTTACATATCAATCCTCTTTTATGTCGCATAAGGCTACATATAAAATATTGAAAAATATCCGTAGCAAAATCGCAGATAAAATGCTCGGGTTCCAATGGGCGTCATGTTGGATACGCCGACCGGAAATTTCAAAAATTTGATGGCAGATACAGTTTCAAAATTAGAGGATTCGATGGCTCATTTTATGCCTGAAATAACCTCTAATGTAGTGGCTCCCCTATGCTGTATACTACTGGTATTTATTCTTGACTGGCGCATGGGATTAGCTGCATTGATTACAATTCCCCTCGGACTTTTGGGTTACATTGGAATGATGAACGATTATGTGAATAAAAGTACCACTTATATGAAATCACAAAATGCGATGAACAGTACGCTGGTTGAGTATGTAAATGGTATAGAGGTTATTAAGGCATTTAATCAAGGAAGTGCTTCTTATAGTAAATTTACAGGTGCAATTAACTTCTTCCATGACAGTACTCTGGCATGGTGGAAGCAGAGTTGGCTTTGGTCAGCAGTCATTCAGGCTGTAATGCCGACAACATTGTTGGGAACGCTTCCGATTGGCGCATGGCTTTATATGACTGGAACATTACCATTATCAGATTTTATCACTTGCATTATCCTCCTATTGGATTTATTGCCCCGCTTATGCGAGTAGGAAAATATTCTGAACAATTTAATATGGTGAAAGCCTGCCTCGATCAAATACGGGATTTTATTGAAAAACCGGAACTGAAACGTCCAGAAAAAAATGTTGCACTGGATGAAACAGCCTATCGCTTTGAAAATGTTTCTTTCGCTTATAACGAGACGGAAGTTCTGAAGAATGTATCCTTTGAAATCAAACCAGGTACTGTTTCAGCAATTGTCGGCCCTTCCGGTTCCGGAAAATCAACGATTGCAAAACTCATGGCTGGTTTTTGGGACGCCACAAAAGGAAAAGTTATTTTTGGCGGAAAGAATATTAAAGAGATTCCTTTCGCACAGTTGATGGGTGAAGTCAGTTATGTTGCACAGGACAATTTTCTGTTCGATGAAAGTATCCGTGAAAACATCCGGCTCGGAAAACCGGATGCGACAGACGATGAGGTGGTAGCTGCTGCAAAAGCTGCCTGCTGTCATGAGTTTATTGTAAAGTTGGAAAACGGATATGATACAAATGCCGGAGACGCAGGAGGAAAACTTTCTGGCGGAGAACGTCAGCGAATTACTAATCGCAAGGGCAATTCTAAAAAATGCAAGAGTAATTATTCTTGATGAGGCCACGGCCTATGCTGATCCAGAAAATGAGTATCTCATTCAAAACGCTATCAGTAAACTTGTAAAAGGAAAAACCCTCATCGTAGTAGCTCATCGTCTTGCGACCATCCAGAAGGCTGATCAAATCCTTGTGGTGGAAAATGGAAAGATTGTTGGCTGCGGCAGGCAGGAAGAGCTTTTATCAGAATGCCCACTTTATCAAAGATTATGGAGTGATTATGTGAGTTCAGCTGATCAAGTGGAAGGAGGGACATTTTAATATGTTTTCAATTATAAAAAGGATTTTACGGTTATCTGGGAAATATCGTCCCCGTGTAATTGCCGGACTGATCTTCAATGCTCTGAAATCCTGCTGCGCCGCCTTTGTATTTTTTGCTGTGCTATTGGTAATGTTGAATATCGAACACTTAACAGAGACTGTCATTTTACAGGCATTTGGAATTGTTGCACTTAGTGTTTTGGGCCGCTTTTTGTTTCAGTACCTAAGCGATGTGCTAATGAGTGCGTCTGGATATGAGATTTTCCGGGAAAAGCGTCTTGAGATTGGAAATCAGCTCAAAAGGGCACCAATGGGCTATTTTACAGAAAATAATCTCGGCACCGTACAAACAGTATTGACAACAACAATTTCCGATCTGGAAGGGAATTGTATGCTTGCACTAACATTTTTGGTAGGAGGTTTTGTACAGGCGCTTGCCATGACGCTAATGTTGGGTATATTTTGCTGGCAGATTGGGTTTTTGGCTTTAACAGGAATTTTAGCGGGAATTCTTGTACTGGGCCAGATAAAAAAGCGGGCCGGCGCGCATACGGAAGATATGCAAAATGCTCAGGAATTGTTGGTGGGAAGTGCATTAGAATACATAAAAGGCATTTCTGTTCTGCGCATATTCGGAAAAGGCAAAGAAGGAAAAGGAAAAGTGGATCAAGCCTTTGAAAATAAGTGTCGCAGCGATATAGCGGTTACAATTTCTACTGCCGGAATTATGAAGCTGTATGAAGCCGTATTTAAGATTACAAGTTGCCTGTTATTTTTATTGTCAGCTTTGCTCTATTTGTGGGGAGTTATCACATTGCCCTATTGCCTTTTATTTATCATCTGTGCATTTTTAATGTTCATGGAATTGGAATTGATGAATGACGGGGCCTTTTTGAGTAAAATGCTCGCTACGCAGTTGGATCGGCTGGATTTCATCTCAGATATACCGGTTTTAGATGGAGACGGAAAGGATATTGTCCTGAAATCATATGAGATTGAACTGAAAGATGTTATTTTCGCTTATGACAGCCGTCCGGTTTTAGATGGAATCACCTTGAAAATCCCACAGAACTCTACTTGTGCTATCGTTGGGCCGTCAGGTTCAGGGAAAACAACTTTGTGTAATATGATTGCAAGATTTTGGGACGTAAATTCTGGAAGTGTTAAAATTGGAGGACACGATGTAAAAGAATTTACTTGTGATAGCCTTTTATCATATGTAAGTATGGTATTCCAAAAGGTGTATCTGTTTAATGATACGATTGAAAATAACATCAAATTCGGAAAACCTAACGCGACCCATGCGGAGGTGGTAGAGGCCGCTAAAAGGGCCCGCTGCCATGATTTTATAGAGGCGCTCCCACAAGGCTATGAAACAATGATAGGAGAAGCAGGTTCCACTTTGTCTGGGGGAGAAAAACAGAGAATTTCAATAAGCAAGGGCGATATTGAAAGACGCGCCCATCGTTATTTTGGATGAAGCGACATCCAGCGTAGACCCGGAAAATGAAAAAGCTCTTTTGGACGCAATTTTTGAATTGACGAAAAATAAAA
>ENA-OQED01000806-OQED01000806.1-human-gut-metagenome-genome-assembly--contig:-NODE-806-length-12184-cov-1.608029_pt1 | contig 12184 bp, 14 predicted proteins | sample MGYA00242790_ERZ504625 | MGnify/ENA primary metagenome ERZ504625 (study PRJEB26092, sample SAMD00036345) | human gut metagenome | host: Homo sapiens | study: EMG produced TPA metagenomics assembly of...
TTCGTAAAATACATCGTTTTTTCTTTAACATGCTCTTAACTTTCTCAAAAACATGATAAGTTTCATTGTATTCCCGATTCCCGATCATATTTCCTCCACAGAAATAACTCCTTCCTGCTGTCTTACCTCACGAAATACAGTATGGCGTGCTTTCCATTTGGCAGCCTCCATTGTTGCCTGGATCACCACACTCTGTGTTTTGGATCTCTTTTTTGATGATAACTACGTTGGAGATCAGGATGTCCTCTTCCCGGAGCTTCTTTATGACCATACTCATCTTGTCTTCATTTTCAAACTCCATATATACGTCATAGGTATTGGAATGCTCTTCCACATAAACCTCTATATATTTCGCATATTTGAACACCAGAATAAGCCCCAGCGTGGTAAAGATCGCACCGCTGTAAAAGCCGATTCCCACAGCAAGTCCGATACACGCAGAAGTCCAAAGACTGGCTGCTGTTGTAAGACCGGATACATGTCTCTGTCCGGTCACAATGATAGTTCCCACTCCAAGAAAACCAATCCCGCTGACAACCTGTGCGCCAAGTCGTGCAGTATCTCCGATTCCTGCCCCATTAGAATATACATGGATAAAATCGCCCGTCATCATAACCAAAGTTGCCCCCATACAGACGATCATATGTGTTTTTACACCTGCCACACGCTTCTTCATTCCACGATCAATACCGATCAGACATCCAAGAAACATCGCAAGAATCAGCCGAAACAGCGTCGATCCCATATTTAAAGTGTGCAAATAATCCGATATTGCATTACATGCTCCGAGAATTCCGCCCATAAATTTGCTCCTTTCCTGTTGTAACATTATTTTCTGCCGGTGATAACGCCAATAGCGCATCACTTCATTTTGCCTTGCACGAACGCCGCAGGCCACACTCACTCCATTCGAAAGCTGTCTAGTCAGCCGGACTCACTCCGTCCGTCTCACTACGCAGTTTTTCATATGATCCTATACCCCGGATATACATGATCTGTAGTCTCACAGCATGTAAAACAGCAGGGATACCGGCGCCCAGCGGCGGTATCCCTATCTGTTGCTCTATCTACTGATCAGAGGGCATTCTGATTATTTAATAGACTCGTTATAGTTCTCGATCGCTTTGTTTACAGAAACTGCAAGCTGATCAACAGCGTCCTGAGTTGTAAGCTTGCCATCATATACCTGCGGCATGATCTCGTTGAATGTAAGACGGGCTTCTGTCTGTACACCTGAGAGAACACCTGCTGTATTGCAGTTTACAGGAGAATCCTTCAGCTGGTTGATAGCTGTCTCGAAGTTCGGGTTTTCTTTGAGGTAAGCCTTCATATCCTCTGTCTCATAAGCTTTCTCGTTGATCGCAAAGTATCCTGTACCCATGGACCATTTAGCCTGTACATCAGGAGTTGTGATGTACTCGATGAATTTCCATGCTGCATCTTCGTTAGCTTCGTTGCCTGTATCTGTAAGCCACAGGGATCCACCACCGATGATAACACCGCCTTCATCATTCTGCTCGATTCTCGGAAGATATCCTGTACCAACTTCGAACGGAGAAGAATCAACTGCATTTTTCAGGATAGCAGTAGACTCGATGATCATACCAACCTGTCCGGAGAAGAATGCTGTCTGAGTATCTGCTGTTGTTGTTCCGTAATCTTCGAAATATCCGGAATCATACAGCTTTTTCCACATGTCAAATACTTTCAGGCCGCCGCCGTTGGAATCAAAATCAACAGCTGTAACTGCCTCTTTACGTCCATTGTCATTGTTTCCGTATGTTACACCAAGTCCTGCAAGCTGCTGCTCAAAGAACCATCCGTAAATAGCCTGTGAATAACCAACCGGAGCTGCTCCGCTCTCTACGATCTTCTTGGCATCCTCAAGAACCTCATCATAAGTTGTTGGCGGAGTTTCAGGATCAAGTCCTGCTGCCTCAAATACGTCTTTGTTGTAATACAGCATAGGTGTGGATACGTTAAATGGCATTGCATACTGCTTGCCGTCTACGGTATAGTAGCTGCTGATAACCTCCATAACAGAGCTCTTATCATAGCCTGTGCTCTCAAATTTGTCTTCTACAGGAATGACAGCACCACTGTCATACATGAACTTTGTTCCTACGTCATACATCTGGCAGACATCCGGAAGACCGGAGTCACTCTGCATAGCAGCTTTCAGTTTTGTGATGGTATCATCATAGGTTCCCTGATACTCAGCTTTAATCTCGATCTCATCCTGGGATGCGTTGAAATCATCCACGATCTGCTGAAGCACCTCACCGTTTGTGCCGCCCATTGCATGCCAGAATGTAAGTGTTGTTTTCTCAGCTGCACTTACTGAGCACGGAGCTGCCAGAGATGCAGCCATGATTCCTCCTAAAAGAATCGCCATCCATTTTTTGTTGTTCATATAGAAACCCTCCTTTTATAATGGTCCGACCCGCCCCAATATAGGTCGGACAAATTAACATTTTTGCTACTTGCTCTTATGTGATCGGATCAACCCTTAACAGCACCTGCTGTCAGACCACTGATCATCTGCTTCTGACCAATGATAAATACAAGGATTGACGGGATCAGGATAACCATAGCGCCAGCCATGACCGGTCGGAAGTCTGTTGCCTCAGCACCCTGAAGCATACCAAGACCGATCTGAACAGTTCTCATATTTACACTGTCTGTTACAAGCAGTGGCCACAGATAATAGTTCCAGCTCTGAAGGAATACATAGATGATCAGAGCACCCAGTGATGGTTTGATAAGCGGAACACCGATGGTATATAAGAACTTGAAATTTGTACATCCGTCAATCTCTGCCGCTTCATGGATTTCCTTCGGCAGTGTCAGGAATGCCTGGCGCATGTTGAATACCGCAAAAGCTGCTGCTGCATTAGGAAGGATCAGCGCTGCGTATGTATTACGGATACCCCAGTCAGCAATAGTCAGGTAGTTTGCGATGATGATCGCCTGGCTCGGGATCATCATGGTTGCCAGCATAATATAGAACAGGACCTTTTTGCCTTTGAACTCCATCATGCAAAAGCATATGCTGCAAGAGCACCTGTAACGACCTGAGCAAATGTGATAACACCGGATACGATCAGTGAGTTCTTAATGAAGGTAAAGAACGGTGCCAGCTGGAATGCTCTTGTGTAGTTCTCGATAGTCAGATGGGACGGCCAGAACTTTCCGCCATAGATCTCCTTCAGATCCATCATACTAACATTGAAACAGTAGATAACAGGAACAATAATAATAATTGCAAAAATAATATTCAGCGCATACATCGCCACTTTTACATATGGTTTTTCTTTCATCAGTAGGTCACCTTCTTTTCCAGTCTAAACTGCAGTGCAGTCAGGATGATCAAAATAACAAACAGAATTACGGATTCTGAACAGGCCACACCGAAACGGCTGTTGATAAATGCCTCCTGGTAAATCTCATACACGATAACGTTGGTACTCTCTGCCGGTCCGCCCTGGGTCATCATCTTGAACTCTGCGTATGCCTGTACGGAGTTGATGACATTGATGATGAGAAGGAAGAACAGTGTCGGAGAGATTGACGGAATCGTTACATGACGGTGCTTCTGGAAGAAATTCGCTCCATCCAGGGCAACGCTCTCATAAAGCTCAGCCGGTACACTCTGGATCGCTGCAGTAAGGTAAATGAAATTCATACCGATCGCCATCCATACACTAACGATCGTAACTGCGATCAGTGCATATTTCTTATCTGTCAGCCATCCGATATGAGTTCCGAGAGCCCTGTTCAGGATACCCAGAGAGCTGTGGAAAATAAACATGAACACTACAGATGCCGCTGCTGCGGAAATAGCCATCGGAAGTGCATATACAGTACGGAAAAATCCCTTTGCCCTGATCTTCTCTGTACTGATGATCGCCAGTATAAAACCGAGCACAATAGAAAGGATAACTCGCATAACAGAAAATTTCAGTGTTGTCACCAAACTGTTAAGGAACGTTCCATCTGTAAAAATATTCGTATAGTTGTCAAGTCCTACATACTGTGCCACCTGACCAAGAGGTGTGGTTCTGGCAAAGCTCAGCTGGATCGTCTTAACGAACGGCCAGAATACAAACAGTATAAAAAGGATCATTACAGGAACCAGATAGAGATAAGGCTCCACTGTCCTGAAAAAAGATTTTTTACTTTTCATTGTATATCACCTGCTTTTCATAAATTTACGTACTACCGATCAGCTGCATCATCACGATATCTCTGTCCTCCTGACAGTGCTGATCATGTTGCTCATTACACATTCTGCTGAAAAACATTTCCGTTATATCTTCCAGCAATTACCCCAATACATTAAGCAAAACTCTCATTTACGTTCTGCTGTCAAAAATGCCCTCCCACTACCCTCCTTTGTATTTGCGTGTTTGTTATCTTTACCAACTTTTTACCAAATGATAACACATTTCTTGCATATAATCAACAATTATTTTCTTATTTTTCAATATTTCTTTATTTATTTTATACAATTATCATTTAATATAATTATTTTTTATCTATTTTATACATTTTACCGCACCTCAATAAGGCAATCCATTCTGATCACCTTCCATAAAAAACAGATAAAAAAATCGGCAGAAAATAACGCATCCTTAGATGCATATCTTCTGCCGTTCTCTCTTCTCAATGGCATCATCTGTTTTTATACAAAACAGACACAATCTCAACTTGTTAACCCAGATTATACAGTAAAATCCACTATAAATCAAGGCCAAACACATATTTTTTATGCAAATCTTATAAATACTTTTTTCACAAGCAATCCATTTCATTACACGGAAATTGTCTTTAACTCACAGCTGTTGTGGAACAATTACACTTTTTTCTTCCTGTACCAGGATATTAAATACAAAACTATACCAAAAATTATCAAAAATGGAGCAACTGCCACCAAAACAGTTGTTAAAAGTATCACAATTAACGCTGCAATGGCGATCACGATCGCCTTCCCATACCATGTGCTCAGATCCAGTTTAAAGCTTCTTGCCTTTCCGGCACTGCTCTCCGTCCCATTATCCGCATAATCATCTGCACCGTAGCTCTCTTCAGAATAACCGGACTCATCATAAACAGCTGCACTGTCATCTGTATCGATCAAAGTCTTGGCGATCAGCCTGGGATCCCCCAGTCTGCCAGAACATCTGATTCACTTCGGCCGTTCCGGACCTGAGACTGAATGTAATCCTCATAATACCGCACATGAGCCGCAGCTCTCCCCTGGGTCATCTGTCCGGACAGCTGCCCCCGTAAAACCTCAAGAAACTCTCTTCTGCTCATAAATATGTCAAACCTTTCTTATGAAATATAATGAAAAAACAAAACTCAAAACAACTCCAGAAACCTCACCTTGAAAACTTCTGCAAATTCTTTTTTAATACTCTCTTAAAATTTTTCTCATTATACCATAACCCATAAATTTAAATCAGAAACAAATCATAAAATTTTGATTAAAAAATAAAAAATCATAGTACAACGCAAAGGGCGGTTCATTTCCGGATGCCGCCAAAGCCGCATTCGGAAACGAATCGCCCTCCATGACGTTCGTTATGCCGTCAAAAATCACTCAACATGAACAGCCCCTGTACTCCTGATATTCATCGGATAGACATTTTCCCTTCCAACATACTGAGCCATATAGTCCACATACGCATCTGCGTTCTCGATCGGAAGCACGCACATGATAACGCCTGCAAAACCACCACCATGAACTCTGCAGATACCAGCACCGATCTTATTCAGAAACAGCTTGGTAAGCGCCAGACTCAACGTGATCTTCTGCTCCTTGCAATTCTGCAGAGAATAACAGTTCTGCAGCCACTCCCAGGAAGAATTACCGGACTCCTCAAGAAGACGCAGGAATCCCTCACCGTCTTTATTCTCAACAGCCTTCACAGCATCTGCAACACGTCTGTTCTCTTCATAAAAATGCATCGCACGAAGAACAGCACGGTCATTCGGAATATCTTTCACATGTGCCAGAAGATTCTCCATATTGGACTCACAGAGAAGCTCTACGCCCATAGCCTTCGCAGCCTCACGCATCTCCATAGGAATAGAAGAATATTCCTCACTGAGATCTGCATGGCCCTTACCGGTATTTACGATCACAAGTCTGCAGCCCATATCCTCAAAGGAAAATGCGATCTTCTCACAGCTGATATTCTCTTTATCAGAGAAATCCAGAAGGATCGGGCCGCCGGCAGCACAAGCCATCTGGTCCATCAGACCGGAAGCCTTTTTCCAGTAAACATTCTCAGCATACTGACCTGCTCTCGCATACTCGCCATACTCCAGCTTACCTTCATTAAAGAAATAATTGGTGATCGCACATACAAGCATCTCAAAGGAAGCAGAAGAGCTTACACCTGCAGCGGCAATACCTTGGTGGAAACATAAGCGTCAAATCCACCGGTAGCATAGCCTTTTTTCTGCATATACTCCATAATACCTGCAACAAGAGCATCTGTACCTTTTGTATAGGTTTCTGTGCTGAGCTTGTCAAGATCAACAACTACTTCCTGTTTGTAACCCTCACTGATCATATGGATCACATTGGTTCCGTTTGGATAAGCAGCACCGATGGTATCCAGATCGATACTTGCCGCAATGATCTGACCGCCGTTATGATCCACATGGTTGCCAATGATCTCCGTACGGCCCGGAGCAGTAAAAAACTCTGCCTTGTCATGATGATATTTCTTCTCGAAATTCACAGCAAGATTGGTATAACGGGCGCTGCTCTCCTCTGTTTCACCATAGATTTTTTTCAGCACGTCTGCTGTCGGAATTTTAATTGTTCCCATTTTTTCTTCCTCCTGTTATATAGTTTACACCCCAGATCCGGAAGAACCTGAAAAAATCTTCCGCTCTGTCACGCTTCATGGTTACTGTTCACTCCGTTCTCAGCAACACGCTTCGCAATGCGCGGAATATTACCAGTGAATAGTAACGCTTCATGTACTTTTATTATAACAGTTCCGTCTTTTCTGTCCATAACAATTTTGTGTAAAAACCGTATTATTTTGTGGTGATCCCGGAATATCCCTTTGCATTTTCTGCCTTTTCTGATAAAATAAATTCCACTATGAAAAGCAGATATACACTTCAGGATCCGCGCACAGAAGGAAGGAGGTAACACCATGCAGATCATCACAGATCCCGCCGGAAAAGAACTGAAAAAACACGGAGACAGCTCCTTCCCATTCCTGGTAAGCTACGAGCGGCTTTCCGGCTATGAGACCGGTTCCTTTCTGTGGCACTGGCATCCGGAGATCGAGCTTACCTATATCGAAAAGGGCGAAATGCTCTACAAGATCAATCAGAATACCTTTCACCTGAAAGAGGGACAGGCAATCTTTGGCAATGCCAATGCCCTTCATGCCGGATATATGTATCAGGATCAGGACTGTCAGTATATCCCCATAACCTTTGACCCCAAACTGATCTACGGATTTTCGGGAAGCCTTCTTTTTCAGAAATATACAGAACCGATCCTCCGAAGCTTTTCCCTGTCCGCCGTACCGCTTGATCTATCCTGTAAATGGCATTCCGAGGCCATAAAAGATATCCGTGACATCATCGACCTGGACAGTAGCCGGAAACCCACGTATGAATTTGAGATCATCGCCAGACTGCAGCACTTCTGGAAAATCTTGTATGAAAATACGATCTCCCAGGCAACTCTTCCATCCGGTCAGGATGAAGAAAACTACCGCCGCATCCGTCAGATCATGTCCTATATCGCAGAACACTACTCTGAAAAGATCCTCCTGAATGATGTTTCAGACCTGATCCACTTAAGTCCCAGCGAATGCAGCCGGCTTTTCAAAAAATGCATGAATATCACTCTCTTCGGATACATCCAGGAATACCGCATTGAACGCAGCCTGGAATATCTGGAAAATCCCTCCTGTTCTATTACGGAGTCAGGACTACTGTCCGGTTTTTCGGACTCTAATTATTACACAAAGGTCTTTACGAAAATCAAGGGCTGTACACCAAGACAGTACAGAAAAAATCAGGAGCTGTGACATGCTCCTGATCTTTAACCGTTCAGTGCTCCATACCTATGAAGCATAACAATATTTATCCGTGAAAATGGCTGTTATCTAAACAGCTCTTTCATTGCCGGATACAGTTTGCGGAATTTCCGGTATTTTTCTTCATATTTTGCAACCAGCTCCGGTTCCGGTTCTACCGTATCTACTACCCTGACCAGCTTATTACAGATCGTTTCCACATCCGGGTATTCACCGCAGCCTACTGCTGCCAGCATTGCACCGCCCATGGACGGACCTTCCTCATTCTCCGGCACATCCACCTTCAGGTTCATCACATTTGCAATGATCTTTTTCCAGAGAGGGCTCTTGGCTCCGCCGCCGCAGATCTTGGTGCGCTCAATATGGATCCCGAGGCTTCTTGCAACCTCAAGGGAATCTCGAAGTCCGAAAGCAACTCCTTCCAGAACTGCCTGGGTCATATCTGCTCTCGTGGTATCCATGGACATTCCGAAAAATACGCCTCTTGCATCCGGGTTGTTATGCGGAGATCTCTCTCCCATCAGATATGGAAGGAAGAATACCTGATTCTCGCCAAGCTTTTGGATCGGTGCCTGCTCTGCCACAAAATCCTTTGTCTTAAGGATCTCCTCTGACCACCATTTGTTGCAGGAAGCAGCGCTTAACATGCATCCCATCAGATGATAGCTTCCATCTGCATGGTCAAAGGAATGCAGTGCATTGTTTTCATCCACTCCGAAATCTTTGCTGGAAATAAAGATCGTACCGGATGTTCCAAGGGAAATGTTGCACTGGCCATCGCCAACCGTTCCTGTTCCCACAGCTGCCGCAGCATTGTCGCCTGCACCTGCTACAACCTTCACATCCTCTGAGAAGCCAAGCTCTTTTGCAACTTCTGCTTTCAGCTTTCCGACTACCTGCCAGCTCTCGTACAGCTTCGGAAGCTGTTCCTCTGTGATATGGCAGATCTCAAGCATTTCCTTTGACCAGCAGCGGTTCTTCACATCCAGAAGAAGCATACCGGAAGCATCGGATACATCTGTGCAGAAAGATCCGCTCAGGCGATAGGCAAGATAATCCTTCGGAAGCATGATCTTTACCACTTTTTTAAAATTCTCAGGCTCATGCTTCTGCATCCAGAGGATCTTTGGTGCAGTGAAGCCTGCAAATGCAATGTTTGCGGTATACTGAGAAAGTTTTTCCTTTCCGATAACCGTATTAAGATATTCCGTCTCCTCACCGGTACGGCCGTCATTCCAGAGAATCGCCGGACGGATCACATTGTCATCTTTATCCAGAGTTACAAGACCATGCATCTGACCGCCAAAACCGATTCCTGCTACTTCTTTGCGGTCAATTCCTTCTGTGAGCTCTTTGATCCCTTCCATGCTCTGGACGAACCAGTCCTCCGGATTCTGCTCAGACCAGCCCGGATGGGGGAAGAACAGCGGATATTCTTTTGATACGATGTTGCAGATCTTTCCGGATCCTTCCATAAGAAGAAGCTTTACAGCGGAAGTTCCAAGATCAACGCCAATATAATACATAGTGATTTTTCCTCCTGTAAATACAGAAACCGCAGCTCTCAGTTCGCAGCGCCTGCACGCCTGAGAGCCCGCGGTTTCTGAATCGTATTTAACCAAATCAAGAAAGTCCCCTGCGGGGTTACGAAAAGCAATAAGCAGCGAGTGGAGACTTGCTTGTATCAGGCAGCACGTACGGATGATCTTACCTGCCTGTTTTAATTATCTCCAAGGATTCTCTGTCGGATATCTCACGCCTGCCGGCTGATTGTAACCGATCTCTTCAACCGGTACACCAATGTATTTGAACACCTCGAAGAGAGCTTTTCCGTGATGTCCGAATGCTACAGCACCGTGATGCGGGAATCCTCCCTCAATCAGCACGTGACGGTAGAAACGTCCCATCTCCGGAATTGCAAATACACCGATAGCACCGAAGGAACGTGTTGCAACTGGAAGAACCTCACCGTGTGCGATATATGCACGAAGCTTGTTGTCCGCTGTACTCTGCAGACGATAGAAAGTGATATCTCCAGGCTTGATATCTCCCTCAAGAGTTCCGTTTGTAACCTCGATCGGAAGGGATCTTGCCATGATCATCTGATATTTCATCTCACAGAAGGACAGCTTGCTGGATGCTGTGTTTCCACAATGGAATCCCATAAAGGTATCCTGAAGTGTATAGTTGAATTTTCCTTCGATAGATTCTTTGTACATATCCTTCGGAACGGAGTTATTGATATCAAGAAGTGTAACGATATCATCACTTACTACCTGTCCGATAAACTCACTTAATGTACCATAGATATCAACCTCACAGGATACCGGAATGCCCTGTGCTGTCAGACGACTGTTTACATAACATGGAACAAATCCAAACTGTGTCTGGAATGCAGGCCAGCATTTTCCTGTCAGTGTTACATATTTACGATATCCTTTGTGATCTCTTACCCAGTCCTTCAGAGTCAGCTCGTACTGTGCAAGCTTCGGAAGGATCTCAGGTTTCTTGTTTCCCGCACCAAGCTCTTCTTCCATCTCTTTTACGAGCGCCGGGATCCTTTCATCACCTTCATGCTTGTTGAATGCCTCGAAAAGATCCAGCTCTGAGTTCTCCTCGATCTCAACGCCAAGGTTGTAAAGCTGTTTGATCGGTGCATTGCAGGCAAGGAAGTTTGTAGGACGCGGTCCGAAGCTGATGATCTTCAGGTTGCTCAATCCCTCGATCGCTCTTGCGATAGGAAGGAATTCATGGATCATATCCGCGCAGTCCTCTGCATCACCTACCGGATACTCCGGAATATAGGCTTTTACATTACGAAGCTGCAGGTTGTAGCTTGCATTCAGCATACCGCAGTAAGCATCTCCACGTCCCTGGCAGAGATTATCCTGTGTTTCCTCAGCTGCTGCGATAAACATCTTCGGTCCCTCAAAATGCTTTGCAAGAAGGGTCTCAGAAATCTCCGGTCCGAAGTTTCCAAGATATACACAGAGTGCGTTACAGCCTGCTTTTTTGATATCCTCCAAAGCCTGGACCATATGGATCTCACTCTCTACGATACAGACCGGACATTCGTAGATATCCTTTGCATCGTATTTCTTTGTGTAAGCGTCTACAAGAGCTTTTCTCCTGTTTACGGAAAGGCTTTCCGGAAAACAATCTCTGCTGACTGCAACGATTCCGATCTTAACTTCTGGCATATTGTTCATAATCTTCATTCTCCTTTTTATATCCGGCAGATTTTCCCACCGGTGATATTATTGTTCGTTTGTAACTATTCACTTCACCCAAAATCAGTCAAGTGTGATATTTTCACCCTTCAATCCGTTGAATGCGCCTTCGATCTTCGCATCCTCATGAGCGATAAGCCATTTATTTCTGGCTGTCATCAGACCGTCCTCTCCGTCCTCTGACATCGGAAAATCAATCTCTGTGTTGGTTCCTCTCGGAAGAACAACTACACACTGAAATCCACTCTCATTCACATGGCACGGTGCATAATGGAGCGTTGTGGCATAAACCTCGATCCCGGTTCCTGCCGGTACCAGAAATGCCTCCACCTTTGAGGTATCGTATGTAAGATCCTCTCCTATATCCTGCTGATGTCCGATAAGCAGTACAAGATCTGTCACTGCTACATTGATCTCGAATTCCGATGATATTCCAGGGCATTCAGCTTTTTATTGTGACCATTGCAATATCCGATCTGGACAGGTAATCCACCAAACGCTCTGTTTTTCAGCTCTTTTTCCACATCGAGAGCTTCCAGCTCCTCTGCTGACGGAACATATACCACATCCTCCGGAACCGGTGTATGCTTCATCTCCTTCAGAAGCGGACCGAAATTGTATCCCTCCAGAACCTTTCCGTATCTGCGGAAAGCCGGATCTGTTACTTTCTGAATTTTCACGATTTAACCCTCCTTACAAAATTACTGTTTCACAGCTTCTCTGTATCTTCGTTTTGAACTGAAAAAAGCATACCACATCATGGTATGCTTTTCGCCGCTTTTCTTGACTCATTCATAGCACTTTTTTTGACATTTTTATGATTCTGACGCTCCACTCTTCCCGGCAGGATCCCGTAAACGCTTTACAAATTCC